>OFFT01000003.1_pt1 | contig 316709 bp, 292 predicted proteins | sample 1521581 | NCBI WGS metagenome assembly OFFT01 (sample SAMEA3504084, study PRJEB24116) | mouse gut metagenome | biome: mouse gut; feature: mouse-associated habitat; material: faeces | place: Denmark | collected 2011
CCAAGGCACATTGGCTTTTCACTGATCTGAAACTTGGTGAGTGTAAGCATCTTTCAGGTATCTATTATGTCAACGGGCAGCCTTGCTACCTGTCGGGGTCCAAAATCAAAGACAAGGAAGGAAAGACGGAGTTTCAGATCCTTGTTTCCTATTGTAATGCAGAGGAAGCGCTTGATATGTACAGACAGCGATGGCAGATTGAGACTATGTTCAAAGGTCTGAAGAGCAGCGGATTCAACATCGAGGACTCGCACGTCAGGAGCCGGGAACGTATGGCAAATCTGTTTGCCATCGTCATGATTGCATATGTATGGTGCTACCTCGTTGGTATCTATATTCACGAAAACATCAAGGAGATTAAGGTTCTGCATCATGGCAGGAAAGCCAAAAGCCTATTCAAATACGGGCTGGAGTACATCTCACACTGCCTTCTGAACCATACTAACCGTTATCGAATCGATATTTTCAAATTTTTGTCATATACTTAGAAGCAAACGTTATTATTACGACAATGAAATTTATAGATTAATAAATGAAAATGAAGCAAGAGAATGTAGATAATTATTCCGCTTACTTCATTTTTTTATTTACATTTTTATCCCTTTCGGATGGTTTTCATCCTTGAATTGAAACCCCGGCCGCCGATGATGACATGATCGGCAATGAAGTTGTTTGACGAACTTTGTTCATTTATCAGGCTACTTTCTTCAATTCTGTTGTTCCCACTTAGCATACATCTTCCTTGAAAGTTCCACAATCTGCCGGCTCAACTTCACAAGGTCGATAGTATGTTTCTCCAACTTGTAGAGCAACGCCATCGCCTTCTTCTCCGAAAAGTGGATGCGCAACTCTTTAACGACCTGATTGTAGTTCGTACCGATGGCACGGAACTGGGCGTGGAAGTCCGACAGTTTGGCGTAGTAGTCCACCAGCGTTTTGTCCACCTTCAGCACCTTGAACTTCTGTCCGAAGAAATGCGCCTTGAGAAAGACGGCTTTCGCATACACCTGCGATTCCTCATACATCGTCAGGAACCTGTTCCATTCCACATCGTCGAAGCGCACCATCACGCAGTGCGTCTTTGGGTTCAATTTGGGATTTCTCCCGTACTTGCTCTTCTTTTTCATTCTTCTTATTCTTTCAATTTTATGGCTTGTCCATTGCTTAATCTTTGATTAATGAACCCCGAAATTATCCGACTGCGGAGGATAATTCTGCCCACGGCGGTGAAGGCATTTTCAGTTACTTAGAATTATTCGGGTAACTGAAAATATATCTTGCTGTGTCTTTGAGGACACAAGAATCCTCCGCTTGTCGGATTGGAAAAATACTTTTCAAACTCCGGATTGCTCCGTCTGCGGTACCCTTACCGTTTGGGTGCAAAGTTACGCTCTTAATACAGTATCGGACAGAGGTTTGAATCGGACAATAACTGCCTATCAGCGCAATATGCTGCCACTTGTCGAAATGCAGGTTCAATCATTTCCTTATTCAAGTGGACAATAATTCAAAAAATGAAAAACCGGAATACATGAAAAACGAGAAATTCAAACACTTATTAAAAGGATTTATCGAATACCTGTCAAAACGAGTATTGAAGAAAATAAAACAATGGTTGTCCGACAATTTGGTGATACTTTGATTTAATGATTTCATGACGTAATGTTGTCATTTTCCAAACAACCAAAACTTTGTTTCAACACACAACCATATAGAGCACTATTAAATAAGCGGATTATGAAATAGCCAACCTTTCCGTTTGGACGGCATTCATACGAAAAGAACCGTTTCTGTATAATCTCCCCGGACAATGGCTGCCGTATCGGCGCAACACGCTGCCACTTTTTGGAAATCCATTGCAAGGCAGTAGATTATATGTTCCTTTGTGGCAAAAGAAAACAGTAACAATAAAAAGTTATGTATATGGAAATCGTATCTATTGAAAGAAAGACTTTTGAGACGATGGTCGCCAAGTTCGACCGTTTCGTCAGTCGCATGGATGCCATCTGTCGAAGACACGGAGAGAAGACAATGAGCGAGTGGATGGACAATCAGGACGTTTGCCGGATGCTCAACATCAGCCCACGCACGTTGCAGACCCTTCGGGACAACGGGACGCTGGCTTACTCGCAGATAAACCACAAGACCTACTACCGTCCTGATGATGTACAGCGCATTGTTTCCGTTGTGGAGGACAGGCGCAAAGAAGCAAAGTTCAAGGACAGGACGATTTAATCACCTGCTTATAGTAAACAAAGTAATTACACTAAATCCAAAGTAACATGAATGAACTGATTAACAAGGACAACGAGTGGATAATCCACTTCATGGGAAGTCTCGACCGTCTTTTGGACAACTTCGAGCATCTGACCGCCAATTACCGCCCGACACTGAATGGTGAGCGTTTCTTTACTGACAAGGAGGTGTCGGCACGGTTGAAGGTGAGCCGCCGGACACTTCAGGATTATCGCAACGAGGGGCGTATCGCCTATATCCAGTTGGGTGGCAAAATCCTCTACCGTGAATCCGACATCGAAAGGATGCTTGCTGACGGCTACCGTTCCGCCTATCGGCTGACAGGCACATGATTTTCTTGAAGGAGCGCGGTTTGCCGTCTGCCCTATGGTTGCGGAGCAATGGACTTTTAACATAAAGAAAAAAGGAATGGCTTACAGATGAAGCACCAATATCCTGCTTCGCCTGTAAGCCATTCCTTTCTATCTTCTGATTTCCCGCCAGTCGCTTGTTTCCGTTGCCGGATGCTCTAAAAGCATGTGGCAGGCAGTAGCAAGGTTTTCGGACCGAATACGCTCCTCAGGAGGAAGATTCTGCCCGAAACGGCTTGCTGCCCGACCTTGCCGCTGCCATCAAGCCATACGCTACCTTTGCATCCGTGCATCGGGAACGAGTGGCTGGCGGGATGAACCTCAACTATACCATTGGTTGTTATCTCTGACGCTTACAACAAACAGTGTAATCGGTGTAGCTTTCTTAATAGTGCTAATTTCATTTATTATAAACCGTCTGAACAAGACACTCTCTTTACTGCATATCCTAAATGCAACGGCTATAATCACTTCAATGTTATAGACATCGTAACTGATGCCATCCGGTTGCTTGAGATACTTCATCGTGCCAAGTTCGTTCAGTTCCTTGTTCTTGTAAATGGTACGAATCGCTTTGCGGACATCGCATGAGAACATCCCGAACAGGTCGGCTATCTCGAATTGTGTCATCCATATGGGTGCTGTCGGCATAATGACTACACCCGTTTCACTGATTGTTATTATTCCTCTGCTCATAATGCGTTTATTATTTGGTGTTTATTCTCTGTCCTCTTTCTTTTCGCCAGCTGATATTTCCTTTCTTCGCTCCATCAGCTTGTCCATATCTCTGGAGATTTTATCATCGGTTATCCGTGCATACCCCTGTGTCGTCCTGATATTGGAATGTCCCATCATTTTAGCGATGCTCTCGATAGGTATATCCGATGAAATCAGGAACGTACCGAAGCTATGCCGACTTTGATGATAGGACAAGTTGTCTTCTTTCCCTATGATTACACCCAGCTCATGAATCTCAAACCACAGGGCATCCCGATTGGGAAGCGGGAACACGGGATGTTCATCGTCAGTCGTGTTGTACAGCGACAATATCCGCTCCGCTATGGGATGCAGTGGAATGAACGCCTCTATCTTTGTCTTCTTGCGGTTGATGCGGATGTACCGCCTACCGTCCGCATTCGTCCCGATATGATGCGGGTGCAGAAGCTTTATATCCACATACGCCAATCCCGTCAGTGTGGAAAAGATGAATGCCCGTCTTGCCAGTTCCATCCGCTTGTCATACATCGGGGTGGAAAGTATCTTCTTGAACTCCTTACGGCTGATGTACCTATGTCTTGCTCCCGGCTTTGTCTCATGCTCCAAGTCCTCACAGGGATTCACACGGATAATCTCCTTATCGACTGCAAGGTACAACAGTCTGTTCAGCCAACGCAGACAATGGTTGGTCTGGGAAACCCCGAAGTTCTTGCATTTCTTCAAGTGGGCTTTGTAGGACTTACCGAAATCCTCCGTCACTTCTTCAAGAGGAATGTCCTTTTTCCCGATTGACACTATAAAGTCCGTCAGGTACTTTTGGTAGTACATTGAAGCCCGATAGGAAGAAGTGGAGTCTATTTCCTCGGAATGTTTCTTCAACCGCTCCCGTTCCCATTTACCCATTTGCAGGAGGGTGGTCGGATGGATGTTGTTCAAGGTAATATGGTTCTTCAATATCTCCGCGCTGACCACGCCTTGTAATTTCAGAATCTCATTGTAGGCTTCCTCCGTCAGCCGCAGGTATTCACGTAAGCGGTTGTTCTCCCGTATAGTTTTTATCTCGTTCTTCTTGCTGTTCCAGTCTTCCGGACGGCAATAGATACCCGTACTGATGGCGGTCTGCTTCCCGTCAATGGTTATACGGCAGAGTACGGCGGTCGTTCCGTCAGCCTTTATCTTGCTGCGGTTGATATAGGGCAAGAGTGAAAATGTGCTTCGCATATCGTTTTCTGCATTAAAGGATTAAAGAACTAATTGAAAATCTTTGGTGGTTTCTATGAACTTATCCATGTCCTCGAAAAGTTTCTTCGGGCTGACACGGGCATAGACCTGTGTCGTGGAAATGTCGGAGTGTCCCAGCATCCTGCTGATGGTCTCTATCGGCACACCCGCTTCAAGCGTAATCAGCGAAGCGAAGCTGTGCCTCGCCTGATGGTAGCACAAGTCATCCTTGATGCCTGCCAGTGCCGCCAACGCTTTCATGTGCCGCCTGAGATTTGACCAGCGAAGCAAAGGAAACAGGGTTTCCCTTGTCTTGTCCTTGTATTTTTCAAGCAGCACCAATGCTTCGGGAAGGAGCTTCACGCTCGCGCGGTGTTCGTTTTTCTTCCGGTGGTATTTCAGCCACAATGCCCCGTTGTCGTCCGTGTACAGGTTCTCGTCCGTGATGGAAACCGCATCGGCGTATGATACGCCCGTGTAGCAGGCGAACAGGAACAGGTCACGTGCCAGCACGTGGGATTTTCTGTAAGCAGGTATTTCCACGTCACGGATTTTCTCGAACGATTCGCGGCTCAATGCCCGTGGCGTCCTTTCGGACTGCTTGGGCAGGGCGAAATGCTGGAAATGGCATTTCTCGGAATACCCCTTCTTGTAGGCAAGGCGACAAATCTTCTTCAGGATGGCAAGATGGTGGCGGACAGTATCTATAGCATAGCCTTTTTCTTCCGTGGCGAAAGCCTGATAGTCGTGGATGAACTGCTCCGTCAATTGCCCGAAAGCCAAGTCCTTGAGCTTATACCTGTGTCTGATGAACTCGCCGAGTGTAAGACGCATATAGTGATAGCCGGGATAAGTCCCTTTCGCACGGTCAATACCGATACGGGCTTTGAGGTCGTCACAGACAACGTCCGTCATTTTCATGAGCGTCATCTGCGTTTCCATGCTGCCTTGAAAAAGGTCTTTCACATCGGCGGCATCGAAGTCAATCTTGCGCTCCACAAGGTTGTCGAATGCCGTGTTCACCGCCAGCAGCAACTTGTCAATCTTGGCATTGGTTTCCACCGCTTCCTTACCCTTGCCGTTCAGACGGCTTTCACGAGGGTTCCAGAGTTCCGGCGTGCAGGACAGCTTACATCCGAACTGCGCCATTGTGCGGTTCACCGTGATTCTTCCCATCATCGGGGCTTTACCCGATTTGTCCAGTCCGCTCTTTTTGAGGTAGAGCAACACCTTGAATTTTTCTACTTTCATACGCTTATATTTTTTAGTGCAAAATTACTTGCCGTATAAGCGTTCTTTGATATGCAAAATGCTGTGTATGAGCGCAAACAAAACGGTGAGGGTTTCTTTTCATTGCCTGCCGTTACCTATTCCCGTTTCGGTAACTGCCCGGCTAACGGTTTGGTAACTGAACAACCTCAATATTCCGTTATTATTTGCATTTTCTCCACTTGGCAGAATGCTGAAACAAAGCTCATTTCAAACGGTTTACGTTTTATCTTCACCTGTCCGCTTTTCCTTGCACAGCCTATCACTTTCCATGTAGCCCGGCATTCGTTTGCGACGGTTTTAAAACGTTCAGGAGCCAATATATCTTATATTTCGGAGAGTTTAGGACATAGTGATTTGAAAACAACGGAGGCTTATTTAGCCAGTTTTGAAAAGGAGGAGAGGCAGAAAAATGCAAGTTTGTTGACACAGTTTTGAAAAATAGTATTTAAGAATATGTAAAATTGGGTACTTTTGTAGAGATGATAAAATTTCTTGAATTTGATGTAGAGAATTTGCTTGGGTAATATAGAAATGCATTATGGAGCGTATCAACAGTAGGGAAACAGTAAAAATGAACGGACTAAATATACACAAACTGCTTGCTGAAGGGGAGCGGGTGACATTGGAATGTAAAAAGGCTCAGAATAATGTGCCCAATTCCCTGTGGGAAACCTATTCTGCTTTTGCCAATACATATGGTGGAATAATTCTGTTGGGTGTGTTTGAGGATATGACACAGAAAGAGTGTGCAAAGCGGTTTGTCATTACCGGAGTGGAGGATGCAGACAAAGTTTGTAAGGATTTGTGGAATACTGTAAATAACCACGAAAAGGTAAATGTCAATTTACTACATGATGGGGATGTGCAGGTGGTAGATGTGGAGGGTAAGAAGCTAATAGTGATAAGCGTGCCACGTGCAGATTATACTATCCGTCCGGTGTTTATCAACAATAATCTGTTGAGAGGAACTTATAAGCGTAATCACGAAGGTGATTATCATTGTACGGAACAGGAATTGAAGATGATGCTGCGTGATGCCAATGAAGCGGGCAATGATCGTATGTTATTGGAATATTATACAATGGATGATATTGATATCCCTTCATTGGAGCGGTATCGTATATTGTTCAAAACCGACCATCCTGAGCATGTATGGAACGGTCTTGACCATAAGGAATTTCTGATACAGCTTGGTGGGTATGTCGTGAACCGCAAGGAACGTACGGAGGGCTTGACAATGGCAGGATTACTGATGTTCGGCAAGGGATTGCCTATCCGTGACCGGTTTGACAATTTACGAATGGACTATATCGACAAGTCAAATCTTATCGGAGAACAACGTTATAGTGACCGCCTTACGTATGACGGGACCTGGGAGAATAACCTGTTCAACTTTGTCCGTATGGTTATTCCACGTTTGACCCGCGATTTGCCCCGTCCATTTAATATGGAAGGTGTAGTACGGAAGGATGATACTCTGCAACATAAGGCTGTGCGTGAGGCTTTAACAAATGCTATTATTCATGCAGATTTGATGCTTAACGGCACACTAAAGATAGAAAAGTATGATGATCGTTTTGTTCTTACTAATCCGGGTTTACTAAAACTGCCCATTGAACAGATTTATTCAGGTGGCGAGTCGAAAGCCCGTAACCAGCGAATGCAGGCAATGCTCCGTATGATTGGTTATGGAGAGAACCTTGGTTCTGGATTTCCTCTTATTCTTAGTGCATGGAATGAAAAACACTGGTTGAAGCCGGAACTTGTGGAGCAGCCCGAACTAATGCAGGTGAAGTTGATTCTGCATATTGAGACTCTTGTAAAAGAGACAGTTGTCATATCAGATGTCTTAAAGGATGTCCTAAAGAATGTCTCAAAGGATGTCCTAAAGGAACTTACTGAACGCCAGAAGACTATATTGGAATTAATTTATTCTGCACCAACAATGACGGGCCAGGAAATATCGGAAAGACTTCAAGTGTCAGAAAAGACTGTGCAGCGTGATTTTGCTGCAATTAGAAAACTTGGGATCGAACTTATACGTGAAGGTGGAAAGACATATGGACACTGGGTAATTAATATAGGGGATAAATAAGTGTTTTTTGGCAAATATTATGGAGAAAATATAAAAGGTATTGAATGTATTTTGGACAACATCAGTATTTTAGAAGTGGATTTGCGCAAACGAATGAATAATGTTTTTGGGGTCGATGAGTCCGATATTCGTGCTGTCGGTGATTAAGGAGTGCATGTTCCCTAAAATATATTTAAAGCTTATCCGTGTGATTTTGACAGATTGGTGGAGAAACTGAAAAGAAAGATTTACGAAATAAAAAGTTAGATAGATGTGGTCAGATAATGAAACTACACAAGATTTGTTGGGTTATCAGGTTCATGCTGATTTATTGCAGAAAATAATTCTTAATGAATCGATGTTGCCTATTTCCATCGGAGTGTTTGGAAATTGGGGATCTGGCAAAAGTAGTCTTATGCTTCTGCTAAAGAAAGGCATAGAAAGTTGGATTGAAGGAATACAAAAAAGTAACAAAGCCCTTCCGGCAGATGGGGTAAAGGAGAATGATAAAATCCTTCAGGTAAATTTCAACAGTTGGCAATTTGAATCCTATGACTCCACAAAGCTTACAATGATAGAAACTATCCTTGATGCACTTAGCAACGATATTAATGAGAAAAAAGATGTATTTGAAAAAGCTGATGATTTTTTTGCTCGTATCAAATTCTTAAAAGCTGGTGTCTTTATTTTGAAAAAGGTACATGAGAATCTTACACCGGATTGTATAAAGAAATGGCTGCCCTCAAAAGAAGAACTGGATGTAATTACAGGAAAAGACAAGTATAATAAGCTAATGGAAGATGTAGGGAAAGGCAATACATCTAAGTTTATAGAGACATTCCGTAATCTTTTCGAAGAGTTGGTAAAAGATGCAGCTTATAAAGCAGTGGTTGTTTATATAGATGATTTGGATAGGTGTGATCCGAGGAGGATTATTGAATGTCTGGAGGCTGTAAAATTGTTCGTAAATGTAGATAGAACGGCCTTTGTGATTGGAGCCGACGAACGCATAATTGAATATGCTATTAGTCAACATTACCCTATTAAAATGAAGAAAGAGGACATTTCAAGCCCTTTTTCTGATTATCTGGAGAAACTTATTCAATTGCCTTATAAGATTCCTAAGCTATCAGATAATGAGCAGGAGACATATATCACATTGCTCCTGTGCAAGAATCATCTCAGGCGTATGGATTTTGACGATGTACATAAAAAATATAAAGAGTTTCGCAAGTCAGACAAGCATTCAAAATATAATATTGAAGATATAAAAAAAGGTTCTCCAAACGTTGATTTTCAGCATATAGAATATATGCTGCCTATAGTTCCTTTAATCAAACAATTTCTCAACGGAAATCCTCGTCAACTTAAAAGATTTATGAATACTTTATATGTTCGTAAAGAGTTGGCAGAGGTGGCCGGATTTGATGGAATACGTCCTGATGTGCTTGTGAAGTTGATGGTGTTGGAATACAATACTCTTTATGCTTTGCGTTTTGAGGACTTATACAAGAAGCAGAGAGAAAATGGGGGTATGTTACAGATTGCACAAGTTGAAGAACAGGCAACAACAACAGAAGGAGTGCAGGATCCATTGTGGAAAGAAGATTGGTCATCCGATTATTTGAGACGTTGGTTGGCAGCTAAACCTTCGTTGGATGGGATAAATCTTCAAAATTATTTTTGGGTGGCACGAGATGCTTTAAAGAATGAAAAACCTGTTGCATCCCTTGTAACCTCAAAAGTAATGCTTATGTTTAAAAGATTGTGTGTTTTGCAATCTTCGAGTTTAATTAAAAAAGAGTTGCCGAATATGCTGAAGGATTGTGATGATTCAGAAAAAGAAATGCTCATTCGTCTTATTAATGAGAAACTTTGCACAAATTCGGAAGCAATTGACTGTTGGCGTATTTTGGTTGGAGATGAGAATAATTTATTGGTTGATAATAATGTAGATCGATTAAAACTCCTATTTCACCATGTAAAAACAGACAAAGTAGATCCACAAGCAGCTCCGTTTTTTACTGCAATGCTGTCTATCGAAGGCGAAATTCATGATTATATAGAATCGTTGCCGAAAGGAGGCCCATTAATGAAGGCTATAAAAGTAAAGCAAAAAATGATAAAATAATATTTGATAATGGGAACATCACAATCACATAATTTGAAATCTACTCCTAATTGGTCTTCTGCGAAGCGTGCAATCACGAGTATTGCTAATGGAACGGGAAATGCAGACAAGAACAATACAAAGTTTATGCGAAGTCTTGGTTCTGCATTAGGTAGCGGAATTTACCGTGGTAAGTCAGCTGGTGGTCGTAAAGGGCATAGTTCTACATTCGGACGGGCAGGTGGACGAGCAGCCACGAATTTTATCTCTTTCATTTCAGACACCAGAAATAAGGGATTAGCAGGTGTCCTTAATTTTACTGATTTATCGCAACAACAACAGCCTCAAACACCTCGTGACTTTATAGACAGAATCTTACAACAGATCGTTGGCGAAAACGATTCCAATATGGATGATGGGGCCGCTGCTTATGCAATGGACTGTCTGTTGAATGAAATATTGAAAGATTGCAACGATTCGCAAGAAATAGAGGATAGATTCTGTGAAGCTACAGATGATGATATTCATCGTTGGATTATAGATTTTGAAATAGAATATATTCTGGAGTTTTCAGCAGAATTGTTCCAAAGTCATATCTTTGATAAGGGCATTAATCCGGAAAGTATAAAGAATCAGATACGGAACTGGCTACATAACGAATTGGATGATAGACTGAAAGATAATCTTTCTAAATACGATTTGACAACTTCTGCTGGTAAAGCAATTCTTGATACATTAACCGCTGATATTATAGAGATATGGGGACAATAATAAATGTTAATTATACTGCATCTGCTAATAATGAATTATTTGGTGTATTTACGTTATCATTCCATGGAGTGGATGGACTATTACATTCAGTTGATATAAAATTCGATCCAAAACAATTATGGGAGTTTTCTCGTGATACCACATCAGTAGCATTTGATTTCTTGATATTATCTCTGATCATATATAATGTAGACCGTGCTGTTAACAGACTGCAATGTTCGTCGGAAGGCTGGCGAAGGCAATTGAAGTTAGCGGACGTACCTGTGATTAATTTGGAAGCTATGAATAGGGGTCGCGAAGCATTTAACAGAGCTATTAGTTTTTTGACGGGGGATGATTGGGAGATTAACTTTGTGCAGGCTTTACCTTATCAATATAATCCAGGAAAAAATGTTCGTCAATTCAGTATTCAGCAATATGAAAAGGTAGCTCTTTTTTCAGGCGGGCTTGATTCATTGATCGGTTTCATAGATGAGGCAAGTACTCTGCAAGGAGATGGGCGGATTCTTCTTATTTCACATATGGAACTTGGAAAAGAGCATGGCGATCAGGAAAGCATATTGGAATATTGTCGGGCTAATCATATTTTTGAGGGAAAATATGATCAATTACTTTTGAATGCAGGTCTGAAACAGAGATCCTGGAATATAAAAACATCTACAGAAAGTACATTCCGCTCTCGGTCGTTATTATTTTTTGCTGCTGGTATCTATGCTGTATCCCATATAAATTCGGATTTGCCGTTGATCGTTCCTGAAAATGGAACTATCTCAATTAATATCCCATTGGATAGCGGACGTAGAAGTGCGTGTAGCACAAGAACTACCCATCCGACGTTTATTAAACGTTTACAAGAGGCTTTGCACTTAGTGGGTATTAATAACAAGTTTTATAATCCGTATCGTTTAAAATCCAAAGCTGATATGATGTATGAATGTGATCAAGATGCTATAAAGGGACCGATTCTGCGTGATCTTTATTCTTTGTCGTGTTCTTGCGCAAAAAGGGGACATAACAGTTTCTGGGATAAAAATGGTATTCAGATACATGATAGCGGTATCAACCATTGTGGAATGTGTTTACCATGCCTTTATCGTAGAGTTTCGCTTGATGTTGTCGGATTAGATTTTCCGGAAAAACTTGGTACAGATGTTATGCATGGAGTAAAATATAATATTTCAAAGATTGAGCAAAAGCGTAATAGAGATTTCCGCGCTTTATTGTATTTTCTGAAAAACCGAATGAGCGAACAAATAATAAGACGTGAACTCATCATGAATGGAATATATGACAGGAAAGAACTCGATGAATATGTGGCTCTTGCCATACATTCATACAAGCAAGTTAAAGATTGGATAGCGAGAAAGGGGACTTCACAAATAAAGAAAATGGCAGGAATATTATGATTATAGATACACATTGCCATTTTGATATGATGCCCAATCCGGAGCAATATATCCGTAATGCAGAAAAACGTGGTGATATTATCTTGGGAATGACTAATTTACCAAGTCATTATAAGATGGGAAGGTGTCATCTGAATGGATATAAGCATATCCGTTTAGCCTTGGGCTTTCATCCACAGTTGGCGGCAGAATCAGTCAATGAGCTTGGATTATTCGACCAACTGGTTGATACGACTTCTTATATCGGGGAAATAGGGCTGGATTTTTCTAAGAATAACTATCATACTCAAGACAGACAGATAGTATGTTTACGTCATATATTAGCCACAATAAAAGGGAAAAATAAGATTATCAGTGTTCATTCCCGTAGAGCGGAAAAGGTCCTGTTAGAACTATTAAATGAGTATAAGGCAAAGAATGTTATCTTTCATTGGTATTCGGGTTCCGTAAATTTAGTAAAGGATATTATTGCTCAAGGTTATTATTTTTCGGTAAACGAAGCAATGACGTTAACCCCTAATGGGCAGAAGATAATAGCAGCGATTCCTAAAGATAGAATACTGACAGAGAGTGACTCTCCATTCAATAATAGACATGATATTAATTCTGTGCTCAAGTATTTGAATGAGAGTGAGGAAAATATTGAGGTGAATTTCCGGAGATTAATAGCGGGGATTATGTGACAGGTGTGCAGGGTGATACATTGTATGCAATTGGAATAAAGGATTTTATTTGTATGAATTGAGTAAACTACTGAAAATACATATAATGAATAGAATTGTTCTCGTCGGTAACGGTTTTGATTTGGCTCATGGATTTCAAACAAGGTATGAAGATTTTGTAAATTGGTATTGGGAGCAGTGGCTTTCTAAGCTAAGGTTCTGTCATTCATATATGGAATCGGATGATTTATGTAAATTTACACTGATTTCTCATCAGGATACATGGCATAGCCATTTATTTGCCCGAGTACCTTTTATCCTATATAAACCTCAAGGAAAAGATTTTGTTGAAGAGATTAGAAGAAATCCTGATACATATATTATCGAGGAATGTCGTTTTTTTAAAGAGATTTGTAAATCACTTTACGAAAAGAAGTGGGTAGATATTGAAAATGAATACTATAAATTCTTACGTTCTTTTCTTGCTGAGTCTCAATACGACAATCCCCATATTCTAAACAGGGAATTGGATTTTATTAAATCCAGGCTAATAGAATATTTAACCTCGATTCAGGGAGAGTACATACAGGATTTGCCCCAGAATGATAATATAAAACAGAAAATCTTTTCTCCATTTACATCAAAAGACATTTCTATAAATGCGGGGGAGATTTGGGTAAATTTCCTAAAGAGCAGATACGAACTGTCACAAAACTTGTGGAAAGACTTACTAAGTAGTTATAATGAAAGCGATGTTTACGACAGATTATGCAGGATTAATTCTTTCAAAGAGAAGTACTGGGAATTAACTAAACTCATGGGAATAAAAATTGTGCCTGAAGAAGAATTTCCTGAAGAGTTCCTGCTTCCCGATAGAATAATGCTACTGAATTTTAATTATACTCAAATAGCAGATGCATATTTACCTAAGGCAAATTGTTTTACGGTAAATCATATTCATGGAGAATTATCAAAACCGGAAAGCGTGATATTCGGTTATGGGGATGAATTGGATGAAGGCTATAAGGAATTATTAAAACTCGATGAGAATGAATACTTGCGCAATATGAAAACCATCCGATATTCAGAGTCAGGGAATTATCGTAATATGCTTTCTTTTATAGAATCTGCTCCTTTTCAGGTGTGTATTATGGGACACTCTTGTGGCAATTCTGACCGGACCTTACTCAATACGCTTTTTGAGCATAAAAACTGTGTTTCAATCAAGCCATTTTATCATCAGAAAGAAGACGGGTCGGATAATTATCTCGATATTGTGCAGAATATTTGCAGGAACTTTACAGATATGAAGCTGATGAGAGATAGAGTGGTAAACAAAACATTTTGTACATCACTTTCTTCGTGAAGTTTAGTAAATAGAATTTGGTGCATGGCAATAAATTTGCATGACGACCCATATACTCTGTTACTATTGATGCGATAAACAATATAAGCAAAGGAATGATATAAAACTAATATGATTAATGGTTACTATTTATTTAGATAAACAGATATTCAGCTATTTGTTCAAGAGCAATGAAGCTAAGTATAAAGCCTTAAAAGAAAAAATATTATCTCATAAGGACGATTTTATTTTTCTCTATTCAGATGCGCATTTATTCGATCTTCAGAAAGATAACACAGAACGGAAATTTGCTGAGATGGAATTTATGCAAGAAATAGTGGATAGTAACCGATTGATGCTGGATGGCCGAAAGATAAATCTTTTAAAAGATGTTCCTAAGGACATCTTTAACACCCTAAAAAAATTAGGTGATATTGATGTCATTGATTTCTCTCAGCTTAATACAGAACAGATAAATATGCTTTCTAATGCAATAGATTTATTTATTAAAGGTATAAGCGGGCAATTGGATGTCAATTGGCTAAGCGACCGGGAACCAATCCATGTGGATAAGCTCCAAGTAAATCAAGAGTTTGTAACTTCCATATTAAAATGTGTTGCAAACAGCTTATATTGTCAGAAAGAACCCTACAAATTGGTGAGAGATAATATAAAAGCAAAATACAATCCTACCATTGAAATTGCTGATAATAATACCGATTTCAATGACAAATTAAAAAATACTCCTTTAAGATTATCATTTATTGATACTATAAAGGCCTCATTAAAACAAATGGGCCGTTCTTCAGATAACGATTTTGAGGTCTATATAATGGCTTATGCATTATTAGATATGTTGGGATTAAGTAGAGAAAAAGGGAAAACAGTTCGTTTCCATAATGTACAAGTGGATAGCTATCATAGTTTTTTTGCCTCCTATTGCGATTGTTTGGTGAGTAATGATGTTGGTCTTACTCGGAAAAGCAAAATTTTGTATGAGTTGTTTGGTCTTGATACACAAGTGTACTCAATAGATGAATTTATCAATCATTTTAATGCATGTATAATTGATAACCAGAAATCAGGGGGAAAATACCTAAATGAGATTATGTCGGACTATTCCGCAAGAACAGTCATTGATACGCAACAGTTAAATGGTTATATATTCACTCACATTAAAGGCTCTCACAGATATTTCGGGTATTTCAATTATATGCTGGAAAGAAAAATAGAGGACGAAACTGTTATAATCATCTATAAAAGGCAAGATACGAAACCATTGCTTCCTTTCCGCGAGGTAGAGATTATCGTCAATCGGTTAGTAAAATCTTTTGAAGAATCCAATAGTCTTGCAGGTATGTTTAATAAAGAAATAGAATTACCACAACTTTTAAAAGACCAATGGGAGGGCAGGACATGGGTTTTTCAGGATGCAGATATGAAACTTATGAAATTCAAGGGTTCGTCTTTGTTATGTTTTTCCATAAAATTAAAAAATAGGTGTATTCCGAATTGATTCTATATGAAAAACCTGATGAAATTTTGTGTGAATTAAGGAAATGGAACGTAGTAAGAATTATATATTTTTTGAAAAGTTTTCACTGACTTTAATTTTTAATACTTATTTATACTAAGTTGTTTGATGTAATGCAGAGGTTAGTCGTTGTGATGTGAATTGTGGAGAATTGAAGTTGTTAGAAGATAGTATTTTGAAAGTTGAGTTGGATAATTTCTTCGTTGATAACGTTAATTAATAGTGTGAATAGTTAGTTCTGTAAATTTTAACAATAGAACTTGTAGAAAATGTATAATTATAAGACATTCAATGATGTTACTTCTAGGTCTTTATTAAGAGAGTTGCGTAGATATAATTAGGTTGTCTTGCATACAAGACAAAAATAGCTTATATTTGTCCTGTATGCAAGACAGATGTAGCAAGATGGACAAAAATATTTTAAAATCAGTCATTACAGATAATCAGGTAGAGGTTCCGAAATATCAGGTAATACCGAGGAATTTCACTTTTGAGGAGTTTGGGAATTATGTTTTTGTGGGTATTCGGAGGGCTGGAAAATCTTTCTTGCTTTATCAGCGAATGCAACAATTATTGGCGCAAGGGATTCATTGGGATGAGATGCTTTACGTTAATTTTGAAGATGAGCGTCTTGTCGGCATGTGTTTGGAAGATTTGAATTTGCTTTTGGAAGTACATTTGGAAATGTATGGAAAGAAGCCCATCCTTTTTTTGGATGAAATTCAAAATGTTGCAGGTTGGGAAAAATTTGCCCGCCGTCTGGCTGATTCCAAACACCGGGTTTATATTACCGGAAGTAACGCTAAAATGTTGAGTCAGGACATACAAACTACTTTAGGCGGACGTTATATTCCGATTAATGTTTACCCGTATAGTTTTAAGGAGTTCCTGAATGCAAATCATATCAGGGTGGATGATCGTTCTTTGTTTGCGACTGAAACCAGAGCGGAGATATTGAGAAAATTCAATGATTATTTTTATTATGGTGGATTTCCTGAAGGAGCAGAATTTTCAGCCAAGCGTGATTATCTGACCAGTGTTTATCAAAAGATCTATTTAGGGGATATTGCAGCCCGCCATTCGGTGGAAAATACTTTTGCGTTGCGTGTGTTGTTTAAAAAGTTGGCTGAAAGTGTAAAGCAACCTATGTCATTTACTCGGGTTGCTAATATCGTTTCCTCGACAGGGGTAAAAGTCGGTAAAACAACTATCATCAATTATATTGAATATGCGAAAGATGCTTGGTTGATTTCTTCCTTCCAAAATATAGCGGGTAAGCTTGTTGACAAAGAAACTAATCCTAAGTATTATTTCACAGATAACGGGATTCTGAATCTTTTTTTACTTGACGGAGAAACTTCATTGCTGGAAAATCTCGTTGCCATCAATTTGTTACGTAAATATGGACGAAATGATGCCGTGTTTTTTTATAACCAGGCAGTTGAAGTGGATTTTTATATTCCGGATGAAGCGGTAGCTATTCAAGTCTGCTATAATCTTGATAATAGTGATGGTACTTTTGACCGGGAAATAAGTGCTTTATTGAAGCTATCGAATGTGTTGGAATGTAAAAAATTAATGGTGATCACGCGTGATTCCGAACAAGTACTAGAGATAGACCATAAAGTCATCGAGATTATTCCAGTTTGGAAGTGGCTCTTGAATTTATGAAATGGTATATTATTCATTTCACTCATTATTTATTCTTAAAGCAGGTGGAGAAGTCAAGAATTTTTTTGATTTTTGTTATAATAATCTATCCAAATATTTTTCCCAAGTTTGTTTAAGGTTGTCTTGTATAGATGATATTCCGGGTCACATATTTTGTTTAAGAATGGAATCAATTTGCTGATAGATTTCCTGAATTAGGTTACTGTATTCATTTAGCCAAAGTGATAATGAATCTTCCGTTGTTATGGAGTCATACCTATCGTACAATTTTTGACAACGAAGTTTTGTTATATGCTGTGTTTGCTGAACGATTTGATTATAGATATTGATGGATTGAGAATGATGTTTACTATTTTGTTTTAATCCCCAGTGATATCCGAGTAGTAAACCACCCGTAGTTAGAATTGTAATTAAAAGAACGGATAAATAGGGTAAATATTTATTCTTTGAATGGAGCAAATGAATGATTTCGTCTGTGCTTGTGTAACGTTGGATAGGATGTTCAGAGGTACAACGTTTGATTATCTTGTGTACGTGTGGAAGTTTTACATGGGTCGTTTGTATGATTTCTTCTAAAATTATCCCGATAGAATATATATATTTCCCCTCGCAAAATAAGGGAGAATCTAATCATGTTATTAATCTTAGGACGTGGCTATTAGAACCGAATAGTTTTTTTCAGTTTGCATGCAAATTGCATGTATAAGGAAAAAAGAAAAGCAGTTACATTTTGTTGTAACTGCTTGATTTTTAATGTGGTCCCACTTGGGCTTGAACCAAGGACTCCCTGATTATGAGTCAGGTGCTCTAACCAACTGAGCTATGGGACCTGCACTTCCGTGCGTCAATGCGGGAATATTCCTTTTGACGGGTGCAAATATAGGGATAAAATCCGGTTTTTTACAAAGGATGTGGGAAAAAAATGTTATTTTCGTTGAGTTAAATAGGAGTTTGGATATAGTAAAGGTTGATTTTCAGCGTGTAATACTGATTAAATGAAAATTTGTTTGCTTGTTATCGGAAAAACGGACGCGGTGTATGTCCGTCAGGGCATTGAGGAATATGAGAAACGCTTGAAACGATATATCTCTTTTGAAATGAGAGTTTTGCCGGATGTGAAGAATGTGAAAAACAGGGGTGAAAGTTTGCAAAAAGAGAGGGAAGGGGAATTGATTTTGGAGCAATTGCAGCCGGGTGATGTAGTTGTCCTTTTGGATGAGAGGGGACAACAATATAGTTCGGTAGAGTTTTCGACTTACTTGTCACAGAAGATGTTAGGGGGGATTAAGCGACTGGTATTTGTGATTGGAGGGCCTTATGGGTTTTCTGAGGCTGTTTATCGACGGGGGAATGAGAAAGTGTCGTTGTCCAGGATGACTTTTTCACACCAGATGGTGCGGATGATTTTTGCGGAGCAAATATATCGGGCTATGACTATTTTGAAAGGTGAGCCTTATCACCATGAATAAACTATTTTTATGATAAAGAAAAGGGTATTCGTTATATCATTTCTGATAGTTATTGTTTTAGGAGCGACAATTTTGACGGAGTATCTGTTTTATCGCCAGAATAAGCAGGTATGGGTTCACAATTTGGAGGAACGGTTACATCGTCAGGAGCTCCGGGCTGATGAGATATTGCATTCTTTTTGTGATTCGGTCGGTGTTGTTGGCAATGAATGGGGAGATGACCTGAGTTTTGTCGGATTCCGGCGGGGAAAATTGTTTTTCTGGACTAATGAATTGCCAGGAACCCCGGGATTGTACGAGCGATTGAACGAGAAAGACAATTTTGTAAAGTTGGGGAATACTTATTATGAGGTCAGGAGCAGAAAGTGTAAAGATACGGATTATTTTGCTTTCATCCGGATTTTGGATCTTTATCCTTATACGAGTAAGTATATAAAAAATAAGTTTGCAGATTTTTTAATGATATCTGAAGAAAATGTAGACCAGCTTACGATTTCTACAGTAACAGACGGAGGAGGGGAGCTTATTAAAGATAAGGAGGGACATGTACTTTTCTTTTTGATTTTTGGAGAGAATTATCAGGAACGTGTGCCTGATTATTTACTGATATCCTTATATCTACTGGTATTTCTGAGTTTGTTTTATGTTTATGACCTGATTCTTAGGGATACGGTGTCCTGGAAGAAACAATTGTTGTGGTTTGGTGGTTTTGTGATTCTGCTGATGGGCTTGAGATTTTTTATGCAGGCTTCCCGTTTACCTTTGGCAATTTATCGTTTACCTATTTTTGCCGGACAGTTTACCGGGAAGTTTTTTATTACGTCTATTGGCGATTTGATTTTGACTGCTTTTTGTATTTTTCAGTTAGTTTATATTACTCTTTCGAATCTTCGGATAAATTATGAAAATGAAAGGTTCCGGCGTTATCGTTATCCTCTGGCCGGTGTGTTGTTCTTAGTTGTATTTTTATATATCGATTTTTTCAATTTTTCAATTGATTTGGTGATTGAGCATATGAATATCCACCTGAATGTTGCGAGTTTGGTTCATGTGGGGGTTGCTTCTATTTTAGCTTTTATTGCCATTAGTCTGGGAGGCCTGATTATTCTGGTTTTACTTTTCGGTATTGTTTCCGTTTTTCAGCATATATTATCTTTTGGGCAGGTTGTAAAAGTTGTGACGGTTATTTGTCTGGTTCTTTGGTTGATTTGCAATGTTTTTAATTTGTATACCAATTTCTGGGATTGTTTTTTTATCTGGATTATTACTATGCTGATAGCTGTAAACCGCTATCTTTTAAAAAGAGATATTCAACGGAGTATTTATATTCTGGTTGTGTTTTTACTGTCGGTTTATGTAGTGATGATTTCTGAAAAATACGAGCGGTATAAGGAGATGCGGCAGCGGATGGATTATGCAACTGAATTGATTGAGGAGCGGGATTATAATTTTGAGACACGGTTGGTAGAGATGGAACAAAGCCTGGAAAGATCTGAAGAATTGCGGAATGCACTGGAGGCAGGTGAAGAGGGCAGAGCTGAATATCTTTTACGGGAACAACTGCTGGATATGACGGGATACAATTACAATCCGGACATTACCTTTTGTCGGCAGGGGGATAGTTTATGGTTGACAGATACGGATGAGCAGTGGGATTGTCGTGATTATTTTGAGCAAATTATTCGCAAGGATGGATACAGGATTGATGATTCTCATTTTTATTCTATAGGAATTTTTGATGGATTTGTGACTTATATCGGTCGGTTTTGCTATGGTGATATTTACCTTTATCTTCGTTTTGATGCGGCTAAAGATGATGAAGGGTTGGGATATCCGCAAATCTTGTCGCGTAAATCAGGTGACGGAAAGAATAATGTGTATTTTTATTCCTATGCCAAATATTCTCACGGGGAGTTGGTGGCTTCTTCGGGAAATTTTGTGTATTACAAAAAACTGAAAGGTTTCGGGAGAGAGAAACAAAGTGCAATCAGTTTTTTGGATAAGGATAAATATTCTCACATGGTTATTCCTGTTGATGATGATAATGTGTTGGTTATCAGTTTGCCGGAGAATACCTTTGCTTTGTATTATATGAATGTGCTGTATGCTTTTATTGTTTGCATTCTTCTTTCTTCTTATGGTTTGTTTTTTAATGTAAACCGTAATATAAATTTTCAGAGGGGTACTTTAAAATCGAGGATTAAGAATAATGTTATTTCATTGATTTTTTTATTGTTGGTATTATTGACATGTCTGAGTATTTATATGAATACGAAAAGTTTTGAGAACCGGCATAAGGCTAAAGCATTGGAGCTGCTGAAATATGTCAATAAGGAATTGGAGCGGCTGGATTGTGTGGATTGGAATCAGTGTTCGGATATTCTGGAAACTTTGTCTAATATGTCCGAGTTATTGATGATTGATATTAATATTTATTCTTCGATGGGGGAATTGGTGTCGACGTCGCGGCCTGAAATTTTTCAATATGGTTTTGACGGAGTTTTGGTTAATCCTCTGGCATGGAAACAGATAGTAGAGAATGGAGCAACCAATTATATAGTAAACGAGTCGATAGGGGAATTGGAATATATGTCTGCTTATATGCCTTTGGTTTTAGATAATGGCAAGTCTTATATTTTGAATATTCCTTATTTTGCTCAGAATGATGAGTTGAATCTCGACATTCTGATTATGATTGTTATTATGGTAAATATTGCTATTGTTGTGATTGTACTGGCTTTTATTCTTTCCGGTTTGATGGCAGAACGGGTGACAAAGCCGTTGCAAATGGTGAATGAAAAGCTTCAGAAGATGCATTTCGGTGGTAAAAATGAGAAAATCGTATATAAATATAAGGATGAGATTGGGGTGTTGGTGCAGGAGTACAATAATATGGTAGATAAACTAGATGCAAGTATTGTACAACTGGCGCGTTCTGAGCGTGAAAATGCGTGGCGGGAGATGGCTCGTCAGATAGCTCATGAAATCAAGAATCCGCTGACTCCGATGAAATTGAATATTCAGTTTATGTTGCGGTCTTTACAGATGGAAGAACCGGAAAAGTTTAAACAGAGGTTCAGGGATGTTTCCGGCATGTTGATAGAACAGATTGATAATATGGCTGCTATTGCTTCGGCATTTTCTGATTTTGCGAAGATTTCGGTAACCCATAATGATGTATTCGGGATTGACGAATTGGTCCGGAATTGTACCCTGTTATTCAGAAATAATGTTGATGTTCTGGAGTGTGAGGCGGATAGCGGGGTGAAAGTTTTTGCTGATAAAGAGCAGTTGAGGAGGGTGATGATTAATTTGCTGAAAAATGCGGAACAGAGTATTGTTGCCGGACGAAGGGGTGAAATAAAAGTGATGGTCAGGCAAGTGGAAAGTAAAGTGGAAATTAGGGTGAAGGATAACGGATGCGGTATTCCCCGGGAGGTCCGGAAGAAAATTTTTGAGCCTAATTTTACGACTAAATCCAGTGGTTCGGGATTGGGGCTGGCTATTTGCCGGAAGATTGTGGAGGGGGTTGGCGGCGAAATCGGATTTACAACGGAAATTAATGTAGGTACGGAATTTTTTGTTGTATTGGATTGTTTTCGGGATAAAACAAAAGTATAAATGGCATTGGGATTTATTTTTGCAGGGATTGCAGTCGGGTGTATGATAGCCGGAGGTGTGTTTTGGTTTGCTGGAAGAAAGGCGCAAGAGCCTGCTGGCTGGGTGAGAAAGGATAGAATAGATATTACGGTACAAGACATTATCCGGCTGGCGGCTTTGAGTACGACTCTGGATGTACATTCTCTGATTATAGAATATAAAATTAATATTAAGAATCCGGAGTTTTATGAGAAGTATCAGGCGTTGAATAAGCATGAGCGGGAGTTGTATATTGATGAATTAATTACTATTTTTAGTAAAAACCGTCCGGGAGACATACGTGAATTGTATGACCAGTATCCCAGTTTATCAACTCAGGATGTCTTGTTGTTATTAATGATTGAGATGAAGCTTGATAATAAGACTATGGCGCGGATTATGGCTTTGATGATGGAGACTTTGAAAAAAAGAAAGACCCGGTTGAAGGCAAAGATTCAGACGGATTTGCAGTTCTTTAAAGCGGAAGCAAATGTCTGATGCGGTCTGCTACTTTTTCCGGTGTGATGTCTGCCATGCATTTTTGATAGATGTTTTGTTTGCATTTCCCCCGTCCGTCTTTGGTGCAAGGGCGGCAAGGGAGATTGATTGCCAGTGTTTCAGCCGTCGGACCGCTGGGGAAACCGAAAGCTGTGGGGCCAATCAGGGCAAGGGTTGGTATCCGGAATAAATCGGCTGCATGCATGAATCCTGTGTCGGCACTAACGACGACGTTAGATTGCTGAATCAGATAACAGGATTCGGACAGGCTGGTCTGTCCCGCAAGATTGTTAATGCGTCCGGGAGCAATATTTTTAATTTCTTCACAAAATGTATCTTCCGGTCCGCCGAGGATGATGAACTGATAATCGGATAATATGGCAACCAATTTTTGCCAATGCCGGACGGGCCAGCGTTTCATTTCCCAATTGGCGGAAGGAACAAGGGTGACGGTGGTTTTATTGATCATTGTTTGCCATTTGGTTTTGAATTCTTCCGGAAAACACCAATTTTGATTTGTTTCCGGGAATCGGCGGATTCCCCACTTTTTCAGAGGTTCTCTGAAAGATTCCACTCCCTTGAACGGCCAGTCAAAATGGTTGATGCCCAATTGGAAGAGCAGAAACCGCTTCCATCGTTTTTTGTTTCTTAAAAGGAGATGAGGTTTCCCCGGACAAGGGGATAAGATAGATTTCAGGATATTTGACCGGATGTTACTGTGGGCGTCGTATATATAATCATAATGTTCTTTACGCAATTGCCGGGCCATACGAAGCAGTCCTTTTAATCCTGCACTTTTATCGAATTCCCATATTTTATTGATTCGCCGGTCCATCCTGAGAATTGACGACATGTCTTTTCTGGTAATCCAGTGGATTTCAGCGTCCGGAAAGTGTTCCCGGATGCCACTGATAATTCCCAGGCATTGGATGATGTCACCTATTGAGCTGAAACGGATAATCAGAAATTTGGCCATATTTAAATTTCAGTTAGAGGTTGATTTTTCCTGAAAATTGAGTCCGGGATGTTGATGCAGATATGTGTAATGTTCTGTATAATTGCATATTATCTCCTCGTTAATGATTGTTATATGGGATTATTTTTGACTACCGAAGTTAAAATTTATTCTTGAATCATGGAAATCTTATGTAAAAAGAATTAATTTCGTGGCGTATTTGTGTGTAATTCAATGGTTAAATTAAATATTTTGGTATGAAAGGAATAATATCAATTGTTTTGCTGTTTTGGGGTTTTGCTGCATTTTCCCAGGCTGTTATTCAGTTTGATTCCAGGGTTCATGATTTTGGGACGATAAAGGAAGTGAATGGTGCTGTGGCTTATGATTTTGAATTTGTTAACCGGGGGAGTGCTCCGATTTTGATTAAGAATGTAGAATCTTCCTGTGGCTGTACTTCTCCGGAGTGGACAAAACAGCCTGTTTTGCCGGGAAAGAAAGGTTTTGTTAAAGCAACTTTTAATCCGAAGGACCGTCCCGGTTTTTTTGATAAGACTATTACCGTGTATTCCAATGCCCGGACGCCAGTGGTTGAATTAAAGATTAGGGGGACTGTGGAAGGAAAAACGCGAACAATATTGGACGATTATCCTTATGAGTTGCCTTCCGGTATACGTTTGCCTATAGAAGAAATTTCATTGATGAAAGCGCGTAAAGGTGAGGTAAAAACAGGAACTATTGGTGTTTTCAATAATGCCGGGAAACAGGTTGCTGTCAGTTTTTCCGGTTTGCCGGCTCATATACAGATTAGTATGGAACCGCAGCAGTTTGCCAATAAAGCTCAGGGTATTCTGAAGGCTTCTTATAATACGGCTTTGCATGGAGAATATGGGTTGAACAGGGAAAATGTGACGATGGTGGTTGACGGTAAGAAATATGATTTGCCGGTTTCGGTATATATTGAGGAAAATTTTGCCGGGGTGAATGTTGCTACAGCTCCTGTTGCAGAGGCGGATAAGAAATATTACAATTTTGGTCAGACTACTTCCGGTCAAGCGGCTACTTTTACTTATCAGTTGAAAAATACGGGTAAGAGTGTTTTAAAGGTTCGGCGGGTTTATTCCAATGATAACCGTGTTGTGGCAGAGGTTGCCAGGAAGGAATTGCAGCCTGGAGAAACTACGGCTGTTGTGGTAAGAACAGTGGCTGGTGCGGACAAAGGTAAGGTGACTGCAGTAGTTAGTGTTATCACCAATAGTCCTGCTGCTCCGGATTTGAAACTCCGGTTTTACGGGGAAATAGAATAGGTTGCCGGAAATACAGGAAGCGGAAAGTTGCCTGGTGAAAAAAAGCTTTGGGCTAAAGAACCGGTCGGCTTTCTGTTTTCTTCCGGGGCGTTGACTAGCGGAGGTATACTTTGTTTTTTTTTGTATCTTTATGGCGGAGAATTTTAATGGTAAGGAGATGAAAAAACATATACCCAATTTGATAACGGGGTTGAATGCTGCTTCGGGCATGATGGCTGTGTTTATGGCTTTGTATAGTGAAATGGTTTGGGCTGCCGGTTTGATTGTTGCAGGGATGGTTTTTGATTTTTTTGATGGTATGGCTGCCCGTTTGCTGCATGTGAAATCCGAGATGGGGAAAGAGTTGGATTCTTTGGCCGACGTTATTAGTTTTGGAGTGGCACCGGCTTTGTTGGCACATTTGTTGATCCGCGATTTGTTGTTTCCCGAGGGAGCCGGGGATATTGCTTTGCTTACTATTGCTGACTGGGGTATATTGTTTATTCCTTTGCTGATTCCTGTTTTTTCTGCTTTTCGGTTGGCAAAATTTAATCTGGATGTCCGCCAGGCTACTTCTTTTATCGGGTTGCCAACCCCTGCGAATGCTTTGTTTTGGGTGACATTGGTTTTTGGGGCGGTTTATATTCCGGAATTATATGAACGATGGTTTGCTAATATTTATGTTTTAGGATTAAGCGTTTTGATCCTATCTGTTTTGCTGGTCAGTGAATTACCTATGTTTTCCTTGAAAATTGCAGGTTGGGGTTGGAAAGAAAACAGGACAAGGTTTCTTTATTTTATTTGTTTAATTGTATTGGCTATCCTGATGAAGGTAGCGGTGATTGTTTTAATTATTCCGCTTTACGTCTTTTTTGCCGCAGGGGAGGCGTTGATGAGATTTACCAGCCTAAATCGTTGACCGGGTCATAATTTACATAATCATAAACCGGAGAAATTACACTGTTGCATTTGATTTTCGGGGAGGACATAACCGGCAGTTCCGGCTGAACGTTTGAGTGGTTTCTTTCCATGCCGAAATAGTCGTGTCCGTTGTTGTAAAGGAAGAATTGTGCTATAACTATGATTCCTGTTATTACTGCGGCTGCCAATCCGTATTTTAAAAGACGGTGCAGGAAATTACCTGACGATTCCAGATTGATGTAAGCTGATATGTCGGGCACCGGGGTGTTGGGGGGGAGCACTACAACTGGTTTTACCGGAGTTATTTCCAGCTTTGGTACTTTTAAAGGTGCCATACCGTATGCTTCAGCAAAGAAATTATTTTTGTCCGGTTCGAAGATGATGTTAAACCGACGGTCTGTATAAAAAACACCTATGTCTCCGAAAACGACTCTTTGCCTTTGGTTCAATTTGATTTTCAGTTCTTCACAGAACAATGTCACTTGAACGGTGGCTTTTTCGTAAGTGATGTTTTCTTTACAGGCAATCCAGTTTACCAACAGCCCGTCATTGTGGGTCAGGTTGCGGTTAAATAAAATATCTTTTGCGGGAGGACAAATCAACCCGTTTTCCTCGTCAATGTGTGCACTTTTATAATTGCAGATAAATCCTCCGAAATCGGGGATAATCACACAATCGTGCAAAAATAACAAGTCAGATATATACTCTATAAACCGATGCATGCTACAAAAGTATGAAAAATCAAAATAAATCCAATAACTTGGTAGAAAATTCTTTCTTTTTTTTTAATTTATTATCAAGGAGTTCCGCAGATAATGGAGGGTTAATAAATTATTTAATAAAGTTGTTTGTTTTTTTAGAAATATTGGTGATTTATTGCTTACTTTGCATCACATTCAAGTTGAATAATAAATCTTGTCTTATGAAGGTATTTGTTACAGGTGGTACCGGGTATATCGGTTCGCATACGGTTGTTGAGTTACAACAAAATGGTTTCGACGTGGTTATTGTAGATAATCTTTCCAATTCCAATATTGCTGTGTTGGATGGTATTGAGAAGATTACGGGCATACGTCCTGAATTTGAAAAGATAGATTTAACTGAAGCGGATAAAGTAGAAGATTTTTTTGTCCGTCATAAAGATATTGTGGCTGTTATTCATTTTGCGGCTTTGAAAGCTGTTGGTGAGTCGGTACAGAAACCTTTGGAATATTACCGGAATAATCTGAATTCTTTGATGAATGTGATTTCTTCCATGAAGAAAACGGGTGTGAAAAATCTGGTATTTTCTTCTTCCTGTACGGTTTATGGTCAGGCAGATGTGTTGCCGGTAACTGAACAAACGCCTCGCAAACAGGCTGAGTCTCCTTATGGAAATACTAAGGCTATGTGTGAGGATATTATGCGTGATGTGGCGAAAGTGGAGAAAGAGATGAATCTGCTGGCATTACGTTATTTTAATCCGATCGGGGCACATCCGTCTGCTTTGATTGGTGAATTGCCGAACGGGGTGCCGAATAATCTGATTCCTTATCTGACTCAGACCGTAGCCGGAATCCGGGAGCAATTGAGTGTATTTGGTGATGATTATGATACACCCGATGGATCGGCTATCCGTGATTATATTGATGTGGTTGATTTGGCAAAAGCGCATGTGGTTGCCATTCGCCGCCTGCTGGAGGGAAAAAATAGGAATAATTACGAGTATTTTAATATCGGAACCGGAAATGGGGTGTCGGTTTTGGGTTTGATAAAGGCCTTTGAGAAAGCTACCGGGGAAAAAGTGAATTACAAGATTGTCGGCCGTCGTGCAGGGGATATTGAAAAAGTGTGGGCTGATACTTCTTATGCTAATAATGAGTTAGGTTGGAAGGCTGTTGCTTCGTTGGAGGAGACTTTGGCCAATGCGTGGAAATGGCAGAAGCATTTGATGAAATAAGTGTCTTCAAATGAATAAAATTAAAGTTTCTGATAAGTATTGATATCAGAAACTTTAATTTTTTAATCAGTAATTTGAAAAATTTCTTTTGTCCGTTTTTGGGAACTACTTGTCTGTTTTCCGAATGTTTTTTAGAACATTTTTTTCCTTTTTATTTTTTTACAGCAGTTTCTTCCAGAATCTGGTCGAAAAAGCGGGAGTAGTTGTTGATGTATTCGTCCGGAGTGGTATATTCTGTTATAGGTTTTCCTGATTGTGCTGCATATTCTTTCAGTTCCTGGGCTACTTCCTGGCTGTTGAAAATGATTCCGTCGGAATAGTCAAAGGCTAATTTACTGATATTGGTGTGGGTGGGATTTTTAAGAATTTCAATGTCTTTTAATGTAATGTTGTCACCGGTTATTTTTTTTGCAAAGTCCGGGTGTAAAGTGCCCTTGAACTGGTCATTGTAACTGGAGAAAACAACTTTTGAATGAGCGAACATCGGGTCTTCATTGTATTCTTTTTTCAGATACAACGGGACTAAAGCTGTAATCCAGCCCTGGCAGTAGATTAAATCGGGAGCCCATCTTAGTTTTTTTACGGTTTCAAAGACGCCCCGAGCGAAAAAGATGGCCCGTTCGTCATTGTCCGGAAAGAAAGTTCCCTTATCATCTTCGATGATATATTTACGTTGAAAATAGTCTTCATTATCGATGAAGTAGACCTGCATGCGGGCTGATTGTATGGAGGCTACTTTTATAATTAAGGGATGATCTGTATCATTGATGATCAAGTTCATTCCTGACAAACGAATCACTTCGTGGAGTTGGTTTCGTCTTTCATTTATACAACCATAACGGGGCATAAATGTTCTGATTTCCTTGCCTTTTTCCTGAATGCCTTGTGGCAGAAAACGTCCGATGTGGGCCATTTCTGATTCAGGCAGATAAGGTGTGATCTCTTGAGATATAAAAAGAATCTTTTTTTTTGCCATAGTTACGTTTCCCAAAAACCATACAAAGATAGGCAAAATTGTTCACAATTGAAAACCTTTGGTGAAAATTGAGTTTCCCGGTTTTGTTTTGGATTTTGCAAACGTTCCGGAATTTATCTATATTTGGATACGATTATAGCATTTTTTGTGGAATGAGTAATGGCCGGTCATAATGAATTGGGAAAATCGGGAGAGGATAAAGCTGTAGCTTATCTGATGCAGGAGGGGTATGTGGTGTTAGAGCGCAACTGGCGGTTGGGGCATAAGGAGTTGGATGTGGTGTGTATGAAAGATGATATGTTGGTGGTCGTTGAAGTGAAGACCCGGATTTGTCCTGCGGAGAACTTCGGGGAGTTGTTGAGTGTGAGAAAGAGGAGGAATCTCCGTCAGGCGGCAGATGCTTTTGTAAGGGCGAGAGGGATTCGGCTGGAGGTCCGGTTTGACTTGATCGTGTTGACGGGGAAGGATTTAGCGATAGAGCATGTAGAGGATGCCATTCAGGTTTTTGAATAGATAGATAATAAAATGGTGATATTTGTTACAGGAGCAACGGGGTTGGTGGGGAGTCATTTGTTGTACCGGCTTTTGGATGCCGGACATACGGTTTTTGCGTTAAGGCGTTTGCAAAGTGATTTGGAGGAAGTCAGGGCTATTTTCAGACAGCATTCGGACGGGGAGCAATTGTGGATGCAAGTGAATTGGGTGGAGGGGGATGTGCTGAAACCGGAGACTTATGCCGGTTATATACGGAGGGCTGCAATTGTGTATCATTGTGCTGCTATGGTTTCTTTTGATGCGGCTGAGCAGGGATTGTTGATGGAAACTAATCTGAGAGGAACGGAAAATGTGGCTGTTGCTTGTTTGGAGTGCGGTTGCCGTTTGTGCTATGTCAGTTCGATAGCTGCTTTGGGGGATGCCGTCCGGGAGATGGAGGTGATTGACGAAGCGACACCGGTGATTGAGGGCAGAGAACATTCTGTGTACTCCTGGAGTAAAGGCAATGCGGAAAAAATCGTATGGGAGTTTGTAGGACGGGGATTGGATGCTGTGATCGTCTGTCCGTCTGTCATTCTGGGACCAGGAGTGTGGACCCGGAGCAGTAGCCGTTTATTTGCTGCTGCGGCCCGGGGAATTCCGGTTTATCCGCGTGGTGTGACCGGATATGTAGACGTGAGGGATGTGGTGGCGTTGATGGTGCGTTTGGCAGAAGACGGGATGGTCCGGGGAGAACGGTTTGTGCTGAATGGCGGCAATTATGCTTTCCGGGAGTTGTTTACGATGATTGCCCGGGCTTATGGAAAACGTCCGCCCTGTTTTTATCTGAGACCGTGGATGGGTGAAGTGGCATGGCGTTTTTTGGCAATAGCAGGACGGTTTACCGGAAAAAAGCCGGCCTTTACCCGGGATACGGCCCGCACGTCTCAGCATCGGTCTTATTATTCAAATGCTAAAATTTTAAACCGGTATCGGGATTTTCGTTTTCATACGCTGGAAGAAACTGTCGGGTATATAAAGAATATCAGAGAGGGGCTTGAGCGGTTTTCAAATTAGCGCATTATTGTATACTTTTGTCGGAGATAACATAAAACGTAGCAGATGGATCATTCATTGTTAGAGAAATTAGAAACTTTTTATATTCGGTTCAGGGAAATCGGACAACTGATTACTGATCCTGAAGTGATTCAGGATATGAAGCGTTATGTGCGTTTGACGAAAGAGTATAAGGAGTTGGAGGAGATTACGGCGGCCGGTGACAGGTATAAAGCCGCGTTGTGTACATTAGAAGAATCCAAAGAAATTCTGGCTACGGAAAAGGATCCGGAATTGTGTGAGATGGCGGAGGAGGAAATGGCTGAATTGACAGAAAAGTTGCCGGTAATGGAGCAGGAGATTAAAATGTTGTTGATTCCTGCCGACCCGGAAGACAGCAAAAATGCTATTCTGGAAATACGTGGGGGAACAGGTGGTGATGAGGCTTGTTTGTTTGCCGGGGATTTGTTCCGGATGTATGCCAAGTTTTGCGAAAAAAGGGGATGGAAACTGGAGGTGTCCAGTTTTAATGAAGGGACGGCCGGGGGATATAAGGAGATTGTGGCGAGCGTATCGGGGAGTGGGGTGTATGGTATTCTGAAATATGAATCGGGGGTGCATCGGGTGCAGCGGGTGCCGGAAACAGAAACTCAGGGAAGAGTACATACTTCTGCGGCGACAGTTGCTGTTTTGCCGGAGGCGGAAGAATTTGATGTGCAGATTAACGAGGGAGAAATCAAATGGGATACGTTCCGTTCGGGAGGTGCCGGCGGACAGAATGTCAATAAGGTGGAGTCGGGGGTGCGTTTGCGCTATATGTGGAAAAATCCGAATACCGGCGTGTCCGAAGAGATTTTGATTGAATGTACGGAAACCCGCGACCAACCGAAAAACAAGGAACGGGCATTGGCGCGTCTGCGTACTTTTATCTATGATAAGGAACATCAGAAGTATGTGGATGATATTTCTGCCAAGCGGAAAACGATGGTGAGTACCGGCGACCGTTCGGCGAAAATCCGTACTTATAACTATCCCCAGGGACGAGTGACCGACCACCGGATTAATTTCACACTTTATAATCTTCAGGCTGTCCTGGACGGCGATTTGGATGAAGTGATCGAGAAATTGCAAATCGAGGAAAATACGGAACGTTTGAAAGCCAGCGGATTGTAAGCTTGCAGGTCGTGAATGGAAATGAATTAACATACAGATATTATGGATTATACTCAGTTGTTTGAGCAGATAAAAAAGAAAAAATCTTTTCTCTGCGTCGGTTTGGATTCCGATATCGCTAAAATTCCGGCTCATCTGTTGACGGCCGGAGATCCTGTTTTTGAGTTCAATAAAGCTATTGTTGATGCGACGGCAGAGTTTGCTGTTGCTTATAAACCCAATATCGCTTTTTATGAAAGCCGGGGTGTGGAAGGGTGGCTGAGTTTGGAAAAGACAGTGAAATACATCCGGTCGGAATATCCGGAAGTTTTCATCATTGCCGATGCGAAACGGGGCGACATCGGGAATACCTCCCAGATGTATGCGAAAGCCTTTTTGCAGACGCTTGATTTTGATGCTATTACAGTGGCTCCGTATATGGGCGAAGATTCAGTCACTCCTTTCCTGCAATATGAAGGGAAATGGGTGATTTTGCTGGCCTTGACTTCTAATAAAGGTGCTTTTGATTTCCAGTTTTTTGATAGTGAGGGGGAGAAATTGTATGAGAAAGTGCTGAAAAAATCCCAGGAATGGGGGGATAAACAGAACATGATGTATGTGGTGGGGGCTACCAAAGCTGAAATGTTGGGCGGTATCCGTGCCATTGTTCCCGATCACTTTCTTTTGGTGCCCGGAGTGGGAGCGCAGGGTGGCAGTCTGGAAGAAGTGGCGAAATATGGCATGAATAGTCATTGCGGCTTGCTTGTCAATTCTTCCCGCGGTATCATTTTTGCCGATAAAACCGAAAACTTTGCGCTCCGTGCCGGTGAAGAGGCCCGGAAACTTCAGGGGGATATGGCATGTTTGCTTGAAGAAAAGGGAATTATTTAAGATATTAAAACCCGGTCTATAAATTCCGCAAATCCGTTGTTTCGGTCTGAAGCAACGGATTTGTAGTAAGGTTTCAGACGGAAAGGGGCATTTCCAACTAAAAAAGCTGTACCGCACAGGTCTAAAAAATCAACATCGTTGTAATCGTTGCCTAATCCGGCACAATCTTCGGGGTGAATATCCAGTTGTTTCAGCAAGCGGAGGCAAGCAGTGCCTTTGTTGATACCCGGTGCAAATATCTCTATCCAGACGGCTTTGGCGTCTATCGGGGAGGTGGAGCGCACTACCGAATAGCCGGCAAGGTCTTTCCGGATTTTTTCCAGTAAATGAATCTGTGAAGCATCCAGAATCATGACAAACTGTGTCGCCTCGCTTTGTATGCCGTCGGGCGAGCAGATGGGGATGCCGAAAGGTTTGTAAGCGGCTAATCGGCGTTTATAGTCTTCGTGCAGAGGGTATATCGAGGTATAATAGAAATGGTGATTGTCGGGGATGGCCTGCTGGATGGTGAAGTTGATGTTATAGTCCCATAAATAGCAGGCAATTTCCTGGGCGGTCTGCCGGCTCAGGTGGCGTGTGAACAGCATTTGCCTGTCCGGCCATTTTAATATCCCGGCTCCCGATGAAAATATGAGGTAGTCAATGGGAAATCCGGGAGGGAGGGCCTGTAATGCCGAATATAAATTGCGGCCTGTGGCGATGATGCGTTGGATTCCTTTCTGTCCTGTCTTTTGGAAAGCGGCCAGTGTTTCGGAACTTATTTTACCTCCTTTGGGGAGAATCGTGCCATCTAAGTCCGAGATGATAGCTTGTATCATAAGGTGATTTGTTCGTAGGTGAAATAAGGGAGCGGCTCCACTAAGTAGTGAAGCACTTTTTCCTGATTCATCCCGTCCAGCGGATTATGGCTGTAACCGAAAGTCGCTTTGATACCCATGTTGATAAAGTGTACGGCCCGTTCAATGGCTTCGGGCAGGCTGTCACCGTTGAGCAGGCATCCGGTGATTACGCTGGCAAACGCGTCTCCCGTGCCGGGATATGTGGCCGGGACATAGTCGCTGCAAACGCGCCACATCCGTCCGTCCGTTTTGTTGTAGGCGATTGTCGCTATATTTTTGTTTTTCTCCGCAGGGGGAGCGGAAGTAATGATGCAGTATTCCGGTCCCAGTTGGCTGAGTTCGCGGCACCAGGCAAAAGCTTCTCCGGGAGTAAGGTCGGGGCGGTAGGAATTCCCGGTCAGGAAAGCGGCTTCGGTCAGGTTGGGAGTGATGACTTTGGCCTGGGAGCAGAGTTGCCGCATGCCTTTTACCATAGCGTCGCCCATGCCGGGATAGAGTTGCCCGTGGTCGCCCAGAACGGGGTCGACCAATATGAAGTTGTCCGGGGTTTTAAAGTCGTTGAAAAAACGTTCCACAATCTGCATTTGCCGATAGGAGGCCAAATAACCGGAATAGAGAGCGTCAAAGTGTAAATCGAGTTCTTTCCAATGGTCGATGATGGGTTGCATTTGGTCCGTGAGGTCGAAACTGCGGAAGTCCGGGTATTCGCTGTGGGCGGAGAGAATGGCCGTGGGTAGCGGGCATACCTGGTAGCCCATATAGGATAAAATGGGTATGGCTACAGTCAGAGAAGCCCTGCCATAACCGGAAAGGTCGTGAATTGCTGCGATTTTTTTCATGTTGCAAAGATATGACAAAGAAACGAAAGTGGATTTGAAATGCAGAACGAATGTTGTCTGTTAATGATTTAACAATCATTGCCCGATGGGCCTGCAATCAATTCAATGGCTTCTTTCCCGGTCAGGTGTTCAATATCAAGACAAATCATAAGCATGTGTGTGAATCCTTTGTCTATTTCTCTGTGCAAACCAATCTCATCATTTGGATTATATTTAATCCCAAGTGTATAGGCCGCCTTTAGTTTTTCAGATGAGGATTCAATGATGTGAATTTTGCCAAATGCTATGACACTGCGAAAAAATGTTGTGAATTTCTCTGGCTGAACGTCATCTCGTTCTGTTACGCAAAAAGAAGCTTTGTCATGGTTTCGGATAGCATCTATTTTGTGACCGGACAATGCGCTGTGAAAGAATAATTTACCGTTACTATATACAAAACTGATGGGTACTGCGTACGGATAACCATTATCTCCGAGCAGAGCTAAAGTGCCGGATGTTGCATTTTTTAGGATTTCGATACACCTTTCTTTTGTGAGCTGTTGGCGTTTACGCCTCATTTCCCGGAAGTTCATGTAGTGATATAATTTTAAGATTTGGGGGCTGCAAGAATTCTCGGCGACTCCTTCTAAGAAGTTACAAATTTATTCATTTTTCCGGCAATTATTGCAGGGTATCGTTGCGATTATTTCTATTTCCGGTAAAAATGAAAAAGTTTTCCGTACCGGAAATGGTTTGGTTGTTGTGTCATTCTTTTTCTTTTGTAAGATGAAAAGATGATGTATTGCATATATGTGTAAAAATTATGGGGTATGGCGACAAAAAATAGATATTATTTTTAAATTTGCATCATAAAAATAGGGGGTGTAATCCTAAAAATGATAATTTATGGCAAAAATCAGATTTTCTGCATTAGAGGAACTTTCGAATCGTAAGCCGGTGGATGTGGGGGAACGGCGAAGGGTGTCCGAAATTTTCGGGTGTGACGTGTTGACCGTTGATAAGATGCGTCAATATCTGTCAATAGAAGCGTTTAAAAAGCTGGAGAAGGTGATGTCAGAGGGTGGGGTGATTGACCGGGGGCTGGCGGACCAGGTAGCTGCCGCCATGAAAGCGTGGGCGGTGGAGAAGGGGGCGACTCATTATACCCACTGGTTTCATCCTTTGAACGGGGCTACAGCAGAGAAGCACGACGGTTTTATTGATTTGCAGAAGAACGGTTCCATCATTGAGGCTTTTGACGGCCGGATGTTAGTGCAGCAGGAACCGGATGCGTCCAGTTTCCCGAATGGCGGTATCCGCAATACGTTTGAGGCGCGGGGGTATACAGCCTGGGACCCGGGCTCACCTGCTTTTATTAATAATAATACCCTTTGTATTCCTACGGTGTTTGTAGCTTATACGGGGGAGGCTCTGGACTACAAGACGCCCATGCTGAAAGCTTTGGCTTTGATTGACAAGGCGGCGGTTGGTGTGTGCCAGTATTTTGACAAGGATGTACAGAAAGTGGTGGCAACCTTGGGTTGGGAGCAGGAATATTTTTTGGTGGACGAGGCTTTGTTCAATGCCCGTCCGGATTTGAAGTTGTGCGGGCGGACCCTGATGGGACATTCGGCAGCTAAAGACCAGCAGTTGGAGGACCATTATTTCGGTGCTATTCCCGAGCGGGTGAATGCTTTTATGGATGAACTGGAATATGAATGTCACCGTTTGGGGATTCCGGCGAAGACACGGCATAATGAGTGTGCACCCAACCAGTTTGAACTGGCCCCTATTTTTGAGGAGGCGAACCTGGCGGTCGACCACAATCAGTTATTGATGTCAACGATGAAGCGCATTGCAAGACGACATAAGTTCAGGGTGTTGCTGCATGAGAAACCGTACAAAGGAATCAATGGTTCGGGCAAGCATAACAACTGGTCTTTACTGACGGATACCGGGGTGAATTTGTTGTCGCCGGGCAAGAATCCCAAATCGAATATGCAATTTTTGGTGTTTCTGGTCACAACCACGAAGGCTGTTCTGGAGCAGGAAGCTTTACTGAAGGCTTGCATCGTATCGTTGGGGAATGAACGTCGTCTGGGGGGAGATGAGGCTCCACCGGTGATTATGTCCGTATTTTTGGGTCAGCAGTTGGATTCGATTCTGGATGAGATTGAGCAAAAAGTGAGCAGCAAGAGAATGAGTCCGGATGAAAAAACGGAGTTGAAACTGAACGTAGGGAAGATTCCGGAGATTATGCGTGATAATACGGACCGTAACCGTACTTCGCCTTTTGCTTTTACGGGAAACCGTTTTGAATTCCGGGCGGTGGGGTCTTCTGCCAATTGCGGAGGGGCGATGATTGTTTTGAATACTGCAGTGGCGCAGCAGTTGATTGCTTTTAAAGGTGAAGCGGATGCGTTGATTGAGAAAGGGGTAAAGAAGGATGAAGCTATTTTTCGGGTGCTCCGGAAATATATTTTAGCTTGCAAGAAGATACGTTTTGAAGGAAACGGATATAGCAAGGAATGGAGGGAGGAGGCTGAAAGAAGAGGGCTTTCGGTGGACAGTGACTGTGTCGGGGCGTTGAAAGCTTATCTGACGCCTAAAGCTAAAAAATTGTTTGTGGATAACGGTATCTTTACGGAACGCGAACTGGAGGCCCGTTATGAAATTAAGAATGAGATTTATCTGAAAAAGTTGCAGATAGAATCGAGGGTGTTGGGGGATTTGGCTTTGAATCACATTATCCCCACGGCTATTTCTTATCAGAATACCCTGATTAATAACGTTCGTGGATTAAAGGAGATTTTGCCGGATGTCTATGCCGAAGTGGGAGAAGTGCAGTTGAAAGCGATTAAGGAGATTTCGGCTCATATCAAGGAAATCCGTACGTTGGTGGATGATATGACTGAAGCCCGTAAAGTAGCTAACAATACTGTTCCTAACGAGGTTGAAAGGGCTGCTGTTTATTCGGAGACCGTTTTACCTTATTTAGACAGAATCCGGTATCATATTGATAAGTTGGAACTGTTGGTGGATGATGAAATCTGGCCGCTTCCGAAATATAGGGAGTTGTTGTTTTTTAAGTGATATAATAAATGAGCAGCTTGAAAGCTGCTCATTGTTGTTTAAAGGGGGTTATTTCATTTTTAGTAATTCGTCTATGTGCGTCCTGTCGTTCCAAAGACGGGGCACTTTGTGTTGGCCGCCGAGTTTGCCTTTTTCTTTCAGCCAGTCGTTGAAAAGTCCCGGGCGGGCGATGTGGAGTTTCAGGCGTTCTAAGGACAACAGGCGTTTGGCTTCGTAGTCGGAATTGAGTTTTTGAAGTTCCCGGTCCAGTATGTCGGCAAAGTTTTCCGGATTGTCCGGTGGGGTGTCAAATTCAATCAGCCATTCGTGGGCACCTTTTCGGCCTTCATCCATGAAAACGGGGGCAGCCGTAAATTCAAACACATTGGCTGCGGTCTGTTCGCAAGCGCGTTTGAGGGCTTTTGTGGCGTTGTCGATGATGAGCTCTTCGCCGAATGCATTAATAAACAGTTTGGTGCGTCCGGTGATTCTGAATTTATAGGGCTTGGTTGAGGTGAAACTGATGGTGTCGCCAATCATATAACGCCATAGGCCGCCGCTTGTGGTGATAATCATGGCGTAATTGATGCCGGGTTCCACTTCTTCGAGAAGCAGGGTTTTGGGGTGTTGTTTTCCCATTTCGCTCACGGGCATAAATTCGTAGTATGTCCCGTAGTCCAACATGAGCAACATAGACGGGTCCGTCGGGTCGTCCTGCAAACCGAAAAATCCTTCGGAGGCGTTGTAGGTCTCCATGTATTTCATTTTCGGATGGGGGAGCAGGCGTTTGTATTGTTCGCGGTAGGGAGTGAAACTGATGCCCCCGTGGATGAATAATTCTAAGTTGGGCCACACTTCGTGCAGGTTTTCTTTCCCTGTTTTTTCAAGTATTTTGTTTATCACCGTGAGAAACCAGGAGGGGACGCCGGCCAGGCAGCGTACGTCTTCTTTGACGGTGGTTTCGCATATTTTTTCGATTTTTTCTTCCCAGTTGCTCATTAGCATAATGGAGGAGTCGGGCGTTTTCATCATGTTGGCCCAGAAGGGAGTGTTTGAAATCAGGATGGCGGAGAGGTCGCCGAACTGACAGTTGTTGTTGCTCCGGCTGACTTCGCTGCTGCCTCCCAGTGCCAGTGTTTTACCGCTAAAGACCTGGGCTTCGGGATTGAGTTTGTTGAAGATGGCGATAACGTCTTTTCCTCCCCGGAAATGGCTTTCTTCCAATATTGTCGGGCTTACCGGGATGAATTTGCTTTTGGCGTTTGTTGTTCCGGATGATTTGGCAAACCATTTTACCTCTTCCGGCCAGAGGATGTTATTTTCGCCTTCCATCATGCGGTGTATGTCGTTGCTGATTTCTTCGTAATGGATGACCGGCAGCCTTTCCCGGTATTGCTCGGCGGTCAGGATGGTGTTGAAGCGGTATTTTCTGCCGTATTCCGTCGTTGCTGCTTTGGCCAGCAGTTCCTGAAGAGTGTCTCGTTGCACTTTGACCGGATTGTTTTTGAAGTGTTCAATCTGGACCAGGCGTTTTTGGGTGAACAACGATAATATTGAATTGATAAAAGCCATGGAAAAAAGTGATTAATTTTCAAATTGTAATTCCAGTTGGGTGTCAAGCAAATTGAAACTCAACCGGTGGTAGTCCGTTGTGCCGTATGCCGCAATGCCCTGGCGGTGTTCTTTGGTCGGGTACCCCTTATTTTTTTGCCAATTGTATACGGGAAATTGTTCATGAAGTTGCTTCATGTATTCGTCCCGGTGGGTTTTGGCCAATACCGAAGCTGCCGCGATTGACATGTATTTCCCGTCTCCTTTGACGATACACAGGTGAGGAATTTCACCGTATTTTTTGAACCGGTTGCCGTCCACGATGATGTGTTCCGGGCGGACGGACAGTTGGTCCAATGCCCGGTGCATGGCTAAAATGGAGGCGTTTAATATATTGATTTGGTCGATTTCGTGATTGTCGACACTGGCAACGGCCCAGGCCAGTGCTTCTTGTTCGATGACCGAACGTAACCGGTACCGTTGTTTTTCCGTGAGTTGCTTGGAGTCGTTCAGCAATTCGTTGGAGAAATTGTCGGGGAGAATGACTGCGGCCGCAAATACCGGTCCCGCCAGGCACCCTCTTCCGGCTTCGTCGCATCCGGCTTCTATACAATCGGTTTCGTATTTCAGTTCAAGCATGGTTGTTTTTTATTGCTGAGTTGTCCTTGCCGGTTGTTAATTGTACAATTAAAAAGTACCTTTGCAAAGATACAAATTTTCGATTTTTTATTTTCATTTTTGTCGATTTTATGTGGTCTAAGGAAGAGGCAAAAGAATTTAGGGTTAATTTTTGGAATGGTTTTAAACGCTATTGTTCCGGACATCGGATTTACCGCAAGTGGGTGTTGACCGGTGTGAAAATCAAGTCCGTCCAGTTAAAGTTTTATGTGGACGACCGGAAGGCTTTGGTGTTGTTCCAGATAGACCATAAGAATGATTTGGAGCGTTATCGGGTATATGAGTGTTTCCTGTCTTACCGGAAACTGATGGCTGCCGATTGTGGTGAGGAGCTGAAGTGGGAGGAGGATTATACCGGAATTGACGGCCGTGTGGTGAGTGCGGTTTATTTTGAATTGCCGGATGTCAGTATTTACCGTCAGACTGATTGGGAAACCATATATGCTTTTTTTGCCGGGAAAATGCCTTTATTGGAGGAGGCTTATTGGGAATACCGGGATTTGATTACGGAACGGTTGAAGGGGGAGTAGGGTGTCTGAAAAGAATTTTTCAGACGGATTGACGGTTTTTCACTCTTGGTGAGCGAAGTCTTTCGGACTTCTGATGATGGAAAATTACAGAATTCTTTCTAACTTGCCCCGTCGAAAGTCTGAAAAAATGAGTGAAGAAACTTGCTATGAGAAAATCAGGAGTGGGAATGTAGCGGTATTTGAAGCTGTATTCCGGGAGTTTTATCCGTCGATGTGTGTGGTGGCCAGGAAATATCTGACGGATAAAGAGGTGGCTGAGAGTATCGCTCAGGAAGCTTTTGTACGCCTGTGGGAGAGAAGGGAATTTTATGAATCTATCCCGGATTTGAGGACTTTTTTGTATGTTTCTGTACGTAATCTTTGTTTTAATTATTTGCGGGACAGAAAGAAAACGGTTGATTATACTCAGGTGGAGTTGCCGGACGGCGGTGTGACTTTTTCGGAATTGTTGATTCAGGAAGAGACTTACCGTTTGATATCCAAAGCTATTGTTGCTTTACCCCGGCAGAGCGGGAACATTATGCGTCTTATCCTGGAAGGGAAGCAAAATAAAGAAATTTCGGAAATTTTGGGCATATCGGTGACGACTGTAAAGACGTTGAAGTATAATGCGTTGAAGATGTTGAAAACCATGCTGAAAGGTTATTTCCCGCTTTTGTTGTTTATTTTATATTCTAAAAAATAAGGCAGTTATATACATATTTACACTTATAAACGTACATTTAGGGTAAACATGCATATAAACATCAAAAAAAATATACTCTTTATTCATCCTTTTTACGATATAATGTGTTCTTAGGACAGAATGCGAAATGTAGAAGGAATGGATTACAGAGAAGAATACCGGATTGCAGATTTAATCAGCAGGCAATTCATGGGAGTGATTACTCCGGAAGAGAAAGCCGAATTGGATGAATGGTGCCGACAGGAAGGGCATCCGGAATGGTATGCCCGGATTTTAAGTAAACAGGAATTGGCAGAGCGGAACCGGTATGTGGAGGAGCTGAATGCAGATGGTGCCTGGCGGCGGGTGCGGAGCAAATTACCGGTGTCCCGGGAGCGTACGGTTTTCTTTTCTTTTTGGCACAAGGTGGCTGCTTGTGTGATTTTGCTGTTGGGATTTGCGGCATTTTGGTTTTATTCCCGTGACGGAAAGAATCTCCGGGAAGAATTATTGGTCCAGGCTGTTGTGCCCGGTTCTTCAAAGGCTGTGCTAATTACAGCAGAGGGAAGGCAGATTGTGTTGCAGGATTCGTTGGTGCGTACCATTCAGGTTGATGAAGCTGTGGCGGTGAGTAATACCGGTTCTGTGGTGGAATACCGGATGAAAAGTGAGGCACGGGTGGTGGGTGCCGACGTGAAGTACAATACGGTTGTTGTTCCGCGTGGCGGAGAGTATGAATTGCGGCTTGCGGATGGCACAAGGGTATGGTTGAATTCGGATTCTGAACTTCATTTCCCGGTGCAGTTTTCCGGAAAAGAACGGCAGGTTATTTTGAAAGGCGAGGCTTTTTTTATGGTGGCTAAGGATTCTTTGCGGCCTTTTATTGTGGATGCCTGCCGGAAAATGAAAGTAGAGGTATTGGGTACGGAATTTAATGTACAGGCCTATCCGGAGGATGAGGAATTGAGAACAACTTTGAACCGGGGAAAGGTGCGAATCGGCATCGGAGAGGAGCATTTGGTGTTGTATCCGGACCAGCAGGCTGTATGTCATGTGGGACGTAATACCCTTGAGATGAGGCAGGTGAAGTCGGATCATTATTCTGCTTGGAAAGACGGGAAGTTTATTTTTGAGGATGAATGTCTGGAGAATATACTGAATCGTCTGGCCCGTTGGTATAATATTTCATTTCTTTACCGGAGTGGTGACCTGAAAGATTTTCATTTTACCGGTGACCTTGAAAAATATGATGATTTCTCAGTTGCTTTGCGGATGTTGGAAAAATCTACGAATATCCGGTTCCGGGTGACGGGTAAATCGGTGGTGGTGCAAATTATATAATCAGATAGAAAAGAGGTGCATACAGGGGATAAGTGTTTCACTTATCCGCCTATGGTCATGCCTTTCCTTAACAAATTTTACGGACTAATTATGAAGGAAGAAACAATTGTAGAAGCCCGGCATTTATCGCATCGTTATGCGGCGCAGTGGGCTATTCGTGACATTAATTTTGAAATCAGCCGGAAAGGGATTTTGGGGTTGTTGGGTTCCAACGGAGCAGGCAAATCAACGACGATGAATATTATTTGTGGTGTATTGAATCAAACGGAAGGCGAGGTGTTTATCAATGGTATCAATCTGAGGAAGGACCCGGTGGCGGCAAAGAAGTTTATCGGTTTTTTGCCGCAACGGCCGCCTTTGTATGCAGAGTTGTCGGTGGATGAGTATCTCACCTATTGTGCGCGTCTCCGGATGGTTGAACCTCGGGAGGTCCGTAAGGCGGTAGATGCGGCGGAAGCCAAATGTGGTATTACGCATTTCAAGAAACGGTTGATTGGCAATTTATCCGGCGGTTATCAGCAACGGGTGGGGATAGCACAGGCTATTGTTCATGAACCGCTTTTTGTGGTGCTGGACGAACCGACTAATGGGCTGGACCCGGTGCAAATTGTCGAGGTGAGGCATTTGATTAAGGAAATTGCAACGGAGCGTGCTGTTTTACTGTCTACTCATATTTTGCCGGAGGTGCAGGCGACTTGCGATGAGATTAGGATGATTGAACATGGGCGTATGGTTTTTTCGGGTACGATGGATGAGTTTAATAATTACATGGAGCCTTGTTCTTTTTTGGTCACTTTCGGCAATCCGCCGCTTCCTGAGGAATTGAAAAATGTGGAGGGGATTTCGGAGGTGGAGGTGCTGACGCCGCAACAGTTCCGGGTGTTTTTTGTTGCTCCGGCCGATATCACCCGGCAGGTCGTTGATTTGAGTGTTGTGAAGGGTTGGCAGTTGGAGGAAATTACATTAGAAAGGGAGTCGCTGGATACCATTTTTGCACGTTTATCAAAGAATAGTAAAGTATGAGGCTGAAAAATTTAGATATGATTGGCCGGATTGCCGGAACGGAATTAAGGGTGATTTTTTACTCGCCTGTGGCCTGGCTGATTTGGATTGTATTTGCGGTGCAATGCGGTATTGCCTTTTGCGATGTGGTTTGGCCTGCGATTAAGTATCAGTCGCTGGGGCATGAAGGCTCTGCACTGACGAACGGTATATTTGCCGGTGGAAACGGTGTATTTCCCGTTATGCTGGAGTATTTGTATTTTTATATTCCTTTGTTGACGATGGGACTGATGAGCCGGGAGTTCAGTTCCGGTTCTGTGAAGTTGTTGTATTCCTCTCCTGTGACAAGTGGTCAGATTGTACTGGGAAAATATTTGTCGGTGATGGTTTATTGTGCTGTGTTGCTTTCGGTGATATTACTATATGTTGTTTTGGGTGTACTCACCATTGACCACATAGATGTGGGTTTAATTTTTTCAAACTTCCTCGGGATGTATTTGTTGATTTGTGCGTATGCGGTGATTGGTTTGTTTATGTCTTGTCTGACTTCTTACCAGGTGGTGGCGGCGATCGGTACGTTGGCGTTTCTGTCTTTTCTGAATTATGTCGGAGGTGTCGGGCAGGATATTCCTTTTATCCGGGATGTCACTTATTGGCTGGCTTTGAATGGTCGGGCGGGTTCGTTTATTGTCGGGTTAGTGAGTACGGAGAATGTGGTTTATTTTTTGGTGGTGATTGTGGTTTTTCTGTTGTTTTCTGTCTGGAGAGTGCAGGCTGTCCGGGGGAGGAAATCGAAAAAGGGAGTATTGGTGAGGGTGCTCGGTGTTATTGTGGGAGTTGTTGTCGTGAGCTATTTTTCTTCGCGTCCGGTGCTGACTTGGTATTGGGATATGACGGCAATTCAAAGTAATACGATTTCGAAGGTTTCACAGGATTTGTTGCACCAATTGGACGGTGAACTGAAGATAACGACTTATGTGAATCTGTTGGATGGTAATTATGTCAGTGGTCTGCCGTCTGCCCGTAAAAGGGATTTTGAACGCTTCCGGCCTTATGCACGTTTTAAGCGTAATCTGAAATTGGATTATGTGTATTATTATGACCATGTTGAAGATAAGTATTTGGATGAGTTGTATCCCGGATTGTCTGACAGGGAACGGGCGGAAAAGATTTGCGAGGCCAGGGGATTGGATTTGAGTATGTTTTTGGCTCCGGAGGAGATTCGGCAGCAGGTGGATTTGAGTGGAGAACAGAATCGTTTTGTACGCCGGATTGAATGGAAGGGAGAGAAAGAGGTGTGGTTGAGGGTATATAAGGATATGTACATTTTCCCCAGTGAAGCAGAGGTAGCTGCTGCTTTGAAAAGTCTGTTGGTGAAACCTCTCCGGTTGGCTTTTCTGACAGGACATGGGGAGCGGGGGATTGATAACCGAAGGGATGAGTCGTATACTTTTTTTTCTAATGAAATCACTTCCCGTAATTCGCTGATAAATCAAGGATTTGAAGTGACTCAATTGTCGCTTGCCGGACGGACCGGAATTCCGGAAACGGTGGATATTTTAGTTATTGCGGATGTCCGGGAGGCTATTCGGGAGGATGAGCTCCGGATGATTGCGGATTATGTTGACCGTGGCGGGAATTTGATGGTGTTGGGAGAGCCGGGGGCTCAGGAGTGGATGAATCCGGTTGTGAGTCGTTTGGGGGTGGAATTCCGGGAAGGTATGCTGTTGCAGAGCCGGGACGGATATCCTTCTTCTTTGGTTGCGGCGGGGATTACTCTGGAGGGAACGGAAAAGTTTCCGGCTTACCGGGGGTTAAGAAAGTATGGTTTTCGTTTTTCTATGCCTCGGTGTGCAGGTCTTAGATGGCAAGATGCAGGTTTTGAGGCGGTTCCGGTGGTTTGGGCTTGTGACAGCAATAGTTGGTTGGCAGACCGGGTGTATCCGGATGATTTGCCGGGGGTGACGGGACGTCCGGAATGTTCAGCCGGGCAAGGATGGCCGGTAGTGGTGGCCTTGAGCCGGGAAGTGAACGGAAAAGAGCAGCGTATTTTGATAGCCGGAGACGCTGATTGCATCAGTAGCGGTGAGTTGAACCGTATGCGTGAAGGAATCCGGACAGCTAATTTCTCGTTTGCTACCGAATCGTTCAGGTGGTTGGCGCAGAATGAGTTCCCAGTGTCTCTTCCGAGACCGGATTCCCGGGATAATTATTTGCACCTGACCCGGAAAGATATGCCTTGGCTGAAGTTTGGCACAATGGGTGTGTTGCCTTGTTTGCTGGCTTTTGCCTATGGAGTTGTGCGTTATAGAAGAAAAAGGTATTAAGTTTAAAAGAGTGTTGAAATGAAAACGATATTTAGAATTGCAGAAACGGAACTGCGTTTGTTTTTCTATTCTCCGATTGCCTGGCTGATTCTGATTATTTTTGCTTTTCAGGCCGGGATTGCATTTTGCGACTCATTGGGATTTCAGTTGCAGAACAAGGCCTTAGGACGTGATTCTATCGCTTATCAGACTATTCTTTTGTTGTTGATAGATAAGGCTGCATTTCATCAGATGCTGACTAATCTTTATTTGTATATTCCTTTGTTGACCATGGCTTTGATGAGCCGGGAATATAGTTCGGGCACCATAAAGTTGTTGTACTCGTCACCGGTGACTGACCGGCAGGTTATCGGTGGTAAGTTTCTGGCGATGGTGATGTATGGAGGAGTGATGCTTGTTTTTTTGGTAATTCAAACTGTATTTGCTGCCGTTTTTGTAAAGCATTTGGATGTTCCTTTGGCTTTGTCCGGAATGTTAGGGATATTTTTAGTGTTGTGTGCCTATTCGGCTATCGGTCTTTTTATGTCGGTGTTGACTTCCTATCAGCTTGTTGCGGCTATCGGTACGTTATTGGTGTTGAGTGCTTTGAATTTTATCGGTATGCTTTGGCAGGATATTCCGGTGGCCCGGGAAATTACCTGGTGGCTGTCGATATCAGGCCGGGCGAAAACTTTCCTGTCGGGTTTGATTAGTAGTGAGGATGTGGTGTATTTTTTGGTGGTCATTGCTTTGTTTTTGGAATTGTCTGTGTTGAAATTGCAATCGGCACGGCAGCATTATTCTTTGGGGTGGCAGGTTGTGCGTTATGGCGGAGTGGTATGTGTGGCCTTGGGGTTAGGTTATCTGACTTCAAAACCGTTGTTTATGCATTATTATGATGTGACAGAAACAAAGCATAATACGATAACTGCAGAGGGACAACGGGTTATGGGGTTGATGGATGATCAATTGACGATTACGATGTATGTTAATTTGTTGGATAGAAACTATTGGTTGGGTATGCCTGAACGACAGATGTCAAATCTTCGTGAGTTGAAACCGTTTTTGCGTTTTAAACCGGATACCCGGCTGGAATATGTTTATTTTTATGATGAAACGGATAATCCCCGTTATACCGGTAAGGCGGCTCTGTTATCTTTGAAGGAGCAGATGCTAAAAGCCTGTGACGATGAAGATTTAGACCCGGCTATGTTTTTATCCCCGGAGGAAATCCGGCAGAGGATTGACCTAACATCGGAAGGAAACCGCGTGGTTTATCAGTTGGAGCGTGCCAATGGCCGGAAGGCTTTTCTGCGTTTTTATGATGGTTCGGATATCAAACCGGGGGAGACAGAGATTACGGCAGCGATGAAATGTTTGGTTACCGATGTTCCCAAGGTTGCATTTTTGACCGGCCACGGAGAAAGGAGTCCGTACCGGAAAGATGAAACGGGGTTGTATTCATTGTTGCGGAGGAATAGGCGAAATGCTTTGGTGAATCAGGGATTTATAGTGGATACGCTTTGTCTGACCGGTCGGGAGGTTATTCCGGAAGATGTCGATATACTGGTTATTGCAGCCCCGGAAAAGAGTTTTTCTGCCGGGGAGCTGGAATTGCTGAATTCCTATATAGCCAAGGGTGGCAATCTGATTGTGGCCGGAGAGCCGGAGAAGCAAAAGGCGTTGAATGAGTTAGTGAGGGGGTGGGGAGTGTGTTATAAGCCGGAGGAGTTATTGCAGGGGAATATGCCGGATTTAGCCGAAAATCTGATTGTTGCGGATATTTCGGAGGCCGGAATCCGGCAGACCGGCATCGGTGCCGGGCTGAAAGCCAGGAATTACCAGGTTGCTTTCCCGGGAACAGTGGCTTTAACTTTTGCTCCGGGTTCCGGATTTTTGGGTGCTCCTGTGGTGGAGCGTGCCGGAGATACGCTGATGTTGGTTTTGAGACGGCAGTTGGGAGAGAAAGAACAACGGATTATGGTGAGCGGTGATGCCGATTGGTTCAGTTCGGGTGGTGTGTCTATACAGAAAGATAATGTCAGCCTGAATAATTTCGGCCTGTTAATGGAAATGTTGCATTATATGACTTACGGAGCATTTCCGGTAGATAACGGGCGTCCTTCGCCTACGGACGATGCGTTATACCTGAATCATACTGATATTTGGTGGATAAAGGGATTTTTTATTTATCTCATTCCGTTTAGTCTGCTGGTCGGGGCTGTCTGGATTACCATGAAACGGAAAAAGCGATAGTGTGAAAAATATCTTAAAAAAAGCGGTTGCCTATTCATCCTTTTGTTTTATAGATGTGTTATATATAAAAAGGACTCTGAAAAAACGGAAGATTATTGGGGATAATCTTCCGTAAATTACTCAGTATTATGTGTTACTGTCAATAACTACTAAGCGTGTAAAATTATGAAAAAAAAGTGGAATTTTTTACGAAAAATCGTTTTGTTACAGTTGAATTTTTCTGTAGGCAGAACGGGATTTCTGTTGTTGCTCATCTTATTTACCGCGATTCAGGCGAAAGCCTGGTCACAATCCCGCATCACGGTCGGGATGCAGGGAGCAACTATTGATGAAGTGATAAAAGAAGTGCGGGAAACGTCCGGATACCGTTTTTTGTACCGGGTGGAGGAAGTGAACAGGTTCGGAAAGAGAGATATAGATGTCCGGGATGCGAAGGTCAGTGATTTTCTTGAGCAGTTGTTGCAGAATACTGACCTGACTTATGAGGTGGAAAATGAGGTTATTATTATCCGTCCCGGGCAAAAAAAAGCTATGCCTCAGGTGAAGGTGTTGGTGGTCAGCGGAAAAGTGACTGACGAGAAAAATATGGCTTTGCCGGGAGCTACGGTATTGTTGAAGGGTACTTCTTACGGGGTGGTGACCGATGCGAATGGAAAATTCCGTATGGAGGTTCCTGAAAAGGATAGCGTAATGTTGTTGGTTTCGTTTGTCGGTATGGAGACACGGCAGGTTTTTGCGGGGAAAGGACAGACGGAAATACTGGTATCCCTGAATCCGGATGTAAAGGAAATGCAGGAGGTGGTGGTGACCGGATATGGAAATGTCCGGAAAACAAGTTTTACGGGAAATTCGGTAACAGTGTCCAAAGAGGAACTGATGGCCGTATCTAAATCGAATGTCATCAAGGCGTTGCAGACTTTTGACCCTTCTTTCCGTATTCAGACGAACAATGACTGGGGGTCGGACCCGAATGCTTTGCCTGAGATGTACGTCCGGGGACGTTCGGGTATAGGCGGTGTAAAGGAACTGGACCGTGATCCTCTGACAAAATCGGCTTTGAAAGATAATCCCAATTTGCCGACTTTTATTATGGATGGTTTTCAGATTAGTGTGGAGCAGTTGTATGATATGGACCCTAACCGTATTGAAAGCATAACGATATTGAAAGATGCTGCTGCGACGGCATTGTACGGTTCGCGGGCAGCCAATGGTGTAGTGGTGATTACAACGGTTGCTCCGAAGCCGGGTAAACTGAATGTATCCTATAATTTTACAGGAGATGTGACTATACCGGATTTGTCGGATTACAACCTTATGAATGCTTCGGAGAAGTTGGAAACGGAAGTGGCTGCGGGAGTATATAAAGATTTGGCAGAAAGGTCTGCTACCAATCCACTGGCAGCAGAGCAGGAGTATTATGCGAAGCTGGCTTCTATTACGAGGGGTGTGGATACGTACTGGCTTTCCAAACCTTTGCAGACTTCTTTCAATCATAAGCACAGTCTGAATATTGACGGCGGTTCGGATAATTTTCGTTTTGGCATTCAATTGAATTACAATAATGAGGACGGGGTGATGAAGGAATCGTTCCGCAACCGGGCCGGTGCCGGTGTTTATTTGGATTACCGAATCGGTTCGTTTCAGTTGAAGAATATGGTGACTTATACGAATACCCGTTCGCAGGAATCGCCGTATGGCAGTTTTTCGGATTATACGAGTGTTCAGCCTTATGACCCGTATAAAGATGACAATGGAAATTATTTGGAAAGACTTCCGGCGTGGGACGGAAGGACCAGTAATCGTAAAAATCCTTTGTATGAATCCACTTTGGCCAATTATGATAAGGCGAAGTATGAGGAATTTATTAATAATCTGGGCATTAATTGGAATATTGTTACCGGATTGTTGTGGAAGACACAATTCAGTCTGACCCGAAAAGTATCCGAGAATGAGCGTTTTTTAGACCCGTTGTCTGCCAAAAACGCTGAGCCGCAGAGTGCCGGACATCCTTCTTCCGGTGAGTTGCATACCAACAAGGGAAGTGAATTTTATTGGGATTTGTCTTCGACTTTGTCTTATAACCGTTCGATAGAAAAACATCATATCAATGTGTTGGCTGGTGTGAATGCCCGTTCGGTCAAGACGAAAAATCTTTCGGCTTTTTACCGGGGGTTCCCTTCCGGTGCGTTGAATTCTCCGAATTATGCAGAGGAGATTGTTGAAAAGCCTGTGAGTTCGGATAATTCTACCCGCTTGATTGGTTTTTTGGGTACGTTGAATTATAGTTATAATGACATCTACCTGATGGATGCTTCTGTCCGTATGGACGGTTCGTCGGAATTCGGTTCCGACAAGCGTTTTGCTCCTTTCTGGTCACTTGGGGCTGGTATCAATATTCACAATTATGGGTTTATGAAAGGATTGGCTTTATTGGATTTATTGAAAGTGCGGGCTTCTTACGGGGAAACCGGAAAAGTGAATTTCCCGCCTTATGTGGCCCGGACAATTTATCAAATGTTTACGGACGGCTGGTATAAAACCGGATTCGGAGGTACGTTGAAAGCGTTGGGAAATTCTCGTCTGACCTGGGAAACCACGAATACCTGGGATGCCGGAGTGGAATTGAGTTTGTGGAAGCGGTTGTTGTATATGAAAGCTACGTGGTACCAGAAAAAAACGGTCGACTTGGTAAATTCAGTGACTATCCCCAGTTCTACCGGATTTACAACTTATATGGATAATATCGGTGAAGTGGAAAATAAAGGATATGAACTGGAATTCCGGAGTGAGGTGGTGAAACGGAAAGATTTGTTCGTTGCTCTTTTTGCTAATCTGGCCCACAATAAGAACAAGATTCTGAAAATTTCGGAAAGTCTGAAAGCTTATAATGACCGGGTGAAAGACCATTTTGCAAACAGTAACCGTTTTGACGGTTCGAATACCAAACCTTTTACGCAGTACGTTGAAGGGGGGTCGTTGACCTCTATCTGGGGTGTGCCTTCTTTGGGAATAGATCCGGCCACCGGAAATGAGATTTTTGTACGCCCTGACGGCAGTATCACAAGTGCATGGAACACTGGAGATCAGGTGGTACTGGGAGATTCCGAACCCAAAGTGCAGGGTACATTCGGGGTAAATGCAACCTGGAAAAATCTGAGTTTGTATATGACTTTTATGTATGAAGCAGGAGGTCAGATTTATAATAGTACATTGGTTGACAAGGTGGAGGATGTGAATGTCTACACTTCGAATGTAGATAAACGGGTGTTGACGGAACGCTGGAAAAATCCCGGCGACAAAGCCCGCTACCGGAAATTGGTCAGCGGAGTTGGCGGCAGTATTATGCGGACGCGTCCGACTTCCCGGTTTGTTGAAGATAATAACGTGTTGACGTTGAATTCTGTTTCTTTGGGATATGATTTCGACGCCGGACAGAAATGGATGAAAACGATAGGATTGAGTTTGCTGCGTTTTGAAATCGGTGCAAATGACTTGTGCCACTGGTCGTCGGTGAAAGTGGAAAGGGGTTTGAATTATCCTTATGCCCGGAGTTTTAATTTTTCGTTGAAAGCTGCGTTTTAATGTTTAAAGTTGGATATTATGAAAATATATAATTGGATAATAACCGTTGTCTTATTGCTGTCCGTTTGCGGGTGTAATGATTGGTTGGATGTAAGTCCGGAAGATACGGTGGATGAAAAAGAGTTGTTTGCTACCGGCGAAGGCTACCGGAATGCCTTGAACGGGGTTTACCGCCAGATGTCGTTGCCTTCTCTGTACGGGCAGGAAATGAGCTGGGGATTGGTGGATGTGATGGGACAGGTGTATTCTGCGACGGGCTTGACCGTGTATAATCCGTATGGCATTGTGGTCCGGGAGTATGATTATGACAATTCGGTTGTGGAACCTTTGATTCAGGCCATTTGGTCGGATTCTTACAATGCAATCGCTAACTGTAATAATATTGTCGGCCGGATTACCGGGGAAGTGCCTTCGAAATTCCGTGGCGGAGAAGAGGAGCAGAATATGATTCACGGGGAGGCATTGGCATTGCGGGCTTTGTTGCATTTTGACTTGCTCCGGCTTTTTGCTCCTGCTCCGGTGACCAATCCTGCCGGAAATTATATTCCTTACTTTGAAAACTATCCTTCTATCTATGAACCGGACAAGAGTGTAACGGAAATTTTATCTCTTGTGGAACGCGATTTGCTTCGGGCTAAGGAACTGATAGCTCCTTTTGATACCCTTTCCGGCAAATCGATGTTGCATCCCGAGAAACGGATAAAGAATGAGTATATTTCCAATTCTGTGACGGATTTGTTTTTCCTTTATCGGGGATTCCGGATGAACTATTATGCTGTGACTGCCCTTTTGGCACGGGTGTATAATTATGCGGGTGAGCATGAGAAGGCAGCCTGTTGTGCCAGGGAGGTGATTGATGCCCGTATTGAGGAATATCTTGCGGATTGCTTCCCTTTGACAGATGCCGGTAAAGTGAAAGGAAATGACCGAAAACGGTATGGAGAGGTGATTTTTGCTTTGTCGAACACGCAGAATGTGGACAATTATCAGCCGTATTATACGACGGGGAATGATAAGTTGTTCTTAGCTGATTATCCGGGTTGTTTTGACGATAATTCGGATGTCCGGAAAACTCATCTGACAGAGCCTTTAGGAGCCGAGCGGGTGTGTAACAAGTATATTTTGCCGGCGAATGATGCATCGGTATACATGTCGACGGAGGACCTGATACCGATGATTCGGGTGAGCGAGATGTATTATATCTGCGCGGAATATCTGTATCGGAACGGAGAGACACAAGAGGCGATTGAGAAATTGGATGCAGTGCGTGTGGCCCGGGATTGTACGAAAGGCCGGCTGACTATTTCCGGTTCGGACGAATTTAAGGAAGAGTTGCTGAAGGAAGCCCGGCGTGAATTTATGCAAGAGGGACAGTTGTATTTTTATTTCAAACGTCTGAACCAAAAACCGTTGGTTTCAATGCCGGACGAGGCATTTGTTTTCCCTTTGCCGGATAATGAATTGATCAATTAACCATGGAAAATATTTTAAAGTTATGAGAAATTATATATTGTTCGGGGTGCTCTTTTTCCTGTTCGGGGCATGTTCGACCCATACGACGGAATTTTATGAAGGGAACAGGTATCTGTATTTTGATAATGAGAAAGGGGCGGATACGGCTTTTGTATCTTTTTCCAATTATCCGGGGGCCTTATCACATGAGGTGGCTTTCAGGGTGTTTCTGACCGGAGAACTGACGGAAACAGACTTAGAGTATCGTTTGGAAACGGTGGATTCGTTGACGACGGCTGCTGTGTCGGATTATAAATTGCCGGAACGTCTGATTTTCCGGAAAGGGATGACAGTGGATACGCTGGTTGTCACGGTGAAAAACGAGAATCCGGTGTTGGCGGAGCGTTCGTTATCGCTTGTTTTCCGAGTTGTGGCCAATGAGAATTTTATGCCCGGACTTGCAGGCCGTCAGGAGGTGAAAATTACTTTTAATAATAAGAAGAGCAAGCCGGAATGGTGGAAGGGAGATTTACAGACACTTATTCTAGGGACATATTCGCCCAAAAAGATGGAGCATTTTATTATAGCTACCGGGGTAAACAGTTTAGAAGGTGTGGAACTTTCTGTTGCCAGGGCCTATGCCTTGCAATTCAAGCGTTATTGTGTGAGTAACGGCCTGACGGAAGAAGATGGTGTGACGCCGATGGTGGATGGAATACCTTGTTATTAATTTAGAATAAATGAGTTATGAAAATCAGATATATATTCTTGTATTTCCTGCTGACTTTGCTGTCGGTGGGGTGTTATGACGATAAAGGAAATAATGATTATCGGCTTTTGAATACGATTGAAGTAGAACCTTTCGGAGAGGATTCTTATCCCTCGGCTGCTTTCGGAGATACCATCCGCTATCATTCTGTACTGCGTTTTGCTTCCGGCACAGGAGAGGGAATGCGGCTGACTTATGAATGGACGTTTGCCGGTAAACGGATTGGAGAACAACCGGATTTGTTTTGGATAGTCGATACGGTGGCAGCCGATAATGTTATCCTGAGGGTTACCGATGAGGAGACCGGATTGGTGTATAGCAAGCATAAGCCTTTGCGTATCGAGTCGCCTTATAAAAGCCGTGGTTGGGTGATATTGACCGAGAAGAACGGAAAATCTTCCCTGAATTTTATCCGGGAGATGATTGTGAATTATGTTATGGATGAATTGGGGGTAAGTCTTGTACTGGAAAATCAGGTTTTTCCGGATATTTACAAAGAGATAAACGGCGAGGATTTAGGAACGGGACCTGTTGCGGTAACAGAACATCTTTCCACGGTTGCACCGGGAGCCATATTGGTTTTGCAGGAAGGAAATCCGGGAGGAGTGGATATAGACGGGAATACGTTTAAACGGGATATTTATTTACAGGAAACATTTGTGAATCAGCAATTACCGCAAGATTTTCATCCGGTGAAAGCTACGTGGATGCACTGGTTGGATGTGATTGAAAATCAGGATGGCCGGTTGTTTACCCGCTTGAAATATACCGATAATCTGTTTAATTCCGGGTATTTCATTACTGAGCCCGTAATGGCCGGAGAAGATGAAGTGCGGGGACATTTGCTGGATTGCGACTGGAAAGCCGGATATACATTGGTGCATGACCGGGGGACCAAAGAGAAACCACAGAATCGGCTGGCTGCTTTGTTTGATTGCAAAAGTTTCTGGGGTACCAGCTACGTTGGTCGTGCAGATATTTTACCGGAACCTGATGGTGGTTGGCCTGCAAACTTCGTTCCTTTGACCGATATGGGGGAACATGAGCTGATTTATTTCAGAGGTCGTGCGGATTGGTCTACAGGATATTTTTTTATGATTGTGAAGACACCGGACGGACGTTATCTGCAACAAACTTTCGGACTAAACCGTGCAGATGAGAAATTGTCTTATATTTCTGAAAGTCTGGCGGTGACGGAAATGCCGGCAGGATTTGATTATGAAAACAGCTTGTTGTATATGTTGGTTTCTGATACTTATTTGGTATTGGCTCAGGGGGCTGATTTGTATTATTATAACTATCAGTCGCCGGAGGATGGGATTAAACCTTACTGGCATTTCGGTTCTCCTGTGAAAGGTATAGTAGCGGCCGTGGGCGGGCAACCTCAAATAGGATGTGCTTTGGAAAACGGGCAGTTTGTTATCCTGAATGCAAGAGCCATGAAAAACCGCCCGGAAAATATGCGTTTGTATTGGCAAACGGCACCGGATGTGAATTTAGGTGAGGTGGTCAGTTTGATTTATAAAACTTCTTCTCAGTTTTAGAAAAGAGCGTTAATTTTCAGAAAGTCAATGTTTGATTTTTAGGATATTCTTTTGAGTGGGGAATTATTCCCCACTTTTTTCGTTTTTTTCCTCACTTTTCTACAGAATTTTCGTATGAAATTTTATAAATGTCTGATTATTAAATATATTTTAATTGAGGCATGACTATTGTTTTTGTATTTAATCAGAATTTAACTTTATAAAAATTGAAATTATGAGAAAGTTTATTGTTTTAGGAATAGGTGCTTCTATGTTTTTTCTGGGAAGTTGTGTTGAAAGTTCGCAGAAATATAAGGATTTGTCGGCACGGGCCGATTCGTTGAGTAATGTGGCGGCCTTACAGAATCAGGAACTGGAGGGTATGTTTGCAGATATTAATGACATTACGGCAGGAATGCAGTCTTTGCGTGATGCAGAACATTTTCTGACGCTTGAAGCTGAAAAAGAGGGAAAAACTGCTACAAAATCGAAACAACAATTGGCTCAACTGAAAAATGATGTTCAGGCTATCACTGAAGCCATTGCGGGATATAAATTGCAGATTGCCCGATTGGAAGGAAAGAATAAAAGTCAGTCGGCCGAGTTTAAACGCCTGATTGCCGGATTGAATGCCCAATTGGATGAACGGGCGGAGAAAATAGCGGAGATTACCGGACAATTGGCGGCTACCAATAAGGAATTGGCTGCGAAAGTGATGGAAGTAAAACAATTGACTCAGAATGTGGATTCTCTGAATAAGGAGTCGAAAGGACAAAAGTTGACGATTGCCGAACAGGACCAGACTATTCATATGGCCAATTATTTGATTGGCAGCCGGAAAGCTTTAAAAGACGCAGAGGTCATTTCACGCCAGGGAATTTTCTGTCCGCCGATTGTTTCTTCGCAAGCTCAAAAAGCCGATTTTATAAATATTGATGTCCGGGAGACTAAGTCTATTCCTTTGAATAGCAAAAAGGCTAAATTATTATCGGTTCATCCGGCAGATTCTTATATATTGGAAGCTGACGGTGATGGTAATCTGGTTTTGAAGATTAATGACGTGAATGCTTTTTGGAAACAGACAAGGTATTTGGTGGTTATGGTCGGATAGCTTTTGCTGGATAAGCATTTCTTTTAGAAATAGCTGAGCACTTCGCGGATTAGCGGAACAAAGTTTCTGATAAACAAAGTTTTTCACAATTTTGGTCCGCTAATCAGAAGGCTTTCAATTTTTTTATCAGACTTGGAGGGCCTTTTTTAGTATTTTTCTTTTGCCGTTTTGTTTGCTTTATGCATTTGATTTAGTGTAGAGGTATATATAAATACCTTTTTTATTTTTTGAGATAGCTCTTTGTTGTATCTACGTTGACAATCGAAGAAAAAGTATTATTTTTGTAAAATTAGGAATCTGTGAGAGAGTAATCATTTCAATGTTAAGGGAGTAATATTCGTGCCTGAGGATTTGTCGCTTTTCAAAAATATGCAGCAAGGAGATGTTTCTGCCCTTGAATACTTTTTTCGGGAGTATGCGGATTTTTTGTATTATAGGGCATTGGGGTATGTGCATCACTCACAGGTGGCTGAAGATGTTGTGCAGGAGGTTTTTATCCGGTTTTGGGACAACCGGGCGAAATTAGATATTTCTACTTCTGTAGCTGCTTACCTTACCCGTTCAGTGGTGAATAGTTGTAAAAACTATCTGGAACACAAGAGTGTACGGAATCGGTATGAGCAGAAATTTCAGTCTGAAAACTCTGAAGCGGAGGAAGTGCAAGGGTTTGACCAGGAAGAACTGGAATGTTTGCGGAAGAGGCTTCGGATATTTGTAGATAATTTGCCTGATAAATGCCGTGAGATTTTTATACTGGCTTGTGTGGAAGGATTAAAGTACCGTGAGGTGGCTGAACAACTCCATGTTTCGGTCAATACTGTAAAAACTCAGGTTAGAAGTGCGTATGCCAAATTGCGTTCCGATTTTAATGTGAAAGAGCAGGAATTGATTGTGTTTTTTCTGTTGTTTCAACAACTGTTATAGGGTTGCCGTTTTTTTTTCAATTTTCTTTTCATTTTTTTCTTATTCTTTTCACTCTGTTTTTGTTTTCATTTGTCATATATATACATGATGGATAAATAACGATGAACGGGTAATGATGAAAGATAAAGATTTACATAAACGATTGGTTGAATTTCTGAGGGATAGCAGATGTTCCGGGAATGAGGTGATGGAGGACAAGGAACTAATGGCGGTTTTGCGGCAGTTGGACAGTTTGGGGAAACAGTCTTGCCGGCCCGATAAGGAGCGGATGTGGACGGAAATATACAGGCATGTGCAGTTCTCCCGGAGGCGGAATTTTATCCGGCGGTGGAGGTGGGTGGCTGCTGTTTTATTACCTGCCCTTGCGGGTACGGTTTTGCTTTTTTATTTTCAGAACTTCCGGCCGGAACAGTCGGCAGCACCGGTGGCAGTTGCCCGGGATCAGGTACAATTGTTTCTGAATGACGGTCGGGTGGTGCAGGTACAACGTATGGGCAACGATTCCGTGTTGCTTGAAAATGGTGCGGGGATTTTGGTGGATACGGGTCGTTATTTGATTTATCAGCCTCAAGATGTAACCCCTTCCGGGTTGATATACAACACACTGACGGTGCCCCGTTGTTGTGAATACCGAATGGTATTGGCCGACGGTACGCAGGTGTGGTTGAATTCAGATTCGGAATTGCGTTTCCCGGTTAATTTTACAGGCAATGAAAGGCGGGTATTTTTAAAGGGCGAGGCTTTTTTTCAGGTGGCTAAAGATGAAATGAAACCTTTCCGGGTAGAGACCGGTGCTTTAGAGATTGAAGCCTTAGGAACTCAATTTGATGTCAGTGCTTATCAGGATGACGGGAAATGGATGACCACTTTGGTGGAAGGACGGGTAAGGGTTTCCGATAAAGATGCCAGACAGACTTGTATATTGGAGCCGGGCAAACAGGCTCTGTTACACAATAATATGTTGACTGTTTCCGATGTAAATGTGGAGGAAATCACCGGATGGAAAGAGGGTCGTTTTGTATTCCGCAATATGACGATGGAAAATATAGCCCGGCAATTGGAAAGGTGGTATGATGTGGAGATCGGTTTTCCGGATGTGATGGTGCGTTATTATCGTTTTACGGGAGTGATGAAACGCTATAACCGATTGAGTCAATTGATTGAAATGATAGAAGAGACGACAGATGTGAAATTTCAGGTCAACGGCCGGGATGTGAAAATTTACCGGCGTTAAGAAAAACGGCAACTGTTGCAGCAGTTGCCGTCAATAGAGTTTTTTTGCCGGGCACAAGTTGCAGCAAGGGTCCGGCTTTGTCAAACCTATAACTACAAAATTATGATTTTTTTAATTAAAACCTTGCGGCTTATGAAATTAACCGTGCTTTTAATTTTATTGGGGCTGTTGCGGGTGAGTGCAACAATCAACGCACAAGTCTATCGTATCAACTTGGAACTGGACGATGTGGCGTGTGAGAAAGCTATTGAGTCTGTAAAAGGGCAGACGAATCTTGATTTCTTTTTCAGTAATCAGGAGTTGAATGTGAACCGGAAAGTATCCGTATCGTGCCGGAATGCCAGTTTGGAAGAGGCTTTGAGACAGATATTGGGGGAGGGGTATAGTTTTCGTATAATCGACAACACAGTAGTCATCCGGCCGGTTAAAAATCAGTTGCCTCAACCGAAACAAGTTACAGTGAAAGGTGTGGTAAAAGATGTGAAAGGCAATTCGTTGCCGGGAGTGACGGTTTTGCTGAAAGGCACTGCCTTAGGAGTTTCGACGGATAGTGACGGAAAGTTTACCGTTTCATTTCCGGAAATGAAGGATGCCATACTTCTTTTCTCTTTTGTCGGGATGAAGACCACAGAGGTGAAATATACCGGTCAGACGGATATTAAAGTGGTTTTGGAAGAGGATGCTGCCGAAATGGAAGAGGTGGTGGTGACCGGTATCTTTGAACGGAAAGCGGAAAGTTTTACCGGGTCTGTAGCCACCTATAAAGGGGAGGAGTTGAAAAAAATAGGGACTCAGAATGTGCTTCAGAGCCTGAAGACCCTGGACCCCTCTTTTCGTATCACTCCGAACAACCAGTTCGGTTCCGACCCGAATAAACTGCCGGACATTAATATCCGGGGAAAGAGCAGTATCTCGAACATAGAATCGGAATGGGGAGATGACCCGAACCGTCCTTTGTTTATTTTGGATGGTTTCGAAGTTGATTTGCAGACTATTGTCGATTTGAGTATGGACCGGATTGCTTCTGTCAATGTTTTGAAGGATGCGGCCTCAACTGCCATGTATGGTTCCCGTGCCGCCAACGGAGTGTTGGTAGTTGAAACGGTTAAGCCGAAACCGGGAAAATTGCAATTTACTTATAACGGCACATTGACGGTGGATGCACCGGATTTGAGCGATTACAACATGATGAATGCCGTTGAGAAACTGGCTTTTGAAAAGGCAGCCGGTTTTTATGACCGTCAAAAAATTTATGAAGATTGGAGAAATTATCAGGATTTGTACAACAAACGTTTGGCACTTGTCCAAAGCGGAGTGGATTCCTATTGGTTGAGCGAAGGTTTGCGTACCGGTTTTACTCACAAACATAACATCAGGGCTATGGGGGGTAATGAAGCGATGTATTACTCTTTCGGCTTGAATTACAGTGGAAATGAAGGCGTGATGAAGCAATCGGGAAGGGATGTGTTGGGAGCCAATATCAATTTGCAATATCGGATTGAAAAATTGCAGATTTCAAACGATTTTACTTTTGACTATACCGAGTCTGAAAATGCGCCTGTTGCATTTTCGGAATATGCCCGGGTAAACCCTTATTACCGGAAAGAGATTAATCCGGACCATCCGGAATATTTGGAGATTTATAGTGCTGCAGGTTATACCTACAGACGTTCTAATCCGCTTTACAATGCCAGTTTGAATTACAAGAATGGAACGAAATCAACCGGTTTCCGTAATAATTTTCGTATAGAATACCGGCCTGTTGTGGGATTGCGGTTGAGTGGAAAAATCAGTATCGGTAAAACAGACGGGAAAACCGAGGTGTTCAAATCGCCTTATCATGCCGATTTTTTGGAGAAAGTCCAAACGGAACGCGGCTCTTATACCAAATCGACTACAGGCAGCACGAGTTATAACGGTGATTTTTCGGTTTCTTACGGAAAAGTTTTCAGGGAAACACATAATCTGACTGTGATTGGACGTTGGGAGTTTAAATCACAGAAAAGATTGGGGGACAGTTTTATAGCTATCGGTTTTCCGACCGATAGAATAGATAATCCGGCATTTGCCATCAGCTATCCTGAGGATGGAAAACCCAGTTACAGCGAATCTCTCGGACGTTCGATGAACATGATGATGACTGCTAATTACAGTTATAAGGAACGTTATTTGATTGATGCGACCATTCGTCGTGACGGTTCGTCCAATTTTGGGGCAAACAAACTTTGGACCAATACGTGGTCGGTTGGTTTGGCCTGGAACATCCATAAGGAAAACTTTGCCGGGGATTGGGCGGATGTCCTGAAAATCCGGACAGCCATTGGAAATCCGGGGAATAATGGTCAAGCTTACGATACTTATTTATCATACGCTTATAATACAACCTATCAGAATGTTTTCGGGTTGGGGGCACAATTGAATTCTTTCGGTAACCGGGATTTGGATTGGCAGAAAACCAGGGATATTACGGTAGGTGCCGATGTGGTGTTATTTAACCGTAGATTAAGCGTTACTTTGGATTATTATACGAAAATTACCGACCCGTTGATTATTCAAATCGGAGTGGCTCCATCTACCGGAAAGAATGATTTTATCACTAACCTGGGGCGGAATACCATCAAAGGGTTGACGATTGACCTTGGGGTAAGAGTGATTGATAATCGTGAAAAGGATTTGACCTGGAGTCTTTCGTTGAATGGCTACCATGAAACTTCCAGGTATAGCAGAATAGGAAACAAATTGGATAAATTTAATGAAACTCTGGTCAGTTCGTCTGTTTATCGTTATCGGGACGGAGGAAGCAGCACCTCTATCTGGACGGTGCCTTCGGCAGGTATCGACCCGATGTCCGGTAAAGAGATATATATCAGAAAAGACGGCAGTTATACGTTTACCTTTAATCAGAACGACGAAGTGATATGCGGAAATACCGCAGCCGATTTAGAGGGAGTTATCGGTACGAATCTTTATTGGAAAGGGTTGAGTGTCAACGCTTACCTGAGATACGGCTTTGGAGGGGATTTGTTCAACAGTATATTATTCGAGCGGATTGAAAAAATCGGCCGGTATACAGACCAGTACAATCAGGACAAGAGAGCCTATTACGACCGTTGGAAACAGCCGGGAGACCGTTCTAAATTCCGGGATATTTCGGATGTCAGCGATGGACGGATGTCAAGCCGGTATGTGCAGAAAAATAATTTTATTTCCGGAGAATCTTTTTCGGTCGGATATCGTTTTTTCGGACAGGATTGGCTGAAAAAAGCAGGATTAAGCAGTTTGTCTGTCAATGCCAGCATGAATGAGCTTTTCCGTTGTTCTACAATAAAAATTGAACGGGGTACCGATTATCCGTTTGCCCGGACATTCTCTATCTCTCTAAATGCATCATTTTAATTGAAAAGATATGAAACGGTTTATATACATTATTGTTTTATTGTTTTTTACAGGTTTGATATCCTCCTGTAACGACTGGTTGAATCAGACTCCTCACGACAAGATTCCAGGAGATGAACTTTATGCGACGGAGTCCGGGACTGAGGAGGTTTTGAACGGTTTGTATCTGGGATTGGCTGAACGTAGCTTGTATGGCGGCGAATTGACAGTCGGTATGATAGAGGCATTGGCTGAGCATTATGCGGTTCCGGCCAATCATCGGTATAAAGATTTGGTCGATTATGCTTATGGAACGAATGCTTCTAAAGCTTATTTTTCGTCTGTTTGGAATGGAATGTATCGTCAGATAGCGAATTGTAATGTATTCCTGGAACAAATAGCGGTTCATCAGGGAAATTACAATCCGGAGAATTACAAGTTGTTTAGGGGTGAAGCTCTGGCCTTGCGCACATTCTTGCATTTCGACCTTTACCGGCTTTTTGCTCCGGCCTATACGGAAGAAAATAAAACGCAGAGGGCTATCCCTTATTATGATAAGGAAACCGATACCCCTACCCCTTACCTGACCGGAGAGGAAATTATGAACCGGTTGCTGGAGGATGCCGATGAAGCAATTGCTTTGTTGGACAAGGACCCGGTTCTGAATTTGGATACATTGAGTTTTCAAGCGGATGGGAACAAAGCTGTTTCCTGGCAGCACCGTCATTTCCGTTTTAATGTATATGCCGTCCAGGCATTGAAAGCCCGGATGTACTTGCATACGGGGGATAAACCGGCAGCTTATGCAATTGCTTCTGCTTTGTTGAACGGGCAGAATCCGGCAGGAGGGACAAATAATTTTAATACGGCTTTCCCCTCAATTATGAGAATGCCTTCCAAGTATAGGGATGTGTTGTGTTTTTCTGAAGTGATTTTCGGTATGCACGATATCAATCGGGAAAGTATGTACAGGCGTTATTTTAGTCTGGATTTGGCAACGGAAAGTATTTTATTGGCCGGAGAGAAATGGCGGACGGAAAAGTACGGGAGCAACATGTTGGATATGAGATACCGGGGATTCGGAGAGGCGGCGGATAAGAGTGAAACGGAAACCATGCTTGCTGTTTTGAAATATCAGAAGAAATCGTTGGTGGCGAGTGACCCGTATACTTTCCGGAATGAGTTGGTGCCGTTGATTCGGAAAGGCGAGCTTTATCTGATTGCTGCGGAAGCCAGTCCCAGTGATACGGAAAAAGAACATTGGCTGGAAGCCCTAGTCATCAATCGTGGCGGTTATCAGTTAGGGGATGTGACCGGCGATTTGGATGCCTATATTGATTTGGAATATAATCGGGAATTGTATGCGGAGGGACAATATTTCTATTATCTGAAGCGGAACGGTGTCACTTCGTTGATGAAACAGGATGCGACGACCAAAAATGTAAGTGCCGGTTATTTCGTTTTGCCGGTTCCGGATGCAGAAAACGATAACAGAGTCGATTAACGGATAAATCAAATCATTATGAGAAAATATATCGTGATTTTATTGGGGGTGTTCCTGTGGAGTTGTTCGCAGGAGGAGATGCCTTTATACAATGGTAAGACCTGTATTTATTTTAATATCAAAGATGCAATAAGTAGCTCGGCTACGGATGAAATGAACTTTTCATTCGGATTGTTGAACGTGATGGATTCGGTTTTTCAGATTCCGGTGATGGCTACCGGCGATTTGGCTGATTATGACCGCTATTTCGATTTTGTGATGGATTCTACTACGGCAATGGAAGGCGTGCATTTTGATTTGCCGGAGAAAGGGGTGATTCCTGCGGGAAAGAATGCCGGTTATATTGCGGTTCCATTACACCGGATTGTGGATGATGAAGAGATTTACCAATTGCATTTGCGTTTGCTGCCCAATGAAACGTTTGAACTGAATTTGCCGGAGGCTTACGTATCGTCGGATACGGTTGATTTGCTCCGGATGACCTTGAATTTTTCTTCTTCCATTACAAAGCCAATGATGTGGATGGATAATTATTTCGGTTATTTTTCAGTAGCCAAGTACAATGCTTTTTGCGAGATATGCGGAAAAGATGCCAGCTATTGGGAAGGCAAACCCAATGCAATGGTTCATTTGGCTTTGGCGGGTATTATGCAAACTTATATTGAACAGAAAATGTTAGAAGGTCCGGAGGCTGCTTTGCGTGACCCGTCCAATAAACAGGAAAAAGGCTATATGACGATGAGGGGTATTCTTGGAAAATATATGAAAGTTCCGGATTCATGGCCCGATGTCAGCGGAGAGAAATAAACAAGAAATGGATTGATAAAAAACAAGCAAATGAAACGATATACTATTTTAGGGATATGGTTCCTTTTTTTAGCAGGAACGTTGTTTTCCTGTTATGACGATAAAGGAAATTACGATTATGACTGGGTTCCGGAAGTTGTGCTGGAGGCAGGAAATAGCGGATTGGGAGATTTGGTTGTAAAAAGAGGACAGCGTCTGACCATCAAACCCAATTTGAAGTTATTGACCGGTGCGGAGGGGACAGAAAAGGATACGGCGGAGTTCCGTCCGGAAGATTACACTTACCGATGGGTGGCTTATCAAAGGGTTTTGGCTGCCGGGTCTGTTGAATTGGCTACGACACAAAATCTGGATACGATTATTGATTTGCCTTTACTGACGGAACCGTACCGGATTCAATATACGGTTCGGGGGAAAGAAACAGGAGTGGATTACTCGTTCAGTTTTAATTTGCGGGTGGAGACCCGTTATGAAAATGCCTGGTTGTTTTTGACGGAAAACAATGAGGGGATTGCCGATTTGACTTTATACGGGAAAGAGGTGGGAAATACCAGTGAAAATCCCTGGGTATATGAACATCATGTGTTGGAGCGTTCCGGTTTTCCTTATCGGGGAGGCGGAGCGAAATTCGTTTATTATAATTCTTTTAATAACAAAAACTATCTTATGGTAGGTACCGGGGAAGGTTCCGGTTGGTTGGGAAAGAATGATTTGGACTGGACAGAGACCCAAATGCTCCGTTATTTGATGGCGATGCCTAAAGGGTTGGATTATACCTTTGAAAAGGTCATTAAAAATGGGACCGGAGTATGGTTTTTTGTCGGTTCGGATGGAAGCATATACGCTATGGGAAATTCTGTAATAATGCTGGATGCCTGCAATAATCTGTCTCCTTCGGTAACCGGAACCGGTCAGTACCAGAAAGTAAAAATGACTCCTTTTGCAGGAGGTGATGCTATGCAAAGTTTTTTATATGATGAATCCAATGAAGTGATGTTGCTTTTTACGGGAACAACAGCGAATTTATCCGGTAATCCGATATATGCCTTGCCGGAAAATCTGAAATTGCGGAATCATAAACTCTTTTTAATGGAATCCTATGGACTTAGTCTGACTAATGTTTATGCCAAAAATAAGGCAGATAACAAATACTACCGATATACTTACGATACTTATGACAGGAGTGAAACTAAACTGGGGGAGCCGTTTGAAATTACAAATGGAGAATTGTTAGAGCAAGGAGAGCAATTTGTTTGTGATTATATGAACGGGTTCTTTTATATGTCGATGGGAAACAAGTTGTATGTATTGAGAGGACCTGAGTTGAGGGAGGTCACTATCAAAGACCCGGATGGGGTAGTGACAGGAGGATTTCAGGGATTAGAGAGTATCTCTTTGCTGACTAGATATACGGGTATACCATCAACAACTCCTTATATCATGGCGGCTACCTACGGAGGGACGGAAAACAGTGGAAAGGTTTATTTCCTGGAACCTAATTCCATTGAATCGAGCGAGTTGACGGTAAGAGCTTATTTTGAGGGATTGGAGAAAGTGAAAAGCATCAGCCGCTTTTAATTGAAACAGGAAAATTTTGGATTGGCTGCCAGGAGGGGCATCTCAAACAGGATAGGCACTTCTTTTTGAGTGGCGGAATAAGAATGTTTAAAAATCAATTTGAATGATGATGAAATATGTGATGTTACTATGCTGTCTGTTGACGGTTAGTTTTTTGCAGGCACAAAGTCCGGCAACGGTAGAATGCCGTACCGGTGAGGGTATCGGAGAAAAATTGCATCTGTTTAAAGTGGTAAATGGTACGAAAGTATCTATTGCTGATGCGGTTTATAATAAAAACGGATATTACGGATTTAAGTTTATGCCGGAATATGAAGGCTTTTATGTGGTGGGGGATGACCGGAATTACCAGTATCCGGTTTATCTGAAAGGAGGAGAAACGGTTTCTTTGTATATGGATAAGGATACGGTTTATCTGGAGGGAAAAAAGAATACAGAGGAAAATGAAGTGTTGTTTGATTGGATTGCTTTGTCGAAAAATATAGAGGCAAAGGCAGTTCATTTTAACCGGGTCCGTAGTACATATCAGGATTTTTTCCCTGAATTTGAAGTTTTTTTGCCGCGTGCTGACCGGTTCAGGGACGGGATTAAAACTTCCAATCCGCGTTTTAACGAATTGATGAAACGGAGCATTGATTTTGAAAAAGATTTGTATGCGCTTACTTTTTTGTATACGCCGAGGGCGGAACATCCGAAGAAAGAACAGAGGGTGGCTTATTATTCCACTATTGTCAATCCTGATAAATTTAGCGATGACATGATTCTGGATATGCCCTACGGGATGGAATTGGTCAACCGCTATATCTTGCATGTTTCCCTGGAAAAAGGTCCGGCCGGTAAGGGGCTGGATAGAATTTCCCTGATTCCGGATAACCGGGTGAAAGGGGAGTTGGTGATAGGACAAGCGTCCGGAATGAAATCTTATTTTGAGTTGAAAAAGTTTATCGCAGAAAATGAAAAGTACCTGAATGCCGGTCAGAAAGAGCGAGTTGAAGCCATCTGTTCTAAGATGTATGAGGTTAGAAAAGGTCAGGTTGCGGCTGACTTTACTTATCCGGATTCGGCTGGGAAACAGGTGTCTCTTTCAGATTTTAAAGGGAAAGTGGTGTTGGTGGATGTATGGGCAACCTGGTGTGGTCCATGCCGGAGTGAACTGCCTCATCTGAAAAAGTTGGAGGAAGAGATGAAAGACAAGGAGGTAGTTTTTATCGGCGTTTCTGTTGATGAGGAAAAAAATCATGCCAAATGGAAAAAATTTATTGTTGACGAGCAGTTGCCCGGTATCCAATTGTTTGCTAACGGGTGGAGTAAAATTACCAAAGACTATAAGATTACCGGCATCCCCCGTTTCATGGTGTTCGACCGCGAAGGAAAGATTGTCGAAGCGGTTGCTCCCCGGCCTTCCAATCCCGATTTGAAGGCGTTGTTGGAAGAGGAACTGAAAAAATGATTTTTGTTATAATTAAAAATGATCTTCCGGTATTTTTGCCGGAAGATTTTTGTTTGATACAATATACTTTACAAAGCCGTCACGCGAGAACACGGGCATACGGCTCTGTCCGGCGTGTTGCTCCTTCAGTATGCTACGGAGCAGAGGAACGAATTTGTTCTCCACAAACTGCTTGGGTATATAGTCCAGTGAGCCGAGTTTCATGCTTTCCACCGCCGTATGCACTTCGGCATAGTCGGTCATGATGACAAAGGGCTGCATCCTGCGCAGCAGGTCGATGCTGTTACCATCGGGCAGACGTAGGTCTGCTTACCCCATTCCAATATCGTTTCACCAAATAGAGAAAACTCTATCAATTGGAATATAAATATTATTTATTTCTTTGCGTAATTCGTCAATCTGACGTTTGTCGGACTCCCATGCTTCTATTTCTTGCCACTTTTTATAGCAAGTATTGACTATACCGCATATAAACAATGCTATCATTATATGACCAAAAACGATAATACCATGTATGGATTTCACATCTTGATTTATAATAGCATTCTATATTGCGGTACAAAATATCTATTGAGGTTGTACTTAACTTTTTATGCGGTAAATTTTGCTAACAATTTTCCAATTATCAATATCTTTTATTAGTGTAAACATGTCAATATATTCCTGAGGGCCAAATTGAGATTGAATTTTAACTATTGCGATATTTTGCTCTATATTGCAATCTAACAATTTATAGCTTGCAGTTGATGCACCACTTTTATCTACTATGTCATACAAAACTTTAATCGGTACAGTTCTTATTTGTCCGTTTTCAGACCAAGACATAGTTGCATTATCAGTAAAAGCTTTCTCTGTAATTTTACTATCGCCCTTTCTTCCACCCTCTACATAATATTCGATGGTTTTAACTATTCCTGTCATTTCCGGATTTGAATGACAATTTAAGGCATATTGTTTTTGCATCTTACAAGATTTTTCGGTGCCTTGAGCAGATATTGTCTTTGTTATAAATAGCATTACTATACAACAAACTATTAGCGGCATTGAAAAAATTTTCGGTTTCATTGTTTTTACTTTTTAATTGTTTTGGATAAAATGTGTGCGCAATCTCATCTCATATACAGGTTTCTCTATATCGTATCGTTTTGCAGTTTCAATACTTCTTAATAACCATGCCATATTCTCTCCCAGAGAACGCATTGTTTGTAACCCCTCTTTATCCTGACTAACATCTTTTGGAGTAAATCCATGAACAGAGTTCCAATATTGCGATGAGACAACAGGCATATTTGAAATTGTGAAATACTGATTAAGCTGTTCAAATGTGGCTGAAGCTCCACCACGGCGACAAGATACGACGGATGCTCCAAGTTTTCCCGCCATTTCTCCTTCTTTACAGAAGAACAGTCGTTGACAGAATGATGTTATCTGCCCGGTAGGTTGGCTATAATATACAGGAGAACCCAATATGATAGCGTCAAATTCGTCAAGTCTGTCTTGTATATCCCTCACGGCATCGTCACGAAAACAATGCCCTGTTTCAAAGCATTTCATGCAGGCAATACATCCGGCAACAGGCTTGTTACCAAGATACAGCATCTCAGTTTCAATATCATGCTTATGCAGAGTACGAACGACCTCAGTTAATGCTGTAAAAGTACATCCGTCTTTGTGGGGGCTGCCGTTTATCAGTAATACTTTCATAGTTTCAGATGTTCTTACCTAATGAATATGCTTTTTCTAACGAAGGATGTCCAGTAATATCGCCAATCTGCATAACGCCGCCAGCATATATTTCGCCTAAGTTTTCCCAGCCGAGGTGATGGAGTAAAGCATGGTAGTAATGCTCCACAGGCTCGAAGTTGTCCGGTGTGTCGCCTTCGGCAGCCATGAGTAAGACGCAATGTTGCATAGGCGTATGATATTCCGGACTTTTTTCCGTCACGGCAAACAAACGGTCAATGACGGTTTTCAACTGTGCGGTGATACTCCAGTAATACATCGGCGAGGCCAGAACCAGTACGTCTGCCGTTTCATAATACGGATAAATCTTCGCCATATCATCCTTCTGCAGACAAGGGCTTTTTGAATCGCGTCCGCCGCCCAGACATCCCAAACAAGGATGAATGTCCATCCGTTGTAAATTGAAAACTTCCACCGTATGGCCAGCTTCTTCCGCACCTTGCTTGAAGGCTTCCACCAGTCCAGCCGTATTGCCATTCATACGTGGACTTCCGTTTAATATGACAATTCTTTTGCTCATTGTTTCTATTTCTTTTGTATCGTATTTGAGTTTTGATTATAGGCTTTGGCTACACATTTCCATTCACCGCCAATTTTCAGAAGAAGCAGATAGTCCGTGAAATCAATACGATTTCCCCAGCCCTCTTCAAGCACACGAACAACCGCCAGTGTTTCTTCCACCGCCACCACATCAATACGTGCCTTAAATGCTTCACCTCCACTGACAGTGTCCACGTTGTGGTAAAACTGTTCGATGGAACCGTGTTCCAGTTTTCCATCGAGAAAACCGAACAGCACAGCATCATCGGTGAATAACTCGCGTGCATATTTACTATCGCCTTCAGCCACACTCTTTACAAATTTCATTGCAGCTTCTTGTACTGCTTCATATTCTTTAATAGAATCTCTCATAATGTTTTTATTGTTTTTATTAATCGTCTGCAAAGTTACAGGGTAATGCTGGTACGGGCAAGTACCGAAAAATTGTTCATATACTGAATTATTTTTCGGTATATCTCTATTGTGAGAGATTATGCTTACCTTTACATTTGTAATAGCGAAAAGAAAAAATGTACGAAAGAAAAATACCCGTCGATTTGAGTTGTCCTCTTCGGTTGACGATGAGCTTGATAGATTCCAAGTGGAAATCCTGCATACTGGATGAGTTGCGTAATGCGTCAATGCGTCCGAGTGAATTACACAAGGCTCTACCCGAAGCCACACCGCGCGTACTCGATTTACAACTAAAAGAACTGGTGGATGATGGACTTGTAGCTAAAACAATTTATCCCGAATTGCCGCCACGTTCGGAATATTCCATTACAGAGCTTGGACAATCGCTATTGCCAATCCTTGATGCTATGATTACATGGGGAGAAGCAAATCGGGATTTATTCGTTAGAAAATATGGTCAGGAATGAAATCTACAGACGGACTGTGTTAATTTGTAATAGTCATGGCTTAATCTTTTTCTTTTTACAAAGGTTATGTTTTTATCCGTGATTGTCGGATTAAGTCTTGACTATTACAATTTTCGATGTCATTCGACAATAAAAAAGGCAACGGATAGGTAGTAAAATTACCTCACAACTCCTCGATATCCCGCTTTGGGGGGAGAAAGGAAGAATACAGCCATTCAACACCCAATTCTTTTAGTATCCAACCACTTACTTTATTCCGCCAAAATCTCACGAATTCTTCGTATATTTGTAATAATATATATCTTAAATTTTAATTAAAATGAAGTAATATGAAAAAACTTGTATGATGCAATTTAGATGTTATTGCAACTCTATTACTGGAATTAAATGAAAATGAGCAAAGAAATATTATTGGAGGTTCAGGTTCTTGTTTTAGTGATTCGCCTGTTCCTTTGCCAGTTGAGACTTGTATTTGTAATGAAGTAAGTTCAGTAGTGAAAACAGAAACTTTTTCAGAGAATCCTATTATTAGTAGTGTGGAATGTACTGGAATGGTTCCAACAATAACAACAACATGTACACCTATTTTATCAACATCAGTGACTAAGCCTGAGAATGACCATTCTGTTATGTTGGGGGCAATTGCAATTTCTGCAACTTTAGCTGCTGATGATGTTACGGGTGTTGGAATTATAGATGATATAACAATCCCTTTTATATTGGGAGGTGCAGCTATTTATGAGGGCTATAAGTATATTACTACAAACGATACTCCCTCATATGGTAATTTCGCTAATCCTCAGGATTGGACTTATACAGTTCCTTCTCAACCTTTTTATGAAATACCTCCTATGGATAATGGAAGTTTTGGACCGGAGGGAGCAAGTAAGTGGTGGTTAATTCCTGGAGGTGCTGCCTTGGCCAAAGAAATGAAAGAGGGGGCTGAAATACAGATTCCTTATAGATATGATTCGGATAATAAGTAACTTGTTTTAACATGGAATTGAGTGTTTTTATCAGAGCTATAGATGTGTTTAGCCGGGTTGTGTTGACTGTTTATTTAGTGCTTACCATTGTTTTTAAGGTTCGGTTACCTCAGGAATTGAGATGGACTATGCTGTTGACTTGGTTGATTTTATTTTCTGTTGCCCGTTTTTATTATTACAGGATTAAACATAACCGCCATGATTAAAGATGAAGTATTATCGTTTGTTGCCCGGAAGTGGGGCTACATTGTTTTTTATATATTTTATGTTTTTGTACTGGTTACGTTGGCCTTATGGCTATGGTGGGAAGATTTGCTTTGTCCGGAATATTTATATGTATTTTGCTTTGTTTCCGGAATTTATATTGGGGCTAAATTAACTTATTCCTTGAGGAAATATGTGTGCGGGCACCGGGCTTGATTGGAATAGCTATATTTTTCCGGTGTTCACGGAGTCTGAACAGGAGGATTTCTGTTGCTGATTCAATGGGATGTTTCGATTAGCAAAGAAATGATTAACATAGTTGGCTGTCAATAGTATTAAATATCAATTGCAAAAGGAGGAAATAAAACAACCGAATGATACAAATAAATATCATTCGGCTGTGAGGATAAGAGTTGTTGCGGAATGTTCGCAACATACATCATTAAATCTGATTCATAACGACAAGCTGGTTCATACCGGTTTGTACGGCTTCGATATTCATCGGAATCAGATTGTGGTGGCGGGCCGGAAGGGATTTTTTCAGTCCTTTTTCCAAATTGTCTAAATTGATAATCGGTTTTACTTTCAGAAATGCACCTAAAATAATCATGTTGAAAATTTTGGGATTGCCGCCTTCTGCTGCCAACCGTGCACCTTCTATTTGATAAATATTAATGTCTTTTCGGGTCGGATGATGGGTGATGCCATTGGGGTCATAAATCAGCGTTCCTCCGGGTTTCACCAATGATTCGAATTTGTCCATGGATTGTTGATTCAGGACAATGGCCGAATCGAAGGCATTCAATACCGGGGAACTGATTCGTGCGTCACTGATGATGACGGTTACGTTGGCCGTACCTCCGCGCATCTCCGGTCCGTAAGAAGGCATCCAGGATACTTCCTGATCCTGCATGATTCCCGAATAGGCGAGAATCTTTCCCATAGAAAGTACTCCCTGACCTCCGAATCCTGCTATAATAATTTCTTCTGTCATATAAAACGGGTTATAAAGTTTTTTTAGTAATAAAGTTCATAAAATAAAATGCTAAGGTTATATTATACTCCTTTGAGAATTTTATGAACGAATCAGATGTCTTTGATGTCTCCTAACGGATACTTGGCAAACATGTGCTCGTGCATCCATTTGTTGGCATCTACAGGTGACATTTTCCATCCGGAGTTACAGGTGCCGACTACTTCCACAAAAGAAAGCCCTTTCTGCAAACGGGTGTTCTGAAAAGCCTTCTTGATGGCATTTTTAGTTTTGCGGACTGCTCCCGGAGTGTCGGCACTTTGGCGGGTTACATAGCAGGTGCCGTCGAGTTGTGCCAGCAATTCAGTAATCTTCATCGGAAAACCGTTCAATTTGGCGTCACGGCCGTAAGGTGTAGTAGCAGTCACCTGTCCTAACAGGGTAGTCGGGGCCATCTGGCCTCCGGTCATGCCGTAGATGGCGTTATTGATAAAGACAACGACGATGTTTTCCCCCCGGTTGCAGGCGTGCATGATTTCAGCACATCCGATGGAGGCTAAGTCTCCGTCTCCCTGATAGGTAAACACGTATTTTTCCGGATGCAGCCGGCTGATGGCCGTCGCTACGGCAGGTGCGCGTCCGTGAGCGGCTTCTGCCCAGTCGATGTCAATATAATTATAGGCAAATACACTACATCCTACCGGAGAAACACCGATGGTCTGGTCCTGGATGTTCAGTTCTTCAATCACTTCTGCAATCAGTTTGTGAACTACCCCGTGGGTACATCCCGGGCAGTAGTGCATGATGTTGTCGGTGAGGAGTTTACTCTTTTTCAGTACGAGGTTTTCCTCTTTTATAATGTCTGTTAATTCCATACGAAACGTTTTTTTTGATTTACGATTGATTTGCTGACGAATTATCGTTTATCAGATCATAAATTTAGTTTTTAGTGCCTCCACAATTTCTTCCGGGGTAGGGACAACCCCGCCCATACGTCCGTAAAAGTCTACTTTCACTTTGCCATCGACTGCGAGCCGGACATCTTCAACCATTTGTCCTGCACTCATTTCTACCGACATGAAACCTTTTACCTGTGAACAAAGGTCGGCAATCGGTTGGTATGGGAATGGATACAAAGTGATGGGGCGTAAAAGTCCCACTTTGATTCCGGCTTCGCGTGCCAGTTGGATAGATTTCTGGCAGATACGGGCCGTAGAGCCATAAGCCACAAGGATGTAGTCGGCATCTTCACAAGAAAGGGCTTCGTAACGTACTTCGTTGGCTTCTATTTCGCGATATTTGCGCTGCAGTTTTTCGTTGAACACTTCCTGACGGTGAGCTTCCAGTTCCAGAGAAGTAATTACATGATGTTCGCGCTTTTTCTTTCCGGTAAGTGCCCAACTTCCCGAAATCTTTTCGATTTCTTCGTCAGTCCATCTCGGAGTATAATCCGGCAAAACCACCTTTTCCATCATCTGTCCGATAACACCGTCTGCCAGCACCATGGCCGGATTCCGGTATTTAAAGGCCAGTTCAAATCCTAACACCACGAAGTCGCTCATTTCCTGTACGGAAGCAGGAGCCAATACAATCAGGTGATAGTCTCCGTGGCCGCCGCCTTTGGTGGCCTGGAAATAGTCACTTTGCGAGGGCTGGATGGTTCCCAGTCCGGGGCCGCCGCGCATGACATCTACAACCAGACAAGGCAATTCGGCACCTGCAATGTAAGTAATCCCTTCCTGTTTCAAACTGATACCGGGACTGGATGACGAAGTCATTACTTTTTTCCCGCAAGATGCACCGCCATATACCATATTGATAGCGGCTAATTCACTTTCAGCCTGAAGGACAACCATTCCTGTTTCTTCCCACGGTTTGCGCAACATCAGTGTTTCCATGACTTCAGATTGCGGGGTGATGGGGTAACCGAAGTAACCATCGCAACCGCAACGGATGGCGGTTTCTGCAATGACTTCATTACCTTTCATTAATTTTACTTCTGCCATATTTTAGTTATTTTATAATTTATATCTATTTGGAATAAGGGTACTTTGAAATAATGGTACTTGTTATTCAATTGCTTTTTTATATACGCTGATTACCGAATCGGGGCATACCAGCCCACAACTGGCACAACCGATGCAGGCGTCCGGATTTTTCATATATGCGTAATGGTAGCCTTTACCGTTTACATCCGGATTTAAATCAATTACATGGGTCGGACACGCCACCACACACAGACTGCATCCTTTACAATGCTCTATGTCTACCACAATAGCTCCTTTGAATTTTGCCATAGTTTTTAGAATTATAATTTATCGAATATTTGTATCTTTTCGTTACGCTTTGTAATCAATTCCGGGTATAAAATTATATTTTAAAATCAGAACTGCAAAAAATGACGGTTTTATTTTTGCATTTTCCTTTGAATTTTCACACCCGATACCGGAATGAGCATTTTTTTATTTTCAGCACCTGCTTTTTACCGATGGTCTTTTTCGAAACGTTTGATTCTTTCCTGCAAAGTAGCCATTTTATCCAAACTGATTTGTGATACACATGCGCGGAGACCTTCCCGGTTGCTTCCGCATCCTTTCAGGGTGATGGAAGAGATGCCATAATACAAGAGTTCTTTGGCCAGTTCGGCTCCTGACATTCCGGGATACATGATAGTGAAATAAAAGCCGTCGGCTACATCTTCCGTCCCGTCTTTGTCATAAACGACTTTAAAACCGGCTTCCCGGTAGAGTTTTTTCATGATTTCTGCCCGTTTGCCATATTCTTTCACATCGGTCAGGATATTCAGTATCCCTTCATTGGCGGCTTTTAATATGGCGGCCACGGCATGTTGAGGGGAGTGGGCAGTCCCGGAAGTCTGGGTGTAAATCAGTTTATAGGTGATGGTGTATCCCAATTGTTCTGATTTATAACGTTCTTTTAAATGTTCATATTTTTTGTGGAATAAAGTGTCGGAAATACAAAGTAGTCCGAGGCGTTGGCCTGCATAACTGAACAGTTTTGAACTGGAAATCATAAAAATATAATTGTCTGTATATTTTGCTACAGTCGGTTGGAAAGGAGCCTGTCCCGGGCGGGAAAGGTCTTTCCGGAAATCCATGGCAAAATAGGCAAGGTCTTCCAGAATAATGGTATCGTATTCTGTGGCCAGTTTTCCGATGATTTGCAATTCTGTTTCGGTGAGGCAAACCCAGGAAGGATTGTTGGGATTGCTGTAGACAATGCCCGCAATGTTGCCTTGGTCAAGATATTCCCGGAGTTTGGTTTCCAATTTTTTGCCCCGGTAATCATATATGTCAAAAGTAATATAAGGTTTACCAATGACTTCCAATTGGGTTTTTTGTACCGGAAATCCGGGGTCAATAAATAAAATGGTGTCTTTGCCCTGACGACATTCAGTCAATGCCATAAAAGCAACATAGGAAGCTTGCATGGCTCCGACTGTCGGAATAATACCTTCGGGGCGAATGTCAATGTCCATAAAGTTTTTCACAAAACGGGAGGCTTCCTGTGAAAGTTCCGGATAACCTTCCAGCATGGGGTAAAATTGTGCAACTCCTTGTTGTAAAGCATTTATTTCGGCTTCTGTGCCAATGCGGGAAGGTGCCAGTCCCGGAACGCCCATTTCCATCCGGATGAATTTTTCTCCGGTAGCTTTTTCCAGAAGATTAGTGATTTTAACTGTGTCCCGGATGGAAGCGTCGTCCAGATTACTTACACCACACTGAGCCATTGTTGAGTCGACAAGCTGTTTGTCAATCAGATTATTTTGCATGATATTGGGTTGATTTTTCTTACATTTTGAAACAATAATACAAAAATTAATTGATAAAAAACATATTTCTATCTAATTTAACTTATAAATTAACAAATTTATATCGTTTGCATGCATTAATTCGAAACAAAGCTGCGATTTTCTGCTGATTAAGTTTGTGATGGCGGATTTGGCTGGAGAAAAATTGAAAAAACTGTCGCAGGGAATAATATATTTCGGTATTTTTGCCGGGAAAACTAGAAAAAGAACGGTTTTGAATCTGGAATTATTCATAGCAAGACGGATGCTTCGGGGAAAGGAAGCGGGTTCGGTGTCGGTGCCTATAGTCAGGATAGCAGTGGCAGGTATTGCTTTGGGGATTTGTGTGATGTTGCTTTCTTTGTTTGTTATTATGGGGTTTAAGCAGCAGATTACAACAAAATTGTCCGGGTTTATGGCACATTTGAATATTACAGCTTACGGAAATAATATTGCTTATGCAGACCAGAGTATCCGGGTATCTGATAGCTTGTTGGCTGAAATGAGGAAGGTGAAAGAGATAAGCCAGGTGTATGTTTATGTGGATAAACCTGCCATACTAAAGAGTAAAAGTGAGATTCACGGGATAGTGCTGAAAGGGGTGGATTCTTTGTATGATGGTACTTTTTTCCGGAATCATATCCGGGAGGGCGGTTATCCTGATTTTACGACTGTTTCTCCTGCCAATGAAATTTTGGTTTCGGCGTCTGTGGCTAAGTTGCTTGGAGTGAAGACCGGAGATAAACTGAATGCCCATTTTGTGCAGGATCCACCCCGGGTGAGGGTTTTTACTGTAAAAGGAATTTATGATACAGGATTTAAAGAGTATGATGATTTGATTGTGCTTTGTGACCTGCGGCAGTTGCAGAGGTTGAATGGTTGGAAAGCAGGGCAGGTGTCGGGTATCGGAGTGGAACTGGAGCATTTGGAAGCTATTTCTGAGGCAGCGGAGGCTGTGAATGAAGTATTGCCATTGGATGAACATAGCGATTTTTATAAAGTCACCAACTTATATGAGGTAGCTCCTCAGATTTTTGACTGGCTGAATATGTTGAATACAAATGTTGTAATAATCCTGACTTTAATTATTATTGTGGCCGGTTTTAATATGGTGTCCGGTTTGTTGATTTTCATTTTGGATAAAACGGCTATGATAGGTATTCTGAAAGCTTTGGGATACAAAAATGTTTCTTTAAAAAAATTGTTTCTTTATATTGCTTCCGGGATGATAGTCCGGGGTATGGTGGCTGGAAATTTACTGGCTTTTCTGTTGGGAGGTTTGCAATATGTGTTCCATTTTATAAAACTTGAGCCTGCTACTTATTATATGGATACTGTTCCGGTTTATTTTAACGTAAGTTATATTGTGTTGCTGAATGCCGGTGTATTGTTGATTTCAGTGTTGATGTTGATTGTCCCGACAATGCTGATTTCGCGGATCAGGCCAATTAAAGCAATCAGATTTGAATGATGGAAGGAAAGCCGGATAAATACATGAACTACATGGGCATAAAGAAGTATTTGGAAATTTGGGTTATTCCGCATCGCCGGGGGATTATGGGGACGGTGATATTTCATCTGTTGTTGGCTATTTTATTACTGGGGATGGGAATTTCAAGAATGACTGTACATTCGGAAATGGAGATTGTCATGGATGTTCCCGAACCGGAACAAATTGAAAAACAGCAGCAGGAAAAACAGAGGAAAGAAGAAATCCGGCAAAAGAGTTCGGCAGAGGAAGTGGAACGTATGTTGCGCTCAATTGCTGTGAATGAAAATATGAAAACACAAACAGACCGGCAGGCGGATAATGTAGAGCAATATATAGACGAAATCGTGCAAGAGTTGCAGGAAAGTGGCAGTGAAGGGCGTTATAAGGCTCAGCGGGATAAAAATTTCCGACAGGATAGTTTATTGAATGCCCGTGACCGCCGGGAGCAGGAATTGGATTCTCTGAAATCTACTTTTTATGCAGGAGAAAGCAGCGTCAGTTATAATTTAAAAGACCGTTATGCCCGTTTTTTGCCTATACCTGTGTTTAAATGTGAATTCGGAGGGAAAGTGGTAGTGGAAATTGTGGTGAACCAAAAAGGGATTGTCCAGAAAGCTTCAGTACTAAAAGAACAGTCTGCAGCAGATGATTGTCTCTGGAGCGTGGCTGTGGATGCAGCCGAACGTTCCCGGTTTAATGAAAAACCGGCAGCTTCAGCCCAGCAAAAAGGAACCATCACTTATCATTTTGTCAAGCAATAAAATCTCTGATATTACTTTTTGTCTTTTGCCTTTTATTTTTTATCTTTTTTGCATTATCTTTGTCCTAAATGTGGGAATTTGTATTCTAAAGAGCAGTGTATGGGATTATTTTCGTTTTTATTTTCAAAAAATAAGAAACTTCGTACAACCTATGAGGCAGAGACTTTTCGTACTGTGTTCCGTGAAGACGAGGAGTTGTTTCTGAGAGTGCAGAAAAGTGAGGAACTGAGGAATTTTCAGGTATTGAATGAGCGGGTAAATAGTCCTCAGTTTAAACAGCACCGGAAGGAAATTGAACAGCTTTCGTATAAAAATAGTGAGTATTATAAAGCTGAGAAGCAGTACAAGGCTTTGTTGAAAATGAAAAAATTACGGTCTTATATGCTGATTCATGCTTCGCAGGAATTGAAAGGATATGAGCATTTTGTTCAGACACCCGAATATCAGGAATATCTGAAGCTGAAAGTGATTGTCCAATCGGTGGGATTTGATAAAAAATTGCATGCAAGTGAGTATGTGGCGTATAAGGAGATGATAACCCGTCCGAAGATAAGGGCTGCTATTAAATTTGAGAAACTCAGGCGTTATAAGGAGTATTCGGAAGTGAAAAAGACTGATTTGCCGTCAGAATTTGAAAAACTGGCTGTTTTTGTCCAGTCGGATGATTTTAAAGCGAACCGAAAATTTCTGTTGGATAAAAACCGGTATAAAACGACCGAAGATTATCGGATGCTGGAAGAATATGAGAGGCTGAAAAAAAGTGCGGATATTGTGAAATACTGTGCTTTATTGAATGATTCTTATTTTAACAGTATGCGTAAATGGCAGCTTGTTTTTGAAGATGATTTTGAACAAGGCCGTCTGGACGCAACCAAGTGGATTACCCGTTATTATCCCGGAGAACGTTTTTTGAACGACACTTATGGAGTGGGCAACGATGTACAGCTATTTACTCCTGATAATGTTTCGCTTCAAGGGAGTGCAGCTGTTCTCAGTTTTCGGAAGGAATCTATTATCGGGAAATATTGGGACCAGAAATTAGGTATCCGGGAAAAAGAGTATGAGTATACTTCGGGTATGATTAGTACGGCGGCTGTTTTCCGGCAGCGGTACGGGCGGTTTGAAGCCAAAATAAAATTGAATCATTCTCCGGTGACTTCTTGTTTTTGGATGTTGGGAAATACGGATATGCCTCACATAGAAATTATGAAATGTCAGGCAGACGGGGTGTATATGGGAAGAGTGTATCGTCATAAAACGGTGCCCAAATCTGATATCCAACAGCTGAAAGAAGTAACTTTAGGGGATGAGTATTATATTTTTACGTTTGAGTGGACCGAAGAAAAAATGGTGTGGATGGTGAATGATATGGTGGTGAAAGAAGTACGTGAAAATATTCCTGACGAACCGATGTATATTGTTCTTTCGCTGGGTGCACAGGAAGTCCCTGCGGATAAACTTCTCCCTGTCCGGATGGAGATTGACTGGGTGAGAGGGTATCGGTTGAAACGGTGATAAATTTATTTTTAATCTATGGGAATTTTATCCTGGAACCGGATGAAAAGCGGGGGACGGGAGATATTATCCGGGTTGGCCGACCTGATTTATCCCCGGGTGTGTGAGGTTTGTGGAAAAAGTTTGGTTCACAGTGAAGAGTATTTGTGTACAGCTTGTCTGACTGATTTCCCTTTTGCTGACCAAGAGTTTATTGCCGGAGAAAATATTCTGCAACAATTTGAACGGTCTTACCGGCCGGAACAGTTGTTTGTACTTTTCTATTATGATAAATTCAGTAATTATAAAAACCTGGTTTATCTGGTTAAGTATCATTCTTACCGGAAATTAGGGGTTTGGCTGGGGCGAATGTTAGGAGAGAAAATGAAATCCGGTTGCCGGGCAGATTGTATTGTTCCGGTCCCTTTGCATAAAAAAAGGGAAAAACAGCGCGGATTTAATCAGGCTTTGGAGATTGCCCGGGGTATCAATGAAGTTTTGCATATAGAGCTGATGGAACATGCTGTGGAACGGGTAAAGAATACTGTGTCTCAGACTGGTAAAAATGCTGCAGAACGATTGAAGAATGTAGAAGATATATTTGTATTACCCTACCCCGAACAAGTACAGGGAAGGCATGTTTTGTTAGTAGATGATGTGATTACAACAGGGGCTACGATAGGTTCCTGTCTGCGGGTGATTGCGTCTGCCGGAGATGTACAATTTACTCTTGGATGTCTTGCCAGAACTATTTAACTTTTTTACTTTTTACCTTTTACCTTTTATTTGAATAACTTATCTTTGTAAATTCAGTAAAATAGGTTAAAATACAGAGAGTAATGAGCAGGAATAATCAGAATAATTTCCTTTGGAGCTGGTGGGGACCAATGTTGGTGGCTTTATTAGTGTATGCCTGTGCAAACCGGGGGTATCCTGAGGGAGGACCTAAAGATACGACACCACCTGAGGTGGTGGCTGAAGTTCCGGCTTCTTTTACCAAAAATTTCAATAAAAAAAAGGTTGATATTTATTTTAATGAGTTTGTTCAGTTAAAGGAAATCAACGAAAAATTTATTTTTTCTCCTCCTTTGAAAAAGAATCCTCGGGTTAGTCTGAGAGGAAAATACATACAGGTAAGTATCGGGGATACATTGAAGCCTAATACTACTTATACGATGGATTTTGCTGATGCTATTGTAGATAATAATGAGGGTAATCCCCTGGGTTTTTATCGGTATGTTTTTTCGACAGGGAATGAAATTGATTCTCTTGAAATAAGCGGGCAGGTGGTGAATGCAGAGTCTTATGAACCTATGTTGAATGTATTGGTGGCTTTATATGAAAATCATGCGGATTCGGTTCCTTTGCTGCATTTACCCGATTATATAGCCCGTACAGATAGTTCCGGTAATTTCAGGTTTACGAATCTGAAAGATGCTGTTTACCGGGTAGCTGCCATAGAAGATAATAATAAAGATAAGAAGTATACTCCTGAATCAGAAATGTTTGCCTTTTTGGATTCGACGGTACATCCGGTAGTTATGCCGATGGTAAAAATTGATACTTTCCGTTTGATAGATCAGATTTCCGGAGGGGATACCATCTATAGGGATAGTGTTGTTACCAGGGAGTATATGGGTTACGGACCAAGTAATTTATATCTCCGGATTTTTCAGGAGAAATTGACTCAGTTGTATCTGGTGGACGATGAGCGTAAAGAAAGAGAGCGTCTGGATTTTATTTTCAGTATTCCGGGACAGAACAATTTGCAGGTCCGGTTGTGGGACACCTTGGCTACGGAGCCGTTGCCGGAAAACTGGTATTTCACGGAACATAGTGCGGGGAATGATACTATTTCTCTGTGGATAAAAGATTCAACGGTTTATAAGAAAGATACCTTGAATGTGATTTTAACCTATTTGCGTTCGGATAGTACCGGACAGCATTCATTGTATACGGATACAACCCGTTATACTTTTAAAGAAAAGAAAAAGACAGAACTCAGGGGGAAAAAGAAAGAAGAAGAACCTGAGATTGAATTTTTGGAAATTTTGTCAAATGTGTCTGGTGATATGGATTTAGGCAGCCGTATGTACCTGGAATTTAAAAGGCCGGTAGACAAAGGGGGGCTGAAAGGAATGCGTCTTTGGGAAAAAGTGGATACGCTTTATCAGCCTGTAGAGTTTGAATTGCAGGAAGACAGTCTGAGAGTAAGAAGAGTGTATGTGGATGCAGTTTGGAAACCTGGTGCGGAGTATAAGCTGGAAATCGATTCTACAGCTATTTATGATATTTATGGCCGGTTTAATGATAAACTGGAAAAGAAATTTAAGGTTAAAACGGAGGAACAATACGGAAAGATTACCTTGACTTTGAAAGGTGTGACCGGCAATACGATTGTCCAGATTTATAAATCGGAAGGAAGTAAATCAGAAAATGGAAAACGGAAATATAATGTTTTTCGTAAGAAAGTTATTGATAGTGACGGAGAGGTTGTTTTTGATTTGTTGCCTGAAGGTAAATATAAATTCAGAGCGATTTTAGATGCCAATAATAATGGCATTTGGGATACCGGTTTATATTTGAAGAAACAACAGCCGGAGGAAATATTTTATTTGCCGGTAGAGATTTCTGTTAAACAGAATTTTGATTATGAACAGGAATTTAACTTAAGTAATCCGGTGGAATAAGAAAAAGGGAAAACGAAAGATTATGAGGAAAGTTTGGTTATTGTGTTTCATATTGGGCTGGAGTTTGTCGCTCTTTTCCCAATCTAAATACCTGCCGGTTGAAAAATTGGTGTACAAAGGATATTATAACTGGGGTTTCATCTGGTTGCAGGCGGGTTGGGTGGAGTTTTCCCTGTCAGAATCGGATAAATATCCCGATGCGGAAAAGCTGGTGGCAGTGGGGGGGAGTCTGCCTTCCTGGGATTGGTTTTTTACCATCCGGGATACTTTAGTATCGCATTATGATGTCAATACTTATTTGCCTTATGAATTTTCCCGGAAAGCCCACGAAGGAAATTATCACAAAACTTTTGACTATAAGTTTAATTATCAGGATTCCGTAGTAATTGGCGATGTGCACCGGGTCGGGAAATACAAACGCCGGGATACTGTGCGTTTGCAGCCTGGCACATACGATATGCTTTCAGTGGCGTGGATGACCCGTGATTTGGATTTTGATAAATATGAGAAAGATGATTTGATACCTATCCGTATACTTATAGATAGTAAGATTTATGATTTGTATGTTCGTTATTTGGGACGTAACAGAACTAAGATTGCCGGACGAAAACGGGATTGTTATGTATTTTCGCCTTTGTTGGTAGAAGGTGATGTTTTTCGGGGAGGGGAAAATATGAAAGTTTGGGTAAGTACAGACGGGTATCGTTTGCCTTTGATGGTTGAGGCCAAAATATTAGTGGGGTCTGTGAAAGCCATACTGGATCCGGGGGCGAGTAAATTGGCGGAACCTTAATGTAAATTTAATATAAGATATGATGAAAAGATTATTGACTCTTGTGTCTTCAATACTATTGGGAGTATTGCTTTTTTCTGCTTGTAAGGACATGGGTGGTGGTAAATTGCAGTCGGTTTCCGGAACGACAAACGAATTGTTGGTCGTGATGCCTAAGAACCTGTGGGACGGTGCAATGGGAGATACTGTCCGTCAGTTTTTCGGACAGGAAATGACCGGTTTACCTCAAAAGGAACCGATTTTTGATATGATTAATCTTCCTTTTTCGAATTTTGAAAAAAATGCCAGGGCGCACCGGAGTATATTGATTGTTTCTATTAAAAATGATGCAGACAGTGCTTCATTGAGTTATTATGACAGTCCCTGGGCGCGTAGTCAAAAGATATTTAAAATCACAGCTCCGGATGCTGAGGCTTTTTACCGGATTTTTGATGCCAATAAAATAAAGATGATGGGAGTTTACCTGAAAGCTGAGCGCGACAGGCTGATTGATGTTTATAAAAAAACGGCGGATTCCAAAATCTTTCAAAAATTTAAGGATGAGTATGATATGCTGATTTATTTTCCCGGGGGTTATGTGGTTAATAAGGATACGAACAATTTTGTATGGATTTCTTCGGAAACCCGTCGTAACAGCCGAGGAGTTATCTTTTTTGAGGAGCCTTATGTCAGTCAGAGCCAGTTTGATTATCATGTGATTTTAGACCGGGTGAATGAAGAATTGAAAGAATATATTCCGGGGCCTCTTGACAGTACCTGGATGGCTTTGGATATGAATATTCCGATGACGGCGGCTCAATATGAATATGATGGAAAGCATTATGCCATGTTGATTAAGGGATTGTGGACGGTGGAGAATGATTTTATGGCGGGACCGTTTGTCTTAAATGTTGTGTTGGACCAAAAGAGCAACCGGGTGATTTATATGATGGGGTATGTATATGCTCCGGACGAGGAAAAGCGTAACAAGTTGCGTCAGGTGGAAAGTATAATTTTCTCTATGAAACTGGATTATCAGGAAAATGAAAAGATTGATAATCAGTGATACAATGCTATAAGGTGTGTGATGAATAAAGTGTTTTTTTTGATTTTTTGGATGGGAATTTCCGTTGTTGTCCGGGCGGTTCAGCCTGGTATAGCGGAAATTTTTGCCTACAAATCCTTGTGGGAGGGGAAGAGAGTGGCTTTGGTAGCCAATCAGACTTCTGTCATTAACGGACAGCATAGTGTGGATTTTTTACGGGAACAGGGGGTAAATATTGTCCGTATTTTTTGTCCGGAACACGGTTTCCGGGGGAATGCCGATGCCGGAGAATTGGTTGGCAATGAGAAAGATGAAGCCACCGGATTGACAATTGTTTCATTGTACGGGGAAAAAAAGAAGCCTTCTCCTGAGGTGCTCCGGGATATTGAGCTTGTGATTTTTGATATGCAGGATGTTGGGGTACGTTTCTATACTTATCTTTCTACTTTGCATTATGTGATGGAAGCCTGTGCAGAAAATCATATTCCGGTATGTGTGGCTGACCGTCCCAATCCGAATGCTTTCTATGTGGACGGTCCTGTGCTTGAAATGCGTTATAAGTCTTTTGTTGGAATGCATCCGGTACCAGTGGTGTATGGAATGACAATCGGTGAGTATGCCGGTATGATTAACGGTGAAGGATGGTTGCAGGGCGGTGTGAAATGTCAATTGACTGTTATTCCTTGCCGGAATTGGAGCCGGGAGATGACGTATGATTTGCCGGTGAAGCCTTCGCCTAATTTGCCGGACCGGGTATCGGTGATGTTGTATCCTTCGGTGTGCTTGTTTGAAGGCACTGTAATCAGTGAGGGGCGCGGAACTTATACTCCTTTCCAGATGTTCGGGCATCCGGAACTGAAGAATATGGATTATGTGTTTATTCCCCGCAGTATACCCGGCATGAGTAAATCTCCCAAATGTTTGGGGCAGAAATGTTATGGAATGAATTTAACCGGCAAATATGAGGAAGTGAAAACGGGCAGGAAGCTCCGGTTGGATTGGTTGTTGCTTGCTTACCGGAATTATACCGGGAAAGTTTCCTTTTTTACTCCTTTTTTTGAAAAGCTTGCCGGGAATGGGCAATTGCGGAGAGATATAAAAGCCGGAAAGACAGAGGAAGAAATCAGAGCTTCCTGGGAGTCCGGATTGGAACGGTTTGAACAAATCAGAAAGAAATATTTGATTTATTGATATTATGAAAAAAGTTTTGTGGAAGTGTGTGGCTAAATGGTTGTTGCGAAGTGTGTTCTTGTTGGTGGTGTTGGTATTGCTGGGGAGTAGTATAGCCATCTATTTTGTATTTTCTCCTGCCAGATTGACACCGATGGTGGAAAAAACTGCGGCAGAATATCTGAATGCTCAGATTCGTTTTGGAGGTATAGAGTTGACTTTTTTTTCAACTTTTCCCGATGTCGGAGTACGGATTACCAATGCCACAGTGGTTTCCGGAGTTTTTCAGGATACTGCTGTTGTTTCTGTTCCGGAAGCCAGGGATTCTTTAATGAATATCCGATCTTGTCTGCTTACCGTTAATCCGGTGGCTTATCTGACTAAAAACCGGATAGTCATCAAGGATTTCGTATTGGAGGAACCGGAAATCTATGCTTATGTGGATACCGCAGGCGTTGCCAACTGGAATATTGTGCGGCCGCTTTCTGATACTTTGCCGGCGGCCGCTTTATCTGCCGATACAGCGTCTGTAGATAGTATGTCTTTTGACACGGGTATTCGTTTGCGGAATGTACGAATCCGAAACGGACGTCTGGTGTTTGACGACCGGAATACCCGGTTGTATACCCGTCTGACCGGATTAAATCTTGGAGTCGATGGTTTTCTTGGTGCACGGCGTTCCCGGATGAAAGTGAAGTTTTCTGCGGAGAATGTGCTGTTTTGGCAGGAAGGACAGCTTCTTGTAAATCATTTGAAGTTGGGTATTGAAACTGGAATGAAAATAAACAGAGACTCTTTGTTGTATACTTTGGATAAAGCTGTTTTTGATGTGAATGGAGTGCGTTTCGGGGCTGGCGGGACTTTGCGGGGGGATTCTGTGCATCGAACGTTGCAGGTGAATCTGAAATATGGGGTTCATATTCCGACTCTGAAAACATTGTTGGATTTGGTTCCGGATACAATCCTGAAGAAAACCGATGCAGTTGATGTTCGCGGGGAGGTTCTTTGTAAAGGAGAGATTTCCGGGTTATACGGGAGACAGAATATACCCTTGATTACTTCCGAATTCAGTATTAAAAATGGTTATATTGCTTATGCCGGTATGCCGGCAAAAATTGATACTTTGGAGATGGATTTTCGTGCAATAGTTGATTTGCAGAAAGAACAGGAATCTTATATTAATCTCCGGCATTTTTGTATGAAAGGAGGTGGTACAGATGTCGATATTGAAGGGAATGTCGGGCAGTTATTGACGGCTCCCGTGGTGAAGGCAAAAGTGGATGCTTTGATTAATTTTGATGATTTGACACAGATTTTTCCTTTAGCGGATGGCATTACCTGTAAAGGAAAGTTGAAAACATCGCTTCGGGGGAAAGTATTGGTGAGTGATGTGATGGAGGGAAATTACGGGAAAATAAATGTCGGAGGGGGTTGTCAGATGAAAGACATTGAAATTTTTGTTCCGAAAGACAGTATTGTGATGAATGTAAAGTCGGCTGGTCTGGCTTTTACTTCTAATCGTCAAAATACGCAAACATTACAGGGGAAAGATTTACTGAATGGGATTGTGGGATATTCGGGTCTGGATATACATGTACGAAATAAAGTCCGTTTATTGATGGATACTACTTATCTGACTTTGAGAACTTCTCCTTTAAGAGATACGAGTGCGATTGCTTCTGTGAGTTCATTCCTGCATTTGGGACGGATGGTTTTTATAGTCCGGGATACTTTGTTGGTTGGGTTGAAAAAGGCTGATATTAAAGCAGCTTTGAATCCTTGGAAAAAAGATAAGAAGGTACCTCAGGTCAATGCAGAAATACAGGTGGATAGTATGCGTTTGCGTATGCTGGGGAACCGGTTGAATCTGGCTAAAGCGGACATTGAGCTTGAAGCAGTGCGGAGCAAACGTAATGCAAAAATATGGCGTCCTTCGGGAACAGTCGATTTTTCCGGTCTCCGGGCTTTTACTCCTTATTTTCCGGTACGGCTCAGAATGCCGGGAACCCGTTTGCGGTTTAATATGAATGAGGTGCAGCTTGATTCGGCAATGGTGAGATTGGGGCGTTCGGATATGAGGCTGACCGGTAGTGTAACGAACCTGGCCCGTTCTTTTTTCCGGAAAGATACGCTCCGGGGGGAATTGCTCGTTACTTCTGACAGGATAGATTGTAATCAGTTAATGCGTGCAATGGAGGCAGGAACTGCTTATGCAGCAAAAATAGAGGCCGGTTACAAAGATACTATTGGCGGAAATGGCGAAACAGATGATATGGAAGAAATGCCGGTAGTCAGTGATACGATGAGTTTTACCGGTGGCAGTTCTCTGTTTGTCGTACCTGCTAACGTAGATTTTACTTTCCAGACGGATATCCGGAAAGTGTTGTTTGGAAAATTAGAGTTGGATAGTATTCACGGAGAGGTGGTGATGCGGAATCAGTGTATAGAGTTATCAGACCTGGAATTACGTTCGTCGGCTGCCGATATGAGTACTTCTGCCGTTTATAAGGCAACAGATACTTTGAAAGCCTATACCGGTTTTGCTTTACAGATGCATGATATCCGTATAGATAGTCTGGTGCATTTGATTCCTTCCCTGGATACACTTTTTCCGATGTTGCGTTCTTTTGCCGGAACGGTTGATTTTCATATTGCAGCGGAAGCGTGGCTGGATTCCACGATGATGATAGATTTGCCGACGCTGAGAGCTGCAGCTTATTTAGATGGAAAGGACTTGGTGCTGATGGATGGAGAAACTTTTGCTGAGATTTCTAAAATGTTGATGTTTAAAAATAAAGAACGTAATCTTATAGATAGTATATCTGTGGAGTTGGCAGTTAAGGACGGGACAGTTGAGATCTTTCCGTTTTTGGTGGAAATAGACCGGTACAAGGCTGCTGTCGGAGGAAAACACAATATTGATATGACATTTAAATATCATATTTCTGTACTGAAATCTCCTTTGCCATTCAAAGCAGGGGTTGATATTTCCGGCTCATTGGACAAAATGAAAATCCGTATATCTAAAGCGAAATATAAAAATATTTTTGAGCCTTCTAAGAAAGCCAAAATAGACAGTACTCAACTGAATCTGAAAAATCGAATCCGCGAAGTGTTGAAAGAAAAATAGGGATGGAAATTAAAGCGGATTTACAGAATTTGTAAGTAAACCCGGGAGAGTGTATATTGTGGAACTCTCCCGGGTTTTACTTCATTCGGTTGTTTCCGGAATCATTGTTGTTTTTCGGGGTTTTGAGGCGATTTAGTTGCCCGGAACTCCTGAGGTTTTTCGGAAACAGCATTTTTCTTTGCCGCAGATTTAGAAGATTTTATTCTTTTCCTGCTTTGATTTTTCAGAAGAGCGAAATATTGCTCTTTTGCTCGTTTCTGGTATGTTTCTGCAATTTGTGGATAATCAGAAACATCTTCTTTCATCATTTTTCTGAAAGTGTTAATGCATACAGGAATTTCTCTTACGACAAAGTTAAGATAAATTTCAATTAACGAATGATGACCTTGTTTCAAAAGGCCTGGCGATTTGTTGTGCTTCATAGGCTAATTTTAGGTGACCACGCTGTTTTTCTGTTAACTTCTTTTCTTTCATAATTTAAATTGTTAAAAGTTGATTTCTCAAAAGTCATAGAATGAAATCAGTAAATAAAATAAATTGACAGAGTGTGGTATATTATTTTTATAAATGTATTAAAATAAGTGAGTACACTTAACAATTTGAGTATCATTTGAAATGATATTTTGTATATTGTTATTTCTTTTTCTTGGAATGTTTATGATTTTTGATAGTTTCAATGTGTCCGTCAATAATTGTACGTTTGGGGTCAGATTGATTAAAGTGAGACGTGTATGATTTGACCGGGCTATCCTGCTCATAGAGATGAGGTATCCGGCGGCACAGCAATCCATAAAAAGTACATTACGGAGGTCCAGTATAATTTCTTTGCCGGATTGAGTAATCAGAGGGTAAAGCCGGGCCTGCATGTTTGTAATCTGAGCAATGTTCATACGGTTGGCTGGGTATCGTAAGGTAATTGTTTGTTTGAGTTGAATCTTTGTTTTCATTATCCTTTCTTTTCAAATTTTTTTGTAAAATTTGTGAATAGTTTTCTGCTATTCAACTAGTTTACCAAGAGTTGCTATATGAAAGAATTTAGGATACTATAATGAACTATTTTTGAGTTTTATGACTATTCTGGTTTATTTATCTGATATTTTGAATGTATTTTTATAAATGTTATATTTGAATTATGTGGTTTGTTCAGGGAGTCCGTTACTGATAATCCATATTTCAATTCCTCCTTCAGGAATAAAGTTGAATTTAAAGGCAGTGATTTCGTTGCGATGAATAATTAATGGAATTCCGGATATTTGTTCTTTTTATTAGAAACGGAATAGTTTTTTTCTGTTATATTTAGATGTATATATTTTCCAGGGTACTGCAATTCATAGAACAGGTAGTATTGAATTTTGATTGTTTTCTTCAGACAGACGGTGAGGGTAGCAGCGAAAGATGACCTTTCTGTGAAGGGATATTTACTATTTTTATGCGTGAAATTGGTTTTGAAGTAAATTGGTACATTAAATCATTTTGTGTAAGTTTGTCCTTTCTAAAATTTCCCATGACTTGGTCATTTTTTAGTAAGTAATTTAGTAACTCATTATTATGAGAAAAGACGAAAGATATAATAAACGGGGTGTGTCGGCTTCTAAGGAAGATGTGCATAATGCCATAAAAAACATTGATAAGGGAATTTTTCCCCGGGCTTTTTGTAAAATCGTTCCGGATTATTTGGGGGGCGATGAAGCTTATTGTAATATCATGCATGCAGACGGTGCGGGTACGAAATCTTCGTTGGCTTATATGTATTGGAAAGAAACGGGAGATTTGTCGGTGTGGAAAGGTATTGCCCAGGATGCTTTGATTATGAATATTGACGATTTGCTTTGTGTGGGGGCTGTGGATAATATATTGCTATCGTCTACCATTGGCCGGAATAAAAACCGGATTCCGGGTGAAGTAATTGCTGCCATTATTAATGGAACGGAAGAATTACTGGAAGAATACCGGAAACTGGGAGTTTCCATTTATTCCACCGGTGGTGAAACAGCTGATGTGGGCGACTTAGTGCGGACTATCATTGTGGATTCTACTGTCACTTGCCGGATGAGAAGAGAAGATGTGATTGATAATGCCCGTATCCGGCCCGGAGATGTGATTATCGGTCTGGCATCCTATGGTCAGGCTGTTTATGAGACAGAATATAATGGTGGTATGGGGTCTAACGGTTTGACTTCTGCCCGTCATGATGTGTTTGCCAAACTTTTAGCAGAAAAATATCCGGAAAGCTATGATAACAGTGTTCCGGAAGAGTTGGTATATGCAGGGACATGTAAATTGACAGATGCGGTAGAAGGAGTAGGGGTGAATGCCGGAAAGTTAGTGCTTTCTCCTACCCGCACTTATGCTCCTGTTATTAAAAAGGTGTTGGATAAATACCGTCATGAGATTCATGGTATGATTCACTGTTCGGGAGGTGCCCAGACCAAGGTGATGAATTTTGTGGAAAACATGCACATAGTAAAAGACAATCTTTTTCCGGTACCTCCGTTATTCCGTTTAATACAGGAACAATCCGGTACGCCTTGGGAAGAAATGTACAAAGTATTCAATATGGGACACCGGATGGAAATATACGTGAACGAGGAATTGGCTGATGAAATTATTGCCATTTCCAAAAGTTTCAATATTGATGCTCAGATTGTGGGTCGTTGTTATGACAACGACGAAAGCGAAGGAAATAAGCTTACCATACTCAGTGAATTCGGGAAATTCATATACTGAACGGTAGGTTTGATTCGTAAACTTTATATATAAAACGAAAGGATGCTCATCGCGGGCATCCTTTTTTATTGTTCCAATAATTTTTCAACTTCAAGTTTCAATCTTGGAAGATGATTCACAACAATACTCCAAAGGATATCCGCAGACAGACTATCATAACCATGAATAATATAATTTCTGGCATCTACTATCTTTCTGGAATTTGTAATCTGAATCGTTGATTTTATTTTCAAAATCTGATTCATAGCTTCTCCAATAATCTCAATATTCCGTTCAATAGCACGTCTAAGACATAAATTACTAAAAAAATCATCAAACAGTTTAGGGCCATCTCCCAGAAAATTTTCAATTTCTTCAATAGCAATCAATATATCACTTAAATGTTTCTGATAGCATCATCCATAAATCAGAATTTTAGTTTCATTCACACTTTTCTTCAAATATGGATTCCGGATTGTTTGTTCTTCCAACAAATCAACTTTTCGTTTAAATAAATCCTCTAAGGCATACTTTAAATTAAAATAGTTATCAAAATAATCAGTAACTTTTTCCTTATCAAAATTTACAACGAAGTCAATATCGCTTTCTTCACTAAAACGGTCTGTCAATACGGAGCCAAATACAAAAAGCTTACTCACTTTATGCTTTTTACATAAAGCCTTCAGTTTTCTTATATTATTTTCTATCAATTTCATAGCAACATTGACCTTTCACAAATATAATGATTATCCGTTATTTCTCAAAGAGTAAGTTACAATTATTTATTATCCTCTTCTACAATAAAACTACAAAATCGCCTGTTCAGTCAATTCGGGAATTAATGAGTGAAAGTCCGTTTAAGCAGAGCATAAAGCCGCCACCACATGATGAGAAGCAGACCGAGACTTAACAGCAGGCTTACCGTTTTGCCGGTATGCAGAAAATAGCCGATGGTAAAGGCAATGCCTTCTACGCCGTTCCAGGGATTCATGGCTATCCAGGTGTATCTGTAATTGCTGGCGACAGCACTCATGGAAAGTGCGGAACAGGCAATAACCAGAATGATGAACGAGATGATAAGAAACAGAATATTGATTTTTTTCATACGTATGAAATTCGGTTTGTGAGTGTGAAGTTTGTCTTTAATATAAAACAGGAGAGATATGTCAAAGTGAATTTTGGCATATTCTCCTGTTTTATTGTAATAGTGCGGATGTTTACTTTCTGCTGCTCAATTGGGAGTCTAAGAAAAACAGACCGGTTTCGCCTGCTTTTTTCACTTTGTCAACGATGCCTTGTGCGGTGGCTTCTTCTTCAACTTGTTCCCGTACGAAGCCCCACAGGAAATCCTGGGTAGCATTGTCTTTTTCTTCGTGTGCTATTGTTACCAGTTTATCAATTAATGCAGATACGTGGCATTCGTGCTGATAAACATGTTCGAATACTTCCAGTGCACTGTTCCAATTTTGGGGTACCACATCGATTTTATTCACTTTTGCTGTACCTCCGCGTTTTAAGATATAGTCTGCCATGGCATAGGCATGCTCCATTTCTTCCTGAGACTGTTTTTTCATCCAGTGGGCAAAACCGCTGAAACCTTCTTTCTCAAAATAGAAAGACATAGAGAGATAAAGGTTTGATGACCACATTTCTGCAGTGATTTGTTCATTAATGGCGTTTTGTAGTTTTTCTGAAATCATGATTTTGTGTATTTAATATTGGTATTTTTTATATTTAAATACAATATTTATGCCAGATATAAAAAGAGGACATTTTGTCAGAAAGGCATTTATATACATCTTTACATTAATTCAAAATGGCTCCCCGTCCTTCTCCGGACGGGGAGGAGGCACAACGAAGTGCTATGGTTCGGGTTAGTATGTTCGGGATGTTATGAGATGTATTGGTATGAACGGGTATTTGGCAGCAAAAGTTACAAAAAGTCAGATTTGTTGTTTTTGGTAGTAAAACTCTCTTGGAAATTGTACGTATAAATGAAAAACATTTTGCTATGAGAAGAGAATTTAGAGTACCTAAAATGGAAGAAATACAGGAACGTGACCGTAAATTGTTATATGCTCTGGAAAAGTCATTGGGATTTGTACCGAATGTATATGCTTTTATGACCCGGTCCGAGACTGCATTGAATCGTTTTTTGCAATTCACGGATGTTCCGACAGTATTCAATCCTATACAGGCTGAGGCTATTCATTTGGTTACCAGTCAAGTAAATCAAAATCCGTATTGTTTGGCAGTTCACACTGCTTTGGCAAAGGATGCCGGGTTGACTGATGAACAGATTATTGCTATCCGCAAAGGGAATGTAACCTGGGATAAGAAACTGGACACTCTGGTGGATTTTACCTGTGAGTTGGTCACCAACCGTGGTAAAATCAGTCCTGAAATGACAGCGCGGTTTTATGGAGACGGGTATACAGATACCTGTCTTGTGGATTTGATTATGTTGGTGGGAATGACTACAGTTGCTAATTACATAACAAATACTACCAGAATACCTGTGGATTTTCCTGAAGTTCCTGTGATTGTTTGTAATTGTGATTGTAAGAGATGATAGCGTATAAAAAGTGTATAAATAGAAATTGGTTTAATGTAAAAAAAGAAGTTGGATAATATCCAGCTTCTTTTTTTGTGGTACTCGAGGCGAGTACAAAACCGACTTTTTAATAGAAAACAAAGGAATTTAAAAGAATGTAATAGATTATATTCCAGTTGTTTGGTTATTGTTGTATTTTCACTTGCTTGCATAAAAAAGACCTTGTTTTGTCAATTTGTTACACCTATGTTACACCTGAAAACAATAAAAATATTACCTTTGCAAACAAAGGAAAACAACAGAAATAAAAGAGGTTACGCAAATGGCTAAAAATGATGCGAGGGTGACAGATAATCCTAAGTTGAAGCAAAAATGTTTGTCGGACGGAAATATTTCCCTGTTTTTGGACTATTATTTGGGCAGAGCCATAGACCGGGAGACGGGGGAAAGTAAGGTTAAAAGGAAACGGGAGTTTTTAAGATTAACCCTGTTGTCCAATCCTCGTACTCCGTTGGAAAGGCAGACAAACCGGGAAACATTGGAACTGGCAAAAAAGATACGGGATGAGCGGGAACAGGAGTTGAAAGAGGGCAAGCTGGGATATAGGCTAAAGGCAAAGGAGATAAATTTCTTTGACTTCATACAGGTCTATTATGATGAGTACACCAAGGGAGATAAAAGAATGATTAAGGCGGCGCAAAAGCGTTTCACCGATTTCATAGCCTTGGAATATCCTATACATAGGAACAACATATCACCGGAGAAAATCACCCCTGCCATGATGGAGCATTTTGTGGAGTATTTGCAAAGTACAAGCAAGGGAGAGGGAGCGTTGACGCATTGGAAACGGTGGAAAAAGATAGTGAAAGCGGCGGTCAAAAAAGATATTCTAAGAAAGAATCCGTGTGAGGACATTGTTTGCAAAGCCGATGAGGAGGCGTTGAAGAAAGACATCCTGTCCATGGAGGAGATGCAACAACTTGTAAGCACCACCTATAAGGGACAGAATCCGGAAACGAGACGGGCGTTTATCTTCACCCTGTATACGGGCATCCGCTTTTGCGACATAAAAGATTTGACCTTTGCCAACGTGGATTATGCCAACCGGGTATTGACTTTCAATCAAAAGAAGACGCAGGGGCATAGTAGCAAAAGTTATGTGACAATCCCTTTGAATGACGGTTTACTCTCATTGATTGGAGAGGCTACGACGGATAGTCCGGAGGAAAAGATATTTAAATTGCCGAGCCAGGAAATGTGCCTGAAAGCATTAAAGCACTGGACGGCAAGGGCGGGCATAACAAAGCACATAACCTGGCATTGCGGTCGACACTCATTTGCAGTGAATATTCTAAACAACGGGGCTAATATAAAGACCGTGGCGAGCCTTTTAGGGCATAGCAGTATACAGCACACCGAGAAATATACACGGGCGGTGGATAAGTTGAAAGAGGATGCGATAAATAGTTTGCCGGAACTTAAATTTTAACGATATGGAAATAAAGTTTGAAGTAACGCAAGAGATGTATGTGCTATTGGGAAGAATAGAGGAACGCATTAATACATTGAAGATTGTTTTGGATGTGAGTGAAGAAGAAAAAAATGTGGGTGATGGGCTGTTGAGTTGTGCAGATTGGGATGAAATATTGGATTCCCTATATCCTGACACTCCAAAATTGAAACGGTTTGATTATGCTGATGTGGATGAAATATATAATATAGGGGAATATGCAGAAAGAATATTAAGTTATGTAAGGGCATCAGGTGATAAAGATATGATGTTAGAATGTTGTAAAGTAGATAGAGATGTGCTTCATAGATTAATGGTTTTAATAGAAGACAAGAGGGCGATAGCATCTTTACTGAAATGTGTGGGATGTTTGTTTAATATTCATAATATGGCTCTTGAGAAGATTTGGGGCATTAATGAGGAAGACATAGAGAATTGTAAATATTGTATCGATATCTATGGGAAATGTTATCTTATGAACGACGATGAAAAGGTTATATGCCTCATCCCCAAACCCGGAGAGGAAGATAGAATCCCACAAAAGCAAATGCCGGATGTCTTAAATACAAATGAAGCACTTAAATATTGGGAAAAGGCAAAAGAATTGGGATTTGTCGATGAAGACTTTAAATTTATAGGCACAAAATATCAAATGGCATATTTTGCTGAATTAATGGGGACTAAATTAAACTTGAAACACAAATGGAAGCCTTTTACAGAATTATGGGGATATAATAAGTTTGCGCAGACAAGGCATGAAAGCAAAGAGCGATTTGGAGTAGTTGCGGATAGTAAAAGAATTGAAAGTATATTTGAATAAAAGTCTGAAAATCAGGAAATATTAGCCCTATATAGGCACTATTGTATGCACTATATAGGGCTTTTTTGTGTCCTTTGCTCTGTTTCTTTGCCTTTGCATTCAAAAATAAAATTATATGGAAGAAGTTTTGAAACAAGCAGTGGATGATATCGCAGCAAAGAGTATCATTTGCTCAAAAGAAGTTTTAACGAGCGATGAGGCAGCCCGATATATGGGCATTTCCAAAAGCTATTTGTACAAATTGACGATGAGGGGAGAGATACCCCATTTCAAGCCGATGGGTAAAATGTGTTATTTCAACCGCAAGGAGCTGGAGGAATGGTTACAAAATAACAGGGTGGCAACAGCTAATGAAATAGGGCAACAGGCGGCAGCATATTGCATGAAGAAAGGAGGTGTAGTATGATGGTTACTATTTCACCGGTATTATATATGCGCTTGGAGCAATTGCCGGAACATAAGAACATCACCCGCAAAGGAATAACTACACCACGCAAACAGCCACGCTTTGATTTAGTGGCATGTGCCGGGTATTGGGAACCTTTAGAGAGGTTGAAAAATTATAGGGGAGAGATATTCTTCAATTTGATACCATCGGATAAAAACGAGTACCGGAAACAAGGAGGTACGACACCGGAATATTATTTGCAAGTGACGCCGGCAAAAAGCGGGTCAATCAACTTTAGCGGCGTACGCTTTTTGTATGAGGAGGGGAAAGAAAAGCTATTTGCCAGCGGGGAGCCAAGCAAACAAGCCAAATTAAAAGGCGGTGTTATCAATCCAATGTATGCACGCCGGGAAGACGGTTTTTTGTTTATATTTTCCAAAGACATGCAAACACTGGAGGTTATTGTATTGGAAGGTGGTGGTACATTGATAGACGCATATAGGAAACAACTATCATGCGGAGGATTGGACGATATTTTGGTATCGATGAGGAAACAGGCAAAAAGCAATACAGAACAATAAACAGCCACGGCAAACCACAGAAAGCACTATTTAAGCATTCCTATGAATTGGGTTGATAAATAGTGCTTTTCTGCATAGTAGTATATGTAATGTGTATACAAAATCTGTAAACAATGTACGATACGGTCAATTTTTGGCTACCTCATCATGAGGCGGGGGTATACTCCATCGATGAGGTGGCGGGCAAGCTAAGTAATGTAAAGGAGATTATAGATAGGGATACCGGAGAAACCAAAGCATACGGGAACATGGAGAACCTGAAAATTACCGTATATGCATCGGGTGTATCCATTAAAGGGAGCTTGGCAAAATACTATTACCAGGATAATACATACACATTAACAAGGCATGACGTAAAAGAAGCTATTGCAAAATTATCCGATACGCTGGGAATCGATTTGAAGAGAGCCAATATTACCCGCATGGACGTATCGGCAAATTTTATGATGAAGAGAGAAACAGAGCGATATTTTGAAGTGCTGGGGATGTGTACTTACTTTAATCGGGTCCAAGCCTCAAAAAACACGCTATATTATCAATCCCAAGGAAAGAATATGGCCAAGGCGATGGCGTTCTATGACAAAGCGCGTGAAATGGAGCATACAGGCAATGATTTGCCGGATGTGTTTAAAGGATGCAACCTGCTACGGTATGAAAGCCGCTGGATTACTCGCCTACCTCATCAGTTAAAAGAAAATGAAGTGACAGGCGGCACCCTATCGGATGAGAAGTTTTACCAAAAAGTCATAAGGCTATGGGGAGAGAATTATTTCAACATTGAAAAGAAACGGACATTAAAAGCGGATGCGATGGAGAATTTAAAAACGGTGTCGGACTGCGTAGCGTATATTTGCGCTTTTGCCTTGCAACGAGTTCCGGCTGAAGAATTACAGCAAATTATCAGCGAGCTAAAGGAGGCAAAGGTTTTCAACAATAGGACTGATTACACCCGCCTAAGAAAGAAGATTAAAGACATTGCCACAAAAGCGGATATTACGGAAGCGGATGTATTGGTTAAAGAATTGGATGAGGAGGTTAGGCAAGTGTTGGCATACAAAAGATAAGAAAAACACATAAAAGGAAAGAAAAAAGGTATTTTCTATTTGGTATTATCAAAATGATGCGTATCTTTGTCGTACAAATACTCCCCTTAGTTGGGAAATACTAAGGCCGACCCATCAATTGAAGATGGGTTTTTTTATTGAAACAGATGGATAACAAGAAGAAGGTAATAATTTATGTTGATGGCTTCAACTTCTATTACGGTTTGAAGACCAAGAAATGGAAGATGTTCTATTGGTTGGATTTTGTGGGATTCTTCAGTAGTTTCTTAAAACCTCATCAGGAATTGGTAGAGGTAAATTATTTTTCTGCACGCCCGACCGACCCAGGCAAGCATGACCGACAAGACAAATTATTTCAAGCCAACAAATGCAATCCTAAATTCAATTTGATATTGGGCAGGTATCTAAAAAAGGAGATTAAATGCAAGCAATGCGGAGGGATTATACATTCTTATGAAGAAAAAGAAACTGATGTACGCATAGCAACGCACATTTTATCGGACGCATATAAAAGACGTTGCGATATTGCCGTTATTGTGTCAGCAGACAGCGATTTGATACCACCGATAGAACTAATCAAGGAATTTAACCCTTTGCAAAAGGTATATGTGTATTTCCCGCCAAACAGGTATTCTTCCAATCTGTCTAATCTAAGCGATGGCACGCGTAAACTTGACGGAGCGTTTGAAACATTCAAAAAGCATTTATTACCACCTCAATTGAAATTAAGCAATGGCTATGTTGTAGAAAAACCCAAGGAATGGGAATAGCATTATTAGTATTCATTGACGAGGTGAAGAATATTATGTTAATCTATTTTTGTGCAAAAACGGCAATCGGTTAAGTAGGGCAAAAAAAGCAACTCTCTATTATAGTAAGGTGTAATTTGTATACAAAATCTGTAAACACGCACCAACATGGGCAAGTTCATGTTATGTTAAATTGTCAGACGGAAAACGGCGAGAAAACGGCGGCGGTATACTACTTTCAAAAAGGGAAAAAACGGTTGAAAAACGGCGGGAAAACGGCGAGAAAACGCCGATAACGAGTGTAAAAATGTCCTACGCCTCATCGGGATGATACGGGATTTTCAGATACCGGAAAATGAGGGTCAAAAGCAAATCTCCTTATAGTAAGCTGTAATTTGTATACAAATCTTGTATACGTCGTGTCATAGATGAGGAGGGAGGTGCATACGTGAAAAAGGATATGCGCTTGTCAATCTTGTTAAGAATTTAACAAAACCTCATCAATAGAGAACCTGATAAAACCTGAACTCAAAAAAAATAATTTTTTGTATGTAGGGATGTTGGGAAACAATGTGTATTTTTGTGCTTCCTAAACTCAAAAGCGGCCGCAGTAAGCGGCTGTATAATAATTTATTTGCCTTTGTAAGGTGGCGGTAGCGGAAACGCCCGCGCGGTTACTTTTGAGGCCGTGGAACACCTAAACAAAGGCTTTTTTATTTCCTAAAATCAAAAGAGATGGAAACCAAACAACAATCGGGTCGCGGCATCGCCCCCAGGTGGGCGGTACGGCTCAAAAGAGAGTTAAAAGAAACAAGAAAAGAATGTGCAAAAGAGGCACAGGAAAAAGAGTTGGCAGAACTTTACATTACCAACGCAGGATTGTGGATTGATTTCAAAAAATGGGCATCAGAAAAAATACGATTGGAGGGAGCATCATCTACTTTAGTTCTTGATTCAATAGAAAAATTAACTGGAGAGCGCAACTATTGGAAAAAGAAATACAAGGAAAGAGATGAAACAGTGGAATTTTGGCAAAAGGATTCAGAGCAGTGGCGGATGCAGGTAAAAACAATGTTGAATCATTGTAACTATTTGATTGGAGAATGTAAGGAATTGAAGCTAAAACTAAACAATCAAGAAGCCCATAAAAACATTTAAGCTATGGACAAAGACAAGCTGCTAAGAAGTAAAACAAGGTCGGCGTTAATGAACGCCGATATTATCAAGTATGACAATACCCACCGCCTTGTCCTCGACATTAGTCGATTAAGGTCAATGACTGACGATGAGATAGACGGGATGCGCCACGTGGGGAAAGTCACCGGGGAGAAAATAAAATCGTTCCGTGATAGCCTTAAATGGCTGTGACGAGGCAATGTGTTAAATTCTTAACAAAATGGGATGAGGTGTGCGCCTCATCCTTTTTTTCATTCAGAACCTAACAAAACCTTACATTGAAAATATGTTTTAGGGCTGTCAATAGTTGTATGTCGGTTGAAATGTTACACCTATGTTACACCCGCATAAATGAAAATCCCTACTAATCAGCAGATTAATAGGGATTAACTGTACTCGAGGCGGGAATTGAACCCGCACGGCCGCAATGGCCACAGGATTTTAAGTCCTGCGTGTCTACCGATTCCACCACTCGAGCATCCTCCGTAGAGAGAGCGAAAAACGGGACTCGAACCCGCGACCCCGACCTTGGCAAGGTCGTGCTCTACCAACTGAGCTATTTTCGCGTAAAAAGTATGTCCGGAAGAACTCTTTTGCATTTTGCGTGTGCAAATATAAGGCGTTTTTTATTTTGTACAAACATTTTGTAAAAAATAATTGGATATAATTCGTATATTTGTCGTCTGTTTAGACTGCCGGGAAACGCAATTTTTCTTTAAGTCTGAAAATAGTTAAGATAAAAGTTTACTTAAACAAAGTTTAAGATGACGGGAATAAAAAAGAGAGTTACAGGCTCATATCTGGTATCGACGTTGAGTATTGCGTTAGTGCTGGTGGTGGTTGGTATTTTGGCGTTTATATTACTGAATGCCCGGCAGATTTCCGATCATGTAAAGCAAAATATCGGTTTTTCCATTATTGTAAAAGATAATGTAAATGAGGCTGAGATTAAAAAAATGCAGAAGATTCTGGATACCAAGTCTTTTGTAGCTTCTTCCGTTTTTGTGAGTAAAGAAGAGGCTGCCACAGAATTTAAACAGGAACTGGGGGAAGATTTTGAGGAGGTCTTGGGATACAATCCTTTGCTTCCTTCCGTAGAAATTAAACTGAATCCGGTTTATGCCAATAATGATTCACTGGCTTTAATTGAAAAAAGCTTGTTGAAGAATGAGTTGGTACAGGAAGTTTCCTATCAAAAGTCGTTGGTACATATGATTAATGAGAATGTCCGTCGGATCAGTATTATTTTATTGATTGCCGGGGCGGCTCTTATGTTGATTTCTTTTACTTTGATTCGGAACACCATTCATTTGGCTGTTTATTCACAGCGATTTCTTATTAAAACCATGCAATTGGTGGGGGCAAAGCCTTTTTTTATTTGTAAACCGTTTATTCAAAATAGTGTTTGGTTCGGTTTTTTTGGTAGTATGTTTGCTAATTTGATTTTATTGGCTGCTATCTATTTTTTGCAAAAAGAAGTCGGTGGTGTGGTCAATCTGATGAATAAAGAATTGATTATTGTGATGGTGGTTTTTGTGATGGTGTGCGGGATTTTGTTGTCCTTGTTCTCTTCTTGGATGTCGGTGACCAAATATTTGAATAAGGATGTGAATGACCTGTATGGTTGACAGAAGTAAAATAAGACAAGGGTAAGATACCGGGCAGATTGATATGGTACAAATAAAAATGATGTGATATGGCAGTGAAAAATAATTTGAAAGCTCCGGAAAAAAAGGTTGGTTTCCCTATTCCCGTGAGTAGTTATAAGATGATTTTGATTGGTTTGGGAATTGTTTTACTGGGTTTTATATTGATGATGGGAGGAGGAAGTGATAGTCCGGATGAGTTTAATTATGATATTTTCAGTTTCCGTCGGATTACTTTAGCTCCGATTGTAGTATTGGGAGGTTTTGGCTTTGTTTTCTGGGCTATTATGCGCAAGCCCAAACAGGATAAAGAAAATTAAGAGGCAGGAGGTTATGAGTTGGCTGGAAGCTTTAGTCCTTGGGGTGATTCAGGGATTGACTGAATTTTTGCCTGTGAGTAGTTCCGGGCATTTACAGATTTTTAGTGCTATATTCGGTGTTCAGGGAGAAGAAAATCTGACTTTTGCTGTGGTTGTACATGCTGCTACAGTATGTAGTACCATTGTTGTGTTGCGTCGTGAGATTCTGGTTTTATTGAAAGGACTTTTTAATTTTTCCTGGAATCCGGAGACGATTTATATAGCCAAGATTGTTTTGTCTATGATTCCTGTTGCTGTGGTGGGATTGTTTTTTAAGGATTATGTGGAAAAAATCTTTGGTTCGGGTCTGATGATAGTCGGGATAGCTTTATTAATTACTGCTTGTTTACTGGCATTTGCTTATTATGCCCGTCCCCGGGAAAAGAAAGAAATTTCTTTCCGAGATGCTTTTCTGATCGGAATAGCTCAGGCATGTGCTGTGTTGCCGGGGCTTTCTCGTTCCGGTTCAACGATTGCTACCGGCATTTTATTGGGAAATAATAAAGAGAATGTGGCTAAATTTTCTTTTTTGATGGTTTTGGTTCCTATTTTAGGAGAAGCTTTTCTGGACCTGATGAAAGGTGGGTTTTCGGCAGCGGAAAGCGGTATTTCCGGTTTATCTCTGGCTGTTGGTTTCCTATCGGCTTTTCTTTCCGGATATATAGCTTGTAGCTGGATGCTGAATCTGGTGAAGAAGGGGAAACTAATTTGGTTTGCTGTATATTGTTTTGTCGTGGGAATTGTCATCTTGTTTGTTCATTGAACAATAATTAAAAAGAAAATACAAATATTGTGTGTAAGATCCTGTATAAAGAAGATGGGAATTTTCAGGAGGGTGCTTTGATTTTAGTGGACAAGCCTTTGAGGTGGACCTCTTTTGATGTAGTGAATAAAATCCGTTGGTGTCTGAAAACTGTTTGCGGAAAGATAAAAGTAGGACATGCCGGGACCCTGGATCCTCTGGCTACAGGATTGGTGATCGTATGTACTGGCCGTTGGACTAAACAGATAGAGAGTTATATGGCGGAGGAGAAAGAGTATATAGCTACGATACGTTTCGGAGCGACAACTCCTTCATATGATTTGGAGACTGAGCCGGAAGGAAGTTTTTCTTATGCCCATATAGACTTGCCTTATCTTGAAGGAGTGCTGAAACAGTTCAAGGGGGTGATTTCGCAAGTTCCTCCGGTATATTCAGCAATCCGGGTGGACGGGGACCGGGCTTATAAAAAGGCCAGAAAAGGAACTGAAATAGAAATGCCTGTTCGTGAAGTTGTGATAAAGGAGTTGGAAATTGAGGAATTGACTCTTCCGGAGGTTCGGTTGCGGATTGTATGCAGTAAGGGTACTTATATCCGTTCGTTGGCACATGATATCGGGAAGGCTTGCAACAGTGGTGCTTATCTGGCGGGCTTACGGCGTATCGGCAGCGGTGAATTCAGGGTTGAGGATGCCAATAAAATGGAAGATTTGGTTGCATTTCTGCAAACAAAATTGTAACTTGCGCCGTTTTTATTGAAATTGGGGTATTTCCGTGTTTGAAGGAAGTATTCCTTTATTTTGTTGGTCTGATTTTTATGTTAAAGTGTAAATTGTCTTTATTAATATAATACACGAAATGAAATTATCCAAGTTCAGGTATAAGTTGCCTCCCGAGTTAATTGCTCAGCATCCTGCAAAAAACAGGGATGAATGTCGTTTGATGGTGCTGAATCGGAAAACAGGAGAGATTGAACATAAGACTTTTAAGGATATTATAGAGTATTTTAACGAGAAGGATGTTTTTGTATTTAATGATACGAAAGTATTTCCTGCTCGTCTTTATGGGAATAAGGAAAAGACCGGAGCGGAGATAGAGGTGTTTTTGCTGCGGGAGCTGAACCGGGATTTGCGTATCTGGGATGTTTTGGTTGACCCGGCCCGGAAAATCCGGATTGGAAATAAGTTATATTTCGGAGAAGATGACAGTCTGGTGGCTGAGGTAATTGACAATACGACTTCCCGGGGACGTACTTTGCGTTTTTTGTATGATGGCGATTATGATGAATTTAAAAAATTACTTTACGGACTGGGGGAAACTCCTCTGCCCCGGAGTATTGTCCGGAAAGTTGAGCCGGAAGACGAGGAACGCTATCAAACTATTTTTGCCCAGAATGAGGGTGCTGTGGCTGCACCGACTGCGGGATTGCATTTCAGCCGGGAGTTGATGAAGCGGATGGAAATCAAAGGAATAGATTTTGCTTATATAACTTTGCATGTAGGATTGGGAAATTTCCGGGAAGTGGATGTGGAGGATTTGACCAAACATAAGATGGATTCGGAGCAGATTATTGTAGGTCCGGAAACGGTGAAGGCGGTGAATGCTGCCAAAGATGAAAAACATAAGATTTGTGCTGTCGGAACAACAGTTGTGAGAACATTGGAAAGTTGTGTAACTACGAAAGGCCGGCTTACAGAATATGAAGGTTGGACAAATAAGTTTATTTTCCCGCCTTATGAATTTAGTGTGCCGGATGCATTTATTTCCAATTTTCATTTGCCGTATTCTACCTTATTGATGATGGTGGCTGCTTTTGGAGGTTATGACCAGGTAATGAAAGCTTATGAAGTGGCTGTAAAAGAAAAATATCAGTTTGGTACTTATGGAGATGCTATGCTGATTATATAATTCAGAGCCTGAATGAGGAATCTGATTAATGACAGGTTATAGGTTTGGAAGATGAATCTGTAACCTGTTGTTGTTTTATCTTTATGGGGAGAGGGAGAATAACTTTGGGGATGTAAGGAACGTAGAATAAATTTGTTGATGTGTAAGTTATTCATTATTTAAACTGGTATTGCAATGAGAACAAGTGGATGGATTTTGTTAGCCGGGGTCATTTTATTACTGGTACAATGTGCAACAGTACCTGTGACCGGGCGTAAACAGTTGCTCATTATGCCTGAAAGCGAAATGATGGCAATGAGTCTGACTTCTTATAATGATTTCCTGAAAGAAAATAAATTGTCTGCCAATGCGATAGCAGTCAGGCAGGTGAAAGAAGTGGGGGAGAAAATAGCCCGTGCTGTGGAATCTTATCTCGTTTCGCAGGGTATGGAGGCTTTGATAAAAGATTACAAATGGGAGTTTAACCTGGTGCAGAGCAAGGAAGTAAATGCCTGGTGTATGCCTGGAGGGAAGGTGGTTGTTTATGAGGCAATTTTGCCTGTTTGTAAAAATGCGGACGGGTTGGCTGTGGTGATGGGACATGAGATAGCCCATGCCATTGCACGGCATGGTAACGAAAGAATGAGCCAGCAGATGGTAGTTCAGGCAGGAAGTGCTGCTGCTGCCTATGCTTTCAAGGATAAACCGCAGCAAACTCAGGCTCTTTGGAGTGCTGCTATTGGTTTAGGGGCTAATTATGGAATAATGCTTCCTTTTTCGCGGAAACATGAATTGGAAGCCGATAAACTGGGATTGATTTTTATGGCTATTGCCGGTTATAATCCGGAGGAGGCAATTCCGTTCTGGACCCGGATGGCGGCTTCTGCAGGTTCGGGGCAGAAACCACCTGAGTTTATGTCTACTCATCCTTCGGATGAGCATCGGATTGAAGAAATCAGGACCTTATTACCTGAGGTCATGAAATATAAAAAGTGATGTTAAATTATGAAAGAGTATTATTGGATTATTGTTTTATTGTGTTGTGCTTTATCGGGTGTGGTTCAGGCACAACCGGGTAATTTTTGTCAGGATTTTGAGGAATTGACTGATACGAAGCCTGTTGATCGGGAAAGATGGAAACTTTGTAAACGTCCTTATAACAGTGCCTGGGGAACTACGGATGTGCGTTATAGTAAGACGAATGTACCCGATGTGGATGTGAGAGACCGGAAATGGGAAGGCCAGGTGTGGAGAGGGGAGCGGATTAATGCTTTGGCTTTGCTTTGGACCACCAGAGATTGCAAAGATGTCGGGATTGAGGTCAGTGACCTGAAAGGTCCCGGAGGCGATGTTATTCCGGCTTCAGCTATCCGGACACATTTTGTCCGTTATGTGATGACTGATGAATTGAATAAGGATAAACGGGGGGCTTGTGGTTACCGTCCGGACCATACGGTATTTGATTCTTCTGTTGTTGCTGATATTCTGGATGTGAAACCTTTACATGATATTAATGCCTTTCATACCCAACCGGTGTGGGTAAATATCTGGACTCCTGCTGATGTGAGGAGTGGGGTATACCGGGGAAAGTTGAGTTTTAAGAGTAAAGAAGGGAAAATTGCTCCTTTGGACATAGAATTGAAAGTAAGTGAACGGACATTGCCTGTTCCTCAGGAATGGGCATTCTGGTTGGATTTGTGGCAGAATCCTTATGCTGTGGCGCGTTATTATCAGGTCCCTTTGTGGAGTGCAGAACATTTCGAAGCTATGCGCCCGATTTTAAAACAGTTGGCGGATGCGGGGCAAAAGTGCATCACGACTTCCATTATGCATCATCCTTGGGGCGGTCAGACGGAAGACCCTTTTGAATCTATGGTGATGCGTGTGAAAAAATTAGATGGCAGTTGGGAATATGATTATGCTGTATTTGATAAGTGGGTGGAATTTGTGATGTCTATGGGGATAGACCGGGAAATAAATTGTTATTCGATGATACCCTGGAAATTGTCATTCCGTTATTATGACCAGGCTTCCGATGGAATGAAGTTCGTTGATGCTAAGGTGGGGACTCCGGAATACCGTGATTTTTGGTTTCCTTTTTTGGTAGATTTTGCCCGGCATTTGAAAGAAAAGGGTTGGTTTAAAATTACTACCATTGCTATGGATGAGCGTCCGATGGACCAGATGCAGAAGGCAATTGCTCTGATTCATGAGGCAGAACCTGATTTTAAGGTTGCTTTAGCGGGCAATTATCATGAACAGATAGAAAAAGAGATTGCTGATTATTGCATTGCTTCCCGCCAGCTTTTTCCGGCAAAGGTATTGGCAGAACGGAGAGCCTTGGGGAAGAAGAGTACGGTTTATACCTGTTGTTCTGAGGCTTATCCGAATATATTTACCTTTTCACCTCCTGCCGAGGCGGCCTGGCATGCTTGGTATGCTGCTGCTGCCGATTTTGACGGTTATTTGCGCTGGGCTTTTAACAGTTGGGTGAAGGACCCGTTGCGGGATTCCCGTTTCCGGGCGTTTGGTGCCGGAGATTGTTATCAGATTTATCCGGGCGGACGCTCCTCTGTCCGTTTTGAACGTTTGGTGGAAGGTATTCAGGATTATGAAAAAGTCCGCATATTGAGGGAGGAATTGAAGAATCAGCCGGAAAAGATTCAGCTTTTGAATGAGACGTTGAAGATGTTTGAAATAGGACGCTTGGCGGAAGAGCCTGCAGCTGATATGGTGAATAAGGCCCGGAAAGTTATTAATGGATTTTGACGGAGGCGGAGGATGGATATAAAAAAAAGAGTCGTTTTTACGACTCTTTTTTTATTCAGACAGGGATTATAATTTGCTGGCGTCAACTAATATTTCTTTGTTGTATTCGCCCCGTGCTAATTTATCCGCTACGTTTTTGAATGCGTTGATGGTGTAGTGTACGTCTTCCATGGTATGTTCTGCAGTCGGAATCAGACGCAGCAACAATTGACCTTTCGGGATTACCGGGTAAACCACGATAGAACAGAACAGGTTGTAATTTTCACGGAGGTCAAATACCACTTGCATGCCTTCTGCAACACTTCCGGACAGATACACCGGGGTAACCATGGAGTTGGTAATGCCGATGTTCATACCATCTGCTTTCAGTCCTTCTTGTAATGCATGTGCGATTTTCCAGAGTTTTTCGCGTCTTTCCGGTTGGGATTTCAGCATTTCCAGACGTTTGATAGCCCCTTCTACCATAGGCATGGTCAGTGATTTTGCAAACATCTGTGAACGCATGGTATAACGCAGTGACATGCAAACTTCTTCGTCGGTGGCAACGAAAGCACCAAATCCGGCCATTGCTTTGGCGAAAGTTCCGAAGTAAAGGTCTACTTTGTCCTGTACGCCGAAGTGTTCCCCGGTTCCTGCGCCTGTCGGTCCCATAGTTCCGAATCCGTGGGCATCGTCGACGAGCAGACGGAAATTGAATTCTGATTTCAGGGCAGTGATTTCATCCAGTTTGCCTAAGTCTCCGGCCATACCGAATACACCTTCTGTAATTACCAGGATGCCGCCGCCTGTGGTTTCTACATATTTAGTAGCATGTTCGAGTTGTTTGCGAAGGCTTGCCATGTCGTTGTGAACATAAACATAACGTTTTGCCGGAGACAGGCGGAGACCGTCCATGATGCAGGCATGTGATTCTGCATCATATACAATACAATCGAAACGCGAGGTTAAAGAATCAATGATTGAAATCATACCCTGATAACCAAAGTTAACCAGGAATGCATCCGGTTTGTGTACGAATTCGGCTAATTGAGATTCCAGATATTCATGACGGGAAGTCTGACCGCTCATCATTCGGGCTCCCATCGGGTAAGCCAGGCCCCATTTCTGAGCTGCTTCGGCATCTGCTTTGCGTACTTCCGGGTCGTTTGCCAGACCAATGTAGTTGTTCAGGCTCCAGTTTAACACTTCTTTGCCACGGAACATCATCCGGGGACCAATTTCTCCCTCTAATTTGGGAAATGCAAAATAGCCGTGTGCTTCTTTGGCATACTGGCCAATGTTACCTCTTTGTTTTTTTACTCTTTCAAAAATGTCCACGTCGATAGTATTTTGAAAATTTGTATCTTCTGATTTAACCTGACAAAGGTAGTAAAATAAGGTAAAAAAGTAAGAATGAAACGGCTAAAAATTAGAATATTGGGTATAAGTACTTAGGGAAGGACAGGTTCAAGTGCCGGAAGATTGGGGAAAAAACAGAATGTAAAAAAGAGTTTTATCTATTAATAATTCTGAAACATGACGATGAATGTAAAGTTTTTATTTGATACTTTTTACTTTTTACTTTTTTCATCTATCTTTGCATGATGTAAAAAAGCATTTTTAATAAAGGATGCTTTGAGCAGAAAGTCGAAGGAGATAATGACTGCCGGCAGATGGGTAAACAACAGAGACTATATAAGGATGATTACAAAAGCGTTCATTGTATGAAGAAATTTTTGGTTTTTTTACTGGTAGTTGTTTTGCTGGCTTCTTGCGGGGAATATCAGAAGTTGTTGAAAAGTGAAGACTATCAGTTGATTTATAAGAAGGCAATTGAATATTATAATAAGGGCGATTACCAGCGTGCCCAGAATTTGCTGGAGGGTATCCGGACGGTATTCAGCGGAACAAGTAAGGCGCAGAATATTGCTTACTACCGTGCTTTTTGTAGTTATAATCTGAGAGATTATGAGATTGCCGCCAGTTTATTCCGGCAATTTATCAAGACTTATCCGGAAAGTTCATTTGCCGAAGAATGCCTTTTTATGGTAGGTTTTTGTGATTACAAGGCTTCTCCCAAGCCTCGTCTGGACCAGCAGGTGACAGATAAGGCGTTGGCTGAATTTCAGTTGTACCTGAATCGGTATCCGAATAGTACACGGAAAGAAAAAATCAATGGCTATATGGATGAAATGAGGGATAAACTTTCTTATAAAGCTTACCTGAGTGCCAAGAATTATTTCCAGCGTGAATATTATAAATCGGCGGCTATCAGTTTGCAAAATTGTCTGAAAGATTTTCCGGGTTCAAAATACCGGGAGGAAGTGATGTATATGCTGTTTGTTTCCAAATACGAAATGGCAGTGAATAGTGTGGAGGAAAAAAAACTGGAACGTTATAATAATGCTCAGGAAGAGTATTATTATTTTGCAGATGAATATCCGAATAGTAAATATGCGGATGACATAGAGAAAAAGTATGAGGCAATCAACCGTTTTCTGGAAGATTACAAATATGAGGAGTAATCCGGAAAATGTTTTTTATGGGAAAAAATCAATTTAAACAAGAATAATCGATATGGTAGATTTTAAAAAAGTAAAGGCACCTAATAACACCATTACCCGTAATCCGGCTGTTTTAGCTGCGAAAGCTGATAATAATATTTATGAGGCAGTGGCTGTTATTGCCAAAAGATCCAATCAGATTGCTGTTGAAATGAAAGAGGAACTGAGCCGTAAGCTTCAGGAGTTTGCTTCTTATACGGATAATTTGGAAGAAATTTTTGAAAATCGTGAACAGATTGAAATTTCCAAGTTTTATGAACGTATTCCGAAGCCGGTGTTGATTGCAACGCAGGAATTTGAAGACGGACAGATTTATTTCCGGAACCCGGCTGCAGAAAAAAAGCCGGTCTCTAAAAAAGACTAACGGGAGCCGCTTTCGGGCGGCTTTTTTTGTTTTACAATTGCTGAGTCACTAAGTTTTATTTGCATATTTTCAGTTTATGCGCGGAAAACATATTATAATCGGAGTAACCGGTAGTATTGCGGCTTATAAAGTTGCGGCACTGGTGCGTTTGTTGGTGAAAGAAGGTGCGGAGGTTAAGGTGGTCATGACTGAATTGGCCAAACAGTTTATCACTCCTTTGACGATGGCTACTTTGTCGAAGCATCCGGTGATGGTGGAATTTTATAATCCGGAGAACGGCGATTGGCACTCGCATGTGGATATGGGGCTCTGGGCTGATTTGTATTTGATTGCTCCGGCTACGGCAAATACCATCGGGAAGATGGCACATGGAATTGCCGATAATCTTTTGCTGACAACTTACCTTTCGGCAAAGTGTCCGGTGATGGTTGCTCCGGCAATGGATTTGGATATGTACCGGCATGCGGCGACACAGCGTAATCTGGATATTCTGAGGGAATACGGAAATCTGATTATAGAACCGGCAGAAGGGGAGTTAGCCAGTGGATTGACCGGAAAAGGACGCATGGCAGAGCCGGAAGAGATTGTCTGTTATATCCGGCATTATTTTGATGTTTCGCGGGAGTTGACCGGAAAGAAAGTGTTGGTGACGGCCGGTCCCACTTATGAGAAAATAGACCCGGTGCGTTTTATTGGTAATTATTCCACGGGTAAGATGGGGTTTGCTTTGGCGGAAGAGTTTGCCAACCGGGGAGCAGAGGTTATTCTGGTGGCTGGTCCCGTTACTTTAGCGGCTGTACATCCGGCTATCCGGCGGATTGACGTGGAATCTGCAGCTCAAATGTATGAACAGGTAATGGCTCAGGCTCCGGACTGCGACGTGGTGGTTTCCTGTGCTGCGGTGGCTGATTTTACTCCTTTGGAGCGGGCTGGTACGAAGATGAAGCGGGGAAGTGAGCAGTTGGTGCTGGAATTGCAGCCGACTCAGGATATTGCAGCTGCATTGGGAAGGCTGAAAAAGGCCGGACAAGTGCTGGTCGGTTTTGCTTTGGAAACTAATGATGAAATAGTCCATGCTATTCAGAAATTGCATAAAAAAAATCTGGATCTGATTGTGTTGAATAGCCTGAAGGATGCACATGCTTGTTTCGGTTATGATACGAATAAAGTGACGATGATTGACCGGGATGAACAAGAATATCATTATGAATTGAAGACGAAACAGGCAGTTGCCGGAGATATAGCAGACCGGGTGGTAAAAATGATTTGTTGATTTAAATGTCTGAAAATTTTTGCGTGTTAAATTTTTTATATACTTTTGAGTTCTGATATGAAGTCAGATCAATTACATAAGATGCTATCCGGTCCTGTCACTGAGCATTTCAGACAGATTGGCCGATTTATTTATAAAGTATTAAAAAACCAACATTGTCGTTAGACTTGTTGGTTTTTTTTTGCAATGTTCTGGCGTACCGTTTGGGAATTTATCATTAAATATAACGATATGAATACACACAGCTTAGTATCTATTGAAGATTACACGAAAGAAGAGATTCTGGAAGTCCTGAAACTGGCTTCGGAGTTTGAGGCAAATCCTAATCAGCGTTTGTTGGAAGGCAAGGTGGTGGCCTCTTTGTTTTTTGAGCCTTCTACCCGTACCCGTTTGAGTTTTGAAACGGCTATTAACCGTTTGGGCGGACGTATTATCGGGTTTACGGATGCTTCTTCTTCGAGTGTGACGAAAGGAGAGACGCTGAAGGATACCATTAAGATGGTGGATAATTATGCGGATTTGATTGTGATGCGTCATCCGGTGGAAGGTGCAGCCCGTTATGCCAGCGAGGTGGCTGTTCATCCGATTCTGAATGCCGGGGATGGTGCTAATCAGCATCCTTCGCAGACGATGCTGGATTTGTATTCTATTTATAAGACGCAGGGTACGCTTGAAAATCTGAATATTTGTATGGTGGGTGACCTGAAGTATGGCCGGACGGTTCACTCTTTGCTGCAGGCGATGAGTCATTTTCATCCGACTTTCCATTTTGTAGCTCCGGAGTCTTTGCAAATGCCTGATGCTTATAAGTTGCATCTGAAGGAATTGAACATTCCTTATTATGAACATACAGAATTGGATGAAGTGATTGCCAAAGCCGATATTTTGTATATGACGCGGGTACAGCGTGAACGGTTTGCCGATCCTTTGGAATATGAGAAGGTGAAGAATGTATATATTTTGCGGAATGCGATGTTGGCTCACGCGAAGGAGAATATGCGCATTTTGCATCCTCTGCCCCGTGTGAATGAAATTGATGTGGATGTGGATGAGAATCCGAAAGCTTATTATTTTGAACAGGCCCGTAATGGGGTGTATGCCCGTCAGGCTATTATCTGCAAGGCTTTGGGATTGAAGTGATTTACAATTTAAATGATTTTTGTTATGGCTAAGAAAGAGTTACAAGTAAGCGCAATAGAAAACGGGACAGTGATTGACCACATTCCTGCTGATAAATTGTTTGATGTGATTAATGTCCTCGGACTTGCATCAATGGAGAATGCAATGACTTTAGGTACTAATCTGAAAAGTACGAAGTTGGGCAGGAAGGCTATTATCAAGATTTGGGATAAGTTTCTGGAGGATGATGAGGTGAATAAACTGGCTTTGGTTGCTCCTTCCGCTAAGATTAATATTATCCGGGATTATGATGTGGTGGAGAAAAAGAAAGTGAATGTTCCGGAACGGGTGGAAGGTATTGTCAAATGTATGAATCCGAAGTGTATCACGAATCATGAAAAAGTCCGGACTAAGTTTGCTGTGGTAAATGCTTCTCCGATTGTCCTGAGATGTCATTATTGCGAAAAACTGACAGACCAGGAGCATATGGAAATGAATTGATGAATCGTTTTGTTTTTAGCCGTTTCTTCCGGAACTTGGTCCGGGAGAAACGGTTTTATTTAGGATGTTTGTTGGGTGGAACAATATGTATTGAAGTATTTATTGTATAAAAATTTCCAGAATTTCTGCTTCTTTTCCTTTTTGAGGTATCAGAAAGAGGTTTTTCAGGCAGGCCGGAATAAGAATTGTTTCGCCTTTGTTGACTTGCACGGTCTGGTCGGTGTCATAAACGATGTGGAATGAACCGTTGAGACACATGTAGATGACAAAAGAATCCAGGTCGATGTAGTCTTTTTCAATCTCCCGGTTGAATTTCAGGTAGTTTGTTGTGAAATAGTCACAGTTAACGAGTTGTTCCGTGTGATTTTCATGCTGATGGTAATGAATGGCATGTTGTCTTTGTGCGTTGTAGTTGATTACATCTGTGGCCAGTTCGGTGTGTAGTTCCCGGGTATTTCCGTTTTTATCGCGTCTGTCGTAATCGTAAATACGGTAAGTAATGTCTGATGTCTGCTGGATTTCGGCAATAAAGCAACCTTTACAGATGGCATGGACAGTACCTGCCGGTATAAAAAAGCAGTCTCCTTTTTTGACTTTTTCTGTATTCAGTAATTCGGGTAAGGTATTGTTATGGAGTCTTCCCAGGTACTCTTCTTTTGTTGTATCGTGTTTGAAACCCATGATTAATCCTGCTTCCGGTTCGGCGTCGAGCAGATACCACATTTCGGTTTTTCCGTAGGCATTGTGTCTTTCTTTTGCAGTGGTATCATCGGGGTGAACCTGTATGGACAGATTGTCCCGGGCATCGATGAATTTGATTAATAGCGGAAATTCTATACCGAATTTTTCATAAATTTTATCTCCGACCAAGTCTCCCATATATATTTCAACCAATTCCTCGAGGGTGTTTTCTTCCAATGGCCCTTCGGAAACTACGGAAATGTTATCTTGTACGCCTGATATTTCCCAACTTTCTCCAATAGAGGATTTTACTTGTGGATTTTCGCTTTTGCCGGCCAGTTTATTTCCTCCCCAGATAGTTTGTTTGAGGATGGGTTTGAATTTAAGAGGATATAGCATAACTTTGGTATAAAAATTGTAATTCTGCAAAGATATAAATAAAAATGTATCTCTGTACAGAGGTGAGAATATGGGCAGGGAAGAGGATGGAAAGGAAAAAATTATAAATTTAAAAGACATAATGGAGATGATGAAAAAGTGGCTGATTGTTGTTTGTGTGGCCGGGTTGTTGGGAGCTTGTAAAGATGACGGCCGGGATGATACTATTTTGGATATGTCCCTTCTGACGGGTAAAGACTGGTATTATAATGGCTGGCTGGGTGATAGGGATAGTTATGATACCGGGGATTTGCTGGAGGTTGTTCGTTTTGAAAAGGGGGGAACCCTTAAAAATATTGATTTTAGCGGGCGGCGGGAGTATATTGTCGGGGAATGGTTTACGGCTGCGGATAATCAGATTACTTTGGCATATGCGGATGGGAAAAAGACCGTCTGGAATGTGCAACATAGCGGAAACGATTATATCCGGGCAATTGTTAATGCTCAGGGTGTCCGGGAATATACGACCGAACCGGATTATTTGGGTGAACTTACGGCGGATGTTTTTTTCGTGAATGAGTATAATGCTGAAAGTTTGCACGATACCCGTATTGGTGCCGATGTTCGCGGAAATATAAATATCCGGGAAGGACAGTTGTTATTGGCTGACGGTAACCGGGTGGCTTTGGAAAATTATGAATATTACTGGTCTGAAAGCGATTTCATTGATGCGGGCCTTTTCAATAAAGCCCGGGAGGTCCGTTTTTATTTGCGTATTGGAAAAAATAATCCGGTGAAGTTAAGAGATTCTTTGTATTCTGATAAGTTGCCGGAGCGTACATTTGCAGAAACGAATCTGAATGTGAATGAAAGGAACGGAGCAATCCGTGTGACTTGGAAGCCTTATCCGGAGGATGATGTATATTATCGGGTAGAGGTCTTGCCGGGGGATATGAAACTGACTGATTCTTATTTTATCAGTCGGGTACAGAATGCCGGGAGCAATGTTTTGGAGCTGACATCTACTACAGCCGGAGAGGTGAACCGGCTTAGGGAGTTGCGTTCCGGTGAGACTTATGTCGTTCGTTTGACTGCTTTGTTATATGAGCCGGGCATTGATCCCTGGAATAATAATTATGGGTATGCCAATGTGCAAGCGGTTGCTTATTTTACAAAAAAATTTCAGAAAGAATAGAGTTTCCGGGAAGGGACAGAAAATAATGAATCAAGGTTTGTGCCAGCAATTCCGGTTGGTCTCTGTGAAGAAAGTGGCTTGCTCCGGGGAGTGTCCGGATTTCTGCAGCCGGAAATAAGTTTGAAATAGAAGAAAGGTCGTGACCGGTAATGTATTCTGAATTTTCTCCCCGGATAAAAAGAATGGGGAAGGGATAATTTTGCCGGTTGTAGGATACGGGCCAGTCCAGAATGTCTTGGTTATTTTTTTGTATGGCTTCTGTGTTTATTTTCCACCGGAAGCCGGTGCTTGTTTTATCTAAGTTTTTGAATACTATCTGACAGAGTTCTTCGGAAGGGAGTTTTTGCCGGATGGCAGTATGTATTTCCTCCCGATGCTGATAGAAACCTGGGGAAATATTGGTCATCGTTTCCAAAAGGTCTTGGTGTATAGAATGAGGAAATGACAGATATGGTTTTGGGGCTATGTCTAAAATTGCTGCTTTTGCTGCGATTTGCGGTTTTTTTAACAATAATAACATCAGTGCCTTGCCTCCCATGGAATGTCCTGCAATAAAGGGTTTCCGGGGCAGATGCAGGGAGGTGATGAATATTGAAAGGTCCCGGCTCAGGTCTTCATAACTATGTTCGGGAGAATGAGGAGAATGACCGTGATTTCTGAAATCCGGAAGAATTACATGAAAATAGTCAGCCAGTAGTCCGGCAACAGTCAGCCAGTTGTCGGAAGCTCCCCATAGTCCATGCAGAAGGATTAGGGGCGGGTTGTCCGGATTTCCTTTTTCTCTGTAAAATAGTTGCATAATTTCAAGGTTTACAATTAAAAAAATGCTACCGATAAAGATAGCATTTTTCAGAATTATTTTCCAAAGGTTGTCCTAAACGTTGTTCGGACAACCTTGTGGTATTTTAGTCTTTCAATTTGGCTTTCAGGAATTCCCGGTTCAGACGTGCAATGTGGGCAATGGAAATGCTTTTCGGGCATTCCATTTCACAGGCTCCTGTATTGGTACAGTTTCCGAATCCGAGTTCGTCCATTTTAGCCACCATGGCTTTTGCCCGGCGTGCAGCCTCAATTTTTCCCTGAGGTAACAGAGCCAGTTGGGAAACTTTTGCTGCGACGAACAACATTGCCGAAGAGTTTTTACAAGTAGCGGCACAAGCTCCGCAACCGATACATGCGGCAGCGTCCATGGCTTCTTCCGCTTTGTCGTTGGCAATGGGTATAGCATTGGCATCGGGTACTCCGCCGGTGCTGACAGACACATAACCTCCGGCTTGCAGGATTTTGTCATAAGCTTTCCGGTCTACAATTAAGTCTTTGATTACCGGAAAAGCACCGCAACGCCAGGGTTCGATGGTTATTGTTGCTCCTTCTTCAAAACGCCGCATGTGCAACTGACAAGTGGTAACATCGTCGTCTGGTCCGTGTGCCCGTCCGTCGATAAATAAACTGCAGGTACCGCAGATACCTTCACGGCAATCGTGGTCGAATGCTACAGGTTCTTCGTTTTGTGCAACCAATTGTTCATTTAAAATGTCCAGCATTTCAAGGAATGAAGTGCCGGTTGAAATGTTGTGGACTTTATAAGTCTTAAACTCGCCTTTGGATTTGGCGTCTTTTTGCCGCCAGATCTTCAGTGTCAGTTCTTTTAATATTTTATCTGCCATAATTTTTACAATTTACCAAATTATTTATAAGAACGTTGAGTAAGTTGGATATTTTCGAACATCAATTCTTCTTTATGGAGTTCCGGAGCTTTGTCTTCTCCCTGATATTCCCATACAGAAACATATTTGAAATGTTCATCATCCCGTTGTGCTTCACCTTCGGAAGTCATGGATTCAACCCGCAGGTGTCCTCCGCAGGATTCGTTCCGGTCAAGGGCATCGTGAGCCATCAAGTCTGCCAGCTCAATGAAGTCTGCTACGCGGGCTGCTTTTTCCAGTTCGTTGTTCATTGCTGTAAATTCACCGGTTACACGCAGGTCTTTGTAGAAATCTTTTTTCAATTCGGCAATCAGTTCAATTGCTTTTTTCAGACCTTCCGCATCACGGGCCATTCCGATATATTCCCACATGATGTGACCTAATTCTTTGTGGAAGTGGTCGGGAGATTTGCTTCCTTTTATGTCATATAGATGGCGTAAACGGTCGGTAACGTGTTTTTCAGCTTCGTCGAATTCTTTTGTATTGGTATTGACTTTCGGACTCTGAATTTCTTTTGCCAGATAATCGCCGATGGTATACGGCAGGATGAAATATCCGTCAGCCAGTCCTTGCATTAAAGCAGAAGCTCCCAGACGGTTTGCACCGTGGTCGGAGAAATTACATTCACCGATTGCGTACAATCCCGGAATGGTGGTCATCAGGTTATAGTCTACCCATAGTCCTCCCATGGAATAGTGGATAGCCGGATAAATCATCATTGGGTTATGGTAGGGGTCAACGGCTGTGATTTTTTCATACATCTGAAACAAATTGCCATATCGTTTTTCGATTGTGTCGCGTCCCAATTGTTCAATGGCGTATTTAAAATCCAGGAATACGGCCTTACCGGTATTGTTCACACCGTAGCCTGCATCGCATCTTTCTTTGGCAGCACGTGAAGCAACATCGCGCGGAACCAGGTTTCCGAATGCCGGATAGCGGCGTTCCAGATAAAAATCGCGGTCTTCGTCCGGAATGTCGTTCGGGTGTTTCGTACCTGCCTGTAACGCCTGGGCGTCTTCAATTTTTTTCGGAACCCATACACGGCCGTCATTACGCAAGGATTCGGACATCAGGGTGAGTTTGCTTTGCTGGTCGCCATGTACCGGAATACAGGTCGGGTGAATTTGTACGAAACAGGGATTACCGAACATAGCTCCTTTTTTGTAAGCCTGCCATGCTGCACTTCCGTTACATCCCATAGCATTGGTGGACAGGAAGAAAACATTTCCGTAACCTCCGGTTGCCAGAACAACGGCGTGAGCACCGAACCGTTCGATTTTACCCGTAACCAGGTCGCGTGCGATTACCCCCCGCGCTTTTCCGTCAACGATTACCACATCAAGTACTTCATGACGGTTGTACATTTTTACTTTTCCATTTTGGATTTGACGGTTCATGGCACCGTAGGCCCCCAACAGCAACTGTTGTCCGGTTTGTCCCCGGGCATAGAATGTACGGCTTACCAATGCGCCACCGAATGAACGGTTGGCCAGTAAACCGCCGTATTCACGGGCAAAAGGTACGCCCTGAGCAACGCATTGGTCAATGATTTCATTACTAACTTCTGCAAGACGGTATACGTTGGCCTCGCGGGCACGATAGTCGCCTCCCTTGATGGTTTCATAGAACAAACGGAATACAGAGTCGTTGTCGTTCGGGTAGTTTTTGGCAGCATTGATACCTCCCTGTGCGGCAATAGAGTGTGCACGGCGGGGAGAATCCTGGTAGCAGAATGCGGTTACGTTATATCCCAGTTCTGCCAGACTTGCAGCAGCAGACCCTCCGGCTAATCCGGTTCCGACAACGATAATATCCAGTTTCTTTTTATTGGCCGGGCTGACAACACCAATGTGGGCTTTGTGGTTTGACCACTTGTCTTTTAACGGTCCGGCAGGTATTTTTGCATCTATAACTGACATAGTAATTATTTTTAGATTTTAACTTAAAGATTGTGTTGCATTCCTTAACTGATTACCGGATTCAATTGCCGAATACCATGAAGTACAAAGGAATGATACTGAAACCTACTGCGAATAGGAATGCAAAGAAATAAGCGACGCATTCCAGCCGTTTTCTCCAGATGTCATTGGAAAAACCGATGGTCTGGAATGCTGACCAAAAGCCGTGGGTGATGTGTAATCCCAGCATAATGGCAGCAATGATGTAAATGATTCCGTAAACCGGTTGCATCAGAATAGTACTTACAAATTCATAGTGGTCAGTGATATTACCGAATTTGAAGTTGAACCATACCGTAGCAATGTGCAGTGCCAGGAAAGCCAGTACCAAGGCTCCCAGAATATACATGTTCCGGGATGGCCATGTACAATTTTGTGACTGATTGCGTTTAGCGTACTTTGCGGGCCGGGCTTTTTGGTTTTGGATGGTCAATATACTTGCCCAGATAATGTGGACGATAAAGCCGAGAGCCAACACAGGTTCTATTACCTTAATGAAAGGCAGGGCCATAAAGTCGCATCCGGCGTTGAATGCCTCCGGACTGACCAGCAATAGTAAGTTCACGGTGAGGTGAACACACAGGAATAAAATCAGAAAAAGTCCTGATAAACTCATGATGACCTTTTTCCCGATTGAAGAAGTCAAAAAATTACTCATAATTTGTTCTGTTTATTAATAATTGATATTGATTTTTCAATATGTGCAAAAGTATCCATTTTCCTTGAATATTATCCTATTTTTGTATATTAGAATGATTCTAAATTCGGAATTTTTTCCGTAATCAATCCGGGAGTTTGGGGGAGGTGTTTATCTGGTCATAAATGACTTCCTGAATGCAGGTGCGTATGTTTTGTTCGGATAATTTTGAGTTAAATTCGTTGGGGTAAGTCCTGTTGGACATGAATATGTATATCAGGTTGTTATCGGGGTCGCACCAGGCCATAATGCCGGTGAATCCGGTATGTCCGTAGCTGCTAAGCGGGGAGAGTTTGCATACGGGACTGATTTTTGTTGTGTCGGGTTCTGGTTTGTCGAATCCCAGACCTCTTCTGTTTTGCGGAAAGGTGTTATTCTGGCAGGTAAATGTTTGGATGGTTTCCGGGGAGAGGTAATATTCGCCTCCGTAGCTGCCTTTGTTCAGATACATCTGGAGTATTTTTGCCAGGTCTTCTGCTGTGGAGAATAGTCCGGCATGACCGGCAATTCCTCCTAACAGGGCTGCTACCGGGTCGTGTACACTTCCTTTTATTTCTGTTTTCCGGTATAGTTTGTCGTTGGAGGAAGGGACTATCCGTGAGTTAGGCAATCTTTCGGCAGCCTTGAAATCTGTATTGTACATTCCGAGCCGATTATAAAAGTTATCTTTGCAGTATCGGCTGATATTCTGACCTGAAATTTCTTCTACAGCATATTTTAACAGAATGAATCCGAGGTCGCTGTATACATAGTTTTTTTGAGGGGCTAGCGGGGTGTTCAGAATGGTATGTAGAATGGTGTCCTGATAAGCGGGGAACATATGTAAGCCGGGGGACAGCATTTTATAGCCTTCACGCTGGGTATTGGAGATGGTGCTGTCTTTGAACTGGTAATTCACATTGGCATAGAGATGGTCTTTCAGGCGGAGGGTGTTATGGGGAGTTTTCCGGTTGGAAAACAGCGGACCCGGGAGAGACTTTTTATTGATAGCATCGGTAAAAAAGGGAATAAAAGATTTTAGTCCGGCGTTGTGGCACAATATTTCTCTGACTGTGATTTCTTTTTTATCTGTGTTTTCAAGAGCTGTATAGTATTCGGATAAAGGGCTGTCGAGGTTTATCCGCTTTTCGTCATATAGTTTCATCAGGGCGGGCAGAGTAGCTGTGATTTTGGTAACCGAAGCAATGTCATAAATATCATTGGCGGAATTTGGTTTTTCTTTCTGATAGGTATGAAATCCGAAAGCTTTGTTGTAAATAATAGTTTCGTTTTTGGCAATCAGAACCTGGCAACCCGGAGTTGCTTTGTTTTTTATTGCCGAGATACAGATACTGTCAATGAGTAATAATTTTTTCGAAGATATGAGGCAAGTTTCCGGAGAATCGTAACCCAATCGGTTTTTAGGTGTGCAGATGCCTGTACCTGCCGGATATGCGGTATTAATGCTTACTGGTAAGCGGCCGTTTACGGCAACTCCGCCGAAAATACTTTGAGCAGCGTATTGCCGGGCATTAAGTTGATTTTCATATGAAATCAAAACAGCGTCTAATGGCAGAGATATGTATTTTTGTACTCCGTAGGGAATAGCCGGATGACAAAATATGATGCGTTTGCCGGCCAGTGTTTTCAGCAGTTTTTCCAGAGAAGCGGAATAACCAAATTGTTTCCGTGAAGAATTGTTCCCAGCGTTGTTGTATATAATGATGCAATTATAGTTTTTAAGTTTTTGTTGCCAGGTTTTGATTTCTTCTTCCGATAAATTCCGTTTGGAGGTAAAGTGACTGATATTGGCATAATGGTTCAGGGTTGTCTGGAAATTATTGATTTCTTCTCCGCCGAAATTCAGGCTGGCAATCCGGAGAGTATCCAGTCGTTTCAGAGGAAGCAATGAGTCGTTGTTTTTCACGAGTGTCAGAGCTTCCCGGTATAATTGTTGTTTTAGTGCGTGGTCCTGTGGAGTATTTATTCGTGACCATAAACCCGGGGCTTCTGACGGAAAACGATTGGGCAGGGCATAATTGTATTTTGCCATAAGTATTTTATGGCATTTTTCGTTGATTAGTTTTTCAGTAATCAAACTGTCTGTAATGGCTTTTTTGATGGCTGGCACAGCTTTTTCCAGATTTTCAGGAAATAACAGCATGTCATTTCCGGCTAATAGTGCTTTTACTTCGGCTTCTCCCGGCGCAGAAGTGGTGGTTACACCCTTCATGTTCATGGCATCTGTGAAACAGAGGCCTGTAAAGTGCAGGTCTTTTTTCAATAAACCGTCAATGATGAGAGGAGACAAGGAGGCCGGGATACCGCTGGAATCCAATGCCGGAACGCTTAGGTGTGAAGTCATAACCGCCGGGACTCCGGCTTCTATCAGTGCGCGGTAAGGGGATAATTCTGTGGAATACAGGCGGCTGCGTGAATGAGGGAGTATGGGTAATGTGTGGTGGGAATCTTTGTCGGTATCTCCGTGGCCGGGAAAATGTTTGACTACGGGCAGGACGTTCCGGGACAGGGAGCCTTTCATATAGAGAATGGCTTTCCGGGATACCTCTTTGGGGTCTTCACTGAATGATCGGATGCCGATTACCGGGTTCTTCGGATTGTTATTGATGTCGACAACCGGAGCGAAGTTTATATGTACACCGAGTTCTTGGCAATGCCGAGCAATCGTTGCTCCCAAGGTATAAATGAGGCTATCGTTCCGTATGGCACCGATGATTCCCATTTTAGGAAATTCCATGGCGTTTTTCAGACGCCATCCTGCTCCGTGTTCTGCGTCCAGACCGATGAGGAGGGGATATTTAGCTGCTTTTTGATACCGGTTTGTCAGCCTGACCTGCCGGTCGGGAGTTCCCTGAAAAAAAATTAATCCGCCGATGTGGTGTTTTACTATTTGTTTTTCCAGCTCTGATTCGTATTTTTCATTTTGGTTACTGTAAGCTGCAACCATAAATAATTGTCCTATTTTTTCATCCAGTGTCATCCGGGAGAGTATGGAATCGGCCCAGGCTTCCGGGTGTGGGACAGAGTTGGCAGATACAGTGTATTTACCGGATATAAACAATGGAAACAAACAAGCAATTCGGAGCAGGATTTTCATAATGTAAGTTTTTCAAATGAACTCCATTCAATAAACAACTATGCAAAATTATAAAAAAGAAAGGGCTTCATTTTAAATGAAGCCCCCTTGTATTGTCTAAGAATTGTTAAATTATTTCAACATTTCAGCAATTTTGGCTTTTAAAGCATCGCCTCTCAGGTTTTTAGCTACGATAACATTGTTTTCGTCCAGGACTACCATGTGAGGAATACCGTTTACGGCATATAATTGTGCAGCTTCATTGGCCCATCCTTTCAGGTCGGAAACATGCTTCCAGGTCAGTTTATCCTCTTCAATTGCTTTCAACCATGCTTCTTTGTTGTTATCCAGAGATACACCCAAAATTTCAAGTCCTTTCGGATGATATTCTTTGTAGATTTTTACAACGTTCGGATTTTCACCCCGGCACGGACCACACCAAGAGGCCCAGAAGTCAATAATTTTCACTTTACCCTTGATAGAATGCATAGATAACGGTTTTCCGTCCGGGGTATTCAGGGTGAAATCAGGAGCAACCTGGCCAACTGCTACAGCAGACAGATTTTTAATTCTCTCTGCAATTTTTTGTCCTGGTTCACTTGTCTGTGCATTCGGCCCCAGGTTTTTAAATTGTTTGTCGAGTTCTTCTGCATCCATACCGCCCATTCTATTGCTGAGGATAAATGCAGCGGCATAAGTGTCTGCGTTAGCTTTTATCAATGCTTCTTGTTTTGCATTTGCCTCTGTGCCCAATTTTTCAAATTGTTGGCTCAACTGTCTGATTTTTGCAGTGTCGTGGGTCTGAGCGGCAGCACTATACTCTTTGTAAAGTTCCGATTGAGCTGTTCTGGCAGCCTGGTTGATGGCTGTGTATTCATTGATTAATTGTTGATTTGCAGAACCTTCTACTTTGGTTTCCATCGGATTAGTCAGATTGATGACAGCCGTATAATCGGCATTTTCCAATATAACCGGTAATCCCATTCTTTTTCCTTCGATACCAAGATATGCACTGGTGGTATTGGCAACATTACCCGTCAGTACGAATTTGCCGTCAGTGATAGCGGCCTTTGCAAGAGTATCTACGTTTTTTCCGGTATTTTTTGCCAGATATACGTTACCTGTCTGTTCTCCTTCTACAGTTCCGTTTATTGTAAATTTCGGAGTAGAAACGCATGCTGCCAGGGAGAATGCTATAGCAGCAGCCGGAAATAAAATTTTCTTCATTGTTTTCTGAATTTATGATAAAAATTAACAAATACAAAGGTAGCTATAAAAAATAATAAAACGATGCGTAAGCATCGTTTCTGTAATGTTAATGTTTAGTTAATCTTTCGTTTCATGAACCACAATTCTTTGAAAGCAATGTTGACCCGGAGTTTTGCGTATTTTTCCTGAATCAATCCATTTTTTTCTGTGCCCCGGATACCCAGGTCAAAGGCAATTCCCAAAAGTAGCTCTCCGGCTCTTTGTGAGATGAAAGGAATCTGGGTTCCGAAAGTAACACCATAGGTATCCACATTGGTTTCTTTCAGTTGTATTTCCGATTTTATGAAATAACCTCCCAGCATATATCTGTTGCGTTGCCACCAAAAGCGGCCATATTCTTCAGGTGTCCATGAGATTCCGGCATTTACTTTGTGGTAATCTTTTAATTGTTGGTTGATTTTAAATTCTTCGTAAACGGACATCTTGTGGAAAGTATAGTCGGCGGCAGCCTGCCATTTGTTTTTAAATTGGTAATTAAAGCCACTGATAATCCGGAAAGGGTATTTGATGTATCCCCGCCTGAGGATTTCATCATCAAGCGTTGTGGAGTTTCCGCTGGAGGAATTAACTTTGTATGAAATAAATTCTTTTTTGGCCGTTAATTTCTGGGTGAAATTCATGCTTGTTCCCAGTGCGAGGAGGGATTTGGGTGAGAGTTTGAACTGGTATTGTACGCCCGGTGTAAACAGGAAATCGCGTATTCTGTTATTTTCGCTGGTCCGGATATAAAAACTGTTTTCAATTTCTGCGGTTAGGGTTTGCCGCTTTTCAATTTTTCCGAATACATAGGAAAAGTTAGTCCCTATAGCAAAGTTCTTGTATTTCCATCCGAATCCGGCATAAATATCATTCAGACCTCCTTCTCCGGAAATGTTCTGGTTGAATTTGCCGCTGACGCTGCCGGAAATGGAATAAGAATAGAACAAATCGTATCCGATGTCTGATTTTTCTGTAAATCCGAATGAAAAATACAAGTTGCGGTACAGTCGCAAAGCCATACTTAAGTTAGCATTCTGAGCAACCCGGTAGTCCGCACTTTTTTTATGGGTGGAAATGTGAGCATATTCACCGGTTATTCCCAATTGAAAATAGAATCGGTTACTATCCAGAGCAGTATAAGAGGCCGGATTTAAGAAATTGATATTTTTGTAGTCCCGCATAGCTGCCGACACTCCTCCCATTGCGGTATAAGGGCTGTTATTGGCAGGCAAAAGTCCTATGCCGTAAATAGAATACGGGGAACCTACATTTTCCTGGGCATAAACATTCAGGAACACAATGGGCAAAAGCAGGCTGAGAATGATTCTTTTTATCATAGTATCAGATTGAATTCCGGTTATTTATATTTAGCATAATAAACCCTCAGTATTGGTGCTTCCAGAATGACCATTTGGTCAAAAGATATACCTTTACTGGAATAGCCGTCGTTGGGGACGCTCAGCAGTATTTGCTGGCCTTGATTGGTTGGAGGTGCGGCACTGAGATTCTGGTAATATTCCGTCATGTCGAAGATATAACGGGTATCATCCGTATTCTGGTCATTTTTCACCAATACTCCCGTTACGGTCGACTTGCTGTTGTTATAGAGCAAACCTGTAAATTCGTTCAGGTCGTTGGTGGTGTATACATTGATAGTGTTAGGCGGAGCAATAGGGTTATTGTACATAAAATCCGGTTTGATTTCAAGTTGGGCTTTGATGATGGTCATGTATTTGTCGTAACGCGGAGCTTCAGGTAAGGTCAGTTTGGTCATATATCCGCACAGTCCCTGAGTGAAAGCTACTTTTGCTTCTTCAAAAGTTACTTCCTGTTCCTGGTCGGTAAGGGATTGGAATGTCGTTGTCGGAGTGTTGATGATTTGGTTGTATTGATATTCTTTTTGGGTGAGCGGAAAGCGCAATGTGCTCGATGTTCCGTTTACAGAGTAATGGAATTGCATATACAAACTGTCGCTGAGGGCGTGAATTGTCATCAGGCAATTGTTGTCCGGATGTGCGACGATTGCCAGACCTTTAAAGTATTGGAGAAAATTGTAGTATGAAAAATTGCCTGTTGTCCCGGAATCATAAATATCGTCTTCTTTATTCCGCCGGTACATCATTCGTTCAAACAGGTCTTCCCCTACTTCCTGGTCTATTTTAAAGTGGGCTTTAGCCAGATTTGAACGGAAAGGATAGAATTCGGTGGATGCCAGTAATTTTCCTTTATTTATCGGTTGCGTATTATAGTAAAAAGCATCATCGTCATAGTTTAATTCGGGAAATTCTTTCAGTTGGTAGAGGTCAAATTTCTGTAATTTGACATTGTAGAGAGTGTCGCCCCAAAGGTTGCCTGCATAGGTGAAATTGAGGGTCATGGAATCAAGCACCGCATTATTCGGAAGCGTCAGAACTGTGGATGGGGCTACCTGAAAACAAGGTGTTGCAACAGTTGTGCCACTGTATTCATCTTCGTATTTTCCCATCACCAGTTGTGTGATATACTCGGAGGGATGTAGTCCGCATGAAGTGATAAAAGAGTCTGCTTTTATCGTTGCTGTATTGCTTATCGTAATACTTTCTTCTCCGATATAATTGTTATTGTTAATCATCTCCTGGCCAATGGTTGCCAGGTCGTTATTGCAGGCGCATACCAAACAAATCAGACCTGATATAAAAGCAATGATTCTCAACATATCTATTCTTATAATTTTATTAATCCGGTGCGAAGATAAAGTTATTTTCTAAAAATACCTTCACGGAAATCCATTTTCTTGGAGAATAGCAAGGACTTAACCTATGATAAGGTAATTTATGATTTGGATGCCTTTGTTAAAAATACATAATCATGTATTCTTTTTTATTTTAAATATTGTTTCGCTTGGAATTATAGCCAAAAAATATGTAGTTTTGCCAAACGATTATGGAATATAGTAATTTAATGGATAAAAAATAGTTTATGAAAAAAGTAAATTTTTTATGCCTGATTGTATTGGGAGTATTTTTTTCGGCTTGTCATTCTGATGATGATACTTGGGGTGACTGGGCGAAATCGGATGCTTTCCCGGGCGATTACCGTGTATTGGCGACTGCATTTCAGTACGGCGATGTGGCATATGTTGGAATGGGATATAATATGGAACTTAGCGTACAAGACAAGTTCTTACGGAATTTTTATAAATTCGACGGTTCAAAATGGACTTCTGATGTAGAAAGTTTTCCGGTAGAAGGGCGTAAAGGTTCGGTGTCTTTTGTGATTGGTGATACTGCTTTTGTAGGAGCCGGATTCCGGGATAAGTCTTCTTCGGCTGATAGAAAGGACCGTTATTACAGTGATTTTTATAAATTGAATCTGAAAACCGGTAAGTGGATTAAAAACGGAAACGAATATGCCAAAACAGATATCAAAGATTTTGTCGGTGATACTGTTGCTTGTAAGTTTTGGAGCGGAATCGGATTTGAGTTGAATGGCAAGGGCTATGTTGGAACCGGACAGGTGGACGGACGTATTTCTAAAAATATTTACGAGTATGACCCTGCTACCGGCAAGTGGACAGAAATGACTATGCCGGGAGATGCCCGTGTAGGTGGCGTTGTTTTCAAATTGCAGGGAAAAGCTGTTATTTGCTTAGGTTCTGATGGCAGAAGCAGTGTAGTGGATGTCTATACTTTTGACGGGACGAATTGGGAACGCAAGAGACCTTTGCAGGATTTGGACGGCAGTTGGAATGACGATTATGGAAAAATCCCCAGAAGCTATGCAATGGCATTTACTTCTACTCTGGATGGGGAAAAAGGATATATATGCGGCGGTGTCGGAACCAAAACTGCGTGGGAATACCGTCTGAATGAGGACCGTTGGTATGAAGTTACCGAATTCCCGGATGCTATGCTTGTCCGTATTGCAGGTGTTGGCTTTTCTCTGAACGGTTACGGATATGTTACTACCGGGGGGGCGTCAACAACGACAGCCAATGACAATTCGACCTGGAAATTTATCCCGGGTGTGGATGAAGATGATAATAATGATTATTGATTATTGGCAACATAATATAAGAAATGGGATGTGAAAGCATCCCATTTTTTGTATATCTTTGAAGCAATTGTTTTTAATTGGTTTTATTTCGGGAATTATGCGGAGGTTCATTATCATTTTATGTTTTTGTCTGTCGGGAACTGCCGGCGTTTTTGCCCAGTTGAATACGGCCAGTATGCTCCGGATGGGGCAGAATGCGATTTATTTTGATGATTATGTCAGCGCAATTGATAATTTCAATAATATTATCCGGGTAAAGCCTTATTTATCAGAGCCTTATTTTTTCAGAGGCCTGGCCAAACTGAATCTGGATGATTATGAGGGAGCCATACAGGATTTTTCCCAGGCTATAGATTTGAATCCAAACTATTTTCATGCTTATATGTATAGGGGAGTTGCTTTGAATGGTATGAAAAGGTTTGAGGATGCGCTGAAAGATTACGGACAGGCTATTTCCCTGGACCCTACAGCAGCTTATGTGTATGCTAACCGTGGAATTACAGAATCGGAATTGGGGAATTATAAAGCTGCCGAGAAGGATTACTCGAAGGCTTTGCAGATAGATGATAAATTGTTGCCGGCTTATTTGAACCGGGCTATTGTGAGGGAAAAGCTGGATGATACGGAAGGGGCTCTGGCAGATTGTAATGCGGCTGTCCGGCTGAATATGTTTTCAGACGATGCGTTTGGCTTGCGGGGATATTTGTATTATCAGCAGAAAGATTACCACAGTGCCATTGAGGATTTCAACCGGGCTTTGAAAGCGAATCCGGAAAATACCCGGATATTGATGAGTCGGGCAATGGTGTGGTATGAAATGAAAAAATATCCGGAAACGCTGGCTGATTACGATGAAGTGCTCCGGGTGGACAGTAATTATGTTTTTGCTTATTACAACCGGGCAATGCTCCGTGCTGAGATTGGGGAGACGAATGCAGCTATCCGTGATTTGGATAAAGTTGTTGAGCTAAATTCGGATAATATCCTGATATATTTCAACCGTGGGCTTTTGAAAATGGAAATCAGAGACTGGTATGGGGCATATGACGATTTCAGTGAGAGTATCCGTTTATATCCTGATTTTGTGAAAGCATACATCGTGCGTGCGGTTGTGAGGGATGAGCTGAATGAAGAAAAAGGGGCGGCAGAGGACCGTTATTTGGCAACGCAAATTATGGACCGTTACAGGAAAATGAAGGCTGGTGACCGGAATGCTTTGGTGGATACGACTGCTAATTTCCGGAAACTGATTGATATCAATGTACGGCAGGATGAAGTCCGTGATGTAATAAACGGGCGTGTCCAGGATAAAAGAGTGATGGTAGAACTTCAGGAGGTGTTTTATGTGCAATATATGAGTCTGGATTCGTTGCGGAGCGGCAAAGTGCAGTATTACAATAAGCATATAATGAGTTATAATCAGGCTCATAATTATAATCCTGCTATTACTTTGTGTAATAAATTCCAGTTTTATCCGGAAGATTTCCTGGCATCTTCTGTAAAAAAATTGTCGGAGCAAATTGTAAAAGACGGCGATTTGAACAGTTATCTGTTGCGGGGGAGTTTTTATATTAACCGGCAGGAATATCCAAAAGCGATTGATGATTTTATTGCAATTCTGGATAAGGAACCTCAGAATTTACTGGCTTTGTTTAATTTGGCAAATGCCCGGATGTTGATGTATGATTACATAGAATCGGTTGAAGATAAGACACCCAGAATTGTGGGTGAAAAAACAGAAGAGAATCGGAAAACGGATTATTCTTTGGTGTTGGAAGGATATAACAAGTGTTTGGAGATTGATCCTGATTTTGTATTTGCCATATATAATATGGCAAATGTGTATGCGAAGAACGGGGAGATAGATAAAGCCATAACGGCTTATTCGCAGGCAATCCGGAAGGATAAGGATTTGGCCGAGGCTTATTTTAACCGGGGATTACTCTATATTTATACCGGACAGAAAGCTTTGGCAAATGCAGATTTAAGCAAAGCGGGGGAGTTGGGGATTGTCGGGGCGTATAATATTATAAAGAGATATTGCAAAGAGGAGTAATTGGCACAGATGAGCATTTCTTTCAAAAAGCAGATGAGTGTTTCACGAATGACGGAGCCAATAGTTCTTGATTTGTATTTGCTTGTCAGAAGTCTGCAAGGTTCCTTGCATTCGGTGTCGGTACACTCATCTGTTTTGTCGTGTTTCCGGTCGATTCAAATAATCTTTTCCAGAGTTTTCAGGGAATTGTTAATTTCACTGTCCGGGATGGAATAATTTTGCAGAGTGCCGGCAAAGTATTGTTCGTAAGCATACAAATCAATCATTCCGTGTCCGGAAAGATTAAAGAGAATTGTTTTTGTTTTTCCTTCTTTTTGGGCTTGTCTGGCTTCACGTATTGCTTGTGCAATGGCGTGAGTGGATTCGGGTGCCGGAATGATTCCTTCTGTTCGGGCAAATAATATTCCGGCTTCGAAAGTTTCCAGTTGTGGCATATCCGTAGCTTCGATTAGCCGGTTTTTTAATAGTTGGCTGACGATAGCTCCTGCTCCGTGGTAGCGTAACCCTCCTGCGTGAATATTGGCAGGTTCAAAGTTGTGTCCTAAAGTATACATCGGAATTAAGGGGGTCAGGCCGACAGTGTCGCCGAAATCGTATTGAAATTCTCCCCGGGTTAATTTGGGGCAGGATTGAGGTTCTACTGCAATGACTCTGATGTTTTTGCCTTCTGTGAGTTTTTTGCGCAGAAAAGGGAAACCGATGCCTGCAAAGTTGGAACCTCCTCCGAAGCATCCGATGACAATATCGGGTTCTTCTCCGGCTTTTTCCATTTGGCGGATGGTTTCTTCTCCGATGATAGTTTGGTGCATCAATACGTGATTTAGTACACTTCCGATGGTATAATTGGTGTCCGGGTCTTTGGCGGCCATTTCAACGGCTTCGGAAACTGCAATGCCCAGACTGCCGGGAGATTGGGGATGGGCCAGCAGAATCCGGCGGCCGGCTTTTGTCAGGTTGCTGGGAGAAGGAATAACATCTGCTCCCCAGGTATTCATCATCAGTTTCCGGTAAGGTTTTTGATTGTAACTGACTTTTACCATGAACACTTTCAGGTCAATGCCGAAGTAACGGGCAGCGAAACTTAGTGCGGAACCCCATTGACCGCCTCCGGTTTCGGTGGTCAGGTGCTTTATTCCCTGTTTGTAATTGTAGTAAGCTTGTGGTATTGCGGTGTTGGGTTTGTGTGAACCTGCCATGCTTGTACTTTCGTTTTTGAAATATATTTTTGCCGGAGTGTCGAGTGCTTTTTCCAGTCCGTAAGCTCTGACTAACGGGGTTGGACGCCAGATTTTGTATAGTTCCTGTACTTGTTCCGGAATTTCAATGAAGCGTTCGTGTGTGAATTCCTGGTTTATCAGTTCTTCAGCGAAAATCGGTATAAAATCTTCTTTAGTCGCAGGTTGCTTTGTTACCGGATTCAGGGGCGGAAGAGGCTTGACGGGCATGTCTGCTACAATATTGTACCATTGGGTTGGCATTTCTTGTTCTGTCAAAGTAATTTTTTTGTAGTTTTTCATGGTTGATGTTTTATTGTGTTACATATTGTGCGCATAAAGAAAAACGCCTGATGTTTGTAATAAACATCAGGCGTTTCATATTTTTTTATTCAATAGAATTACACAACCTCATTGTTTATTACGAAGTTTAACCAGTGCCACCACCAGTTCTGAGTTGTGTAATTTTGTATTGTCATTTTTCTTTCTTTTTCGTATTGCAAAGATAGAAATGATTTCAGAAAAAAAAGTATTTGGATTTCTATTTGTAATTTTTTATAATTTAGTTTGTGTTTTATGAATGAAAATTGTTTTTAATCAGTTCAGTGATTCTGTTCTTTCCAGTTGGTGTAGTCTTTCGGCCATTTTACCGAATTCTATGTATATATCTTTGATTTCCTTTTCTTTCTTGTCCAGCATTGCTTTCAGCATTTCGATTTCTTTGTCTTTATCGAGGCATTCTTCGCAAAATCCATAGTCATTCCTATGAATCATTCGTAATGATTTCTGGTCAATAAACGGTGCACCCAAATTTCTGATTAGCCAATTGATATTCAAATCAGGGAATAAATCAATAATGGCTATCAGATGTTTTGCAGGAATGTGATCGTGACAATTCAGCCAGTTACTGACTTGTTGTCTGGTCTTTAAACCAAGTTTTACTCTCAATTGTTCCTGAGAGATATTTTTCTTGTAAAGAAATTCTTCAAGTCTTTGATTAATTGACATATCCATAATAACACGGTCTAAAATTGTTTATTTGTAAAGAATATAATGTTGCTTATATTAAAAATTTGTTTTTATCTCGGTTCAGTAAGTTAATAATAAATGTAGGAAATTGTATTGTTTTGAGGAGCAAATAGAAAGAAAACCTTAAAAACAGGCGGGGAAGAGAATTTGTATGATTTATGCTTCGGGCCGGGAAAAGGGAAAGGATTATAAAAAAAACATTTGTAAAGGAGCGGTGGGGGATTTTCCGGGGGATGGGAGAAAAGTCTTGCAATTACTGATTGGCAGAATAAAATTCTGATAAATAAATATCTATCATAAATCTTAATCCTGCCAATCAGTGGGTTCTGTTCAGTTCCGGAGAAGAATTTGAATTTTCCGAAAGCTGATATTGAACTGCTTCCGGATTTTTATTCATGCACCAGGCTATTGGCCAGTTCTTGGATATTGATTCCAGAAAAATTGCCTGATGTCATAATCAAAAGCACAGTGTCTGTATAATTTTTATCATTCAGGAACCCCAGCAGTTGTTGATTGTCAGTGAATACTTTGATATTCTGATTGTCGAATCCTTTTTTAACGTCTTCGGTTGTGATTTCCGGCAACCGTTTGTGTTTCACAACTTCCGGATTAAAAAAGACGACTGCTTCGTCTGCCTGGTCCATTGTTTGTTTATATTGAGGCAAGAAGCCGGCGTTCAGGCTGCTGAAGGTATGTAGTTCCATACAGGCTATGAGTTTTCTGGAAGGATACTGTTCTTTAACGGCATTAATCGTAGCCTGCAACTTTGATGGCGAATGGGCAAAATCAAGAAAAACGGTACTTTGTTTGTTTTCTGCTATTTTCTGGAGTCGTTTGGCTGCTCCGTTATAGCTTGCAATACTTTGAAAGAAATCTGCGTCGTTGATGCCTAATTCTTTGCATGCCAGATATGCTGCTGCAATATTTTGCAGATTGTGTTTTCCGAATATCCGGAGGGAAACGGCTTTTTGCGGGGTGTCCAGGTAAGTAATACCTTGCTCGGTAAAGTGCGGAAAAGTGTGATACGGGAGTTGTTTTACAGATGAAGGTACGCGTTGAATAATATGCCGGATATTTTCATCCGGTTCGAAGTAGATAAAAGCACCTCCGGGAGTGATTTTTTCAACGAATAAAGCAAATTGTTCAACATAGTTTTCAAATGTGGGAAATACATTCATATGGTCCCAGGCAATACCTGTGAGTATGGCGATGTCCGGATGATAATGATGAAATTTCGGGCGTTTGTCGATAGGGGAAGACAGGTATTCATCTCCTTCGAATACGGCAATTTTACTTTTGTCGCTTAGGTGCACCATGGTATCGAAGCCTTCAAGAAGAGCTCCTGCCATATAATCAAATTCTATCTGACAGTTTTTCAGTACGTGCATGATGATAGAAGTTGTTGTGGTTTTTCCGTGGCTGCCTCCAACAATGACCCGTTTTTTGTTTTTTGTCTGTTCATAGAGGTATTCGGGATAACTGAATATTTTCAGTCCCAGTTCCCGTGCTTTTTGTAATTCCGGGTTATCTTCGCGTGCATGCATACCCAGAATGACGGCATCAAGCCGGGGGGTGATTTTTTCCGGGAACCATCCCCAGTTGTCCGGTAACAGGCCGGCTTGCCGGAGACGTGATTTGGAAGGTTCGAATATTTCATCGTCAGAACCTGTGATATGGTATCCTTTTTTATGGAGTGCCAGGGCAAGGTTGTGCATGGCACTGCCTCCGATTGCTATAAAATGTATATTCATATTGCTGGATTATTTACAAAAACAAAAGTAACTTTTTTCGGTGAGATGTGGCATATTATTTGCATGGCTGGTGAAAAAATCTGTTATGCGGGGTATATTGTTTACAGGGCTTGTTATTATATTGCTTGCCGGTTGTTATCCTTTTGAGTATCATCCCTATGATGTCCGTTTGGATAAAAAATACAGGAATATCAATGCGGGGAATATAGAGAAACTTCGGATTAAAGACCGGCATAGGGATACTGTACGTTTTATCTTTATGGGTGATTCTCAGCGTTGGTATGACGAAACTGAGGCTTTTGTGAAAGCAGCGAATGCCAGAAATGATATTGATTTCGTGGTACATGGCGGAGATATCAGTGATTTCGGGATGAAAAAAGAGTTTTGCTGGATTCATGATATTATGGATAAACTGAATGTACCGTATGTGGCTGTTATTGGAAACCACGACCATTTGGGTTCGGGGGGAGAAATTTATCAGAGTATGTATGGGGATTTTAATTTTTCTTTTGTTTACAGTGGAATAAAATTTGTTGGTCTGAACACCAATGCCTTGGATTTTGATTACGGAACTCCTGTCCCTGACTTTGAATTTATTCAACGGGAGATAGCAGATACTGCCGGGAATAATTATTGTCAGACAGTTGTTTTCATGCATGCGGAACCCGGCGATGTGGTTTTTAATAATAACGTAAAGGTAGTTTTTCACGAATATTTGAAGCGTTTCCGGAATTTGCGTTTTTGTGTACATGCCCATGAGCACCGGGTTATGGAAAATGAGTTTTTCGGGGACGGTATCTGGTATTACGGAGCAGATGCCATGAAAAACCGGAATTATCTGTTATTTACAGTAACTCAACAGGACTATACGTATGAAGTGGTGTATTTTTGAATTGTGCTGTATGTGTAGGTTCTTGCTGTTAGTTGTATTAACCGGGAGCATTTCGACGGAAAGTTATGCCGGAAATAATAAGAAGAGGTATTGGGAAGAGAAGCATGAACGTAAGATTCAGCACTATCAACAGGGATGGTCGCGTTTGATTCCTCAGTATGAAAAAATCCACTATGCCGGTTCTATGGGATTGATTTCTCTGGGGATAGGTTGGGACTATGGCAAGAAATCTCAGTGGGAGACCGACTTTTTCCTGGGGTATTTGCCGCGTTTTGAGGGACAGAAAGGGCATGTTACAGTTACTTTGAAAGAAAATTATATTCCCTGGAGCATAGGGATAAAGGAAGAACGCTGGAAATTCGACCCTTTTACAGTTAGTTTATATATGAATAAAATATTCGGGGATGAGTTCTGGACCCGGGAACCGGATAAATATCCTGACGGGTACTATGGAGTGGCTACTAATTTCCGGTTTAACCTGGCTTTCGGGCAACGGGTACATTTTAAAATGCGGCCGGTCGGTTTATCAGAATGGCTGACTTTGTATTATGAGTTTGGAACGAACGATTTGTATCTGATTAGTTATATTACGAATAGATATCTTCATTTTTCTGATATTTTTAATTTTTCACTTGGCATTAAATTTCAGTTCCTGTAAACTTTTTGTTTGTTTCCCCGTAAAATTTTCCTGAAACCATTAAATTAAAACAGGAAATGAAAGTAAAGAGTTCTTCCGTATGGATTTACACCCTGATTGCTGCTTTCGGTTTGTCTTTGGCAGCATGTGGAAATTCACAAAAGAAAAGAGAAAAAGCTGTACAACAGAGGATGGCGGAACAAGCTATGGATACGGTTACTGTTATCGAGTCCGAGACTGTTATTGTGATTGATAGCCTTATACCGGATACAACTGCTGTACGGAAAAATGTAATTGCCCCTAAAAAAACTGAGTAAAAACGGAAAAGTGAAAAGACTGACATCGCCGGAAAGAATTTTTGGAATGGACGAGCGGCTTTTCGGGCTTGCTATGAGTAAGTCTTTGAAATTTCTGATTGGCAAACTAAAATTCTGAAAAATAAATACTCATCAGAAATTTTTGTTTGTCAATCGGTATTATGTTAATCTGTTTATGAAAAGAATGTTGATTTTCAAAAAGTCAGGAATGTCGATTTTGAGACAGTCCCGACTCTTTTTTTTTGTGGTTAAAGGATCATTTGCGGCATAAATTCAAAGCTGTTGTACTGAGGACGCAGGCGATCAGTGTTATAGAATTTGTTAATGTCAACCAATTTTTTGCTGCTGGTTACAATATCAATGGGGGCATTGTCATACCGTCCGTTTCTCAGGATAACTAACCGGCCATGCATACCTTTGGAAATTAAGTCAAGTGCCAGGTTTCCATATGCCATCGGAACAATGGAGTCCATGGCATCCGGATTTCCGCATCTGACCATATATCCTAGTTTCTGATTGATTACATTAATGGTTTCTCCATGATTGAATTGAGGAGAAAGGTTTTTCAGTTCATTGGAGACATAATCTCCGATTCCGCCCAGTTTTTTGTGTCCGAACATGTCGGTTTCTTCACTTTGGAACATCATTTGTCCTCCCCGGTAGCTGGCTCCTTCGGAAACCAGTACTACAGAGTATTTACTGGGATTGGTGAAGCGGTCCTGGCAGAGCAGTTCGGCTAGTCGTTCTATATCAAACTGATATTCCGGGATAACACATCGGTTAGCAGCCCCGGCTAGCGTAGGCAGCATGGCTGAGAAACCGGCGTAGCGTCCGAATACTTCCAACACCAGCAAACGTTCATGCGAACCAGCGCAAGTACGCAGGTCGTGGGTCAGTTCAATTGTACGGGTAATGCAGGTGCTGAACCCGATGCAGTAGTCTGTTCCCGGTACATCATTATCCATGGTTTTGGGGATTGCCACGACTTTAACTCCCTCCTGGCTTAGACGGACCGCATAACTTAATGTGTCGTCTCCGCCAATGGGAATCAGATAGTCTATTCCAATGAATTCCAGGTTTTTTAAGACCTCAGGGGTGAGGTCGTTGATTTCATTTGTATATATGTCTTTCAGGTGTTCCGGCACTGCTGACTTTGGAACATGTGAGGCTCGTGTCCGGGAAGAATGCAGGAAAGTGCCTCCTGTTCGTCCGGCTTTGTTTACAATTTCTTCTGTGAGTTCAAAAAAATTGGCAGAGTTGTCTGCTTTTTTGTCTCTGATTATATCAACTAATCCCTTCCAGCCGCGCCGGATACCGATTACTTTATAACCTTCCCGTAAAGCACGGATGGTGACAGCCCTGATTGCCGGATTCAGGCCGGGGACATCTCCTCCGCCAGTTAAAATGCCAATGATTCCTTTGGGTTTTTGAGTCATAGTGTTTGAAATTAATGTTAGTAAATACAGGTGTTTATAATTATCATGTCATACCATGGTAAAATTGATAAAATATATCCTGAAATGCAAAAAAAATAGTCGATAAGTGACTATATTTGTCTGTTTTTTTTGAAAAAGAGCAGATTGTGATGTAGCGAAGCTTTGTCAGCTTCCGGAGTATAAAGTTTTAATTTTGACATGAATAATTTTGTAGAATTTTGGGAAAGCTTAGGTTTTAATAAGTTTTTTTTAATATTGGGGGCAGTTCTTTTTATTTGTCATGTTATTTTTTTGATTTATCGGTGTGTTTTATTACTGAAAAAGCAAGAACGGGGAAATAATGAGGAAGGGGTTTCTGTTATTATGACCTGTTCAAATAAGGCTGAATTACTCCGTGAAAATCTGGTTGCTTATTTGGAGCAGGATTATCCTTCCTTTGAAGTGATTATTGTTGATGAATGTTCTGAAGATGAAACTCAGCATGTATTGTCTGATTTTCAAAAACAATATCCTCATTTGAGAACGACACGTATTTTTCCGGATACGAAATTCAGGAGAACGAAAAAGATTGCCATAAATATAGGAGTTTTGGCTGCAACTTATGACATATTGTTGTTTGCGGAAATTAATGCCCGGCCTGAGAGTAAAAATTGGGTTCGGTCTATGCAGTCGTATTTTGACCGGGATACTGCTGTTGTATTGGGATATGCCAATTATAAATGTTCAAAAGGTTCTTCTATACGCCGGTATTTCCGTTTCCTTCGTTTCTGGAAAAACCTGATGATGGTTCAGCATGGTATTCATGTTATGGGTAATGGTTATAATATGGGGTATCGGAAAAAGTTTTATTTGGAAAAAAGAGGTTTTTCCGGGAATACGCAGGAGTTTATCGGGTATGATTCGGAAATGGTGAAAGAATTGTCTAAAAAAGGAGCGGTGAAAGTGATTAAGGATAAAGAAGCCCGGATGATGATAGATGATAATAGCCTGAAATCCTGGAAAGACGATTGTTCTTATTATTATGCAACCAAGAGAAGATGGCCGTGGTATGCATTGGTTTTGAGTAATGCAGATTTTGTTGTTGAGGCTTTTTTATATATTTTATTATTTTACTTTGTAGTTTTTAATGAATTTCATAAATATTTCATTATTCCGGTTGTATTATTATTTTTAATCGATCTGATAGTAATAAATATTTGTTTAAAACATCTCGGTCTAAAGAAATTATTCTTAACTTCGTTGACTGTAACTGGATTGGGTTTTGTTTATAAATGGTATTATAGTATTTATTCAATATTTACCGGTAAGAAATGGAGATAACTAATAACTTGTCAGAGAAAGCATTGTATGATTATAAAATTGTATGCAAGGCGATAGCTGGAGATGAAAAGGCTTACGGAGAGCTTTTTAAAAGGTATAAGGATTCGGTATATTTCATGATTCTGAAAATGGTGAATAACCGGACGGATGCTGAAGATTTGATGTTTGAGGCGTTTGAAAAAGCTTTTACAAGTCTGAATTACTATTCTCCCCAATTTGCTTTTAGTACGTGGTTGTTTAAGATTGCTTCCAACAATACGATTGATTTTATCCGGAAAAGGAAGGCACAAATGGTTTCTTTGGATGTAGATGATATTAATCCGGAAGACAGGGGATATATTAATAGTATCCCGGCCGATGTACGTACTCCTGACGAGGAGGCTATCCGGCAGCAGAGGGCTGCTTTTATGCGGGAAAAAGTTGCCTTGCTGAAAGGCAGGTATCGCCGTCTGATAGAGTTACGGTATTTTGATGAATTTTCTTATGAGGAAATTGCTGATACTCTCGCGATTCCTTTGGGGACGGTGAAAGCACAATTGTTCCGTGCCCGTGAATTACTTTTAAATATTTTGCAGCATACTGAAATAGCAAATGAGAATGGTAAAAATTAGTTTTATCATTCTTATCTGTTCCGTTTTTTTTTCAGCAGCTTTCGGTCAAATCATAACGGTGTCTGATAGTGTCACTTTTTCGGGGATTGTTATTGATGGCCGGACTAATGAAGGATTATCTGATGTGCACTGCCGTTATGGAAGAACGAGGGGTGTTGTTTCAGATGAACAGGGGCGTTTCCGTTTGAGGACACAACGCGGAGATTCTGTTGTGTTTACTTATGTCGGTTTTAAGCCTTGTGTTGTAGTTATTCCGGATTCGTTGTATGAGCATGAATATATATTGGGTGTTTTTATGACTCCGGATACTTTGTTGCTGTCCGAGGCTTTTATTCTTCGCAGAGGACATGATGCCTGGCGGCAGAATATGATTAATCTCCGGAATAATATGTCCGGAATACTGAACCAGGCTTTTGCTCCGGTAAAAAATATGGATGCTGTCCAAAATCAGCAGATGATGATTAATCAGCAAGCCCGGGCGATAGAAATGAAAGGGCATGTTGATGTCAGTTTCGGAGTGGGCACACAGTCGTTGGATGTCTGGCGTTTGCAAAAATTGAGGAAAAGATTGGATGAGAAAGCAAATTGGCTGAATCCCGATGAAATAGGTTTGTTAAAGAAACTTTATTATTTAGAAAAAAAGAAAAAGCCGGACAATTAACTGAAGATAAATATATCTTTGCATTATTCTAACTTTTGTATGAGGTATATCAGTGGCAAAAGGAGAGTAGAAGCGTTTAACGTTATATCAGTATTAAAGAAGCTATTTGTTTATGAAGAAATTTTCTTTCGTTTTGAATGCAGTATCAGGTATTGCTGTTTTTGTCATTCTTTTTTCAGGTTGTATGCAGCAACAGACTTCCCGGAATTCAGACAGTGATAATGTTTCTGCTCCCAATACAGGGGTGGCAAGGATTGTATACATTAATACGGATACATTGATGAATCAGTATTTGCTTGCTATTGAATTGAATGAAGCATTTCTGAAAAAACAGGAGGAACGGAGGACCGAATTGAATGTGAAGGCGAAATCGCTGGACCAGGAAGTAAATGAATTTCAACGGAAATTACAGAATAATGGTTTTCTTTCAGAGGCCCGGGCTATTGATGCGAGGGATCAGTTGGTGGTGAAACAGGAAAATCTCAGACGCTTGCAGGAAGAATTGATTGATAAGACTGCTCGTGAGCAAAGTGAATTAAACAAACAATTGTTTGATAAATTGACCGTTTTTCTGACGGAATATAGTAAAGAAAAAGGTTTTGATATTGTATTGAGTACTCAGTTGGGAGGAAATGTTTTATTTGCAGTCAATGGTTATGATATTACCAAAGAGGTGGTAAACCGTTTGAATGAGGATTACAAGAAAAACAGCAGCAAATAAAATACGCTTGTCGTGATTGGAGATATGTCAAAAGTGGACTTTTGATGTATGTGTGGTTCTTCGGGTCTGATGCGGGAAGTCTTTCGGGCTTTCAGTTAGAAATGCTTATTCGTTTTGTTCCCGGTATTTTATGAAAATATTTGAGCGTTATTTTGAACGTAATAAAATCAGTTGGTTTCCGGCTTTTCCGAATAAGCCGGAAATTATAGTAATTATACCTGTGCTTAATGACCGGGATATTTTTGCTACAATAAATTCTTTGAGAAGATGTACTTGCCGGAATGGTAATGCCGGTGTAATTGTGGTGGTGAATCACAGTGAAGCTGCCAGTGAATCTACAAAACAGGCTAACCGTTTGTTGACGGAGGAGTTGCGTCAGGGTATCTGCCGGGAACAAAATGAGTGTTCTGCAGTATATGTTGAAGTTGTGGAGGCATTTGATTTGCCGGTGAAACAGGCGGGGGTGGGGTTGGCACGTAAAATAGCCATGGATGCAGCAGCTTATTATTTTTATCAGCAAGGAAAAACAGAACATCCGGTATTGTCTTTGGATGCTGATACATTGGTCGATGTCAATTATTTTGATGCTACAAGGCATTATTTTCAGGAGTACCCCGTCGCAGGAGTTTCAATAGCTTATGCTCATCGTCTGGAAGAATGCGGAGAAGAGGTTGCCAATGCTATGGTCAAGTATGAATTGTATTTAAGGTATTATCAGCAGGCATTGGAGTATACAGGTCATCCTTATGCTTTTCATTGTATCGGGTCGGCTTTTGCTGTCCGGGCGTCTGATTATGTTGCCCAGGGGGGGATGAATAAACGTCAGGCCGGGGAAGATTTTTATTTTTTGCAGAAGTTGATTTCGACGGGTCGTTTTGCTACTTTGCAGACAACCCGGGTATACCCTTCTGCTCGTTTCTCTGCCCGGACTCCTTTTGGTACAGGGCAGGCTGTCCGGCAAATTGTTAGTGATAAAGGGGAATTTGAGGTATATAATTTCGGTGCTTTCCGGGATTTGAAATGTTTTTTTTCCGGTCTCTCCGCTTTGTATAAAGCGGGTCGGGAAAGAAGTGAAGATTATTTTTTCAGACAGCCCCGGGGGGTCTGCTCTTTTTGGACTGAAATGGATGGTCCGGACTTTTTGGCTGAGGTGAATGCCAATTGTGCTTCGTTGCCTCAGTTTGTGAAACGTTTTTTTGTTCATTTTAATGCATTCCGGGTGCTGAAATACCTGAATTTTGTTCATGAAAATGAATATCAGAAAGTGCCTGTACAATCTGCTGCTGAGGCTTTGTTCCGGGAATTGAAATTCCCCCGGGCAGCCGGCTGCCGGGAATACCTTGATTTTTTGCGGGCGGCGGACCGGATTTGAATGGGCATCTGATTGTTTTTTCCCTGGTTATAAATGCAGAAAGCGGAAACTTTGTATCTTTGCATAGGGACCGGAATATGATTTACCGGCATAAATAAAAAGAATTATGGATTTTCGTTATGAACTTGAAATATTGGCAGAGCCGGAAGAGGTATTTGCCGCTTTGACTAATCCTTTTCAAATTGAATTGTGGAGTGGTTATCCGGCTGATATGAAAGCTGAACAGGGATATGTTTTTTCGTTGTGGGAAGGTGATATTGCCGGTGTGAATCTGGAAGTTGTTCCGGACCGGCTTTTGGTGCAGGAATGGTTCTTTGGCGAACAGGAAGAACAGTCGGTGGTCCGGATTGCCTTGAAGAAGCAGAAAGCAGGTACGCAGGTTTCTTTGCAGCATACTCATATCCCTGGCGAAGTGTATGAGGAAATTGTGGAAGGCTGGAAAGAATATTATCTGGGGTCTTTAAAGTCTATGCTTGAAATGTATTGATTTTTTGATTATGGGACAGATAACAGTTGTTGCAATTGGTGCCGGCAACCGGATGAATGTTTATGCCCGGTTACATCCGCATGAGATGCGTATTGTTGCTGTTGTTGAGCCTAACCGGGTTCGCCGGGAGCAACTTGCCGGCCAATGTGGGGTGGCTGCAGAAAATTGTTTTGAGTCGTGGGAAGTTTTTTTCCGGAAAGAAAAGATGGCTGATGCTGTTTTTATTTGTACTCCGGACGATATGCATTATCAGCCGGCTGTGCAAGCTTTGGAAAGAGGATATGATGTATTGCTTGAAAAGCCTGTAGCCCAGACGTATCAGGAATGTTTGGCTATTGTTCGGAAAGCCCGTGAATTGAACCGGATTGTCGGGGTCTGTCATGTCTTACGTTATCATCCTTATTTCAAAAAGTTCAGGGAGGTTGTGTCGGATGGAAGGTTAGGAGAACTGATTAGTGTCAATCATGTTGAATTTGTGGGAATAGAACGGATGACTCATGCTTTTGTCCGGGGATTGTGGAGAAAGGAGTCTGAAACTAACCCAATGATATTGTCGAAAGCTTGTCATGATTTAGACTTATTGGTATGGTTGACCGGAAAGAAGTGTTTGCAAGTCAGTTCCTACGGTTCCCTGAAATGGTTCCGGGCGGAAAATGCTCCTTCGGGTAGTACTTTGCGCTGTGCAGATGGGTGTTTGGTGGAAAAAGAGTGCCCTTATTCGGCCCTGGAACTTTATTATCGGAAGAAACGCTGGCTTCGTCATTTTGACATTCCGGAGGGCAGAGATGAAGATGAAGCGATTCTGGAAGAATTGAAATCGGGACCGTATGGGCGTTGTGTGTATCACTGTGATAATGATGTGGTTGATAATCAGGTGGTTTCCATGTTGATGGAAGATGGTGTTACTATTAATTTTTCAATGGATGCTTTTACCAGGGATTCGGGAAGACGTACCCATTTTATGTTCAGCCACGGGGAAGTATTCGGAGATGAACGGCTGTTGACAGTACGTTATTTTCATGCGGATAGGCAGAATGAAGTATATGATTTTTCGGAGTTTTCCGGCGAATGCAATTATCATGGAGGGGCGGATTTGGAAATTGTGCGTGATTTTTTACATGCTGTATGTACCCGTCAAAGAAACGCTTTGTTGACAAATATTGATTCCTCGTTGGAAAGTCACCGTATTGCTTTTGAAATAGAAAAGGAGAGAAACAGGATTTCTTCTGTTTGACTTAACAGGTCACAATAGTTTTTCCCAATACTTGGATGGTTTCTCCTTTGCAGATTTTAGCTCTTTTGCGTGTTTCAATTTCTCCGTTGCGGAGGACTTTTTCGTTTTCTACCAACGCTTTTGCCATTGCTCCGCTTTCGGCGATTTGCAATACTTTCAGTAATTTTATTAATTCAATATATTCTCCGGTGATTTCGAATCTGAGCATATCTGTTGTCTGAAAAGTAATTGTTTATTTTCCGTGACAAAGATAAAGAATCGGGAGAGATATGCAACTTTATGCCGGTAACATACCGTAAAGTAGAAACAAAGGGATATAAGAGTGGTTATTTTTACCGCTTGTAAATATAAAGTGTTTTTTATGAAGAAATTTTTTTTATTCTTACTGGCTGTTGTTGTGTTTTTTCCGGTATTTGCCGAAGGGTATCAGGTGAATGTTTTAAGTACGAAGCAGACAGGTATGGGGCATGTGGGAACGGGCATGAAACTGGGGGCTGAGAGTATACATTTTAATCCGGCGGGATTGGTGTTTATGAATCATTATGTAGACCTTTCTGCCGGAGTGTCTGCTATTTCGGCAAAGGCGAAGTATAGTCATGAAGGGTACTCTGCCACGACTGACAACCCGTTGAGTACTCCTTTTTATGCTTATGCCGGTTACAAGATTTACGATAATCTGGCTGCCGGGATCAGTTTGAATACTCCCTATGGTAATTCCCTAAAATGGCCAAAATACTGGGCTGGTTGTAATTTGATTCAGCATATTTCTTTAAAATCGTTTGTATTGCAACCTACGGTGTCCTATAAGATTACGGACAAGTTAAGTGTCGGGGCGGGGGTGATGCTTGCTGTAGGGAATGTGGAATTATCCAGAGCTGTGATGAGTGCACAGGATTTTCAGGGAGTAGGGGCATTGCTGAATCAGTTATTACCTGATAATTATCCGGGAAAACAGCAGATTACAGAAACTATCCGCGATAATAATTATCCGCCGGCTACGGCTACTTTAAATGGTAAGGCACATATCCGTGCCGGAGTCAATGTCGGAGTGTTGTATGATATTTCAGAGAAGGTGTCGGTGGGGGTATCTTATCGCTCGAAGATTAGAATGCGGGTGAAGGAAGGGGAGGCACAGTTGGAATATGTGAATCGTTCTGTGGAAGAATTGATGTCTGTGTTGGGAAAAGTAGAGATTAATGGTACGAAACCTCTTGCAATTCCTAAATATGACCAAGGGACTTTTCATGCTGAGTTACCATTGCCTTCCAATACTACATTGGGAGTAAGTTATCGTCCGACCGACCGTTGGGAGCTGGCTTTAGATTTGCAATATGTAGGATGGAATACTTATGATTCGCTGAATGTGTATTTTAATGAGACGGAATTGGGCATTGCTCCGATCCGGGCTAAAAAGGATTATAAAAATACTATAGCAGCACGGGTTGGTGCTCAATATAAAACGACTGACCGTTTGTTTTTACGTACCGGCTTTTATTTTGACCAAAGTCCTATACGTACCGATAATTATAATCCGGAAACTCCGGGTATGAATAAACTGGGGGTGTCGGCCGGTTTGTCGTTTGAGCCTTGCAGAAATTTGCAGGTGGATGTTGCTTTTCTGTATATTCAGGGGATTGGCCGGGATGGTTCATATACTCAGAAAAATGTAATTACTCAGTTGGATGAAACTTTTGCGGGGCATTATAAATCGAGTGCATTGACGGCTTCTTTCGGTCTGGCATATCATTTTTAGCCTGTGTTTACAGAGTAAAACGGAGACATCTTTTCGGGGTGTCTCTTTTTTATTTTATCTTTGACAGGTTATAAATGAAAAGATATGAAAACTGCTGTAGTGCGTTGCCTGCTCATGGTAGGTATGTTTGCGGGTATGTTTGCTTGTCAGCAACCCCGGGAACTGAAATTGTGGTATACTGCTCCGGCCCGGATGTGGGAGGAAGCTTTGCCTTTGGGGAACGGTCGTTTGGGAGCTATGCCTGACGGAGGAGTGTTTCGGGAAAATATTACACTGAATGACATTACCATGTGGTCAGGAAGTTTTGACGAAACCTGTAATCCCGGTGCTTCCCGGTTTTTACCGGAAATCCGGAAACTTTTGCTGGAGGGGAAGAATGACCGGGCACAACAGTTGATGTACCGGCATTTTGCATGCGGAGGTCAGGGGTCTGCTTTTGGAAACGGAGCTGATGCTCCTTACGGTTCTTTTCAGTTGTTGGGAAATATGCATTTGCATTATTTTTTTGAAGACAGCAGTTCTGCAGATTATTCTGATTATCAGCGGGGTTTGTCGTTGAATCGGGCTGTAGCATGGACTACTTTTAAGAAAGGGAATGTAAAGTATCGGCGGGAATATTTTGTTTCGCACACAGATGACGTTATTGTAATCAGACTTAGTGCGGATGAAAAAAATCAGTTGAATTTTGATGTATCACTGGATCGGCCTGAGAATTTCAGTTGTTATTCCAATGACGGAGTGGTGTATATGGAAGGGCAGTTGAATAATGGTACGGATGGTAAAGGGAACCGTTATCTGACCTTGATGAAGGTGCTGACGGATGGAGGAAAGCAGGTGGCCGATTCTGCTGCAGTACATGTGAGAGGGGCCAATGCGGCATGTATTTTCCTGTCTGCCGGGACTTCCTTGTGGAAGGCTGATTTCGAACAGGAGGTGGCCGGATTGATGGCAAAGGCGGAAGAGATGGATTACGAAGAGTTGCAAAGCAGGCATTTGGCTGCCTGGAAAGACAAATTCGACCGGGTAGAGTTGCATTTAAGTCAGGAGCCTGATACCATACCGACGGACCGGCGGTTAATCCGTTTTCAGGAACAGGATGATCCTGCTTTGGCGGCTTTGTATTTTCAGTTCGGGCGTTATCTGATGATTAGCGGTACCCGTGAAAATACTTTGCCTCTGAACTTGCAGGGGCTATGGGCTCATACTATTAAGACTCCCTGGAACGGGGATTATCATTTGAATATTAACTTGCAGATGAATTATTGGCCGTCGGAAGTTACAAATTTACCGGAATTACATACACCTTTGAAGAATCTGGTTGCAGGAATGGTGCCTTCCGGTGAGAAAACAGCCCGTTGTTTTTACGGTGCCGAAGGGTGGGTGGCCCATATGATGACGAATCCATGGTATTTTACTGCACCGGGGGAGCATGCTTCCTGGGGTGCTACGAATACCGGAGGAGCCTGGTTGTGTGAGCATTTGTGGGAACATTACGCTTTTACGCAGGACAGAGCTTATTTGGAAGAAGTGTATCCGCTACTGAAAGGGGCTGCCTGGTTTTTCCTTTCTTCCATGATAGAAGAACCGAAACACGGCTGGCTGGTTACGGCACCGTCTTCTTCGCCTGAAAATGCTTTTTATATGCCTGGTAGCCGTACGGCAGTGAGTGCTTGTATGGGCCCGACGATGGATGTTCAGTTGGTGAATGAGTTGTTTGGCAATACTATCCGTGCAGCCCGGATTTTGGGACGGGATGAGGCTTTTGTCGTGGAATTGGAGCAAGCTGTGAAAAAATTGCCGCCTATGCAAATTAGTCCGAAAGGAGGGTACTTGCAGGAATGGCTGGAAGATTATGAAGAGGTGGATATTCATCATCGCCACGTGTCGCATCTTTTCGGTTTGTATCCTTCTAATCAGATTTCTGTGGCGGAAACGCCTGAATTGGCGGAAGCGGCCCGGAAAACCCTGGAACGTCGGGGGGATGCCGGGACCGGTTGGTCAAGGGCGTGGAAAATTAATTTTTGGGCACGTCTGCATGACGGCAACCGCGCTTACCGTTTGTTGAAGAATCTATTGATTCCTGTTGCGGTTGACGGTAAAATTATCTATAATGGTGGTGGCACTTATCCCAATTTGTTTTGTGCGCATCCGCCTTTCCAGATAGACGGAAATTTTGGCGGTTGTGCCGGAATAGCAGAGATGCTGATTCAAAGTCAGGCGGGATATATAGAATTGTTGCCTGCTTTACCGGATAGCTGGAAGGACGGGCATTTCAAAGGTTTGTGCGTACGGGGAGGAGGTGTTGTTGATGCTTTCTGGAAAGAGGGACAAATCCGGCAGTTTACTTTAACGGCTCGTGCTGACAATCTCTTCCGGATAAAAGTACCGGTAGGTATCAGTCAGGTACTTGTCAATGATAAATCCGCGGATGTGGAAGACGGATTTATAAAGGTCGCATTGAAAAAAGGAGAAGAAGCGAAGATTGAGATGAAATCCTGAACATTTGATACATGGGGACGGGGCTTTTGCGTCAGACACAAAGGCCTTGCTCCCATGTGTCTCAACAGAATTAAAAAAAGCAGTTAGGAACTAACTGCTTTTTTTGAGGTGGTAGCACCTGGAATCGAACCAGGGACACAAGGATTTTCAGTCCTTTGCTCTACCGACTGAGCTATGCCACCGTTGCTTATTTTGTGATTGCAAAGGTAGATGTTTTGTTTGAATATGCAAGTAAAAAAGAGAGAAAAATAAGAAATATCTTTGTGTTTAAAATAATACATGTATATTTTTGCTGATTATTAATAATTTAGTTTATATTTGCAGCGTTGGAGGAATCTTAGTTTTGTGTTTTTGTAACTAAAAATGTGTTGCTAACGTACTCTTCTGCATGTTTAATTATTTTTAATTTTTTTATTGTGAATATTTTTGTAGCAAAAATGAGTTCTGTTACAACAGGTGACGATCTCGCAGCTCTTTTTGGGGAACATGGCACTGTAACTTCAGCAAAAGTGATCATGGATAAGGAAACCGGTAATTCCAAATGTTTTGGTTTTGTTGAGATGGAAGACGAGACTGAAGGTATGAATGCTATTAATGCTCTCAATGATACTGAGTTTCAGGGGAGAAAAATTGTGGTGAAGAAAGCACGGCCTAGGGAGGAAGGGGAACAGCATACCCGCCGTCCGTATGTTCCGCATGGTGAAAGAAGATTTGCCCAGGAAAATTAAATAGATAATGGAATGGATAAGGTTGTCTAAAATTTTTTTTGGACAACCTTATTTTTTGTATTTGGCTTTCAGATAAGCATATAACACTTTATGCAGAAGTGTTGCATTGGCTTTTTCCTCTGTTGTCAGGTTGGGATTGGTTTCTATGGCATTGCAGGCATCAATAATTTGTTCATCTCCGTTGATGAAGTCTGCTTCATTTTCTTCCAGATAAAACATATCAGACAATTGCATTTTTTCCAGGCATTCGATGGCCAGGGTTCGTGCCTGTAATCTGTTTTCTTCCCTGAATTGTGCCCAAAAGATTTCAATGATTGAATCAGTGAAAAAGTCACTGAAATAATGCAATAATAGCAACCTGCGTTTGTAAAATTCCGGGTTATTGTTTTCCGTATTCAGGATTGTCCCTAATGAAAGGTAGGCCAATTCTGCTGTTTCTATACTGTCTTCCTCTTCTTCGTCCAGTTCCAGCAACAGGGTTTTATAGAGAGCATCCGAAAATGGAGCCAGAAGTGCTTCTTCGACACTTTCCCGGTAATATTTGTGTCTGTTTTGCATAAGCAGCCGGAGATTTTGAATTAATTCCCGGCGGTTGCCGGATTGGCTGTGTTCTTGTATTGCCAATAATATTTTTTTTAACCCGGACATATTTATGATTTAATTTCTTGGTTGTTGTTTTCGGAGAAATTTGTCCATCCCTGGGCTTTCAACTCAAAAGTGTTGCCATCACGGGTGGTCATCTGATAGCCTTCTGAAGCTTTACAGGTGTGTCCGATGACACTGATGCCGGGCAGGGTGGTCAGAATATCGTATTTATCCAGGGGGGCTGTAAATAACAGTTCGTAGTCTTCTCCTCCGGAGAGTGCACAGACTGTGGCATTCATGTTGAGTTCTTCTGCCATTTTGTAAGTCTGGTAATCTATGGGTATTTTTTCTTCAAAGATATTGCAACCGACTCCGGAATCTTTGCAGATATGCATAATTTCTGAGGCTAAGCCGTCTGAGATATCAATCATTGCTGTCGGGCATATTTCTTTTTCTTTCAGGAGTTGGATGATGTCTTTCCTGGCTTCCGGTTTGAGTTGACGTTCCAAAATGTATTCGTATCCGGCAAAATCCGGCTGGGATTGGTTGTTATCTTGGAATACCAGTTTTTCGCGTTCAAGTAATTGTAGCCCCATATAGGCAGCTCCCAGGTCACCGGTGGTACATATGAGTTCGTTTTCTTTGGCTGTGTTTCTGTAAACAATGTCTTTTTCTTCTGCTTCTCCCAAAACGGTAATACTGATGCATAGGCCTGTCCGGGAAGAAGTGGTATCGCCACCAATGAGGTCTATACCGTATTCTTCGCAGGCCAGATACATGCCGGCATAGAGTTCTTCCAGACTTTCGACGGAGAAGTGATTGGACACGGCGATGGCTACTGTAATTTGTTTCGGAGTGCCGTTCATGGCATAGATGTCACTGGCATTGACAGCTACGGATTTGTATCCCAGGTGTTTTAAAGGGGTATAGGTCAAATCAAAATGTATGCCCTGAATCAGCATATCAGTGCTGACTAAAATTTTTTTGTTCTTATAGTCCAAAACGGCCGCATCATCGCCTACTCCTTTCCGGCTCGATGGGTTTTTCAATTGAATATTGCGGGTCAGGTGGTGGATTAAGTTAAATTCTCCGAGTGTGGATAGTTCTGTATATTTCATAACAGCAGATATTTCAGATTTCAGAACAAAGGTAGAATTTTTCCGGTAAGTTATCAATTTGTTTGGTTTTATGTCTTCGGATGAGGTTTGTCCAAGCATTATATTGGTGATGAGTTTTTTGTATAAATTGGTTGAAGATACAGGGGACGGGGGTATTGTGTCACCTTTGATGACTTTAACATCCATTTGATATTTATTCGGAAATACCGGAAGCATTTAACTATACTGTGGTTCTGGACCTTTTAAAGTTCCCGAAATAGGGAACGGGAAAGATGTCGTGAAATGAAATAATTTTCATATTTTTGTGTTATCAATGCAAATTTGAAAGCAGAGCATGAATGACAATATTATAGAGGAAGTTACCGGAAGTGAATATAAGTACGGTTTTGTGACGAATGTGGAGACGGAAACGATAGCCAAGGGTTTGAATGAGGGGGTGATCCGTGCTATTTCAGCTAAAAAGGAAGAACCGGAATGGTTGCTTGAGTTTCGGTTGCAGGCCTATCGGAAATGGCTGACTATGAAAATGCCGCGCTGGGCGCAATTGGATATTCCTGAAATTGATTATCAGGATATTGTGTATTATGCTGCTCCGAAGCAAAAGGAAAATAAAAGCTGGGATGAGATAGATCCGGAATTGAAGGCTACTTTTGATAAACTCGGGATTCCTTTGAGTGAGCAGATGGCTCTGTCCGGGGTGGCTGTGGATGCCGTGATGGACAGTGTTTCGGTGAAGACAACTTTTAAGGATACTTTGGCGGAAAGGGGGATTATTTTTTGTTCTTTTTCGGAGGCTGTAAAGAATCATCCGGATTTGGTGCGGAAATATTTAGGTTCTGTTGTTCCTTATACAGACAATTATTTTGCCGCTTTGAATTCGGCTGTATTCAGCGATGGGTCATTTGTGTATATTCCGAAGGGAGTGCGTTGTCCGATGGAATTGTCTACGTATTTCCGGATTAATGCACAGAATACCGGTCAGTTTGAACGTACTTTGATTGTTGCCGATGATGATGCTTATGTTAGTTATCTGGAAGGTTGTACGGCTCCGCAACGAGATGAAAATCAATTGCATGCAGCTGTTGTTGAGATTGTTATAGAAAAAAATGCAGAGGTGAAATACAGTACGGTGCAAAATTGGTATCCCGGCGACAAGGATGGCAGGGGAGGGATTTATAATTTTGTCACTAAACGGGGGATTTGCCGGGGAGAAAATGCCAAATTGATTTGGGCGCAGGTGGAGACGGGTTCTGCAATTACGTGGAAATATCCCAGCACTATACTGAAAGGTGACGGTTCTGTCAGTGAGTTTTATTCGGTGGCGGTCACCAATAATTACCAGCAGGCGGATACCGGGACAAAAATGATTCATATTGGTAATAATACCCGTAGCCGGATTGTTTCAAAGGGTATTTCTGCCGGATATAGCAGTAATTCTTACCGGGGGAAAGTGAAGGTGGTAAAGAGTTGCCGGAATGCCCGTAATTTTTCGCAGTGTGATTCGCTTTTGTTGGGGGATAAATGCGGGGCTCATACTTTTCCTTATCTGGAGATAGCAAATCCTACAGCGCAGGTGGAGCATGAAGCCACGACTTCCAAAATCGGGGAGGATCAGATTTTTTATTGTAATCAGCGGGGGATATCGGCAGAGGATGCGGTTGGACTTATTATTAAGGGTTATGCCGGCGATGTTTTGAACAAGATGCCGATGGAGTTTGCTGTGGAAGCTCAGAAATTGTTGCAGATCAGTCTGGAAGGCTCGGTCGGATAAAATAGGGAGAGATGATTTATTGTGTTTATAAAGTTATCACTTTATGTTGAAGATTAAAAATTTACATGCCTCTGTTGAGGGGAAAGAAATATTAAAAGGGATTGACCTGGAGATAAATGCCGGGGAGATTCATGCTATTATGGGACCTAATGGTGCCGGAAAGAGTACTTTATCTTCTGTGTTGACCGGACGTGAAAAGTTTGAGGTGACGGAAGGTGAGATTGAGTTTAACGGCAAGAATTTATTGGAACTACTGCCTGAGGACCGAGCCCGTGAGGGTATTTTTATGAGTTTTCAGTATCCGGTAGAGATTCCTGGTGTCAGTACGGTGAATTTTTTAAAGACGGCTGTAAATGAAATTCGTAAATATCATGGTTTGCCTCCTTATCCGGCCGCAGATTTCCTGAAGATGATCCGTCAGAAAATGGAATTGGTAGGGATTGATAATAAGTTGCTGAACCGTTCTTTGAATGAGGGATTTTCCGGAGGTGAGAAAAAGAGGAATGAGATTTTTCAAATGGCAGTACTGGAGCCTAAACTGTCTATTTTGGATGAGACGGATTCCGGTTTGGATATAGATGCTTTGCGGACAGTGGCCGGGGGAGTAAATAAATTGAGACGTTCTGATAATGCGACGATTGTGATTACTCATTATCAGCGTTTGTTGGATTATATTGTGCCTGACGTTGTTCATGTTTTGTATGATGGCCGGATTGTGAAGACTGCCGGGAAGGAGTTGGTAGCTGAGCTGGAGGAGAAGGGATATGATTGGATTAAGGAGGAAGTGAAAACTAACGTGTAAGTTTTGGGTGATAAATTGATGATAAGTGATTTTGGTCCGGAATCTAAAATTTGAAATGGGATGAATGGTTTAGAAAAAGTAAATGCTGATTTTGTTACTCTTTTCAGGGATGGATATGTGCAGTTGGAGGCAGGATGCAGTGCTGTGATGAACGGTTGCCGGCAGGAGGCTTTTGAAAAGTTTATACAATCGGGCGGTATTCCTCAGAATACGGAGGATTATATTTATGCTGACCTTATTCCTGTATTTAATAAGGATTACCGGGTTGTATTGAAGTATATCCGCCAGGATGTTGATATAAATGAGGTTTTCCGGTGTACGGTGACTGATTTGGTGACTGACCCTGTGCTTACGGTTAATGGTTGGTGGTTTGACGGGAATATGAAACCTGAGTTGCCGGAAGAGGTGGTGGTTTGCAGTTTGCAGGAAGCAAGTATGAAGTATCCGGATTTGTTTCTCCGGCATTATAATCGTTATGCCTTGCAAGCGTCTAAGGATGGATTAGTGTCTTTGAATACTGCTTTTGCTCAGGATGGGGTGTTTGTGTATGTGCCGGACGGAGTGGTGTTGAAGCGTCCTTTGCAGGTGATTAACTTGTTGCGGGCAAATGCCGGTTTGATGGGATTTCAGCGTAATTTGGTTATTTTGGGGAAGAATGCCCGGGCAACTGTTTTGGTTTGTGACCATACGCTTTCCAATCAGAATTTTCTGATGAATAATACAACAGAGGTTTGTTTGGGGGCTGATGCTCATCTGGATTATTATCAGGTGCAGAATCAGGGGTCGGGGGCTGCACAGATAAATTCTTTGTTTGTGTCGGAACAGCGGAATGCTGTTTTTGACAGTAATATTGTGTCTTTGTATGGCGGTTTTATCCGTAATAATATGTATGTTGCTTTGAATGAGGAAGGGGGAAATTGTAGTTTGTATGGCATGTATATTCTGGACAAGAAGCAGGTGGTGGATAATTTTTCTTATATAGACCATGTTGCTCCGCATTGTACCAGTAATGAACATTTCAAAGGTATCATGGACGATTCATCGCTGGCTAATTTCAGCGGATGTATACGGGTCCGGCCGGATGCACAGCAGACTGAGGCTTATCAGGCGAATAATAATTTGTTATTATCTGAGAATGCACGGATTAATGCTAAACCTCAGTTGATTATTGATGCTGATGATGTGAAATGCAGTCATGGAGCAACGGTAGGTCAGATTGATGAGGAGGCTATGTTTTATTTGCGTTCCCGGGGAATTGGCCGTGATGAGGCACGTATGATGATGATGTTCGGATTTGCGCATGATATTATCCGGCATGTAAAGTTGGATCCGTTGCGGGAAAAGATAGATGATTTGATTGATAAGCGTTTGAGGGGGGAATTGTCGAAATGTCACAATTGCATGTTGCAATGTAAAAAATGAGGCAAGTGTACCGGTTTACAAATAATTGGTGCGATTCATTCAGGAATTTTATAAACCAATATTGACGATGTTTGATGTAGAAAAGATTCGGGCTGATTTTCCGATATTGGAAGAAAAAGTATATAATAAACGTTTAGTGTATCTGGATAATGGTGCCACTACCCAGCGTCCGGTACAGGTCATTCAGAAAATGGATGAATATTATTTGCGTTATAATTCCAATGTCCATCGTGGAGTGCATTTTCTGAGTAATAAATGTACGGATGCTCATGAGGAGGCCAGGGAGTTGGTGCGTTCTTTTATTCATGCGGCTACTGACCGGGAAATTATTTTTACCCGGGGGACGACAGAGGGTATCAATTTGGTTGCTTTTTCATTTGGAGAGGCTTTTGTCGGGGAAGGGGATGAGATTTTGGTGACGGAGATGGAACATCATGCCAATATTGTTCCCTGGCAGATGTTGTGTGAACGCCGGAAAGCCCGGTTAAAAGTAATTCCGTTTCTGGATAACGGGGCACTGGATCTGAGTCAACTGGAGCATTTGCTGACGGAGAAAGTGAAGTTGGTGGGAGTGGCTTATGTTTCTAATGTACTGGGAACGGTAAATCCGGTGAAGGCCATTATTGACCGGGCTCACGCTGTGGGAGCAAAAGTATTGGTGGATGCAGCTCAGGCTGTGCAGCATTTGCCGGTTGATGTCCGGCAGTTGGATTGTGATTTTTTGGTGTTTTCCGGTCATAAATTGTATGGTCCTACCGGTGTGGGTGTTTTGTATGGTAAGGAATCTTTGCTGGAACAAATGCCGCCCTGGCAGGGGGGAGGGGAAATGATTAGGGAGGTGCGTTTTGCTAAGACGACTTATAACGGCCTGCCTTTTAAGTTTGAGGCCGGAACTCCTGATTTTATAGGTATTATAGGTTTGGGTGAGGCAATAAAATATGTCCGGCACGTGGGGATTGAAGAAATTGCAGCTTATGAACACGGGTTGTTGAAGTATGCCATGGAGCAGGTTGAGCGGGTGCCGGGTGTACGCATTTTTGGAACGGCTGACCGGAAGTCGTCGGTACTTTCGTTTGCGCTGGGAAACGTTCATCATTCGGATACCGGGGTTTTGTTGGATAAATTAGGGATAGCTGTCCGTACCGGTCAGTTGTGTGCCGAGCCGACGATGCAGCATTATGGAGTGACCGGGATGGTGCGTGCTTCTTTGGGCATGTATAATACCCGGGAAGAAATAGATATTTTTTGCGAAGGATTGCGGAAAGTGGGAAAAATGTTTCAGATGGGGTGATTAAATTTTAAAGAAAAATGGGTACAATAGCAGAAATTGAAAAGGAAATAGTGGATGAATTTGCTGTCTTTGATGACTGGATGGACAAATATGCTTATTTGATAGAGATTGGTTCCGGACTGGAAGGGATGGACGAACAGTATAAAACGGAAGAGCATCTGATTAAGGGGTGTCAGTCCAGGGTATGGTTTCATGCTGAAATGAAGGACGGTTTGCTTTTTTTTACGGCTGATAGTGATGCTATCATTACGAAAGGAATAGCAGGTTTGCTACTTCGTGTTTTTTCAGGACAAAAGCCTGAGGATATTGTTCAGGCCGATTTAAAATTTGTTGATGAAATCGGTTTAACCCAGCATCTTTCTCCTACCCGGTCAAACGGATTGTTGTCTATGATAAAACAAATCCGTATGTATGCCATTGCTGCGGATGCAGGATTAAAGAGTGCGAAATAAAAGTAAAGCGTTTTTTATATTAACGGAATATGTCTGTAAATACGATAAAAGAACTGATTGTTGAAAAGCTATGTACGGTTTATGACCCTGAAATTCCGGTTAATATCTGGGAGTTGGGATTGGTGTATGATATTGAATTTTCGAAGCCTGCCGAGGTGGTAATCCATATGACACTGACTGCTCCCGGTTGTCCTATTGCGGATGAGATTGTCCAGCAGGTGCATGATGCTGTCATGGAAGTGGAAGGGATAGATTCTGTGATTGTAAATTTGGTTTTTGAACCCATGTGGACCCCTGAGCGAATGAGTGAGGTGGCTAAACTGGAACTGGGGTATGATATTTGAGTTTATGATTTAAAAATCAGCACTTGATGGATTGACAGACTGGAAGTTTCATCGTAAAATTTTGAGATATTAATACCGATAATTATTGAATATCTTGAATATTTAACATACATTTACACCCCGAAACTGTGTTATTGGTGTTAGAAATTCTTTTTAAGTGTATGAAGCGTATTTTATTGATTGCTTTGGCGGTTATTTCTTTGGTTGGTGGTGTAAAGGCTCAGGATGGTAATAATACATCTTATTTTTTATCTAATTTACCGCAACGGTATCGCTTGAATCCTGCTTATCAGCCTGAATATAAGGTGTTTGTTGGTCTGCCGGGGTTGAGTGGTATTTCTGTAAATTATCTGAATTCTTCATTTACTGCAGAAGATATGTTGTATAAGAAGAATGATTCGGTATATATGGACATTAACCGGTTTTATAAGTCTTTGCATAAACGGAATTTTCTGTATTTCAACAATGAAAATTCCATTCTTTCAGTGGGTGTAAAGGCAAAACAATGGTATGGAACCTTGGATATTACTCAAAGAAATGATTTTCTTTTCCGTTATAACAAAGATTTGTTTACGTTCCTGAAATATGGAAATCTGGAGCATTCTTCGCTGGATTTCGGGAAGTTGGGGATGAATGTAAATTCTTATTTAGAGGTTGCTTTGGGTCTTTCCAGGCAAATGGATGAAAAATTGACGGTAGGTGCCCGTTTGAAATTTTTGATGGGTGTTGCCAATCTGCATATGACAGATTCTGATTTGGATATTGTAACCGAAGAAGACGGTACGATGAGGTTGCATTCCCGTCAGAATATCAGAATTGCTGCTCCTGTCAGAATCCGGAATGAACGTTCAGGCCTGCCTTTTGAGGTAAACCAGCCTATTGAGTGGGATGATATTGATTTCAATACAAACGGTTTGAATGTTTCTGATATACTGAACGCCAGAAATCCCGGTTTTGCCATTGATTTAGGTGGTGAATACAAATTTGATGACCGATTAAAATTTTTCGCAAGTTTGACTGATTTGGGGTTTATCCGTTGGGGAAATAAGGATTTTAATTATAATTTTTATCAGGATGCTGATTTTGTCTGGGATGGTGCAGATATTTCCCACAGTGTGAATGATAAGTTGGGGGACCATATTTCTGTAGATAGTGCTTTTCAGAAAATTACGAACGATTTGAAGGATAATTTCCGTTTGAAGAGTAAGGGTAATTCTTATATGACAATGTTGAGTCCTAAGCTTTATTTGGGAGCCACCTATCAGTTGAACCGTATGTTTGATGTCGGCGGGTTGTTCCGGGCTTCTTTGGTGAATGGTATGTTTTTGCCTTCTTTGACGGCTTCTGTGAACGGCCGTTTTATCCGGAATGTCAGTGCTTCTGTTTCTTATTCCATTACCCGTGGGAGTTATGTGAATGTCGGTGCCGGTATTACGGCCAAACTTGGTCCTCTGCAGTTGTATGTGCAGACAGATAATCTGTTGGCTTGCAATTATACAAATACTCAATCGGCTAACGGGCGTTTCGGTATCAACTTTTTATTTGGCCATAAAGATCATAAAAAGAAGGATAAGAAAAAGAAAGAACAGCCATTGGAGGAACTGGTTGCTCCAATCGTTGTACAAAAGGATTCCGTACCCAGAGATACTTTGCCGGAAGTTGTAAAAGATACAATAAAGGATGTTGTAAAAGATACCGTTTTGGTAAATCCGGTTGCTCCTGTTCAAACGGAAAAGGTTGTTGATGTTGCCGACGATACGTTGCGCAATTTTTATGTGATTGTGGGAAGTTTTAAGAATAAACAAAAAGCTGAAATTTTGAGACGGAAGCTTCATTTTATGGGTTTTAAAAATAGTGCGGTTCTTGAGGAGGGGGAAGGAATGTTCCGGGTAAGTGCGGCTTGTTATAATACTCATGCTGCTTGTTGGGAAGAAGTTTTCCGGATTCGGAAAGAGTATCCGCAGTTTATTGATGCGTGGGGATTATCGGCGAAATAGGAGATTAGAATTATCATATTTTCCGGTCTGTTGTATGAAATCTTTTAGTTCTCCGGAGCAAATAATAAATAAGATAACCGAGTCTTGAATTAGTTACCTTGTTTTTTAGCATCTTTTTGAGGATTATTCAAATTTGTGCAGACTCTAAAATAGGAGCAGCATCCGGATTGAGACCCGGATGCTGTTTTTAAATATAGCCAGAAACTGATTAAAATCAATCTCCGGTTCCGTATAGTTTGTATCAGAATACTTATAGGGTTGGTGGAATGATGATATATAATAACCTTCAGTCCTTCATATCTATTCCGACATTTTATAGATTTCGCATCCTCCCATCAGGAAAGCTCCCGGTCCGTATAATTCGGTCATTTCCCTGGTCACTTTTTTAGGGGCTTCTCCTATAGGCTGTACATATCCGAGTTTTCCGTCCTGGTCTACGGCATTGACTAAAGCTTTCCAGCCTTTCTGTAAAGCAGGTAAATATTCCTCTTTCGGCAGTAGTCCATGATTTATTCCATAGGCAAAAGCATATACATAAAAGGCGGTACCGCTGGTTTCAGGCGAAGGATAACTGCTGGCATCGAGCAAGCTGGCCCGCCAATATCCGTCGGCTTGCTGCAGTTGTACAATTTTGCTACACATTTCCTTGAAAAGTTCTTCATAGAATTTCCGGTTCTTGTCTTTAGCGGGCAATTCATTCAGGATTTTGCACAATCCTCCCAATACCCAACCATTGCCACGTGCCCAGAACATTTTTTCCCCATTGGGTTCTTTCCTGGTGAAATAATTTCCATCCCGGAAAAACAGTTTGTCTTCCTGAGAGTATAAATAATTGTAGCAATCTTTGAATTGTTGATTCATGAAACGGATGTATTTCTTATCTCCTGTCATATTATAAAGCCGGGCATAAACGGGAGGGGCCATAAAAAGGGCATCACACCAGGTCCAGCGTTCCAGAGTCCGGCCGTCCCGGTAGTTTAACTGCATCGGATTTACGGAGGGATGTGCTATAACCCAGTCCGTGCGTGCAATAGTCGGGTTAATCATATTGGGGTTCTTTTTGTTGTAAAAACGATACATATCGATATACATCTGGCTAACGCAAATGTCGTCTGCATGATACATCCGTTTTTCCGGTTGCCATCCGGTTTTTCCTCCGGTTTTATTCAGGAATTTCAGATAAGATTCGTCTTTATCCAATTCCATTGCCATTTTGCCCCAGTCAAACATACCGATATACATGATGGCATTTACCCAATTGTTGGGGGAATACGGAACTTTTGAAAAGTTGGCTATTTGCCAGTCTGCTACACTTTTCATTACTTTTTTTACTTCTGTTTTCCTGAAGCCGGAACTAAAATTTTGTGCATTCAGATTTGTACATATACACACAATACAAATAAAATTGGCAATGAGTTTTTTCATATTTATTTATTTTATGCAATCGATAATGCAAATATAAAAATAAACTTTATTTTCTTAAAATTCCGGAAACAGAAATCCCCCCACAGTTCGTATCACGACCGTGGGGGGATTGGGTGTTTGGTTATTTCAAAACATTTTTGATTTGTTTTTTGGCCAGTGTCAAAGGGGCTAATGAACAGGGACCGTTAATACAACCTCCGTCGCAGGCCATTACTTCCACGAATTGTGCATCGGGTTTCTTGGCCATTGCTTTTAATAAAGCCTGATTTTTTTTATCCAGTCCTTCGATGTGGATGTTGGAATATTTGTCTCCGATAGCATGAACTACTGCAGCCTGTACTCCTCCGGCTTGTGCAAAGCCGCGGCCAAATTGAGTGACATCCTGATTCAGTTCTTTTTCGCTACAGTTGGTGACATCTATGTTATAGGCTCCCAAAAAGGCTCCCAGTTCTTCAAAGCTCATGACATAATCCACTTCGGGAACGGAGTCGGCCTCATGTCGTTTTGCCAGGCACGGTCCGATAAACACGACTTCGGCGTCGGGATATTTTTCTTTAGCGTAGCGTGCGGCATAGACCATCGGACTTCTGGTTTCAGAAACAAATGGTTTCAGTGCCTGGGCATGTTTTTCCACCCAGCCTGTATATGCGGGGCAGCAGGAAGTAGTCATGAAAGCCTGACCTTCCTTCATTTTTTCTTCCAGTTCTTTTGCTTCATTGGCAGCGGTGATTTCTGCTCCCAGTGCTACTTCGATAACGTCATCGAAACCAATTTGTTTAATGGCAGCCAAAACCTGTCCCGGTGTTGCGTTGAATTGTCCGTAAATGGCAGGAGCCGGGATAGCTATGATTTTCTTTTTCGGATTACTTAGTGTTTTGTGGATGTCAATAATTTTAGAACGTTCCATGATGGCTCCGTATGGACATGCCTGCATACATTTTCCGCAATAGATGCATTTGTCTTTGTCTATGTGTTCAACGCCTTCGGCATCTTTGCTGATGGCTTTTACGGGACATACATCTTCGCAAGGAACCGGTGTATATACTATAGCATGATAAGGGCATACTTTCTGACACAAACCGCAGTTTACACAATCTTCCCGGCTGATGCTTGCTTTGCCTCCAATAAAAGATATTGCGGTTTTCGGGCAGTTCATCACACAAGGCCGGCCTTCACATCCCCGGCAGAGGTTGGTAACGGCGTATTGGGATTGTATGCAGGCACTGCATGCCTCATGTACAACGGAAAGGATATTTTCTTTGGTATTTTTATTGGCCATAGCCATCCGGGCAAAATCCGACAAATGAATCAGGTCGATTTCTTCGTCGGTAATTTCAAATCCCAGAATGGAGATGATTTTATGTTTCAGAATGTAGCGGTCTTTATGGATACAGCATCTTACGGGACGTTTGTTGCGGGGACGCATTTCTACCGGCAGATATTTCAGTCTGGTAATTAATTCGTCGTCTTTTAATAGTTTGACGATCCGGATTAGCAACTCCCGTTTGGTGAGCATCGCAAAATTGTCGTACAACATTTTTAAATTCTTCTTTATGATTTGTAATAGGTTTTCTTTATTTCCGGAAATTCATCTCCGGTTCTGATTCATTCGCACCTTTCGCCGCATAGCACATTTGGCGGTGTGTTTCTGATATTTAATTATAAAATGTCATGCATCAGACAGTTGTCAAAGATAGCTAATTTCTACGTTTTTCAGATATTTCATTTCTAATAAATATTTAATTTTCTTAACGACTTCTGCGGGAAAATTAGTTGTTGCAGCCATAAAAAGATACTCCCCCAAAAACGGAAGCGTTTTGGGGGAGTATTGAATCAGGGTTCTCCTCGTAATTATTTCTTTGCTGTTTCTTTATTTTTCCCGAATTTATTCCGGAAATCATAAGATAACGGAGTTGCGATGAACAACGAAGAATATGTACCGACGATGATACCAATCAACAAGGCGAAAACAAATCCTTTGATGGAGGTACCTCCGAAGATAAAGATAGCCAGCAACACAACCAACGTTGACAGTGAAGTACTGAAAGTACGGCGTAGTGTAGAGTTCAAAGCTGCGTTTGTATTTGCTTTGTCGTCGCGTTTCGGGTACAGGTTGTGGTATTCACGGATACGGTCGAATACAACTACCGTATCGTTGATTGAGTAACCGACAACGGTCAGGATGGCTGCAATGAATGCCTGGTCAATTTCCAGAGAGAAGGGAAGCAGACCGGAGAATATGGAGAATATTCCCAATACTACGATGGTATTGTGTGCCAGTCCTAATACGGCTCCTGCTCCGTATTGCCATTTTGTGAACCGAATCATGATATACAGGAAGATGACAAGCAATGCAAATATTATTGACCAGATTGCTGCCCGGGTTACATCTTCTGCCACAGCCGGACCTACTTTTTGTGACATCTGGCGATAGTCTGTCAGGAATACTTCTTTGGAGGTCCCGGCGGGGATGAATTTTTGCAGACCTTCGTACAATAAAGTTTCTACTTCGTCATCGGCTTCGGTTCCTTCGTCAGCAATTTTGTATTTGGTGGTGATTCTTACCTGATTCTCTCCACCGAAAGTTTTCACTTCAGGGCTGCTGCCGTATACGGTAGCCAGGCTTGCTGCAATTTCTTCAACTTGTACAGGCTGGTCGAAAGTTACCGTGTAAGTTCTACCACCAACGAAATCGATACCTTTGTCTAAACCTTTGGTAATTAAGGATACCAGGCAGATGACGGTAATGATTCCGGAGACAATGTATCCTACTTTTCTTCTTTCGAGGAACGGGAAATGTATGTCGCGCAACCAGTTTGCAGTAAATGGTGTGGTAAATTTTACATTTTCGTTTTTGCTGGAAGAATAATCCAGTATAATACGGGTAATGAAGATTGCACAGAACAGAGAGGTAAAGATACCAATAATTAATGTGGTAGCGAAACCTTTGATAGGACCTTCTCCGAAATAATACAGGATGAAACCGGTCAGTAAGGTTGTGACATTTCCGTCAATGATGGCGGAATAAGCTTGTTTGTACCCTTCTTTTATAGCTAGTTTCAAGCCTTTTCCGGAACGCAGTTCTTCCTGAATCCGTTCATAAATCAATACATTGGCGTCTACAGACATACCCATGGTCAACACGATACCGGCAATACCAGGCAGGGTCAGTACTGCTCCGATAGAAGCCAGTACACCAAACAGGAAGAACAGGTTGGTGAACAGAGCAATATCGGCAGCTAAACCTGCACCACGGCTGTAGAAGAATAACATATATACAAGTACTAATACGAATGCTATGACGAATGACCACATACCTGATTGGATGGACTCGCTACCCAGGGACGGTCCTACGATTTCGTCGGCAATGATACGTGCGGGGGCAGGTAGTTTACCTGATTTCAGAATGTTTGCAAGGTCCTGAGCTTCTTTGATATCGAAACGTCCGGTAATCTGGGAGCTTCCGCCTGTAATTTCATTGCTTACATTCGGAGAAGAACAAACAAAGCCATCCAATACGATAGCGATGCAATGTCCGGTATTGTCTTTAGTCAGGCGTGCCCATATTTTGGCTCCTTCGCCGTTCATATTCATGGATACAATGGGGCGGCTTCCGTTGGGTTCGAATTCCTGCCGGGCATCAACAACCGCACCTCCGTCCAACGGAGCTTTTCCGTCGCGGGTGGTGATTTTGATGGCATGTAAAGGTATGTATCCGTTTTCTGCTTTCATTTCCCACAACAGCCGTGCATTACGGGGCAGGCTGGCTTTGATTTGCGGTAGAGCCAACAGTTGATTAATGGCTGCTGTATCTTTAATCCGGGCGTAACCTACGATGGAACCATTCGGGATGATTTGGCCATTGCGGTCGATGTTCGGGCTCAGCAGGCCGAATAACGGATTTTGTTTTTTGAACTCCGCTTCGTTTGCCAGCAGATTGTTTACTGAATCTTGTGCAGAAATATTTGCAATTAAACTATTTTCAATGGAGTCTGTTTTTATTTCAGTAGTTGTTACTGTTTCTGAAACGGTTTCAGTTTCTTTCTCAGTATTCAATACTTCGCTGGCTTCCTGAATTTCGCGAGCCTTTTCGTTGGCTGCAGCCAGATACTGATAAAAATCGCCGTTATCGAAAGTTTCATAAAATTCAAGAGCTGCGGTACCTTGCAACAATTTTCTTACCCGCTGGGCATCTTTGATTCCCGGGAGCTCGATAACGATACGTCCTGAGATGTCTGCTTTACGGATATTGGGCTGAGCCACTCCGAAACGGTCGATACGGGTGCGCAGGATATTGAATGTGTTGTCGACAGCTCCATCTGCTTCCTGACGGATAACGTCCAATACTTCCTTATTGCTTGCACCAATTTTGATTTTGTCTTTTAATTCGACTGTTCCGAACAAATCGGGAGATGCCAGTTGAGCATTGGGAGCAATTTTTTCGAATGCTTCGCCAAACAGAGTAACGAAATCTTTCGGACTGCTGGTCCGCATCCGGATAGCTTCTTGTATAGCTTGGTTGAAAGCCGGGTCCGGAGTGTAGTTGGCCAGGCTGCGTACAACGTCGGCAACATCAACTTCCATGGTTACGTTCATACCGCCCCGCAAGTCAAGTCCTAAATTCAGTTCCAATTCTTTACACTCTTTGTAAGTGTATTTGGCAATACCCAGAAAATTGTATATTTCCTGATTTGCAATAGAATCCAGATATGCTTTTTCCCTGTCGGGGTTTCCTTGCGCAAATTCTTTTGCTGCTTTTTCAACCCGATTGGTTTTCCAGGTAAAAGACAACTGGTAAAGACTCACCAACGCCAAAGCAATGGCAAGCAGTGTAATCGCTCCTTTATTCTGCATTTTACAATAGATTATATATTACTTAATTTTTATTAATTCTTTCTTCAAGATTAATGCGCAAAAATATAATATTTTTTCTAAAAAAACAGTCAAATCCGATTTAAAGTCGCCGGATTTAAGATTTTGGTTTCTGATTTTTTATTTTGATTGAAAATTCAGGATGATTTTTGAAGCAGACAAATCAATAATGGTCCGGTAGCGGACACAAAAATCGCATCCCAGCAGACCTATGATTTTCCGGTTGAGGTATTTGTTGTACATTTCATTTACGTAATCCAGGTCCATGGCTGCCAGTTGTATGTCTTTTAATTTACGGCCTCCGATTTTTATGCAACCGGCTTTGAACAGGCTGACTTCTTCTATTTTTCCGTTGACACTGCCGGATTGCATGGAGGTAGTTGATGTCTTGTCTTTGATTTTTTCCGGAAATAGTTTTTGGTCGATAACAGTTACTGAAGCTCCCGTATCAATAATCATATCTCCCTGTATTCCGTCTATTTCTATTTTTACAAGTATATGAAAACTGGTGTCTTCCAATTCCACAATCTCCACCGGAACCGTGGTTGTGTCCGACCGATAACCGAATAGTTTTATGTTTTTAATTTTTTCTTTCATAAGTTGCAAAAATAAGAAACCGTCCCGATATTCGGGACGGTTTCTTGATTTTTAACCTATACTAAGGATTTAGTTCAGAACATTTTCATGTTGTCGAGCACATCCATTACTGAACGCACGGCTTTTGCAGAATTAGCCAGTAATTCTTTTTCTTCGTTGTCCAGTTTTACTTCGATGATTTTTTCGATACCGTTTTTACCCAGTACAACAGGAACGCCAAGATAGATGTTGTTCATGCCATATTCGCCGTTTAACAGGGCGCATACCGGGAATACCCTTTTCTGGTCGCGGATGATGGCTTCTACCATTTGAGCTGCGGCAGCTCCCGGAGCATACCATGCAGATGTTCCCATCAATTTTACCAATTCGCCTCCGCCGACTTTGGTACGTTCGATGATTGCGTGCAATTTGTCGGCATCAATCAGTTCGGTGACAGGGATACCGCCTACTGATGTGTAACGGGGCAGGGGAACCATTGTGTCTCCGTGACCTCCGAGCAACAGAGCCTGAATGTCTTTCGGTGATACGTTCAGGGCTTCTGCCAGGAATGCGCGGTAGCGTGCCGTATCCAGGACACCTGCCATACCGAATACTTTGGAGGAATCCACTTTTGCCGCCAGATAAGCGCAGTAGCACATAACGTCCAACGGATTGGATACGATGATGATTTTGGCATCCGGAGAGTGTTTGATTACATTTTCAGTAACAGACTTTACAATTCCGGCATTGGTGGAAATTAAGTCGTCACGGCTCATGCCCGGTTTGCGGGGCAGACCGGAAGTGATGACAACCACTTCTGAGTTTTGGGTTGCCGCATAATCATTGGTCACCCCTTTGATGCGGGTGTCGTACAGATTAATCGGGGCAGTCTGCCACATATCCAGTGATTTTCCTTCGGAAACACCTTCTTTGATGTCCAGGAGGACTACTTCATTTACGATGTCTTTTTCTGCAATACAATTGGCACATGTTGCACCCACATTGCCTGCTCCAACGACTGTTACTTTCATTTTGTAATAATTTTTATTGTTATACTTAAAATAATTGCCTTTTTTCAGAGGTTTAATTCTGACGTCAAATTTAATTCTTTTTTATACCAATACAAAATATTAGAGAAAAAATTCTTTAATATTAGGCGGGTTTTCTTCAACAGCGTCTTTACAAGTGGTGTTTGAACTATTATTTGGCGGGCATTGTGCGGTGTTGAAAATAAAGGTACCATACAGGCAGTAGAGTTCCTTTCAGAATGCTTGAAATCGTAATGCTCCACCAGATTCCTGTCAGTCCCAGTGCAGGGAATGTAGTCAGCCAAAAAGCCATTGGAATCCGGGCACCGGTAAAAATAATACCGGAGAGGGCCGGGGGAGTGGTATGTCCTGTGCCGTTGAAAGCACCGGCGGTGACGGATTCTGTGACCATGAACAGTTGGGACAGGGCTAATATTTTGAGGTAATCGCCTCCTGCTGCAATGGCATCGGTTTCTGTGACAAAAAGACTAAAAATTTCTTTATTCAATGTCCAAAAAAGTATGCTTGCGAAAAGTCCGATGCATCCGGCAATTGCTAAAGTCAGCCGGTAACCGGTACGGATGCGTTGGTAATTGCCGGCTCCGTAATTCTGACCGGTGAAGGCGGCCAGTGCGGTGGAGAAACCGGCGGCCGTCATCCAGGAAATGGCTTCGATTTGTGCGCCGATGCTTTGTGCGGCGACGCCGACGGAGCCCCATTGTGCTGCTAATTTTGCTGATTGGTATGGTTTTATCCGGATGTTTTTATAACGGGGCAAATGTATATAATAAATTCAGGTATTTATATACATCGTTTACATTAAATTACTGTTTATTTATTCTTTTCCGCTACCTCCGGAATGGTTTTCAGCACTGGTTTCCGCTTCCGTTTTTGTGCTTCCTTCCGGAATATAGTGTATAATCTAAAGTTTTATCTTTGTCTGAACGTTGAAAATTGGAAATTGAAAATTAATTTTGTACTTCTGTAAAATTTCTGTGGGGTAAAAATTTGCGGGATGTTGGTTGGGTAATCAGTAATATTTTAAAATAATGAAAAAGAATGTAGTTGTTATTGCTGGAGGTAATTCTTCGGAATACGGGGTGTCTATTCAATCCGGAAATCATATTTTTGAAGAGGTTGACGGGGAAAAATACAATAAGTATCTGATGATACTGAAAGGCCGGGATTGGCATATAGAATTGGACGGAGCCGGATATCCGGTTGATAAAAATGATTTTTCGTTTGAGTATGCGGGAAAGAAAATAATGTTTGATTTTGCTTACATCACTATTCATGGGAATCCTGGTGAGAACGGGATGTTGCAGGGGTATCTGGATATGATGGGGATTCCTTATTCCACTTGTTCGGCTTTGTGTGAGGCATTGACATTTGATAAGTATACCTGTACGAATTATCTGAATGGTTTTGGTATTAACACGACTCATCCGGTGATGCTGACCCGTGGTCAGGCTTTCAGTAAAGAAGCCGTGTTGGAAGCCGTGGGTTTGCCTTGTTTTATAAAACCCAATGCCGAAGGGTCCAGTTTTGGGGTATCTAAGGTGAAATCCGGTGAAGATTTTGATGCTGCAATAGAAGAAGCTTTCAGTAAATGTAAGGAAATCCTGGTGGAGAGTTTTATTGATGGAACGGAGTTTACCTGTGGTTTGTATAAAGCTGGAGGAAAAAAAGTAATTATGCCGGTAGCAGAAGTTATTCCCAAGAAAGAATTTTTCGATTATGAAGCAAAATATGATGCCACGATGTCTGATGAGATTATTCCGGGCCGTTTCCCTGAAGAGATTACCGAACGGATTCAGAGTATGGCGTCGGAGGTTTATGATATACTCCGGTGTGAGGGGATTATCCGGATGGATGGTTTTGTACGCGGTGAGGAAGTGATTATGTTGGAGGTGAATACCACTCCGGGAATGACAGCCAATAGTTTCGTTCCAAAGATGGTCCGTGCCATGGGATGCCGTTTGCGTGATGTGATTACGGAGATTATAGAAGATAAATTGAGATGAGATAAAGCGGTGTTCGGATGACGCCGGAAAAAGGGAGGAGGAGCGGATTATTTCTTTATTCAATAATTCCTCCTCCCACAACATCTTCTCCTTCGTAAAATACGGCACTTTGTCCGGGGGTGATGGAATCCATGTTGTCGTGGAATACCACTCGCAGACGTTTTTTTTCCGGGAATAGCGAAGCCTTTCCCCCTTCATTCCGGTACCGGATTTTGACCATTACTTCCAATCCTTCAGGGATTTGTGTATATTTCATCAGATTGACTTCTTTGGCGTATAAAGTATTGCCTTGTAATTCGTCTTTAGTACCTAGTACAACTGTATTGTCTTCCGGGTGGATGGCAATGACAAACATGGGATGTCCCAACGCTATTCCCAGTCCTTTCCGCTGACCTATGGTATAGTTGGGAAAACCTTTGTGCATGCCTAGTTTTTTTCCGGCGGAGTCAACGAAGTAGCCGGGCCCGTATTTTTCGGTGAAGTTGTCCACGTGTTCTGCCAGGAATGTCCGGTAATCATTGTCCGGAATGAAGCAGATTTCCTGGCTTTCTCCTTTTCGGGATAATTTTTCGTAGCCGTGGTTGTATGCAATTTTACGGACCTCCGTTTTGGTTAATTCTCCCAGTGGAAAGATAGTCCGGGACAGGTTTTCCTGTGTCAGTGTCCACAAAAAATAGGTCTGGTCTTTACTTAAATCTGCTCCTTTGCGCAGGAACCAGCGTTTGTCCTGCAGTCCGATACGGGCATAGTGTCCGGTTGCGATGAAATCGCATCCCAGTTCATCGGCTGTTTCAATGAGTTTTCCCCATTTGATGGTTGAATTGCAGACAACACAGGGGTTGGGGGTGTGGCCCTGTAAATATTCGTCAATAAAATTAGTGATTACCTGGTCTTTGAATTCCTGGCGGATGTCCAAAATATGGTGTTCAAATCCCAGTTCGCCGGCCATGCGTTTGGCTTCGAACAGGGAATCTACACTGCAGCAGCCTTTTTCTTTTTCCAGACATCCTCTGGAAATATTGTCGAAAGTGCGGTAAGTGACACCTGTCAGTTCGCAACCTTGTTCCAGCAGCAACATGGCGGCAACGGTACTGTCAATCCCGCCGCTCATGGCCATAAGTACTTTTTTCGGTTTCATAGGTTCCGGGCGCATTTATTGGTTGTTGCGTAAATAGCCGTCAGTATTCATAAAACGGGTTTCGCTGTGGTAATCGTCTTTTTCTATTTCTGTATCCGGTTCGGTGAGCGGAACGGTATTATTCAAGGAAAAACAGATGTATTTTATTTTTTTCCCCCGGGATAACCATTGTTTTTCATAAAAGGTTTTTATACCCAGGATTTTGTTTTCGTATCCGCATCCGTACAAATCTTCTGTCTGGATAGTTGCCGGCAGATGGTTTGTTTTCAAAACTTCTGCCGTATAGGCATAGAGAAAAGGGCTGTCGGTTTTTAAATGAATCAGAGCGTCCGGCCGGAGAATCTTCTGGTATAAACTCAGGAAACGGGTGCCGGTGAGGCGTTTCCGGGCTTTGGACATTTGGGGATCGGGAAAAGTAATCCATATTTCAGCTACTTCTTCCGGAGCAAAAGCCGATTCCAGTAGTTCGGCGTACATGCGTAAAAAAGCGACATTGGACAAATTTTCTGCTGCAGCCATTTTGGCTCCTTTCCACATCCGCGCCCCTTTGATATCCAGACCGATGAAATTCTTTTCCGGAAATAGTTTTGCCAGTTCGACGGTATATTCGCCTTTGCCGCAACCTATTTCCAGAATGACGGGATGATTGTTGCGGAATACTCCGGCATTCCATTTTCCTTTTAATTTATAATCGGTGCGGAATATTTCTTCGTGCCGGGGTTGGAAAACGTTGGATAGTGTATCCATTTCCGCGAATTTCGCCAATTTATTTTTTGCCATATTTTTTAGTCTGTAATCTTCTCAATCCTGATGCCGACATTTTTAATCCCTTTCATATCTTCGATACGCATGCCTTGTTCTATTCTGAATCTGACATTTCCCCGGGGGAGGGAAACCGGATTGCGGCGGATACTTTGTTCTATGGTTTTGATGCTTCCGCCTTTCCCGAGCCATCTTCCGTCCGGTTCGGCTATTTTAATATTGACAGTATCTTTCAATTGTTGTGCTGCATGGCTGCGTGTAGAGATGAAACACCACAAATTGGCCATTTCGAAGTCGGTGGTGTGGCGGATACTTAAAGTAACGTTATAAAGTCCGCTGTCGGGGATGTGAGTGTTGAATTCAATGGCTTTGTATCTGTTCCAGTTTTCTTCCGGCAATTTTTCATATTTTTCGAACACTGCAGGGGAATGGCAGGCAATGTTGAATAATACAAACAAAGGTATAATGAATTTTTTCATTTGGTTGTGTTTTGATTAATCATTTAAAAAGAGGATGGATGTGCCTTGTGCAGTGATTTCCATTTCAATAGTGGCTCCCATAATTAAGGGGAAATTTTGTTCGTCGTGTCCTGCCGGGAAACCGAAACATACCGGATAGTTGTATTCTTCCATTAATTCCCGGATAATTTCATCTGCATTTTTGCCGAAATGGAGTCCTTTCATTTCTGAGAAGTGTCCGATAATAAGTCCTTGCAGGCGTTCAAATTTTTCCGATAGTTTCAAGCTTTGCAGCATCCGGTCGAGGGCATAGAGATTTTCCCCGACATCTTCTATAAATAACACGGGGCTTTGGCGTTTGCACTCCAAGGGAGTAGACCTCAGGCAATGCAACAGAGTCAGGTTGCCTCCGGTCAATTCTGCTTTTATCAGTCCTTCTTTATTGAAAGGGTGTGCCGGAATCTGGTAGGCTGAAATGTTTCCGAACAAAAATTCTCTGAGGCGTTGCATGGCTTGGGGGCTTGAATTTTTGAAGTTTTTGGGCATGGGGGCATGCATACTTTCAATTCCCAGGGTATTGAGTTTGGAATGAAATACGGTAATGTCACTGAAGCCTATCAGCCATTTGGGGGAGCCTTGAAAAGCAGAGTAATCCAGTTGCTCAACAATGCGCATGCTGCCGTATCCTCCCCGGGTGCAAAATATGGCTCGTATGTCTTCATTGTCCAAAGCCCATTGCATATCCTCGCGGCGTTGTTCATCGCTTCCTGCAAAATACCCTTGTTTTTCGCAGACATGAACTCCTGTAACGGGGTGTAATTCCCAGGTCCTTAGAATTTCCATGGCGTCGTGGATATAGTTTGCTTCGATGGAGCCTGCCGGGGAAACGAGGGCAACTTTATCGCCGGGTTGAAGGAAAGGAGGTCTGTACATGTTGAGTTTAAATTATAAAATAAGTTTCGATGGCGAAGATAAGTAATTTTCAATTTTCAATTTTCAATTTTCAATAATTTCTTACCTTTGCACGTTATAATTTCAAATTTGAAATAAGATATGACCAAATTCAAAAGGAATCTGATTACGACGGCCTTACCTTATGCAAACGGGCCTGTTCATATCGGTCATCTGGCCGGAGTGTATGTGCCTGCGGACATTTATGTCCGTTATTTGCGGCAGAAAGGTGAAGAAGTAGTTTTTATCGGTGGGTCGGATGAGCATGGAGTGCCCATTACTATAAAGGCACAGAAAGAAGGGGTTACCCCTCAGGATATTGTCGACCGGTATCATCGCATTATTAAAGATTCCTTTGAAGAATTCGGAATTTCGTTTGATATTTATTCCCGGACCAGTTCCCGGACTCATCATGAATTGTCCTCTGCATTTTTTAAGAAATTGTATGATGAAGGTAAGTTTATAGAGAAGACTTCAATGCAATTTTATGATGAGCAGGCCGGTCAGTTTTTAGCAGACCGTTATATTGTGGGGAAATGTCCTCATTGTGGTAATGAACGGGCTTACGGGGATCAATGCGAGGCTTGTGGTACCAGTCTGAATGCGACGGATTTGATAGACCCGGTTTCGGCTATTACGGGCAATAAGCCGGAGTTGAAGGAAACAAAGCACTGGTATTTGCCTTTGGATAAGTATGAAAGTTGGTTGAAAGAGTGGATTCTGGAAGAGCATGAGGAATGGAAGCCGAATGTATACGGGCAATGTAAGTCGTGGCTGGACAATGGTTTGCAGCCCCGGGCAGTGACCCGAGACCTGGATTGGGGGGTTCCCGTGCCTTTGGAGGAAGCTAAGGGGAAAGTTTTGTATGTATGGTTTGATGCTCCGATTGGTTATATTTCTGCGACGAAAGTTTTGACACCTGAGTGGGAGAAATACTGGAAGGACCCGGAAACGCGGATGATTCATTTTATCGGAAAGGATAATATCGTATTTCACTGTATTATTTTTCCTGCTATGCTGAAGGCGGAGGGAAGTTATATATTGCCGGATAATGTTCCGGCCAATGAGTTTTTGAATCTTGAAGGGGATAAAATCTCGACTTCCCGGAACTGGGCGGTTTGGTTGCATGAATATCTGCGTGATTTTGAAGGGAAACAGGATGTGCTGAGGTATGTTCTGACAGCCAATGCACCTGAAACGAAGGATAATGATTTTACCTGGAAGGATTTTCAGGCGCGTAACAATAATGAGTTGGTGGCTATTTACGGTAATTTCATCAACCGGGCATTGGTGCTGACTCAGAAATATTTTGGCGGTATTGTTCCGGAACGCGGGGAGTTGACTGATTATGACAGGGAGGTGTTGGCAGAGATTCCTCAGATTATTGAAAAAGTTGAAAAGAATCTGGATTCTTTTCATTTCCGGGATGCTTTGAAAGAGTGTATGAATCTGGCACGTTTGGGGAATAAGTATCTGGCAGATACAGAACCTTGGAAATTGATTAAGACGGACGAAGGACGGGTGAAAACTATTTTGAATATTTGTTTGCAACTTGCAGCGGATCTTTCTACTTTGACCGAACCTTTTATTCCTTTTAGTGCTGTTAAGTTAAGAGGATTTCTGAACATAGAGCCAGTGAAATGGGAGCGGATGGGTGATGAGGTGGTATCTGCCGGACATCAGTTGGGAGTTCCCGGTTTGTTGTTTGGTAAGATAGAGGATGAGGAGATTCAGAAACAAGTAGATAAATTATTGGCTACCAAGAAAGAAAATGAGATGGCTAACGCTCAGGTGCCTGCTGCGAAACCAAACATTGCTTTTGACGATTTTGCAAAAATGGATATCCGTGCGGGAAAGATTGTTGCGGCTGAGAAGGTGGCTAAGACGAAAAAGTTGATGAAACTGACCGTTGATACGGGCATTGATGTGCGGACGGTTGTATCAGGTATCGCTGAATATTATGCTCCGGAGGAAGTGGTAGGACAGCAGGTTAGCATTTTGGTTAATCTGGAACCCAAATTGTTAAAAGGAATAGAATCTCAGGGAATGATTCTGATGGCCGAGAATGCAGATGGTTCTTTGGCTTTTGTCCGGCCGGACAAAGAGGTAAAAGCCGGGTCTGAAATCAGATAAAATCACCGGTTTTGATTTACACTTCTTTTTTTCGGGAGAGTAAAACATCAGAAGGCGCAATTTCTTGCGCCTTCTGTGTGTTTTAGGGAGACATTCCCCGGAGACTTTAAAACCGTTCTGACAGGGATTTGAAAAGAAATTATTATATGTGCGTGCGTCTGTGTGGTGTGTGCGTGGTGTAATATCCCGTAGTTTGTCAGACTGTCATTTTAAAGAACTGTCGTGGAAAACAGCTTGTTTATAAGCTTCCTCTCCCCGTGGTGTGTGCTAAATCATGGAGTTTTACGGGGAAAAAAGGATAAGGTTACAGATTTCTGAATTTTTTTTGAAAAAAATATGATTTTTTTTTCTTGTGCTGTCTTTTCCCTGTTAATTGCGGGTTTACGAATGAATAAACAATGCTATTCCATGTATATTATCCGGGGGAAATGACAGGAGACTTGTCTGGTTTCTGAGTAAGCACAATAAGTATGCCTATAGATTTTATGATTGCTGCCCCCCGCGTGCCTGAGGAACGGTGAACGGGCGGATATAACGGGTGACCCAGAAACTGGGAATGGTGCAAATGATAATCCAGATAAAGAAATTCTGGTAGCCGATAAATTCTTCTACCCATCCTGCAAGCATGCCGGGGCCCATCATACCCAGAGCCATAAAACCGGTACAGAGTGCGTAATGTGCTGTCTGATGTTTTCCGGCACAGAATAGCATCATAAAATAGGTCAGGGAGGTGAAGCCGAATCCGTATCCCAATTGTTCTATGGCTACGCAGCCTGAAATCAGGGGCAGGTTGTCGGGCCGGACCAGTGCCAGATACAGATAGACCAGATTAGGCAGATTCATGGCGGCAGTCATTCCCCAGAGACAAGAATTTAATCCTTTCCGGGAAATAACAATACCTCCGGCAATTCCCCCCAGGGTTAATGCAATGACTCCGATGGTGCCATAAATGAAGCCGACTTGGGTGGTAGATAATCCCAGTCCGCCTGTTGCCGGGGAATCCAACAGGAAAGGGGAGGTTATTTTTACCAGTTGTGATTCGGCAAAACGATAAAACAAAATGAAGAGCAGGGCCGGAAGTATTCCTTTCTTTCGGAAAAATGAACTGAATGTGTGACCAAATTCCCTGATTACGTGCCGGAGGGTAGTATGCTGCGGGCTGGTGATTCCCCGGTTTTGTTCCGGATGGGGAAGAATCCTGTGGTGATACACATACAGTAAAACAAATAATGCTGTCAGCATGTAAAATGTGACAGACCATGCTTTGGGAATGGCGGTCGTAGCAGGTAAATGTTCAGAATATAATTTTTCTAATATTCCGGCGGACATGACCAGTATTCCTTGTCCGAAAACGATAGCTATCCGGTAAAAGGTGTTTCGTATGCCGATGAAATATGCCTGGTTTTGTTTATTTAACGCCAGCATATAAAAACCATCTGCAGCGATATCGTGTGTGGCAGAGCTAAAGGCTAACAGCCACATGAAACTCAGGCAATAGCGGATGGGAAGGGGGGCTTGTAAGGTTAAGGCTATTCCGCCCAGTCCGGCACCGATAATAATTTGCATAACGACAATCCACCAGCGTTTGGTTTTCAGAATGTCTACCAACGGACTCCACAAGGGTTTAATGACCCAGGGAAAATATAGTCCGCTGGTGTAAAACGCGATGTCCGCATTAGACATACCGAGCCGTTTGAACATAATTACGGTTACGCTTGTAACGATGACGTAGGGCATGCCTTGTGCAAAATAGAGGGTGGGAATCCAGGACCAGGGTTTCATGATGTTTTTATTTCAGATTGCGGAATAAATATCGTATTCTTTAAAAATAAAGTTTTGAAATCTCACTGTTTTTGAAATAATGTTTCAGAATCTGGCGGTAGGTATAGCCTTTTGCTCCCATAACCGCGGCACCTATCTGGCATAAGCCGACGCCGTGTCCCCATCCTGCACCGCGGAAAATGAAATTTTCTTCTTTTTTATCGATGACAAAAGCGGAACTGTAAAGATGAGTGGGTGAAAAAGCTTTGCGGATGACCAGTTCTTTACCGATTTCCATGGTTTTCCGGGTTCCGATGATTTTTATCCGGCACAGACGTCCTGAGGTTCCTCTTTCCAAAGGTATGATTTCTGTAATTGTTCCGAAATCAATGCCTAGTTTTTCTTTTACCAGAGCGGATAATTCTCCGGTTGTGTAGTTTACTTGCCACCGGAAAAAATGCCGGGTTTCCAGGTCATAATCGTTTAGCACTTCTCCCAGGATTTTTACATCTGAAGTGTTGCAAAAAGTTGCGGGGGAAGAAAGTATCCAGGCTCTGGCAGCTTTTTCTTCCGACAGATTTCCGGTTTCAAGTGGCATTTCAGAGTCGGTTATTTTGTCCAGGTAAGGATGTACGACAGGCTCCCAGGTATTTTCAAACCGTTCGGTTGCTCCGCCGCAACATTTTGAGAAACGGGCGTCACAAATTTGTCCGTGATAGGTCAGTACTTCTCCGCAGGTGGCCCGGACCGCTTGCCGGACTGTGTGGGTATAAGCTTTGCTGATTCCCTGATAACGTTGGCAATGGTCGTCGGCGCATACGTCAAAATTAGCGTGGTCCTCACGGTCGTACCAGCGGATGTATGTCTGTTCGGTTTCCTGACCACTTTGGTAATATCCGTTCCGATGCCGGGCTTTTTCTTTTTGAGCCAATAGCCAGCTTCGGGATATGACGGCATGGGCTTTTAAAAATTCCGGCGAGGATGTGGCTTTCATTTCAGAGGATATGACACTCAGCAGGTAGTCTTCCAGGGGTAGAATATTGATGGCAGTCAGGTGTTTTTTTTCGTCTATGATTTTTAATTTACCTTTAAACTTCTGGGTTTCTTTCCTTTCCCAATGGAACTGGATACCGATAGTTACTTCTGTGAGTTCAAAATCCCGGGTTGCATAGTTGTCCGGTTCGAAAATCAGGGGGAGGGTAATTTCCTGTGTACCGTCAGCGTTTTGTAACAGATATTTGCTGTTTTCCTTAATGATATAATATTCGCCTTCATATGCCTGATTGTTTGCATAGTAAGTGCCGTTTAGCCTGAAATGTATTTTGCCGGAGAATAGGATTCCTACTTCGATATGCGGAGTGTTTTGTATCATAAGATTATTTTTTGAAGTTGTTGTATAATGGTGTTGCGGCAATCAGGAGTTATAGAGACCTGTCCGAAAAGGTCTGTTAATAATGGGGCCGAATATCTGTAAAAATCTTCTTTCCGGGGAGCAATGATTACGCCGGCCATATCTACACATCCGGGACTGAATAATATTTTTTCTTCCCCTTCGGCGAAAAATTGCCGGGGACGTCTCAATTTCCGGGGAAAGATACATAGTGTCCACTGGCAGTTGTCGAACCAGGTGAGTATATTCATCATGGGTTCTTGCTGAAAAGGGATATTTTCTCCCAGGACGTGTTGTACGGAAGTGAATAACCGGGACAATAGTTGCAAGTCGGATGCCTGGATTACAATTACTTCCCGGAGATAATTTCTGAGTACAGAAATGGAATAGTAGTCTTGTTGATTGATGATTTGCCGCAATGCTGTCTGTTGGACATCTTTTTCCAGAGGCATAAGATTCCGGGGCACCATTTGGAAATGAAAATGGTCCGGGGCGGAAGCTCCGCATTCCGGTCCGTTGTAGAACACCGTGTAGCCTGGAAAATCGAAAGCCAGGTTCAACAGATTTTCAAAGTGTGGACCGATTTGTTGAGGGGTATGAATCTTGGCGGGTACTGTGAAATGCCGGTTGAAAATGGGATATGGGTTTACAAATATGTGGTATTGATTTCCGTAGGCAATACCCTGTTGACCTGCCGGTAAATGGTGTTGACAGAGAAAACACGGTCGGTTTTGTAGCGTTTGCCGGTCGATTTTAGCATTGGTTGACAATATCCGGGCGGGATTGTATTGCAGACGGATGGAGAATGTTCCGAACGGGATTTCTTTATAAACAACCTGTTGTAAGCCTGCGAAATTTTGCCGGGCCAGTTCAAATGTTTGCATTTGGCTGTTGTGTAATAGCTGCAAGTCTTCGTTATTCATCTGGATTTTTTGTTGTGTTCATGTTTATCCGGGCTGTGAGTTCCAGAGTGCGGATTTTGTCTTTGTAAAAATTGTATTGATTCTGTTTTGCAATGTCCAGGGAGGCATCGGAATTTCCTTCCCAACGGCGGCAAAGATACAATGAATCAAAAATCCGTCCTATACGGTATTCCCGGGAAATAGCCAATGCTACGGCGTAGTCTTCCCCATAACTGACATTGGGAAATTTAAGTTGCCGTATGACCGGGGTGTAGAAAGCCCGGGGTGCTCCCAGCCCATTGATGCGCAGGGCATTATTGTGGCCGTTCCGGGGGGTCCATTCCCGGTGGTCTATCTTTCCCGGCGGAATTTCTTCGAGCCTGAAATTTACCATTTCGTAACTTCCGATAACCATAGCGCATTTTTCGTGATAGAAGGTATCTACTATTGTTTGTAGGATATATTCATTTTTGTAGAGGTCATCGCTGTCCAGTTGAACGGCGAATTTTCCGCACCGAGGGTGCAGGATCGCTTCATTCCAGCATCCTCCGATACCTAATTCCCGGGAAGATGGTATGTGATGGATAAGTGTCTGACTGGTGAGAGATAGTTTTTGCAAAATGGTTGTGGTGCCGTCTGTGGAATGGTTGTCAACAACAATGATATTGAACGGGAAGCTGGTTTTTTGGCGCATTGCCGAAGAAACAGCTTCGGCAATGGTGCCTGCTCTGTTTTTTACCGGGATAATCACAGAGGCTTCGGTCGGAAAAGTTTCTGCTTCTGTATCGATGTTCCGGGTTCGCGGTGTAAGCCTGGCTCCGATTGCCTGTAAGTGGGATGTGCAGGCTTTTTCCATTTCTATTTGTACTTCCCGGTTGCGCGGGTTTACGTAATCAAACTGTTTTTCTCCGGATTTCCGGAAATCCGTTTCTGTTACTGTGTAAAGGTATTCCGGAAGATGTACGATTCCGCCTTTGCGGGACAATCTTAGGCGTAAATCGTAGAGTGCGGCGAATTGGTAATGGTTGTCCATTTCTTTCACGGTTTCCGTAAATTCCGGGACTTTATATAATTGCAGGGGACCGAAATCGAAGTCATCTCTCAGACTGCCCGGTTGATATTCCAAGGTTGGAATGAGTTTTTCAGTGTTTCCCTCTGTACGGCAGTAATCTGTGTAAAGCATTATGGCATTGCTCATCCGGGCTGCCTGCAACATTCTTTCTATGGCATACGGAGCCAGATGGAGCTGGGTTGTTCCCGTGTATACCAAAAGATAATCCGTATGGTTTTGTCTGATGAGTTCTTGCAGGGATACCGTGTTTGTCAGACTTTTTAAATGAACGATTGGAGGAATTGTATCCATATTTCTCTGATTTTTGTTCAAAGCTATAAAAAATTGGGTATTTATCAGGATTAATCTGTCGGCAACAGATGCGGAAGACAGGTCTGGATGGTGTCAAAATCAAATCCGCGTCCCAGTCCGAAACGAATGAGCTTGGCTTTCAGTTTGTAAGGGTCTTTTTCGTTTAGTGTTTTCATTTTTTGTTCCAGGAGGTTCCGGCATTGTTCCCGGTAACTTTGGGAATCGACTGCATTCAGGGCTTCTGCGATGATTTCCGGCGGTATATTTTTTTGTCGCAGCATCAGGCTGATTTTTTGTTTACCCCAATGATTGAACCGGAATTTATCTTCTGTATATATCCGGGCAAAACGGGAATCATCAATGAATTTGTGTTGATATAGAAAAGTCATGATTTTTTGCATGTCTTTATCTGATATTTCCCATTTACGGAGTTTTTCAAGTATATCTGCCGTACAGTATTCTTTTTTGCTGCATAGTCCTGTTATAAGTTGAAGAGCTTTATCTGTCGTCATGGGTAATTGTTTAACGTCTTGCCTTTATCATTCTGTCTTTTCCGTAGAAGTCTTTGCGGAGTTCCGTTTCGGTATAGCCGTATTGTTCTGCTAATTCCAGGGTTTGAGGTCCCAGGGCTTCGTTGATTTCAAAAAACAGTAATCCCTGTTGATTCAAATATTTTTGTCCGAATTCACATATTTTGCGGTAAAATAATAAAGGCTCCCGGTCCGGAACAAACAGGGCTTGCGGCGGTTCGAACCGGAGTACTTTTGCTTCCATTGTTGTTTTTTCGCTTTCCCGGACGTAAGGGGGATTGCTGACAATCAGGTCATATTTGTCCCATTGTTCGTTTTCAAAATGTAAAATGTCCCTGACCAGCCATTCTGCATTTACTGCGTTCCGTTTTGCATTTTGAGACGCTATGGCAATAGCTTCGGGGGATATGTCAATTCCTGAAACGGAGCAGTCCGGATGAAGGCGGGCCAGAGTGATGGCTATGCAGCCGCTACCGGTTCCGATGTCGAGTACTTTTTGTCCGGGAAGCAGGTGTCTGCTGACCCATAATGTCAGTTCCTCGGTTTCCGGACGGGGAATCAGGGTGGATGAGTTGAGATTGAATTTCAGACCTGCAAATTCAGTCTCACCGATGATATATTGAATCGGGTGGTCGGATTTTAATAGATTGATAATTTCTGTAAATTTATTTATAAAGCTTTTTTCTAAAGTTTCGTTTTTTCTGAGATGGATATCTATATTTGTGAAGTGTAAAATATCCATGTAGATAATATTACAGATGCTTCGGATTTCATGCTCTGAATATGTATCTTTTAACTCTTGTAAAGCGTATTGTGACAGATGAAAAATAGTGTTCATGATACAAAGGTATAACTAATTTTATGTCCTGGTTACAGATTATCGTATTTGTTGTAATAGTTCTGTATGTTCTTACGGTGGCTAGTGTGGTTTTCAACGTGATTCTTGAAAACCGGAATCCGGTGCGTACCCTGGCATGGATTATTGTACTGGTTACGGTGCCTTTACTGGGTTTCATTTTTTATCTTTATTTTGGAGTGAATTATCGGAAGATAAAGATGTTTTCCATGAAAGGACTGGGGGATATGAAGTGGTTGCAGTATATGAGTGAGGACCAGAAGCAATTGATAAAAAAGTCGGAGTTTCTGCAAAAGCGTGAAAGTATAGAGGTCCGGAAACTGATGACTTTATTGTTGAATAACAGCAAGGCTTTGCTGACCCGTTTTAACCGGGTGGAGGTGTTGCATAACGGGGATGAGACTTTTCCGGCATTGTTCCGGGCGATGGAGAATGCCCGGAAATTTATTCATCTGGAATATTATATTATTGACGAAGGCCGGCTGGCTGCTCAGTTGAAGGATATTTTGCTTCGGAAAGCCAGGGAAGGAGTTGAGGTCCGGATTATATATGATGATGTGGGGTCGTGGGGATTATCGAAAGAGTTTATCCGGGAACTCCGGAAAGCGGGGGTGCAGATTTATCCTTTTCTGCCTGTGCGCTTTCATCATCTTGCAAATAAGGCAAACTACCGGAATCATCGGAAGATTGCGGTTGTAGACGGAGAAGTGGGTTTTGTCGGGGGACTGAATATCGCCGACCGTTATGTGGATGGTGTTCCGGGTATCGGAGCATGGCGGGATACCCATCTGAGGGTGGAAGGTGAAGTTGTTACTTCTTTGCAGGTTGTTTTTCTGATTGACTGGTATTTTGTACGGCAGGAATTGTTGTTGAATAAGAACGAATATCTTCCTTATATCCAGGCCGAAGGTCATGTGTTGGTGCAGACGGTGACTTCCGGTCCGGACAGTGACTGGGCTTCTATTCAGCAGTCGTATTTTACGTTGATTAATATGGCTAAGCGGTATGTTTTTATTTCTACGCCTTATTTTATGCCGGGAGAGACGACTTTGAATTCTTTGAAGACGGCAGCTATGAGCGGGGTGGATGTCCGTTTGCTGTTGCCTCATAAATCGGATTCGTGGCTGACAAATTGGTGTACTCGTTCGTATGTGGAGGAATTGTTGGAGGCCGGGGTGAAAATATATTGGTACCAAAAGGGAATAAACCACAGCAAAGTGATTATTGTGGATGGAAATGTGGCCAGTGTAGGTACGGCGAATATGGATTTAAGAAGTTTTGAGCAGAATTTTGAAGTGAGTTTGATTATATACGACCGGGATGTGGTGAAGGAGTTGGCTATGGATTTTATAAAAGATTTGAGAGTAAGTACGGATGAAGCTATTCGGCGGTGGAAATTCCGTTCGAAGAGGGAGAAAATATTTGAATCGGTGGCCCGTTTGTTTGCGCCGGTACTGTGACAGGATAAGGTTACCGGTTTTGGGCGGGAAAGTTATTGTGTTAGTACATTGAATTTATGAATAGTAGAGAAATTTCAGTTGTTTTGAATTGCGAAGCCTGTGGTGTGACAGACTTTGAAATTAGTGAAGTGTGTGCGGACAGTCGTTCTGTGAATCAACCTGAGGCAACTTTGTTTTTTGCTTTTAAAGGGGTAAACCATGACGGTCATCAGTATATACCGGAACTTTACGGACGAGGGGTGCGTAATTTTGTTGTCAGTGAAATGCGGCCTGAGTATGCCGGACTCCGGGGGGCAAATTTTTTTAATGTTCCGGATGTTTTACCGGCATTGCAGCGGTTGGCGGGTTGGCACCGGAGCCGGATTCGGGCGGAGGTGATTGGAATAACAGGCAGCAATGGTAAGACGATTGTCAAAGAATGGTTGTATCAGATGTTGTCCGGAGAGGCTGGTGTATATCGTAGTCCCCGGAGTTATAATTCGCAGATAGGGGTGCCTTTGTCGTTGCTTGGAATCGGGTTGCAGACTCGTTTGGCGATTATTGAAGCCGGAATATCTTTGCCCGGGGAAATGGAGCGTTTGCAGCAGATGATTTGTCCTGAGATTGGTATTTTTACTCATCTTGGGGATGCTCACGGGGAAAATTTTGTTTCTGCCGGACAGAAGTTGCGGGAAAAAGCGTTGCTGTTTAAAGATTGTAAATGTGTTGTAGGTCGGGAGGGGAAGGTCATGGAGGAATTATTGTCTGTGGTTTCGCCCGGAAAAGTGTTGTTGTGGGGAGAGGGAGGGAAGGCAGAGGTCCGGGTTGTGGAAAATTGTCCCGGCGACCAGGGTCGGGAGGTTGTGTTGAACTGGCAGGACAGGAAATACCGTTTCCGGATACCTTTTGCGGATGATGCTTCTTTTGAAAATTGCATGAATGCCGTTTGTGTGTTGTTGCTGAAAGGGAAAAGTCCGGAGTATGTTGCGGAAAAAGTGGAGGCTTTGCAGCCCATTGCAATGCGGATGGAGATAAAAGACGGCATTAATCACTGTGTCTTAATCAATGATTATTATAATTCGGATGCAGCCTCTTTTCAATTGGCTTTGAATACGTTGTCTATGCAGGATGCGGGGCGGGAGAAGGTGGTGATTTTGTCTGATTTCGTGGGGTCGGGGAATGAGGAAGAGGAGTTGTACCGGGAGGTGGCCCGGTTGTTGCGTGAGGCTGGTGTTTCTCTTTTTATAGGGATTGGGGATGTTATTTCCCGTTATAAATCTTATTTTCTGATTCCTCATTGTCGTTTTTATGAGGATACGGATAGTTTTCTGCGGCAAGAAAACCGGGAGCATTTCAGGGATCAGGTGATTTTGGTGAAAGGGGCCCGCAAATACCGTTTTGAATATATTGCAGGTTTTTTGCAGAAACAATCGCACAATACTTTATTGGAAGTGGATTTGGATGCGATGGTTCATAATCTGAATTATTTCCGTTCGCTGATTCCCGAACGTACCATGATTGCTGTTATGGTAAAAGCTTTTTCATACGGCAGCGGTGCCGGTGAAATAGCAAGTTTACTTCAATATCAGGGGGTTAATTATCTGATGGTGGCTTATGTGGATGAAGGAGTGGAACTGAGGGCAGCCGGCATAACGATGCCGATAGCGGTAATGAATCCTGAGCCTGAGGCTTTTGATAATATGATTGAGTTTAATCTTGAACCTGAGATTTATTCCCTGGATTTGTTAAAGGCTTTTGATGAGGCATTGGCTAAACATGGAATTGAAAAGTATCCGGTGCATTTGAAGCTGAATACCGGAATGAACCGTTCCGGACTTGATGCTGAGGAATTGCCTGATTTGGTCCGTTTTTTTGAGACGAAACGGAAAGTTGTTCTTCGTTCTATGTTTTCACATCTGGCCGGGAGTGACGAGGCAAAGCATGATGAGTATACGTTGACTCAGATAAACCGGTTTATTCAGATGACCGGAGAGGTGCAGTCACATTTCAGTTATCATATTGTCCGGCATATATTAAATTCTGCCGGTATTGAGCGTTTTCCGCAATATGCTTTCGATATGGTACGTCTGGGAATCGGTTTGCATGGAATCAGTGCTGCGGGGGCTTTGTTGCAGCCGGTGAGTTCGTTTAAGACTTATATTGCGGTCATCCGGGAGGTGAAGGCGGACCAGACGGTCGGGTATGGCCGGAAAGGGGTATTGTCCCGCGATTCGAGGATTGCTGTGATTCCGGTCGGGTATGCAGATGGGCTGGACCGGCATTTGAGTTGTGGGGTGGGGGAAGTGCTTATACGGGGGAAAAGAGCTGCTATTACGGGGAATATCTGTATGGACGCCTGTATGGTTGATGTTACCGGTTTGGATGTTCAGGTGGGGGATGAGGTGGAGATTTTCGGGAAACATATTCCGGTGACGGAACTTTCGGATAAACTGGGAACTATCCCTTATGAAATCCTGACCAGTGTGTCTCACCGGGTAAGAAGGGTGTATTTTAAGGAATAAACAGACTGGAAGGATGTTGTGTTGAACAGGGGATGCCGGTTGCGGGAGGAATCGGAATGGTTGAATGGAATTGTGTAATAAGTGTATTGTCACCGGTCGGGTTCCGGTGACAATACATTTTATTTTAATTCCATGATGTTGTTTTTGAGTTCCTCCAAAGTCAGAGGTTTGGCAATGATATTGTATTCTGCATCAATCAGGAACATGGTCGGAGTGGCGAAAAGGTTGTAATCTGATGCAATCTGGCTTCCGAAACTGCCTTCAACATGTGTATTAATCCAGTCCAACTGGTAGTTTTCAGAGAATTTTTCCCATTCTTCTTTGTTTTCGTCGATGGATACTCCGATGATTTGTAGCTGATGGTCGCTGAAAAGGCCGGCCCGGCTTAATCCCGGTAAGTTATTCATAAGAATCTGGCAATGCTCGCATCCGGTGTGCCAGAATAGAATCAGCGTATAGGGAGAAATGTGGTTGTAGAGATTAAACGGTTCTCCCTGAGTTTTGTTTGATGTGAAATCCGGTACTTTTTGTCCTACTGCCATTTTTCTGTAGCCTTCCAGCCGTTGTTTTATGATGTCTGAATTGCTGCCGCATTGTTGGAGGTAGTTGGAAGAAATGTGTGCCAATACTTCTTCCATTTTCATGCTTTCGAATCCTTCTATCAGAAACTGCAGGATGTGTTGCTGGATGGTTGGATTGATATCCAGTACCGGGACTAGCTGGTCTATGGCACGTATGCAATTGGCTTCGTTTTCGCGGGGAGTGGCTGTCGGTTTCATGTGCATTTGGATGAAACGGAAGACTTTGTCGGTGTATATATTTGTATAGAGCAATGTGGTGTCGTTGAAGTTTACTTCTGACAGGAATTGTTGGTTTATTAAGGAATCCCGTTCTTCCGGCGTCAGTTTGCCTGGCAGAACGGGCATTTTTTGATTTTTGATTATCCGTGATGCCAGTGTTTTTGTATTGATTTTGCAAGTTTTGTCAATGAATTTTTCCCGCTCGTTCTGTACTTTCAGGTAATGTGTCAGGGCTTTTTGATAGAATTCATCCTGTTCCGGATAGTTTTGTACTACTTGTTCGAGCAGACCTAATTTTTTGAAGAAAAGCAAGTCTGATTTCATGAAACCGAAATATAATTTGTTTTCTTCGGAAGTTACTATTTCTGCTGCATTTTGCGGGTCTTGGTAGTCGGTATTTATTTCAATGTTTTCCCGGTTGAATATGAAATTGAGTGCTATAGGTTGGGAAGGCATCATGGGGGAGTAGGCGGACATGCCCAAAATGGTTCTTAACATACCGGGTCTGGTGTTTTCCGGGATGCGGAAAGTGATTTCTTCCTGGTTTACAGCCGGGATACTGTCCAATATGAACAAATTGCCGTTATATATGCGCAGGAGTATCGGTTGACTGTCTGCCGGTAAGTTTTTTACATGGATTCTGACCTGATAGTCTTTTGCCCAGGTGAATAGCGGACAAAGTAATAGAAGTACAATAATTTTTCTGAACATATTTTATCAGTTTAAAAGCGTGAAAGGATTCTGTTTTGTGGTGTTCCGGCCAGCCACATTTCAATGTTTTTTATGACAATGTCCAGCCGGTTTGTCAATGCTTCTTTTGTTGCATATCCGATGTGGGGCAACATCAAAAGATTAGGTGCGTTGAATAATTCGAAATTGGCGGGTAGCGGTGGTTCCTGGTCGTAGACATCTACTGCGGCTCCTGCAATTTGTCCTTTTCGTAAGGCGTTGTAAAGTGCATTTTGTTCTACGATGGGACCGCGCGCTGTGTTGATTATAATTGTGTGCGGTTGCATCAGGCTCAATTCTGTTGTTCCGATAAAATTTTTTGTTGCCGGGGTGAGGGGCAGGTGAACTGTGATGATGTCAGACCGGGTGAGTAATTCTTCTTTGCTGACCGGAGTTACCTGTTCCACTTCTTTGTTGCTGCGGTTGTATCCCAATACGGTACAGCCAAAAGCATTGGCCAGACGGGCGACTTTTTGTCCGATAGCACCCAGTCCGATGATGCCTACGGTTTTTCCGTGCAGTTCACTCCCCAGGAAGTCCCGGCGGTCCCCGGAAATTCTTGTAATGGTGTCGCTGCCTGCTATTTTGCGGTAGACGGCAATCATCATGCCGATGGTCAGTTCTGCAACGGCTTGTGTAGAATAGCCTGCAGCATTGCAAACAACAATATCCCGTTTCCCGCATTCTTCCAGGTCAATATGGTCGACTCCGGTGAAAGCTACCGAAATCATTTTTAACCCCGGACAAGATTCAAAGAAATGTTTTTTCAGTGGGATATTACTCAATACAAGAATGTCTGCGTCACGGGCTCTTTCGATTAATATTTCTTCTTTTTCAGTACGTTCGGTATGAAATACAATTGTGTGCCCTTGCTTTTTTAAATGTTCTGTCTGTGCATTCAGTATGCGTTCACACACTCCCAGGGGTTCTGCAAATACAATTTTCATTTGAAATTATGTTCTTTCCGAATTATTCTGCGGGTATAATTTCCCTGTTTTCCTGTTGATAAAACCGCACTAAGATAGGGAATGTTTTTTTTCTGAGGAAATAACTGACTTTTTATTTTATTCACCGTATAAGTTGTTAAATTATAGTTTAATAGATTTTTTTAGGTAAACGGGGAATGTATTTTTCAAAATAGAATGGCTATGAAACGCGAGAATTTGATAAAAAGGGTTGCTGATACTTCTATGACCTGGGATGTGGTTGTTGTAGGAGGGGGGGCCACTGGTTTAGGAGTTGCTGTTGATGCTGCAACCAGGGGATTCAGTGTGGCTCTGTTTGAATTGGATGATTTTGCTAAAGCAACTTCAAGCCGTAGTACAAAGTTAGTGCACGGAGGTGTACGTTATCTTGCGCAGGGCGATGTGTCGTTGGTTTTGGAAGCATTGCATGAAAGAGGGTTGTTAAAGGAAAATGCGCCTCATTTGGTGAAAAATCAGTCTTTTATTATTCCGAATTACCGATATTGGGATAATTTTTTATATACTGTCGGATTGACTGTTTACGATATTTTAGCGGGAGGTCTTAGTCTGGGTCGCTCTAAATTTCAGTCTAAGAAAAAGACAATGGAGTGGTTGCCGACGATACGGACGGAGGGATTAAAAGGAGGGGTTGTGTATCATGATGGTCAGTTTGATGATTCCCGTTTGGCGGTCAATTTGGCTCAAACGTGTGAAGAATACGGGGGATGTCCGGTCAACCGGATGAAAGTTACCGGTATCCTTCATAATGCCGAAGGCATTGCGGAAGGAGTGAAAGTGGAAGATGTGCTGACGGGAAATGTTTATGAGGTAAAGGCCAGAGCAGTTGTAAATGCTACCGGTATTTTTGTAGATAGTATCATGGCTATGGATGTGCCGACACATGAGCATATGGTGCAACCCAGTCAGGGGGTGCATCTTGTTCTTGACCGTTCTTTTCTGCAAAGCGATTGTGCGATTATGATTCCTAAGACAGATGACGGGCGGGTGTTGTTTGCAGTACCCTGGCATGATAAAGTTGTCGTAGGAACAACGGATACTGTAAGGGAAAAACCGGAATTGGAGCCGCAGGCTCTTGAACAGGAAATCAGATTTATTCTGGATACTGCCGGACGCTATATGAGCCGGAAACCGCAGCGGAGTGATGTGCTTTCTGTGTTTGCAGGTTTACGCCCTTTGGCTGCTCCTAAAAAAGAAGGGAAGAGTACGAAAGAAATTTCCCGGAGTCACAAGATTTTTGTTTCTGTCAATAAGCTGGTTACTATTACGGGAGGGAAATGGACAACTTACCGTAAAATGGCAGAAGATACTGTTGATAAAGTGATTAGTCTGAATTTGCTGGAAAAACGGGAATGTGTAACTAGAAATCTTCATATCCACGGTTATCTGCCTGAGCCGGATTTAACGAATCATTTGTATATCTATGGTTCGGATATTACGGCTATCAGGACGTTGATGGAATCTGACAAAAGTATGGCGGAAAAGTTGCATCCGGAATACGATTATACGGTGGCCGAAGTGGTTTGGGCTGTCCGTGAAGAGATGGCTTTAGATGTGGAAGATATTTTGGCCCGGCGGGTTCGTTTGTTGTTTCTGGATGCCCGGGCGGCTTTAGAGGTTGCTCCGGAGGTGGCCCGGATTGTAGCCAAAGAGCTGGGACATGACCAGACCTGGATAGACCGGCAGGTGCAATCTTTTACGGAATTGGCACAACGTTATATTTTGAAGTAGATGCTTTATAAGGTAAATTTTTGATTTATGGCACAATATATTATCTCATTAGACCAAGGAACCAGTAGTTCGAGGGCTATTGTGTTTGACCATAAGGGTGAAATCAAGGCTGTGGCACAAAAAGAGTTCCGGCAGATTTTTCCGAAGGCTGGTTGGGTGGAACATGATCCTCATGAAATATGGTCTTCGCAAGCTTCTGTAATTGCAGGTGCTATGGCTTCTATAGGAATCAACGGATTGGATATAGCTGCAATCGGGATTACCAATCAACGGGAAACCACCATTGTCTGGGATAAAGAAACCGGAGAGCCTGTTTATCATGCAATAGTATGGCAGGACCGGCGGACTTCCGCTTATTGTGATTCGTTGAAAGCAGAGGGAAAAACTGATTTTATCCGTGAAAAAACCGGGTTAATCATTGATGCTTATTTTAGTGCTACGAAAATAAAATGGATACTGGATAATGTAGAGGGTGCCCGAGAGAAAGCGGAATCCGGACGTTTGATATTCGGGACTGTGGATACCTGGCTGATTTGGCGTCTCACTCGCGGGGAAGTGCATGTGACGGATGTGACCAATGCTTCGCGAACGATGTTGTTCAATATCCATGAGCTGGTTTGGGACGATGCTTTGCTGGAATTGTTTGATATTCCCCGTTCGATGATGCCTGAAGTAAAATCTTCCAGTGAAGTATACGGACATACTAAAACGACAATGTTTGCCCATAAAGTACCTATTGCGGGGATTGCCGGGGACCAGCAGGCTGCTTTGTTCGGACAAATGTGTACAGAACCGGGTATGGTAAAAAATACTTACGGTACGGGATGTTTTCTGCTGATGAATAGCGGGGATAAACCGGTGTTTTCCCGGAATAATTTGCTGGCGACCATTGCCTGGAAAATCGGAGAACAGGTAACTTATGCTTTAGAGGGAAGCATTTTTGTCGGAGGAGCAATTGTGCAGTGGCTGAGGGACGGTTTGGGGATTATTCGTTCGTCCGGTGATATTGAGGCTTTGGCAACCCGGGTAGCAGATAACGGAGGGGTTTATTTTGTGCCGGCATTGACCGGGTTGGGTGCTCCTTATTGGAATCAATATGCAAGGGGTGCTATTTTTGGGATAAGCCGTGGTACGACGGCGGCCCATATTGCCAGAGCGGCGTTGGAGGGGATAGCTTTTCAGACGATGGATGTGGTGAAGGCTATGCAGAAGGATGCCGGTATCGAATTGAAGGAGTTGAGGGTTGACGGAGGTGCGGCAGCTAATAATTTGCTGATGCAATTTCAGGCAGATATTTTGGATTCTGATGTGATACGTCCGAAGGTAATAGAGACGACAGCTTTGGGTGCGGCATATCTTGCCGGATTGGCTGTCGGTTTCTGGAAAGATTTGGAAGAGATAAAACAACAATGGAAGGTGGATAAACATTTTGAGCCCACCTGTGATAAAAAGGTCATTGAAGAGTTGAAAGGAGGTTGGCGGGATGCTGTAGACCGGGTCATTCATTGATGGTTTGAATGGTTGATTTTTATTTTGTTAATTACTTGTTTTTTATGATGCCTGATACTCTTTTTGTGAAATGTCTTTTTGAATTTATCGGGACTGCAATACTGATATTGTTGGGAGATGGAGTGGTGGCCGGTACGATTCTGAATAAATCGAAAGGATTTAACGGTGGCTGGGTTGTGATTACTTTGGCCTGGGGATTTGCTGTGATGTGCGGAGCTTTTATTGCCGCACCTTATTCAGGAGCTCATTTGAATCCTGCTTTATCTGTCGGGTTGGCTCTTAGCGGTGTTTTTCCCTGGGCATATGTTCCTGCCTATATTGTTGCGCAGTTGCTGGGGAGTTTTGTGGGTGCTGTATTCGTTTATATTTTTTACAAAGATCATTATGACGTGACGGAGGACCCTGATACGAAACTGTGTACTTTTTGTACGATGCCGGCAATTCTGAATAAACCGCGGAATTTTATCTGTGAAGTTATCGGAACTTTTGTATTGGTATTTGTTATCTTGTGTCTGGCCGTAGAAGGAAATACACCTGAGGTGGGTTTGGGTTCCGTGGGGTTGTTTCCGGTGACTTTTTTGATTGTCGCTATAGGTATGTCATTGGGAGGGACAACGGGATACGCTATCAATCCGGCCCGGGATTTTCCGCCCCGTTTGGTCCATTATCTTTTGCCGATTAAAGGAAAAGGAAGTAGTGGCTGGGGATATGGTTGGGTCCCGGTTTTCGGTCCGTTTGCGGGAGCGGGAATTGCCGCTTGTGTTTATTTACTCCTGTTTGGATAAAAGAAACATTATTTGTGATTTATTGTAATCATTTTACGAGGAAGTAGGAATAACTAAAGGTCTTAAATAAAATTAATTAACTTTAATCTTTACCTTATGAAGATGTTCGTAAAAATCCGTTATGTAATGGTGGTAACCGTGGCACTGGTCATGAGTTCGTTTGTATTTGTCGATGCCCAGACTTATACCTATAAGCCTGTCAAGGGGTTTTCTGATGAGACCAATGACCGTCTGGCAGCTTTTCTGGATTCGACGGTGCCTATGAAAATCCGTAAGGTGGCTGTGTTTGACTGTGATGGTACTTTGTTCGGACAAACTCCTTATTATCTGGCTGATGAAGCGTTATATGATTTTGCGCAGAAAAATTATGCCGGGAAATCTGACCGGAAGTCAAAGGAAAAGATGGCGATTGTAGATAAATTACTGCATGGTAATAATGTGGGTATAGAATATGTACAGAACCGTATTAAATTTTTGTCCGGTCTGACAGCCGAAGAGATTCAGGAAATGGGTGATGCTATGTTTCATGAAAAATATCAGAATAAGATGTATCCGGAAATGAAACAATTGTTGGCGAATCTGAAAGATTATGATTTTGAAATCTGGGTTGTTTCTGCTTCTCCGGAGTTGTTGTATCAGAGATTTGTTGCTGAGCAACTGGGGATACCGGAAGACCGGATTCTGGGGGTAAAATCGTTGGTGACAGCCGACGGTGTGGTGACAGACCAATTGGTATTTCCGGTGCCGCAGGATAATGGGAAAGCTGAGGTTGTAAATACTTTCATTAAGGCAAAACCGTTGTTTGCCGGTGGTAACAGCCGTGGAGATATGGAGTTGATGAATACTTCCGTCGGGTTGAAATTAATTGTAAACCCGGATGATAAGAAAGTGGAGAAAGAAATGGACAATAAAACCGTTAAAGGGTATTGGGAGAATGATGCCCGTGCCATCGTTGTCTATAGTAATGATATTCCTGAGGGGGATTACCAGTATGTTACCGGAGATTGGGGTGTGAAGAAAAATGTTTCTAATCCTAAAACTGATAAAGCCGTTATCGGATATTAAGCCATGAAAAAAATTACGTTTGTATTTCCGGTGTTATTGTCGGCAGCTTTGGCATTAGGACAGCCCCGGACGGAGAAGCTGGAGGGTTCGGTGAACGGACGGGTTTATTTTGACGGTACCGCATTTTTTAAAGATAAAACCCATCTTGGAAGCGGTGCTACAATCAGCGACATCCGTTTGGGGGTCAGCGGAAAATATGAAAACTTTTCCGGCAAGATTGACATCGGTTTTGCCAAGAAAACAATTTCTCTGAAAGATGTTTTTATTCAGTATAATTTCCGGTCGAATTCTTATGCCCGCATAGGTCATTTTGCAGAGCCTTTCGGATTGGATTATATGGAAAGTTCCGGTAATATCCGTTTTATCAATGCAGGTTGTGTAACAGAGGCTTTTGCTCCCGGACGTAAACTTGGGTTGGAGTATATCGGCTGGAGTAAAAATTTCTGGTATGCGGGTGGTTTATTCGGGGATACTCATTTTGACCAGAGACTGGATTATAAAGGCAATGATGGTTATGCACTGACGGCCCGGGGTGTTTATAATCCCTGCCGGAGTGAAGAGCATGTCTTGCATATAGGTGCTGCAGCGAGTTTCCGGACTCCGGATGCAACCAAGGAGGGGGTTGCCGGACGTGCTGTTTCTTATGGGGCTAATCTGGGGAGTATGGTCAATTCTACGAAGTTTGTAAATGCGGATATAACTGATGTTAATCATACTTTTAAGGTGACCGGCGAATTTATCGGGGCTATGGGTAGATTCAGTTTGCAGGGAGAATATTTTTATGTTCAGGCGGACCGGAAACATGATCTGAAAACATATAAAGCCTGGGGTACTTACGGGCAGATGGGGTTTCTTGCTATTGGTAATGGTTATGAATATGCCACTTCGTGGGCACGTCTGGAATTGCCGGAGCCTGGTTCTCTGGAGTTTGCTGTACGTTATTCCTGTCTCGATTTGAATGATAAGGAGACTGAAATTCTTGGCGGACAGCAGCAGCAATTTACTTTTGGCTGTAATTATTATTGGAAGAAATTTATCCGGTTGAGATTGAATTACAATTTTGCACATTTGGATAAGTATGCTTTGAATGGGAAAGAAAACTTTCATTTTATTTCGGCCCGGATACAGGTGTTTCTTAATTCGTGATTTGTAATTGAGGGTTTGTGCCGGGAGAGATATCCGATGAAAATTCGGGTATCTCTCTTTTGTTTTCGGAGGGGAAGTTTTTCTGTTGACCGGTCCGGGATGGGATAGTAGGCGTAAATTTAAAAATTTCAGTAACTTTGCTCCGGTTAAATTTGGATAAAGAAATTGAATACAAAGGATTTATTGCAAAAATATTTGTCGGCTCAGGTTATCGGAAAACTGACTTCGGAGCTGACTTCCTGCGGGGATAGAAAATATAAGCTTACCAATAATGCAGGTTCGGTGACTCCTTTGCTGGTCGGAGCTATGCGGACTACCCGTCCGGGACTCCGGGTGGTTGTGTTGAATGACCGGGAAGAGGCTGCTTATTTTTATAATGATGTTACTGCTTTTGCGGATGAAAAGCAAATCGCTTTTTTGCCTTCTTCGTACAGGCGGATGATTAAAGAGGAAGAAAAAGATAATGATTCGGTATTGGTCAGAACGGAAGTATTGAATAATATCAGTCACGGTCGGGTGGATACGTTGATTACTTTTCCCGAAGCTTTGGCTGAAAAAGTGGTGGACCGCGCTGTATTGGCGGAAATGTCGATGGTTGTCCGTCAGGGGGACAGGCTTTCTATTTCTTTTGTAGAAAATTTGCTGGCGGAGTATGGATTTGAACGGAGTGATTTTGTTTATGAACCCGGTCAGTTTTCTATCCGGGGGAGTATCGTGGATGTTTATTCTTTTGCGGAAGAGTTGCCTGTGCGGATAGATTTTTTCGGAGATGAAGTAGAATCTGTCCGTTTTTTTGATGTGGAGACTCAGTTGTCCGACCGGCGGGTTGAGCATGTTTCTATTGTTCCGGATTTAAGCAGTGCTTCCGGGAATTGTAAACATACGGATTTGTTTTCTTATTTTGGTTTGAAACCGGTGTGGTGGATTAAAGACGGGATGTTTTTGCATGATAGGGTGAATGCTTTGCATACGGAGGCCGGGGATGAGGTGATGACTTCTGCGGCAGAACTGATGGGTTATATTGAGTTTTGTCCTGTTGTGGAGTGGGGACCTGATTTGTATTTCCGTGGTGAAACGGTGGATGTTTGTTGTGAGGCGCAGCCTTCGACGAATAAGCATTTTGATTTATTGGCAGAGACTTTGCTGTCGCGGCAGGCTAACGGTTATCAGTTGTATGTCTGTTCTAATAATGGGATGCAGATACAACGGATTCGTGATATTTTTAAAGATAAAGGTTATCAGATTGATTTTTCCTGGCTGGAAGGTGTGGTTCATGAGGGATTTTCGGATGCTTGTGAAAAGGTTTGTGTTTATACCGAGCACCAGATTTTCGACCGTTATCATAAGTACCGTTTGCAGACAACCCGTATTCGTCAGGGCAGGGAGGCTATTACTCTCAGTGAGTTGCAATGTTTGCATCCCGGTGATTATGTGGTGCACATTGACCATGGTATAGGACGTTTCGGAGGGTTGGTCAAACTCAATAATGACGGAAGGGAACAGGAGGTCATCCGGCTGGTGTATAAGAATAATTCAGAATTGTATGTCGGATTGCATTCTTTGCATAAGATTTCCAAGTATAAAGGGAAAGACGGAATACCTCCGGTGGTGAATAAGTTGGGAGGTGATGCCTGGAATAAGTTGAAACAGAAGACAAAATCACGGGTAAAGGATATTGCCCGTGAGTTGATTGCTTTGTATGCGCGCCGTAAAAAGGAGACTGCTTTTGCTTTTTCGAAGGATAGTTATTTGCAGGAGGAGATGGAGGTTTCTTTTATGTATGATGAGACACCGGATCAAATGAAGGCTATTGAGGCAGTCAAGGCTGATATGGAGAAGCCTCAGGTGATGGATCGCCTGATATGCGGGGATGTCGGTTTCGGGAAGACCGAGGTGGCTGTCCGGGCTGCTTTTAAGGCTGTGGCAGACAGTAAGCAGGTTGCGGTATTGGTGCCTACAACTGTTTTGGCTTACCAGCATTATAATACTTTTTCGAAGCGTCTGGCGGGGATGCCTTGCCGGATTGAGTATATCAGCCGGATGAAGAAGAGCAGCGATATCAGGAAGATTTTGAAGGAGCTGAAAGAAGGTAAGGTGGATATTGTTATCGGGACCCATCGTTTGACAAGCAAAGATGTGGAATTTAAGGATTTGGGGTTGCTGATTATTGATGAAGAACAAAAATTCGGGGTAGGGGTGAAGGAGAAATTGAAACAGATGAAATTGAATGTGGATACTTTGACTATGACGGCTACTCCTATTCCGCGAACTCTTCAGTTTTCTTTGATGGGTGCCCGGGATATGTCTATTATCCGTACACCGCCTCCTAACCGTTATCCGATTGTAACGGAATTGCACCGTTTTGATGAGCAATTGATTAAGGATGTGATTTTGTATGAATTATCCCGTAACGGACAGGTGTTTTTTATCCATAACCGGGTGGAGACCATCCGTGATATTCAAGGTATGTTGCAACGTATTATTCCTCAGGTGAAGACATGTGTTGCACATGGACAGATGTCCGGCGAAGAGCTGGAAAAGGTAATGCATGATTTTGTGCGGGGTGATTATGATGTATTGATAGCGACTACGATTATAGAGTCGGGGTTGGATATTCCGAATGCTAATACGATGATTATAAATCAGGCTCAAAATTACGGGTTGAGTGATTTGCATCAGTTAAGGGGTCGGGTAGGCCGCTCGAATAAGAAAGCTTTTTGTTATCTTCTGACGCCGCCTTTGGATATGGTTAATCCGGAAGCGCGCAGGAGATTGAAGGCAATTGAAGATTTCAGCGGATTGGGAAGCGGTTTTAATATAGCCATGCAGGACCTGGATATCCGTGGAGCCGGCAATATTCTGGGTGCAGAACAGTCTGGTTTTATTGCTGAAATCGGGTATGAGACTTATCAGCGTATTCTGAATGAGGCTTTACTGGAGCTGAGAGAAGAAGAATTTCCGGAAATGGAGGCTGAAAAGAGCGGGCAGGAGCAGGGGTTCGTTGCGGATTGTGTGATAGAATCTGATTTTGAAGCATTGATTCCGGATACTTATGTCGAAAATATCAGTGAGCGTATCCGTTTGTACCGTGAATTGGACAATATCAATGATGAAGCCGGACTGGACCGGTTTGCCCGTGAGTTGACCGACCGTTTCGGTGAATTGCCTTTTCAGGTGGAAGGATTGCTGGAAATAGTACGGTCACGGAGATATTGTATGGAATTGGGCATAGAGCGTTTATTGGTGAAGAATGACAAGATGATTGTTTATTTTGTCGGTGAACAAACTTCTCCTTTTTATCAGTCTGCTGTGTTTGCTGCTATTCTGAAATTCGTTCAGCAACAATTGTTGCCTTGCCGTTTCAGTGAGAAGAACGGGAAATTATCCCTGATTTTTACCGGAGTGACTGATGTAATGAAAATGGCCGGATTGGTGAAACGGATGTGGGATATGAGCCGGAATTGAGGGTGTAGTTATTTGTAATGTTTTGAATGATGAATTTGGTTGTTGATGTGGGGAATACCCGGATAAAATATGCTTTTTTTGATGGTGACCGTTTTGTGGAAGCCCGGTATCAGACTGGTGAACTTTTGGAAGAAATAAGCAAATGGAAAAATGCAGGTAATGAGATTCATTTGTTGCTTTCGGGTAGCGGTCGGGTTCCGGATGATATGCGTCTTTTGCTGAAAGAAGCGTCGGATTCTTTCTGGGAGGCTTCTTCCGGAATGGCTCTCCCTTTGAAGTTAGGATATGCGACTCCGGAAACTTTGGGATTTGACCGGATTGCCGTATGTGCGGGAGCGATGAAATTGTTTCCGGAATGTCCTTTGCTGGTGATTGATTCCGGTACTTGTATTACGTTTGATTATGTGGATGCATCCGGTGTTTTTTGGGGAGGGAATATTTCACCGGGCCTGGAAATGCGTTTTAAAAGTTTGCATTATTATACAGCCCGATTACCCTATGTCGTTCCTGAAAGGGAATACGGTGGAATTGGCCGGACAACAGAGGAGGCTATCCGGAATGGGGTTATGAGGGGGATGTTTTTCGAGGTGGAAAGTTATATCCGCCGGTTTTTGGAAACGGAAAAAAATGCCAGAGTTGTTATTACAGGCGGGAATGCCCGTTTTCTGGAAAAGGATTTGGCTGCCACTGTTCAATTTTGTGATATACTTGGATTTGTCGGGCTTAATGAAATATTGCAATATGCTAAAAAGTATAACTAATTATTAAATTCTTTTTTATTGGCTGTGTATTTAAAAAAAATATTGATATTTTTGTCCAGAGAGAGTTTAAATAAACAATGTAAAAAATTAAACTACATCAAGGTTATAAATATTGCGATCATGAAAAAAATAGTTGTTCTGATGTTGGGTGTTTGTCTTCTGGGAGGGGTTGCGAAGGCCCAGACTTTAGAATCTAAGTATGGTTTAGATAGTGCTCAGACCCTTATACATACTTCTATTTATACAGAATTTGTAAAACAAAAGAACTATACGGAGGCTTTGCCGGCCTGGAGATATGTTTTCAATAATGCTCCGATGTTTCAGTTGAATACATATGTGAGGGGAGAGGATATTGTGGTTAATATGTATGTGAAGACTAAAAATCCGGCTTATTTGGATACTCTTATGATGGTTTATGACCAGTGGATTAAATATTTCGGGAAGCATCCCCGGTTTGGTGAAGGGTATGCATTGGGGAAAAAGGGAAGTTCATTGCTGAGGTTCGGAAAAAAAGATATTGAGACGACGAAGGAAGCTTACGGGTATCTAACGAAGTCTGTAGAATTGGCCGGTGATAATGCACATCCGATAGCTATTCAGTCTATGTTTTTTGCTGCCGGAGATTTGTATAAAGCCGGGGAGATTACGAAAGAAGATTATATCAATGTTTATATGAATGTGGCCCAATTTGTTGAGCATGGTTTGAAAAATGCTAAAAAGCCGGAGGCTTTTCAGGAAATGAAGAATAACATCAACAGTTTGTTCTTTAGTTCCGGAGCTGCCGATTGTGAAACATTGAATCGTTTGTTGACGGATAAGTATAACGCAGATCCGGATAATATTGAGAATCTGAAATCAATTTCTTCTTTGTTACGCCGGAATGAATGTGTGGATTTAGAGTTGTTTGCTACGGTTGCGGAGAAAATATATGGTCTGGACCCTGATGCTGAAGCTGCTTATTCGTTGGCTAATATGTTTTTGAAACGTCAGGATTATGAAAAGACCGAGACTTACTTAAAGGAGGCTATCAGTAAATCTACGGTGAACGACGACAAGGCGGATTATTATATGAGAATGGCTCAGTTGAAGTTGGCTCAGAAACAGTTTGCGGCTGCAAAGACCAATATCATGGAATCTTTGAAAATGAGACCTAATCATGGTGCCGCTTATATGCTTTTAGGAAAAACTTATGCCGCATATGCACCCAAATACGGCGAAGACAATTTTGACCATTCTTCTGTTTACTGGGTTGTGGTAGATAAATTTATGAAAGCGAAACAAGTTGACCCTTCGGTAGCGGATGAGGCTAACAATCTGATAAAGACTTACAGTCTTCATTTCCCCACGAAAGAGGATGCTTTCTTTCGGAGTATTGTTGATGGTGCTACCGTTAAAATCGGGGATTGGATTAATGAAACGACAAAAGCCCGTTTTACGAGCAGGTAACAATTTGCATGAATTTTATTTTATCCCGGATATTTTTAAGAGGCATTACTGTTCTGGTAGGGACAGTAATGCTTTTGTCTTGTAAGAATGATGTGCAGGAAGTGAACGCTTTGGCAGATGACGAAGTACGCCCTGAAATGGTAGGGTATAATCTGGAATTGATTTATTCTGATTCTGCCCGTATAAAATATAAAGTAATTACTCCGGAGTATATAAAGACTGCTAAGGTGAAAGAAAAGTATGAAGAATTTCCCAAAGGGATTTATGTAATTTCTTATGATAATACGGGAAAAGAGGTCGGTTCTATAAAATCTAAATATGCCAGGAAGCTGGAAGAAGAGATGTTGTGGGAGGCCCGTGATGAGGTGGTAGTGATTAATGCTGAGGGGAAAAAACTGGAAACGGAACAGTTGTTCTGGGATATGAAGAAAGAAATTATATATTCCGAGCGATATACAAAATTGACTGCCGACGGACAGATTCTGGAGGGAAATAACGGATTTAAATCTGACCAGAATCTGAATGATCCTGTATTTTATGGTATTACAGGACAGGTGGAGGTTGATAAATAAGGAATCTGATGACTACAACTTTGATTGTAATATTGATTTGTTTGCTTCTGTCCGCTTTCTTTTCGGGCATGGAGATTGCTTTTCTGACTTCTAATAAACTGCGGATTGAGATAGACAAAGGTAATAAGGGTATAGCTCAGTCTTTGATTGATTTGTTTGTTTCAAATTCGGGGATGTACATCACAACTATATTGGTTGGTAATAATGTTGTGATGGTTATCTATGGAATTTTTATGTCCGGTTTGTTGGTCCGGCAGTTGGAGTTTTTACATTTGTCAGTTGGTTTACAGTTGTTTGTGGAGACTGTAATTTCTACTTTGATTATTCTTGTGTTTGCGGAATTTTTGCCTAAGACTGTTTTCCGGTTGCGCTCCAATTTGTTTTTAAGGATATTTGCGGTGCCGGTATTTTTATTTTATTTGTTGTTCTTTCCGTTGTCTTATTTTTCGGTTTGGCTGGGAGGGATATTGCTTCGTCTGTTTACCGGGAAGAAGCTGGAACAGAAAGAGCCGAGCCGGGCTTTTGGAAAGATAGATTTGAATAATTTGATAGAAGAGGGAGAGAATGGGGCTAAGGAAAAAGAAGAAATGCATGAAATCCGGCTTTTTCGGAATGCATTGGATTTTTCGGAAGTCAAGTTGAGGGAATGTATCGTGCCCCGTCCTGATGTAGTGGCTCTTCCCATTGACAGTACGATAGAGGAGTTGTCGCGGTTGTTTATTGAAACCGGATTATCCCGGATTTTAATTTATAAGGACAGCATAGATGATATTATCGGATATGTTCATATTTCGGCTTTGTTTCACAATCCGGAGACTATAGACAAGGCTTTGAGTAAAGTTTTGATTGTGCCGGAAACCATGCCTGCCCAACGTTTGCTTAATTTGTTTTTCAAAGACCAGAAAAGTATTGCCGTGGTGGTGGATGAATTTGGTATTACTGCCGGAATCGTGACTATAGAAGATATTATGGAAGAGATTTTTGGTGAGATAGAGGATGAGCATGATCATTTGAATTTGAAAGAAGCGGTTTTGTCGGAGGGAGAGTATATTTTTTCAGGTCGTTTGGAAGTGGACTATCTGAATGAAAAATATCATTTGGGATTGGAAGAGCGGGAAGAGTATGAGACATTGGCCGGTTTGATATTGTATTTTAATGAGAGTATACCTCAGGAAGGGGATTTGGTAGAAATAAATAATCTTACATTTAAAATTCTGAGTGTTAAAAATGCGAGAATTGAAGAAATAAAGGTGATGTTATGATTTTTTTGTATAGTTTTGCCTTAATTTTGCAAACCTATTGCAAAAAAATGGTTATTTTTACCGCGAAATGCTAAACATAGGATGTGTGTGGCAATGAAAACAGGAATATTGATTGTGAGTTTTTTGGCAATAAACCTGATTGTGAAGGCTCAGCAGGATCCTCAGTTTAGTCAGAATATGTTTAATCATATGACGGTAAATCCGGCATTTGCAGGCCAGCAAGGCCGGTGGGTGGTTTCGGGTATTTACCGGAATCAATGGCAATCGATGCCGGATGCTCCCGAGACATATGCATTAAATGTGGATGGGCCTTTGAAGATAAAAGGTATAGACGGAGGTTGCGGCTTGAATATAATGAGTGATAAGTTGGGAATGCAGACAAGGTTGCACCTGATGTTGGATTATTCATATAAGCGGACGTTAAGTCTGGGTATTTTGAGTGTAGGATTGAAGTTTGGAATTGTAAATGAGAAACTCGGTTCGGAATATGATATTCCGAATGATGAGAATCATACGCAGCCAGGAGATGACCCTGCCATTAATCAGGAAGATCTTTCCAGGATTAAGTTTGATGCAGGTGCGGGGGTGTTTCTGTCCGGAAAAAGGTATTATGCCGGGGTGGCTGTTTCGCATTTGACAAGACCAAAATTCACCGTAGGACAGACGGGTGAGTTTTTTCTGGCTCCTCATATGTATTTTACCGGCGGGTATACAATTCATATGACGCCAGTATGGGACATTCAGCCATCTGCTTATGTTATGACTGATTTTGCAAGTGCACAATACAGTATCCATACCAATGTTGTTTTTAAGGAGATGTATTGGGGCGGAGTTGCTTACCGTTATGAAGAGGCGGTGATATTTACGGGAGGTTTGGAGTTGAAAAACGGTATTATGGTCGGGTATAGTTATGACTGGAACAGGGGGGATGTCGGAAGGTATATAGGAGGTTCGCATGAGGTGACATTTTCTTATAGTTTCGGACTGAAAGCGGGAAAAAGACAAAAAATATATAAGAGTGTAAGATTTTTGTAAAATAAGGACATTATGTACATAAAGTGGTTCGTATCGAGCTTTATCGCTTCTTTGCTATTATCGTGTTCTCCCTATAATGGTGGAGGAGAATTAACGGGGACACGTAAAGCCAAAAAATGGTTTGAGCCTCAGCCTTACGGAATGGTGTTGATTCCTACCGGTAGTTTAAATATCGGAAATAATGATGAGGATATTACCTGGACGATGTCGTCGACGGCGAAAACGGTGTCTGTACCGGCTTTTTGGATGGATGAAACTGAAATAACCAATGACGAATACCGGCAGTTTGTGACTTGGGTTATTGATTCTATCCGTCGGCAGCGTTTGGCTGATGAGGGCTATGAAGAGTTTCTGATGAAGGAAAAGAAGGGAGAAGTTATGGATCCTCCCCGTCTGGATTATCAGGTCAGAATTGATATGCGCCGGGAAGAATATAAGGAAGCTTTGGCGGGGATGTTGTATCAGGGAGATGACCGTATAGGTTATGATGAACTGGATGTAAGAAAGCTGGAATATTCTTATTCCTGGTATGATTTTGCACAGGCAGCCAGAAACGACCGTTTTTATGATCCGGAAACCGGAACTTATAAAGGGGGTGTGGTTATCAATGCTGACGGAGAAAGAGAAGCCATCAAAGGACGTTCCTCTTTTATTATGAAGAAAAAGGTGAAAATCTATCCGGATACTTTATGCTGGTTAAAAGATTTGACTTATTCTTATAATGAACCTTTTGTGCGGGAGTATTTTACACATATCGGCTATGATAACTATCCGGTTGTAGGAGTAAACTGGCATCAGGCGCGTGCTTTCTGTCACTGGAGGACGCAACTGTTTAATAGTCATTCGGGGGTTCGGGTTCAGGAATGGCGTTTACCGAATGAAGTGGAATGGGAATATGCTGCACGAGGAGGTTTGATGGGTGCGAAGTATCCTTGGGGCGGACCTTATACCAGAAACAAGAAAGGTTGTTTTTTGGCTAATTTTAAGCCGTTAAGGGGGAATTATATCAGTGACGGAGGTTTTACAACCGTACCTGTCGGGACTTACGAACCCAATGGTTTCGGCTTGTATGATATGGCTGGAAATGTAGCTGAATGGACCGGGGATGCTTACGATGAGTCGGCTTATCAAGTGACTCATGATTTGAATCCGTATTATCAGATTACTGCCAGAAAAACAGATAATAAAATTTTTAAACGGAAGGTGATACGAGGCGGTTCGTGGAAAGACATTGCCCTTTATTTGCAATGTGGTAGCCGTACCTATGAGTATGAAGATTCTTCCAGATGTTTTATCGGCTTCCGGACAGTAAGAACCAGAATTGAATATTAAAAATCCAAGAGTATGAAGATCTTTCAGACAAAGGCGTACAAAGTAATTATGGGGTATGTATACGGTTGGGGTGCAACAGCCGTTATTGTTGGAGCTTTGTTTAAAATTATGCACTTTCCTGGAGCGAGTATTGTGTTGACGGTTGGTATGTTGGTGGAAGCAGCCATATTTTTCCTTTCGGCTTTTGAACCAGCGATGGAACATTATGACTGGGCGCGGGTATTTCCGGTTTTGGGTAAATCGCATAGTGAGTGGGATAAAAGTGGTGCAGGGAATGCGGAGAATATGCCGGTAGCAGCTATTCCGGATGTAAAAGCACCGGTAGCTCCTGCTCCTGCAACTGTTACGGGAAATATTGATTTGGGTTTGGAAGCAGACGACTTGAACAAGTTGAAGGTCGGAATACATAAAATAGCAGAAACGGCAGATAATTTTGCATCTATTGTCGGAAATACTCCGGATATGGCTCAAAAAATGACAATGGTTTCTGAATCTTTTGATGAGTTAGGGGTACGTACTCAGGAAATGAGTAAGGCTTTGCAAAATTCAGTAGAAGGGATTTCTTCGGGGTATAATGAAGTAAACCGTCTTTTGATGGATTCTGCCCAGTCTCTTACGGCTCAGATCAAAAATAATTGTGAAAGATTGGTGGGGAGTATTGATGAGTCTGCCGGCGGTTTCAGCACATTGAGCAAGTTGATGGAGGAACAATGTCAGCAATTGAAGAATAATACGGGAGATTATACTCAACAGATTGCAGGTGTTAATAAAAATATTAGTGCCTTGAATGCATTGTATGAATTACAAATTCACGAAACCAAGAGTTGCATGGAATCCTTCCGGAGTATGCAGGGAGATATGAATGAGATGCTGGAGAATGTGTCGTTGAGTTTGGATAGTGCAAAATTGTTTAAACAGGAATCTCAACAGTTGGCTAATAATGTAGCTTCATTGAATTCTGTTTATGGCAATATGTTGAGTGTTGTGAATAATAACTGATAAGAGTAATTTCTGATGGGTTCAAAGAATTGTCCTGAAACTCCGAGGCAGAAGATGGTTGGTATGATGTATTTGGTGCTGACAGCTATGTTGGCATTGAATGTGTCTGCGGATGTACTGAATGCTTTCACGAAGGTGCAGCAAGGCTTGACTTCTACAATCGGTAATTTTCAGAAGAAGAATGCCGAAGTATATAATGAGATTGAGATGGCTTACAATCTTAATCATAGTAAAGTGGCACCTGTAAAGGCAAAAGCTGACAGATTAAGGAAGGCTGCAAAGGAGGCTGTGGAGTATATTGAAAAGCTGAAGTATAGAATTGTTGTATTGGCTGATGGAGAAGAGGAGGCTGATGTCATGAACGTTAAAGCCAAGGATAACCTGGATATCGGTAGTCAGGTAATGCTTTTGGAGGGGAAAGGAAAGGAGTTGCGTGAAATGATAGCCGCTTACAGAGAGTTGGTTTTAAGCTATGTTTCAACGAACGATACGGTTTTGCGGAAAGCAATCAATATCTGTCTTTCTACTGATGAGCCGAAAACAGAAAATACTGACTTCAGGTCCTGGGAATCTGCGAAATTTGAAGGCGTACCGTTAATAGGGGTTGTAACATTGTTAACCATGTTACAGGCTGATATATTGAGAACAGAGTCTGATATTGTCAGATATTTATATAATTCGGTTGATTCTGAGTCGTTCAAGTTTAATAAGTTGGAAGCTTTGGTTATTCCGAATTCCCGTTATGTATTGAAAGGAGAGACTTTTAAGGCGCGGATTATGCTTGCGGCAATTGATACGACTCAACATCCTCAGGTTATTGTCAACGGCAAAAATCTGGCTTATCAGGGAGACGTAGCTACCTATTCGGAACCGACAACCTCTTCAGGGATTAAAAAGCTGAAAGGAGTTATAAATTATGTTACTTCGGCAGGTGTAACCCTGCCCAGGAAATTTGAGTTGCAGTATGAAGTGGCTGATCCGGCGGTGGTGATTTCACCGACTAAGATGAATGTGTTTTATGTGGGAGTGGATAATCCGGTTTCGCTGGCAGCTCCCGGTATTTCTCCGGAAGCTATAGAAGCCCGCATATCCAATGGAACAATTCGTAAGTTGAATAACGGGACATATGTAGTCCGGCCTGCTGTTGCCGGTAAGAATAGTGCTATCACTGTTTATACCAATGTTCAGGGACAGAAAAGAGAGTTGCAGACTCAGGTATTCCGTGTGAAGAATGTTCCGGACCCTGTTGCTAAAGTAAACGGTATGCAGGGAGGAAAAATCAAAAAGAACATGTTGATGGCTGCGGGACAGGTGGATGTGGAAATGGAGAATTTTGATTTTGATTTGAAATTTACGGTTGAGAATTTTAGTATTTATGTTGTGATTGACGGATATTTGCAGGAAGAAACCAAGTCCAATAAAGGCCGGTTCAGTGATGCTCAGTTGAAGTTGATTAATAAATTGAAAAGGAATCAGACTTTGACCATAGAGAACATTGTGGTGAGAGGTCCCGATGGAACTACTCGTAAATTGCCGTCTATTTCATTCAGGATTGATTAATATTAAAGCTTATGAATAATAAAATTATACTCATTTTTTTGACTTGTTTGGTGTTTGTGGGGTATGCTCAGGCCCAAACTTCCAAGGCTTTTTTTGACAGCGTGATAAAAAATGAAGATAATCAGGAAAAGGCTCCGATTGCTTTGCCTCATGTAGAGCCGGAAGACATTGTGTGGTGTAAAACGATATGGCGCGAATTGATTTTACGTGAAAAGATTAATTTGCCCTTGTATTACCCTACTGTGCCTTTGGATGGCAGGATGTCTTTGATTGATGTGCTGATGTCGGGGATTGAGAAATCGTTTAAAACGGCTTACGAAGAGGATGAATTGTTGACTCCGTTGACTATTGATGAGATTAAGCAGAAATTTGGTGCTTCTACGGATACGCTCTGGAAACGGGATGCAGAGACGGGAGAAATGGTGGCTACCCCTGTAGTAAACGAGATTCATACGGATGAAGTGAAAAGATTTCAGATGAAAGAACTGTGGTTTCTGAATAAACGGACTTCCCGGATGGAGGTGCGGATCATAGCCCTTTGTCCTATCCGGGAATATGTAAAGGATGATGCTGAAGGAATCCTTAAACGTGAGTTATTTTGGATAGATTATGGTGAATTCCGGGATATACTGGCCAAACAGAAAGTGTATAATTTTCAGAATGATGCTTTGCGTTTGAGTTTGGATGACGTTTTTCTGAAAAGGTATTTTAGTTCCCGGATTATAAAGGAAACCAATCCTTATGATAACCGTCCCATTCAAAGTTATGCTACGGGTATAGATGCTGTTCTGAGTTCTGATGCTATTAAGAACGAAATTTTTAATTATGAACAGGATCTGTGGGAATACTAATGCAAGGTTGTTCTACAGAAAAATAAGAATAAAAAGAGTCGCTGCCAGCGACTCTTTTTATTTTTTCAGACGGAATAGTTTTTCAAATTGTTTTATTTTTTCTTCGTCTTTGCGGTGACAAATCATGAGATAATGGTCTTTTTCTGCAATAATCAGATTGTTCACTCCCTGGATAATGACATTTTTGCGGGGAGGCACATTGACAATACAGTCCCGTGTATCGTTTAAAATTACTTTCTCTGAGTTGGATGTATTGTTGTTGTCATCTTTTTCGCAAAGAGCATGAAAAGCGTGCCAGGTGCCTACATCCGACCAGCCGAAATTACCTTTTAATACATACACCTGTTGTGATTTTTCCATAATACCGACATCGATGGAGATATTATGGCATTGTCCGTAAACACTTTGTATGAATTTAGCTTCGCCGGGAGTATTTAATTTGCAATCTGTATTGAAAAGGGCATGTAAATCATACATATAAGTTTTGAATTCGTGGATAATATCCCTGACTCTCCATATAAAAATTCCGGCATTCCATAAAAATTCGTCTGAATCATAAAACATTTGAGCTAATTCGGGATTCGGTTTTTCGGTAAACGTTTTTACTTCTGAGATTTTCCGAGTATTATCTTTGGATTTGACTTGGATATATCCGTATTCTGTTTCTGCACGGGTGGGTGTGATGCCTATTGTTAATAAACCGCCTTGTTTTTCTACGAATTCCATTCCATCCTTTATATCCTGGAGATACGCCGCATCATTGCATATAAAATGGTCTGACGGTAAGGTTATCATATAGGCATCCGGATTTAATAAATGGATTTTATAAGCTGCATATGCAATGCATGTGGCTGTATTTCTGACATAAGGTTCTTTTAATATATTTTCATCCGGGATTTCCGGGATTTGTTTTTTTGTGATTTCTTCGTATTCTTTTCCTGTTACAATAAAAATGCGGTGATTGGGAAAAATTTGTGCAATACGTTCGTATGTCTGGCGGATAAAGCTTTTTCCGGCATGTAAAATATCGGAGAATTGTTTTGGACAATGCCGGTTGCTTACAGGCCAGAAACGGTTGCCGATACCTCCGGCCATAATAACACAATATGAGTTTGGATTCATTTGTATCGTTTTAATTGAGTTTAATTCCTTTCTGTCTACATTCAAAAGTTATACCAAATATAGTGCTTTTTTGAATTGAAATTTATATTTTTACCTTGGATTTCGGCGATTCCACTCGTAGAATTTCTAATATAATGTGAGTATGAAGTTTTTATACAGACTGGGGCAATATATTATTTTTGTAGGCAAAGCTTTTTCAAGACCCGAAAAGCGAAGTGTCTATTTGAAAGAGTTGGTTCTGGAATTTGAGAAATTGGGGTTGAATTCTATTGTGTTAGTGGTAATCATTTCCTTTTTTATCGGGGCGGTGTTGACTTTGCAAACGGCCTATAATATGCAAAGTCCTTTGTTGCCGCGTTATCTGATAGGTTATCTGACCAGAGAGACTATGTTGCTGGAATTTTCTTCTACGATTGTGAGTCTGATTCTGGCAGGAAAAATCGGGAGTAATATTGCTTCAGAAATCGGGAGTATGCGGATTACGGAGCAGATAGAAGCTTTGGAGACAATGGGAGTAAATTCTGTTTCTTATTTGGTGGGGCCTAAAATTCTGTCTTCGTTTGTGATAAATCCGATACTTTATATTTTCAGTGTTTTCATTGGTATCCTGGGAGGAATTATTTCCGGTGTAATCAGCGGGGTTGTTAATTTTGAGGATTTTATTTACGGGTTACATTTTGCCTTTAACCCGTATTATGTAACTTATTCCATTGTAAAGACGCTCTTTTTTGCTTTTATTTTTACTTCGATACCTGCTTTTTACGGTTATTATGTACAGGGAGGAGCCCGTGAGGTGGGGAAGGCGGGTACAAAAGCTGTTGTAGATAGTAGTATAGCTATTTTGACGGCGAATTTAGTTTTAACCCAAATAATGTTGTAATGATTCGTGTTGAGGGTTTAGGAAAATCTTTTGACAATAAACAGGTTTTGTCAGATATAAATGTCACTTTTGAATCCGGGAAAGTAAACTTGATTATCGGCAAAAGCGGGTCCGGAAAAACTGTTTTGCTGAAGTCGTTGATTGGTTTGCATTCTATTGAGCAGGGACATATTTTTTATGGGGACCGGGATATAACTCTGATGAATGCACATCAGATGAAATGTTTGCGTGAAGAAATCGGGGTGGTTTTTCAGGGCGGAGCTCTTTTTGATTCTCAGACGGTATTGGAAAATGTGATGTTTCCTTTGAATTTGTTCTCTGATTTGTCTGAACAGGAGAAGCGGAACAGGGCTGTTTTTTGTTTGCACCGGGTAGACCTGAAGGGGGCAGAAAATCTTTATCCTTCGGAGATTAGTGGCGGTATGAAAAAAAGAGTAGCTATTGCCAGAGCAATAGTTTTACAACCTAAATTTCTTTTTTGTGATGAACCCAATTCCGGTTTAGACCCGTTGACTTCTATTGTGATAGACAATTTGATTAGTGAAATCACTCATGAGTATGGTATGACGACTGTGGTGAATACACATGATATGAATTCCGTGTTTGAGATTGGCGAAAACATTCTGTTTATTCATGAAGGGCGTAAAGAGTGGGAAGGAAATAAGGAGATGATTGCCCATACGGAGAATAAATACCTGAATGATTTTATTTTTTCTTCGGAACTCTTAAAGAAAATAAAGAATAGTTTATGATAAGGAATATTCTAATGGGGGGCTTGGTAGTTTTGCTTTTGTCGGGAGTTTATAGTTGTCGTGAAAAAGTGCCTTTGTCTAAAGAAAAGTTTACCTCTTTGTTGCTGGATATGCACCGGGTGGACGGGACCCTGTCTGTAAATAGAAGTTCCGGTGGAAAGCATGATTTGAAAAATTATGCCTATTATAATGATTTGTTCAGGAAATATGGAATTACACGGGCTGAGTTTGATTCGTGTATGTATTATTATTCGGCCCAGACGGTTGCTTTCTCTAAGATGTATGATATGATTATCGATAGTTTGAATAAACAACTGACAGCGGTCGATATGGTTTTGAATGCTTTGAAAGCAAATGATTCTGTGAATTATTTCCCTGTATCGGACACCATTCGTCTGGATAGTGTATATCGTGTTGTTGTGGATAGCATTGTTCCCGGTTTATATAAGTTTTCCACGACATTACAGTTTGATTCGGTTACTTCTGTCCGTTTGCGGAGAATATCTTCTTTTTTCTTGTCCGGAAATGGGGCGGATACACTGAAAATACGCGATATAATTGTTGTTCCGGATACCAACCGGCGCAATTATAATTGGTCACAATATGCAGATTCCGTTTATTCCAGATTAGTCATAAATTATATGGAGGAGATTCCTGCAGATAAACGTTTCCCAAGCTATAAAAAAGGTAAATTAGTGAAGCCAGATAAGAAAGAAAAGGTTTACGATTTAAAGGATTTCGGGGGAAAATCCTGGAACAATCAGTTGTTCCGTCCCTATATTTCCAGGGAGACTGAAAAACGTTTAAAACAAGGAATACGCCGTAATTGATGCAGAAAGAAACAGATGGAATCCGGAAGATTGCCGCTAATTATATTTTTGTTCCCGGTTGGCCTTTGGTAAAAAACGGTTATGTAGAAATTTCCGGTTTTCAGGGAGTGCGAGTGGTGGATACACATGGACAAATAAAAGAAATAGCCGGTCTGGAGTTTTATGGCGGTATGATAGTCCCTGATTATGTTTGCGCGTGTAAGAGTTTGTTGTTGCCTGAAGTGGAAATATTGCCTTTTTTAGAACGATTGTTTGCTCAAAAAGGGAATGTATACCAGCGGGTAGCTCTTATAGAAGGAGCTGATTTAATCCGGCTTGTCTGGAAAGAAAGAGCAGCTATACGTTTGCTTTGAAATCGTAGGATAAAAAATTAATTTTGCTAAACATATTGTGCGTCTGTTTTTGGGATGTATGATTTAATGCGGGATTGATTGAAAAATGAACTATTAAAATGTACAGATATGAATAAAGTATTATTAATGATTTTGGATGGCTGGGGTATAGGAAAGCATGATAGAACTGATGCTATATTTAACACTCCGACTCCTTTTATTTCTGCATTGACGGAAAAATATCCGCATTCCACTTTGTTGACTTGCGGAGAAAATGTAGGTTTGCCTGATGGTCAGATGGGAAATTCTGAAGTGGGGCATTTGAATATTGGTGCCGGGCGGGTGGTAAATCAGGATTTAGTCCGGATCAATAAAGCTTGCCGGGATAATTCGATTTTACAGAATCCGGAAATAGTGAAAGCCTTTACTTATGCCCGGGATAATAAAAAACAGGTACATTTTATGGGTCTGGTGTCGGACGGTGGTGTACACAGTTCTTTGGAGCATTTGAAAAAGTTGTGTGATGTATCCCAGGAATATGGTATTCAGAAGACTTTTGTGCATTGTTTTATGGATGGCCGGGATACGGATCCGAAAAGCGGACTTGGTTTCCTCCGTGAATTAAAGGAACATATGGACAAGTCGGCAGGACGGATTGCTTCTGTTATTGGTCGTTACTATGCGATGGACCGTGATAACCGTTGGGAACGTGTAAAGGAAGCGTATGATTTGATTGTAAATGGTGTTGGGACTCCTACCCAGCACGTTGAAGTGAGCGTTCAGCAATCTTATGATGAAGGAGTGACTGATGAGTTTATAAAACCGATTGTTCATGTCGGGAGTGATGGCCGTCCGGTTGGTGTGATAGAACCGGGAGATGTGGTCATTTTCTTTAATTACCGGAATGACCGGGCGAAAGAACTGACTATAGCTTTGACCCAGCGGGATATTCCGGAGCAGGGTATGAAGACAATGCCTTTGTATTATTGTTGTATGACTCCTTATGATGCTACTTTTGAAGGTGTGCATATTTTGTTCAATAAGGAGAATGTTGAAAATACATTGGGAGAAGTGATTAGTAAAGCCGGTCTGAAGCAGTTGCGTATTGCAGAGACGGAAAAATATGCACATGTTACTTTCTTTTTCAATGGAGGACGCGAAGCTCAGTTTGAAGGAGAGAGCCGGATACTTGTACCTTCGCCCAAGGTGGCTACTTATGATTTGCAACCTGAAATGTCTGCTCCTGAGGTTGCTGAAAAATTGACTGAACAATTGAATGCAAAGTCGGCCGATTTTGTATGCCTTAATTTTGCCAATGGTGATATGGTGGGACATACCGGAGTGTATGAAGCTATTCGGAAAGCGGTGGCAACGGTAGACAGTTGTGTGGAAAAAGTGGTAACGGCGGCCCGGGCTAACGGGTATGATGTATTGATTATTGCTGACCACGGAAATGCGGATAATGCTGTTAATGGTGACGGAACTCCTAATACGGCCCATTCTCTGAATCCGGTGCCTTGTATCTGGGTGACTGACCGTCTTGACAAGTCTCTGCGTGCGGGAGTATTGGCCGATGTTGCGCCTACTATTCTTGATATAATGGGAGTTGCCCAACCTGCAGATATGACTGGCAAGAGTTTGATAAAATGAATTGCAAACCGAACACAGAGTGCGGTGCAGCATTTATTATAGATTGAAAATCTGAAATAAGCTTTAAAAGCCGATGGAGGAGCTGTGTCAGCATGTGATTTGCCGGATGGGCCTTTTTACTGCGGATTAGTGGAACTAAATTTACTGATAAATGGATTTTGTCCGAAGGGACGGGTTGTTAATCAGGAGTTTGAAAGGCTTTATCCGTTGGATTTGAAGGGGTGGGAATCTGGTAAAGTTTACTTTTGACACAGCTTTTTAGTAAAAGGAGAGGATATGATTCAGATAGAGAATACCTTAGTCAGTTTCGATATTTTTGAAAAAAAGTTTAGTTGTGATTTGCGGCAATGCAAAGGAGTATGTTGTGTGGAAGGAGATTCGGGAGCTCCTTTGGAGAAAGGGGAATCCCGTAGGATAGAAGAATATTATGAGGAAATAAAAACTTTTATGAAACCGGGAGGTATCCGGGCGGTGGAAGAGCAGGGATTTGCAGTAGTTGACAAGGAGGGAGATTTGGTTACCCCTTTAATTGGCGGACGTGAATGTGCTTATGCGATAGAGGAAAACGGGATTTGCTGGTGTGCTATAGAGAAAGCATGGACGCAGGGAAAATCTGCTTTCCGGAAACCGGTGTCGTGTCATTTGTATCCCATCCGGATTACCCGGTATGCAAGTTTTGAAGCTTTGAATTACAATAAGTGGGAAATTTGCCGTGGTGCCCGTATAAAGGGGGAACAGGAAGGAATACCGGTGTATCGTTTTTTAAAACAAGCTTTGATTGCGCGTTATGGGGAAGAGTGGTATCAGCAATTGGAGTATGCAGCCCGGGAGATAGAAAACGGAAATATTGAAATTCCTCCCAGATGACACCGGTGATAAAAATAAAGTATTTTTTTTGAGATTTTATTTGCAAAGTCAGAGATTCTCCCTATCTTTGCTGCGCAAAAATGAAATGGTGGATGTAGCTCAGTCGGTTAGAGCGTCGGATTGTGGTTCCGAAGGTCGTCGGTTCGAGCCCGATCTTCCACCCCTTTTAACCACATTTAAAGACTAGTGAAAACTGGTCTTTATTTTTTTTCTTGTCTTTTCCAGGCTGCTAATGACTGATGTGAATCTTTTTTCCAGGAGCTTAAAAAAAATGTGAGAATTATAGAATCTGCACGAGAAATTCTATAAATTTACACGTTAAAATGAATGAAAACGTTTTCAGTTAATTTAATAAGATAACAAATGGCTAAAGAACAGTTTATAACAAGGCATATCGGTCCGCGTCCGGAAGACGTTGCTGAAATGCTGAAGGTAATAGGTGTAAAATCTGTCGATGAATTGATAGAGCAAACCGTACCGGAATCTATCCGTTTAAAAGAAGTGTTGGATTTACCTGCTCCTCTTTCCGAGGATGAATTTTTGACTCACATCCGGATGGTGGCTGCAAAAAATAAATTGTACCGCTCTTTCATTGGTCAAGGATATTATGACACGATTGCTCCGGCCGTTATTATACGTAATATATTAGAGAATCCGGCCTGGTATACTTCTTATACGCCCTATCAGGCAGAGGTTTCACAAGGACGTTTGGAAGCTTTGCTGAATTATCAGACCATGATACTGGAACTGACGGGAATGGAGATTACAAATTGTTCTTTGCTGGACGAAGCTACTGCTGCTGCAGAAGCAATGACTATGATGTATGCCTTACGGGGGAAAGAAATGAAAAAGGCAGGGGCGAATAAATTGTTTGTGGATAACAAGATATTTCCTCAGATAAAAGATGTTCTGATTACCCGTGCTGCTCCTCAGGGTATAGAATTGGTTTATGGAGATTATGATTCTTTTGAGTTTACACCGGAGGTTTTCGGTGCACTGGTACAATATCCGGCATCTGACGGAGAAATCCGAAATTATCAGGCTTTTGCCGATAAAGTTCATGCCAACGGAAGTTTGCTGACGGTGGCTGCAGATCTGATGAGTCTTGTATTGTTGGTACCTCCCGGAGAATGGGGTGCGGATATTGTTGTCGGAACTTCCCAGCGTTTTGGTATACCGATGGGATATGGTGGTCCTCACGCTGCTTATTTGGCAACAAAAGAGGAATATAAACGGAATATTCCGGGACGTATTATCGGGGTAACTTTGGATGCTCAGGGAAACAAGGCTTTGCGTCTGGCTTTGCAGACCCGTGAACAGCATATAAAGCGGGAGAAAGCTTCTTCCAATATTTGTACGGCCAAGGCTTTGAATGCTACGATGGCCGGTTTTTATGGCGCTTATCACGGTCGGGAGGGATTGCAGCGGATTGCCCGGCATATTCATGCTGCGGCTGTGATTTTGGCAGAGGAAATCAGTAAGTATGGATATAAACTGAAGGTCGGGAAATTTTTTGATACCATTCGTTTTGAATTGCCGGAAGGAGTTACTTTGGAAACTATCCGTGAGGTTGCTTTAGAACATCAGGTCAATTTATTTTATTGTGATTGCGGAGTGGTTGGGGTATCTACTGATGAGTGTATCAATGAAGAAGAATTGAATACTATCGTCGGTATTTTTGCCACTGCTGCCGGTAAGAAAGCGGAGAATGTAAAATTCCTGGATGACCGGACTGTACTTGAACCGGGGATGTTGCGGGAGGATGAATATATGCAGCAGCCGGTATTTAATATTTATCATTCTGAAACGGCGATGATGCGCTATATGAAGAATTTGGAACGCCGGGATATTTCTTTGGCCACTTCCATGATTTCTTTGGGGTCATGTACTATGAAACTGAATGCAGCAGCCGAAATGCTGCCGATTACCTGGCCGGAATTTGGCCGTATGCATCCCTTTGTGCCTTTTGACCAGGCGGAAGGATATCAGCAGATGATTCGGGAAACGGAACAAATGTTGGCTAAAATAACCGGTTTTGCCGGTTGTAGTTTGCAACCTAATTCCGGTGCTGCCGGTGAATATTCGGCTTTGATGGTGTTACGTCAGTATCATATAGCCCACGGACAGGGACATCGGAAAGTCATGTTGATTCCTGCTTCTGCCCACGGTACGAATCCTGCTTCCAGCACTATGGCCGGTTTGCAAGTGGTTGTAACTGCTACCGACCCGGAAGGAAATATCGATGTGGCTGATTTCAAAGCGAAAGCTGAAGCAAACCGTGATAACCTGTTCGGTGCAATGATTACCTATCCTTCTACTCATGGTATTTTTGAAGAATCTATCCGGGATTTGGTGGAAATTGTACACGATAACGGCGGGTTGTTGTATATGGACGGAGCTAATATGAACGGACAATGTGGTTTGACAAGTCCGGGATATATCGGTGCGGATGCCTGTCACCTGAATTTGCACAAAACTTTTGCTATGCCTCATGGCGGTGGCGGACCTGGTGTCGGTCCGATTTGTGTGGCTGAACATCTGGTAGAATATCTGCCTACCCACAGTGTTGTGAAAACTGGCGGCAAACAGGGTATACATGCGGTTGCTGCTGCTCCTTACGGTTCTGTTAGTCTGTTGCCTATCACTTATGGTTATTTGCTGATGTTAGGTGGAAATGGGTTGAAAGAGGTGACAGAAATGGCAATCTTGAATGCCAATTATCTGGCTTCTGCTTTTGAAAAATTGGGTTTCAAAATCCTGTTTAAAGGTAGTCAGGGACGTGTCGGACATGAAATGATTTGGGATTGTAGTTCTTTCAGTAAAGAATATGGTATTACAGAACTGGACATTGCAAAACGTTTGATGGATTTCGGGTTCCATGCTCCTACTCTTTCTTTTCCGGTACATGGTACGTTAATGGTCGAACCAACTGAAAGTGAGCCGAAAGAAGAGTTGGATCGTTTTATCGGGGCATTAAAGACTATCCGGGAAGAAATGGTTGAGGTGGCCGAAGGGAAGGCTGACCCGATGGATAATGTATTGAAGAACGCACCTCACACCCACAAGGTGCTGACTGCCGACGAATGGAAGCATGTCTATCCGAGAAGCAAAGCCGCTTATCCGCTGGCATGGGTGGCCGAGAATAAATTCTGGCCGCAGGTGGGCCGTGTGGATGACGGTTACGGTGACCGGAATCTGATGTGTACCTGTGATTCGTTGTACGAGGAGTGATAGGGAGAGGATAAATTTGAACTGCACTCCAAAAGTTTTATATCTAACTTTTGGGGTGCAGTTTATTTATGAATGAAGTCTGCTAAAAATATCTGACTTGTTAAAAGTAGATATAAAGGAGTTAAAAACAAGACCACTAACAATATAGAGCAGATGGAAAAGAAAAGAGAAATACGAAATAGTACTGCCGAATTTCTAACCTTTGTAGCCGAAGGAAAAGAGAATGGCATACAGGTTTTATATAAGAATGAGACTATTTGGGCTACACAAAAAGCTATGGCATCCTTGTTTGATGTCGGCACTCCTGCCATAAACAAGCATCTTGCGAATATATTCGCGGAGGGTGAATTGAAGAAGGAGGCAACTGTTTCCAAAATGGAAATAGTTCAAATGGAAGGTAACAGAGAGGTAAAGCGTCCGTTGGAAGTATACAACCTTGATGCCATTATCTGAATTAGTCAAGACTTAATCTGACAGTTACGTATAAAAGGATGATACTATCAAAGTTGACGCGTTCAGCGATGAAGGCGGATTGAGCCGTTTCGATGGCGGGTTAAGTTTTGGAGCAGGTGTCGGTATCGAAAAATTTTATTTCGGATTGGGGTATGACTTGGGATTGGCGAATATTTTGAGCAATGAGGTTTGGGATACCGATGAAGTGAAGGATAGGAATCGTAATTTCCACATCACTGTAGGTTTTAATTTTCAATTCGAACCATAAGTTTGGCAGAAGCGGACATGGCCGATTTTTATATGAATAATATACAAACTTATCTTGTAACAAATTTCGAATAATTTGATGAGGAACGTTATCAATGTAAAGGATGTACAATATATATAAGTAACGGCAAAGAGGTGAGTTTGGATTTCATATGTTTAGATAAAATGATAAATAAATTCGTTATAGCTAAACAAAGAAACGAAATGACTATAGGGCAGATATTCACCCTTTTTAAACGCTTTAATATCGTTATTGGGGAAAATATCAAGGAAATAGAATTAAATGACGAAGATTATTTGGTTCTATGAATATTGAATCCTGTAAATTAAAAAGTCGAGCTATAATCCGGTTGTTTCCGATTTATAGCTTGACTTTTGTTTTATTTCTACTTGTTGTTTGCAGTTTAGCGACAAGGTAGTCGTAGTGCCTGCCGAGGGGTGGTTATCGTAAAGATGATAATTATATTGGCAGCCTGTTTTGTTTATCGGAGCAAAGAAAAATTAACACTTCCGTATTGGCGGTGCTCCGAAAAACGGGGATGGGTAGAAAATTGAATACGTTCGGGATGTTCGATAATAGCGATACCATTTTCTCCCAGTAAGTCATTGTCGAAAATAGTGGCTGGAATTTCCTGAATTTTGTCCAGGTTATAGGGAGGGTCTGCAAAAATAATATCGAATTTCTGTCCTTTCAGTTTTTTGCAGGCAATAAAAACATCTGTTTTATAAATCTTCATGTTTTTAAAGCCTAGTTCTTTGGCTGTTTTTAAGATAAAGGCGTAGTGTTTATAGTTGGCTTCAACAGAAATGATTTCCTGAGCTCCCCGGGAAGCAAATTCATAACTGATACTGCCGGTTCCTGAAAAAAGATCCAATACGCGAATTTCTTCAAAGTCTATGTAATTGGTCAGGATATTAAAGAGATTTTCTTTAGCAAAATCAGTTGTCGGACGTGCACTGAAGTTTTTGTCCGGAAAGATTTGCCGTCCTCTGTGTGAACCGCTGATTATTCGCATTTGTGGATGTTTAACAGGTGTATGAAGCTGGAATTGTTTAACTCATTGTTTTTGACTAACTGTGACAGTAAAGCGTAGTTCAATATGGAAAGGTTGGGAAGGTATTTTCCTAATGTGTCTGTTAGCATAGGGTCATTTACGAGATTACCGGAAAGCGTAGTTTGCAGATTATCTCTGGTGATATTACATTGTTGCAGGCAGTTGAATGTGTAGTAAACAATGTCGTTTATAGAGCCGTAATGAAAAGAGTTGAACAACAACACTTCGTTGCTGCGTGTGAGTAATAAGTCAAAATATTGGTCATAAATATCAATAAACAAGTGGTTGGTGTTGAATAAGATATTGGATAACGATTGAATAATAAACGGATATGCACTATTGACAATACAAAGTGATTGGTAGCGGCTGCTCAGAAAGTTTACGAAACTGCGGGGCAATGCTTCTACCAGATAACTTTCCATGATTTTAATTTTTCTATAGAGTAAAGTATCGTTTTTATGAGGTTGCAGGCACAGACGATACAAATCGGGCAGGGCATTTTTATCGAAAGCATGTGCCGGAAGAAGCATTTTCTCTTTATTGCACGGAAGTAAAAATACTTTTTTGTATTTCAGGTTGAGGACATTGTCTTCCACCATGATTTTTTTTACTTTGGCAATAACGGCATCCTGACCTTCCAGATTAAAAGGCTGGAAAAAGAAAATCAACAACCTGTTATTGGAGTCATGGACGCAAAACGAAAGTCCATCCGTAGCATAACGGATGGACAAAATGTATTGTGAAGAATTTTCTTTTATAAAATTATTGTCAATATAATATACGTTTTGCATGTATCTGTATTATTCCCAGTTACCTACGTTATTATTTGCTTCATTCAGGTCTCCGACTTTTAAGCCCGGATATTTTTTCAGACGTTTCCTTTCCCCGTTTTCTTCAAGAATTTGTTCTTCATATTGTTCTTTCAAATCCTCAAAAATTTCCGTGTTAGAAACGCGGGCTTCGAACACCGGAACTTCCAGACCTGTTTCTGTGATTACGGTTCCTGCTCCCATTCTGAATTGATATTTCTTTTTGGTAAAGGGAACATACCGCAGTTCATCGACCGGAAAATCTTTGGTAAATACATTGTCCCAAGCACCGACTTTAATGGTGTCACGAATGATTATCCCTTCTTTGATTGCCTGGGCTTCTGTCATTCCGTTTGCCAGTTGATCGTCTGATAATGCACCGATTGAGCGGACCATCTTAATGGAATCGTATTTGATAAAATTGATAAGGGTATCGAAATTACCTGTATATCTTCCGTAAACTCCTTTGAATGCTTCCTGAGCTGTACGAATGTCTTTTAAACGTTGAGCAATCCGCTCATATCTTTGCTTCTTGATTTCAGTGAATCTTTGGGGAATCATGATGCTTTGATAGCATTTATAACCGAGGAATATGATAATTCCCGCAAGAAGAATCTGGATGATAAGCTTTTTCATATTTAACGTTATTTTTGTATAATTTAATACTGAATTGGTGTGCGGTCTGTGGAAATACTGTTTATTTCGTATCTTTACCTTGTGAATCAAAGGTTATCAGTATGGCACAAAACCTTTATACTGCTCGCAAATTTAGGAAAAAATTTAGATTAAAGATATATTCGGCACTTAAATTTCATGATGATTCAAAAACATTTTGAGGATATTGTATTAAAAAAGTTTGGTTTTGAATTTTCTCCTACCCAGAAGAGGGCAGTGGAACTTTTTAGCCGTTTCCTTTTCGGGGGAAGAACGGAAGAACTTTTTCTTTTGCACGGGTATGCAGGAACGGGTAAAACGTCTTTGGTGGCGGCAATTGTGAATACTTTATTAACGTTGGAATATAAGGTAGTGTTGCTGGCCCCTACGGGACGGGCGGCCAAGGTGTTTGCTTCTTATGCCGGACATCCGGCTTTCACTATTCATAAGAAAATTTATCGTCAAAAATCTGCCACGGATGGGGAAGGTTTCTTTAATCTGGGCTTTAATGCGGGCACTGATACATTATTTTTTGTAGATGAAGCTTCTATGATTTCCAATGCGGAAAATGAAGGGAATTTCGGGAGTGGATGTTTATTGGATGATTTAATTCAATATATTTATAATGAGAGGAATAACCGATTGGTTTTGATTGGTGATGTTGCTCAGTTGCCTCCGGTAGGATTGGATATTAGTCCGGCGTTGGATAAGCATGAACTTGAGGCGGCTTATTGTTTCAAAGTAACTGAAGTGCATCTGACGGATATTATGCGCCAGACTGAACAATCGGGTATTTTATTTAATGCAACCCGTATCCGGGAATTGATAGGAGGGGATACGAATCATTTGCAGTTGAAAGTGAAAGGTTTTCCGGATGTTTTCCGGATTTCCGGAGGGGAATTGCTGGAGGAGATTGATACATGTTACGGGAAATATGGGGAGGAAGAAACGATTATTGTCTGTCGTTCCAATAAAAGAGCCAACCGGTTTAATGAGGGAATCCGCCGGACCATTTTGTATCGGGAAGAAGATTTTTGCAGTGGGGACCGGATCATGATAGTCAAAAATAATTATTTCTGGGGAGCAGATTATGATAAGGTTGATTTTATTGCTAATGGAGATATGGCAACGGTAAGCAGAGCCGGGAAACGAATGGATTTGTACGGTTGCCATTTTTTGAAAGCAACACTGCAAATTGATGGTTATGAAGAAGAGGTGACTGCTTGGGTGATGCTGGATACCCTGATGTCTGATTATCCGGCATTAACCTATGAACAGAGCCGGGAATTTTACCGGGCTGTAGAAGCTGATTACGCTGACATCCGTTCGAAACGGAAACGGTTTGAAAAGGTTAGGGATAATGAGTATTACAATGCCTTGCAGATAAAGTTTGCTTATGCCGTAACTTGTCATAAGGCTCAGGGCGGCCAATGGGATGCTGTATTTATTGACCAAGGGTATTTGTCTGAAGAGATGCAGAATGATGAATATTGGCGTTGGTTATATACCGCTGTGACCCGGGCACGGGAGAGGGTTTATTTCATTAATTTCAAGGAAGAGTTTTTCAAAAATTAGTCGTTTGTAAGGTAAAATCTGCATCGGGATTTTGACGGATGGACCTTTCTTTTAAGAGCAGGTGAGTGCTTTGCAAATTGGTGAAGTGAAGAATTATTCCAAACTGGCTTTTGTCCGTCAGGAGTCTGAATAAACTTCACTTCTCGGCTTGGCAAAGCACTCATCTGACAAAATTTATTTTGTCTTTTTTTTGAATATTAATTGATTTGCAGAGCTGTCATCATTGCATTGATTTTTGTCATTGCTTCGGTTTGAGCCTGTTGAAAATCCGCAGGATTTTTCATTGTAGCCCGGGCTTCAAAATAGAATTTGATTTTAGGTTCCGTTCCGGATGGGCGAACTGAAATTTTACAGCCGTCTGTCAGAAAGAATTGCAGCACATCGCTGGTAGTAGGGAAATCCATTTCTTTCGTTTTGCCGGTTTTCAAATCCGTTTCTTTTAGTACCGAGTAGTCTTTTTTGATAACAATCGCCTGACCGTTAATAGAAGCTGGTGGGTTATTGCGAAGATTGTTCATCATATCTTTGATTTCTTGCGCACCAGTCAGTCCTTTGCGGACGATATAAACCATTTTTTCCTGAGAAAATCCGTATTCGGCATAGATGTCTTTGAGGATTCCGAATAGAGTTTTGCCTTGCTCTTTTGCCCAGGCAGTTATCTCTGCCATTAAAGATACGGAAGAAACTGCATCTTTATCCCGGGTGTATGAACCTGGCATGAAACCGAAAGATTCTTCTCCGGCTCCGATATATCCTTCGGCTCCTTTTTTCCGAATCATGTCTGCAATCCATTTGAATCCGGTATAAACGTCGTAACAGGGAATGCCGTTCTTTTCTGCAATTTCTTTAATTAGTTCACTGGTAACAATGGTTTTTACAGTATATTCATTTCCCTTTATTAAACCGAGTTGCCGGCGGCGGAAAATGATATACCAGGTAAAAATGATATTGGTCTGGTTGCCGTTTAGCAAAACCCATTCGCCTTTGTCGTCTTTGACGGCAACACCAAGGCGGTCTCCGTCGGGGTCACAGGCCATAGCCAGATCTGCATCTATTTCACGTGCTTTGTCTAATGCCATTTTGAATGCTGCCGGTTCCTCAGGGTTGGCAGAGGCTACGGTAGGAAAATCTCCGTCGGTGACCATTTGTTCCGGTATCGTGGTGATGTTGGTAAATCCCCAGTTTTTCAGAGAATCCGGAACGAGTTTGTAAGTTGTTCCGTGTAAAGGGGTAAATACGATTTTTAAATCGTGCTGATGTTTGATAGCATCTGGCGAGAGACTGATACTTTTGATTGTATTCAGAAATTTTTTGTCGAAATCTTCTCCTAATATTTTGATTTTTTCCGGAACCGCTTTGAATTTAATATCAGTTACCTTAACTTTTTTTACTTCAGTAATTACATTTTTGTCATGGGGGGGAACCAATTGGGAACCATCATTCCAGTATGCTTTATATCCGTTATATTCTTTGGGATTGTGTGATGCGGTAATGATAACACCGCCTTTACAACCTAGTTCCCGGATGGCAAATGACATTTCGGGAGTGGGACGCAAGGATTCAAAAAGGTATGCTGTAATCCCGTTGGCAGAGAAAATGGCTGCTGTTGTTTCTGCATATTCCCGGGAGTGATGACGGCAGTCGTGACCGATACAGACGGCGTTTTCTTCTCCGGGAAATGTTTGATTTATATAGTTTGCAAATCCTTGTGTTGCAGCTCCGACTGTATAAATATTCATGCGGTTGCTGCCAGCTCCCATAATGCCCCGCAAACCACCTGTTCCGAATTCCAGATCATTGTAGAAAGAATCAATTAATTCGGTCGGGTCGTTAGCTTCCAGCATGCGTTTTACCTCAACACGTGTATCTTTGTCATAAGCTTCATTGAGCCATGCTTCAGCTTTTGTCTTGGCAGTACGGATAATTTCCTGATTCTCCATAAATGTTTGTTTTATTGTTATGTATTCACAAAGTTATAAAAATAAAAAAAGCCCTGCAATGCAGAGCTTTTATTATTTTGAAAGAAAAATCAGGATCTTTTTTCTTTGATTTTTGCTTTTTTACCAGTAAGACTCCGGAAATAATAAATTCTGGAACGTCTTACTTTACCAACTTTGTTGATTTCAATTTCTTTGATGAACGGAGATTGTACCGGGAAAATTCTTTCTACGCCGATATTTCCGGACATTTTCCGGACAGTGAATGTTTTGGTGCTTCCGGTTCCTTTAATTTGGATAACAACACCCCGGAACACCTGAATACGTTCTTTGTTTCCTTCAATAATTTTGTAATGTACACTCACCGTGTCACCTGTGTTGAATGAAGGATGCTCTACAGGAGTTTCGGCAGCAAATGCCTGTTCTGCAATTTTAATTAAATCCATTTTTTTAGTTTTTAAGATTTATTTTTGAACACAGTATTACTACGGAGACTTTCGTGTAAGAGACTGTATACATTGTAATCGGGTGGCAAATGTAGTAAGATTTATTTTAATATGCAAAAATTATTATGCTTTATTCTGTCGGGTCGTGAATCAGATTTTTTAGGGATAGAGAACAGAAAAATAAAGATTGGATTGAAAATCCGTCCGGGGCTGTGTCTTTTTGAAAACGTTTGTATAATTTTAGTGAAAAACTTTTTTATTCCGGAAAAAGGTCTTACCTTTGCATTCGGAGGTGAGGATTCCGAGTATAATATTTGGAATTCTTTTTAATAAAGGCACTTATTGGAGGATAAGTGTCATTTATTTTTTTGTATATAATAAAATGCTTAATTATAACGGTTATGAGCAACAAAACATCTTATGTAACGAAAGAGGGTTTGAAGAAACTACAGGAAGAACTGGATAGATTGCAGAATGTTGAACGTCCTAAAATTTCTAAAGCGATCGGAGAAGCTATTGAGAAAGGTGATATTTCTGAAAATGCGGAATATGATGCTGCTAAAGATGCACAAGGATTACTGGAAGCAAAAATTGCTCAGCTGAAGGATACTATTGCCAGTTGTCGGGTGATTGACGAGTCGCAGATTGATACTTCCAAGGTGCAGATGTTGAATAAGGTGACAATTAAGAATACCAAAACTGGTGCTACGATGGCTTATACGTTGGTGTCTGAGACGGAAGCTAATTTTAAAGAAGGAAAACTGGCAATTAATACACCCATAGCTCAGGCTCTGGTAGGGAAGAAGTTGGGAGATAAGGTGATGGTGAAAGTGCCTGCCGGAGAAATGGAATTTGAAATTATGGATATAAGTCTGTAAAGATTTTATAGTACGGGATTTTCATAAATAAACCGGATTATGGCTTCAATTTTTTCCAAAATAGTCAAAGGCGAGATTCCATCCTATAAGGTTGCGGAAGATGAAGATTACTATGCTTTTCTGGATATAAATCCTTTGCAGAAAGGGCATACTTTGGTTATTCCCAAAAAAGAAACAGACTATATATTTGAACTTTCGGATGAGGAGTTGGCGGGTTTGATGGTTTTTGCTAAAAAAGTAGCCAAAGCTATTGGAAAGACAATTTCTTGCCAAAGGGTTGGAGTTGCCGTACTGGGCCTGGATGTGCCTCATGCGCATGTGCATTTGGTTCCTTTGAATGGCGGGGATGATTTAAATTTCTGTAATCCCAAGAAGCAATTGCCGGCTGAGGAAATGAAAGCATGTGCAGAAGAAATTGCCCGGAATGTAGAATAATAACCGGGTTATTAACAAGATAGAACCTCACTATGGACAATGGGTCCGGGTGAGGTTTTTATTTTCAGGATATTTTTTTTAATATTTTTTGTTTTTTCTGAAAATGATAGTATGTTTGTGGTGTATTAGTATTCTAATGCACTAATTTAATAATTAAAAAAAGTAGTGATGATACAAATGAATCAACTTGATTTCAGTTACCGGAAAAAGAAAGTGTTTTCCGATTTGAACCTGACTTTGACTGAGGGGCATGTATATGGTTTGTTGGGCAAAAACGGTGCGGGAAAGAGTACCTTGCTAAAATTGATGTGCGGTTTGTTGTTTCCCAAGTGTGGAAAAATAGATGTGATGGGTTACCTTCCTTCGGCGCGTAAGCCTGCGTTTTTATCCAATTTGTTTTTTATACCTGAGGAAATTTATTTACCTGATTTGAGAATGTCGGAGTATGCGAAGTTATTGCAACCTTTTTATCCGGACTTTGACCAGCAAATGCTGAAGGGATATATGGAGGAATTTGAAGTATCGTTCAGTGAAAAAATGACCCGGATGTCCTATGGTCAGCGCAAAAAAGCCTTGATATGTTTGGGATTGGCTTGTAATACACGCTTGTTGGTTATGGATGAGCCGACCAATGGTTTGGATATTCCTTCAAAAAGCCGTTTCCGTCGCGTGATTGCTTCTGCTGCGACTGAAAACAAATGCATTGTCATTTCCACCCATCAGGTCCGTGATTTGGACAATCTTATTGATGCTTTGGTGGTGGTGGAGGAAAGCAAGATATTAGTAAATACGATGACGGACCGGATTACCGAGAAGTTAGTTTTTAAAAATTTACGGGAGGATGAATCGGCTTTGTTTGCAGAAGAGTCCGTTAAAGGTCGTTGGGGAGTGGTTGTTAATGAGGGGCATGAGGATAGTAAATTGGATATAGAGCTTTTTTTCAATGCTGTTTTGCAACATCCTGAGAAGGTGCGGGCTATTTTTGATTGTGACAGGGCAAGGTGAGTTACTGATTTTATTTATGGAATATGAAAGAAATTTTTGATATATGCAGGTTTTGGGCTTTGGCCCGGAAGTACTACCGGGAGAATATGAAGACCATATTGATTTTTCTAGGGGTGATGATAATTGTCACTTTGGTGTTTGTGTGTGGGTTTAATCCGTTCGAACCCGAATACACAGAGCTTGATGATATGTATACCGAAGCGGATTATTTAGAACTTTTTTCCGGCAAATTCACATTGATATTTTGGGGATTGTTGGGAGTTTTTTCAATGGTGGTGGCAAGTTATTCGTTTGTGGATTTTATGTCCGTGAAAAAATCATTTGGTGCGTTACTACTGCCTGCTTCTTCGTTTGAAAAGTTGTTGTTGGTTACCTTGAATTCTACGGTTGTCATTTTATTGGTTTATCTGGCAATATTTTACGGAATAACCAATGCCGCATGTTCTTTTAAATATATGGCATATGATAAGTCTGACCGGATTGCTTATTCGGATTCGTGGCTCGGTTTTACGTATCCTGTCCTGAAACCGGGAACAGAAATCGTACATCCTAAAGTGATAAATGTCTTTTATTTTGTAGATAAAATTTCCGAAGTGTCGGCTTATGTCCAGGCGGCTCAGGAGCACGGAAGCGTAGGTATAAAAAAAACACAGAAAATTTATGGAACCTCTTTTTTGGTGTGGAATTTTCTGATTATACATTGGACTTATTTCGTATTTATGTTTATGTGGGGGGCACTTACTTTTCGGAAGCGTTCTGTTTTGCTGACCATATTCCTGCACGGACTGTTTTTCCTGTTTTTAGGGTGGTTGATTTACCGGGTCGGGACAGCTTCCTGGTGGCGTGTGTCGAGAGAGGATATGATGCTTTATGAATTGTATTTTTATAACACATCGATTTTCACTCCTTCCTCGTTGTCGTGGTTGCTGTTCTTGTATGTCGTGCCCTTGACTTATATGGGAGTTATTTGGAAAAAGTTTAAAAATAAGCAGGTTTAACCGGAAAAAAGACGATTATGAAAAAATATGATTTTTGTTTACTGGCTTTATATGTTTGTCTGGTTGCAGTATTTTTTATTGTCGTATGGAGATACGAAAGCAGGAATATTCGGGAGAGGAAAGAGGGAATGCGTTATTTTGAGGAAATTTACCGTACTCCGATAAAAACAGTCGTGTTCCGGAATACGGATGCCGTGGTTATGGTGTATGGGGCCGGAAAGAATTGTTTGGAGAATGGTTTGGAATTTTCAGGAAGTTTTGACGTCAGATATGCGGATTGTTTAAAAATATCGGGGGATACTCTTGTGTTCTCAGAAAAACCGGGGGAGGTCAAAAAATCAGAATATCCGAACATATACAATTTGAAATTGCATATTGCTGATCATATCAGGGTAGAAATAATAAATGCCCCTCATGTTAAAATAGAGCGGCAGGTGGCGGAACAAAATAGAAACCAGGATGGAATTTAAAGATACACAAGCGATTTATCTGCAAATTGTTGATTGGATGTGTGACAATATTGTTAAGGAAAAGTGGGGAAGTGATGAGCGGATACCTTCCGTCCGGGAATTAGGAGTTTTATTGGAGGTGAATCCCAATACAGTGATGCGTGCCTATGAATGTTTGCAAAATCAGAATATCATTTATAATAAACGTGGAGTCGGTTTTTTTGTCAGTGAGGATGCTTCTCTCCGGGTTGCTGAAAGAAAACGAACGGAGTTTATCGGACAAGTGCTGCCGGAGTTTTTTCATCGGATGAAGTTGTTGGATATTCCTTTGGAAGTGATTCTTGCAGAGTTTGAAAAATTGAATCGGAAGAAAGATTCCTGAGAAAAATACGTTATTTTTACCAGCCGATAATGGCAGATGGTATGGAAAAACGTAAAATGTATAATGCTTATGCGGATTTGGAGGGATACAATTGTTTCGGTTGTTCTCCTTCCAATCCCTATGGATTGAAATGTGAGTTTACAGATGAGGGAGAATATGTAACCTGTCATTGGCAACCCTCTGAAAATTATCAGGGATTTTTTGGGGTATTGCATGGAGGGATTCAGGCGACCTTGATAGATGAGATTGCGAGTTGGGCTATTTTTTCGCGTGAAAAGACGGCGGGTGTTACAGTGGAACTCAATGTCAGGTATCGGAAGACCGTTCGTACAGATAAAGGGGAAATTTGGTTGCGGGCAAAGGTGACGGATGTGTCCAGGTGTCTGGTTACGGCTCATGTAGAACTATTTAATGAGAATAATGATTTGGCAACAGAGGCCGATGTCGTTTATATGATTTATCCGGAGGAATTGGCCCGCAAAAAATTGGGTTGGCCTGGTGCGGATGCTTTTTATAAATAAATCGGTTGAAATAGCCGGATGTTTGTGTGTCTGGTATTGATTTGTGAATGATTATGGCGAGATATAAGAATATTGTATGGGATTGGAACGGGACTTTATTAGATGATGTGGCGGTAGGGGTTGATACTTTGAATGAGATGTTGGGCAGAAGGGCGTTGCGTCTGTTGTCGGTGGAGGAGTATAAGGACCGGTTTGGATTTCCCGTAGTGGAATTTTATCAAAAGATAGGATTTGATATGGAAAAGGAACCGTTGCACGAATTATCTCTTGATTTTGTGTCTACGTATAATAAATATGCAACTTCTTTGGAATTGAATTCTGATGTGCCTGAAGTGTTGGACAATATACGGCGGATGGGCATTAAACAGTATATTCTTTCGGCTTTACGGGAAGACCTGTTGCAGCAAATGTTGCAGAGTTTTGATATAGATTCCCGGTTTGATAAGGCTTGTGGGTCGGATAATATTTATGCGGCCGGAAAAATAGAAAGAGGTCAGCGGATGTTGGAAGTTTTAGATATATGTCCGGCTGAAACATTGATGGTAGGAGATACTGTCCATGACGCGGAAGTGGCAAAAGCTTTGGGATTTGGCTGTGTGCTATTTACCGGCGGGCATAACAGTGAATGGCGATTGCGTGAAAAGGCTCCGGTTGTCCGTCAGTTGAAAGACTTGGAGCGATTTTGGTAATTGTGTTATAATTCAATTTTTGCTGGAAAAAGAAACTTGTCAGGTTATTGCCTGAAGCTATAAATCAACTCCCGGTGTATTGCCGCCGGGAGTGTTTATTTCATGAGGATGATAATGTCAATCCACATATTGCAGATTTGTAAACTGCTGTGTGAAAAATTGAAGCATATGGAATTAAGTGTTGTATTTATAGTGCTTTTTTTTAATTCCGGGGCAGTTGTCCATGCGCTCTCATCAGCTTATTTGTTTTGAGGTCTATGTAATATAAATATTCTCCGGCTATTTCCATCCGTCCGATTTGACGCTCGTCAAATATGGCTAACGTATCGATTAATGTTCCGGTTGTGGGGTTGTAGCGGAGTATTTTATTGCTCTTTTGCGTACTCATTAACAGGTCGTCTCCATAAGCCACAAGACCAATGGGTTGTTCTGACAGGGAGAATACTGTATCGGCTTTTATATCTGTGGTTTCTCCGAATACGATTTCCATTTTAGCGGGGGTAAATACTTGCAGGCTTTTGTTGTACACATCGGTAAGGAACATCTGTCCTTTATATTCTGCCATACTATGAATCTGAGGATTATAATCGTAGCCTATGTTTACCTGTACTTTCCCGAGCCAGGGAACAGCGGAGGCCGGTTCTGTTACGGTTTCATAAATCCAGTATCCCCGGATGGTGTTTTTATCACGTACCATCAGCCGGTTGCCACTTTCGCGCATCCCATAGCAATGAGTCATACTGTAGATATCATTTCCCCATTGTCCGTTGGTGCGTCCGATGACGTTGATGTATTTTAAGGTTTGGCGGTCGAATACATTGATGCGTGAGTTGTACATTCCGACATAAATATATCGTTCTGTGACAGCGATGTCTCCGATTTGGGCATCAAAATTTTCTAAAATTTCACCGCGTGTCCATTCGCTGATTTTGCCGATTTGCTGACCTGTTGAAAGGTTCATAACATATATGGACCGGTCATTAGCGTGATTGTTGGCAACAAAGAGTGTATCCCCTTTGATTCGTAAGGAATTAGCACTAAACATTGTCGGATCGCTGCCTGTAATGTTCATTTCGCCTTCATCTGTAAAGACTGTGTAAACAGGAAGCTCAGGTGCAGGGATTTCATCCGTTCGTCCGTTATCGTCATTTGAACAGGCTGATAGTGTTATGGTCAGGAATGTGAGGACTGTATTTTTTAGTTGCATAAATAAATATTTTTAGTCAAGTTCAGAAATTTCGGCATTCATTATTCTTCCTTGGTGGAGATCACTTGGTGTATTACGTCCTGTGAGATAGAATGTCTCGCCTGAAAAGCAAATGCGTCCCGGATTTCCCCAGGATTTGCCTCCGGCAAAAGCTGTATAGGTGGATATAATTTCTCCTGTTTCGGGATTTATGCAAACTATGGTATTGTTTTCACAGACCACATACATTTTGTTTTTGTAAAAATCCATGCTTAAGGGTTTGTTATTCATCCGGTAGGAACGGATAAATGAAATCGGGGCACCTTTTTCGGTTACGCTGGCAGGATTGATGACCAGTATTTTTGAAGTCTGGTAATCAGTGACGTAAATAAGTTGATTATGACTGACAACCGTTTCTAATTTAAAGCCCACATTTTCATTAGTGCTGTCCCTGCTTTCGGCAAAAATAGGAACCTTAAAGCGGTTTTCAGGAGTACAGTCGGATAAATTCACTACTTTTACCCGTCGTTTATCCCGGATAAATAATTTGTCGCCAAAAATTTCCATTGATTCGCATTGCAGTAATGAACTATGTTGCCAGCCGGTACGACCGATTGTTGTTACATAAGAATAGTCTTTCCGGTTGAACATATCTATACGCGATGAGCGATTGACAACAAAGATGTAATCAGCATTTACTGCTACGTCTATTATTTGATTGTCGAATTTTTCGGGTTGTCCGTTATAATTCCATTCAGTAAGGAATTTCAGTAATTCTCCCGTTGAAATTTTCAGTATTATTATTCCATCTGCTTCATTTGCCCGATTGGCGATAAATAAGGTATCGCCCGACTGACATACACTTACGGGATTATAGGTTGAAGGGTCCAGACCATTGATGTCCTCTCCTTCCCATAGCCGTTCGTAGGCAAATGTAAGAATGGAGGTGGTTGTAAAAGGAAATTCCCGGTTATTGTCTTTATTACATCCAGTCAGCATAAAAAGCTGGATAAAGGTCAGGACATATGAATAATATTTTATCATAATTCTGTATTTGACTTGTCTGTATTGTGATTATCCGGATTGTAATCGTTGTAATGTTTAAATGGATTAATAATGTAGGGTAACATTTTGTTTTTCATCATGTAACGATATACATTCGGGACGATTTCGTCCGGTACCGACCCGTAACATAAACTGCTTGAGTGTCCGTAGCCTAAAGCATGTCCGAACTCATGTATCCAAACATGAAGTATCCAGTTGCAACTAATGTTTACCCGGTTTTGATAGAAAAATCCCGGCATTTCCTCTTCACGTACTCCGAGGGATTCACCACCTCCCAGGCCGGCAATTCCCGGACCTGTTACTACTCCGAACAGAAGTTTGTTTTTATTTAAAATAGCCTTTAGTAAGGCTTCCCGGTCAATTTCTGTTGCTCCGTCGTTTCCATGAATACTACCCTTATAATTCATCAGTGAGTCGCGGAATATATCAGAACTGAACATAACTGCCATATTGATTACTGAAGTGGCGTAATAGCGTGCGGCATTAGGTGTCATCAGTCCCCAGTTGCCATGTCCGTATTTTCCCATTTGAACCTTAGTCTTCATTTTGATACTTTTAAGCATATTGAATGCAGTATCTTTACACTCCAGATGTAATTCAAACTGGCTGGGAGCTAATAGTGCAAAATTATTGGTACGGATAGGTTGCCCACTTTTGGAGGAATATATCTTTTCTCCCATTTTTAACGGAGAATCCATATTCAATTCATAGAAACCAGGAATTTCTTCAAACTTCATTAATAAAAGTGTATCACGCATTTCCGGCATGGTAAGCCATAGATTTACCTCTTTAAAATGGCAGGCCATTGCGTTGAATATACGGAGTTTTCCGTTTTTAATTTCAGCGTAGATAGGTTTTTGTACATAAAAAATCCGCTCGGACGATACGGTTTTTTCTATGTCCTCGCCATCTTCGAATATGGCTTCTCCTTGCTCCAGAAATTCTTGTGAAGTGATTTTGTTTACTACCGGAGGAGTTCCGAATGCTTCCAGAAGTTCTGCGGTTGGCTCGTTGTTTGAACACATCCAGAAAATAAAACTGAATGCAAACGTTATGAATATTTGTTTTAAATTCATTTTTGCAAAGTTAAATTGCACCATCTTTTATAAAAATTGCGCAAATATATGATAAAATTTTAATATTGAATTCAATTTTTTATTTAGCGGGGGGGTAATGGCTTTGTTGCTAAACTGAGAGTTTTTCGGATAATAAATCAAGTGATTGATTTGATGTTTTTAAGATGCGGAAAATAGATGGGATTATATCAATGATTAAAAGAAAGGAACGATGAATGATTATAACCTTTTCCCTGAAAAGTTATAATCATTCATCGTTCATCCCTCATTGTTACTTATTTGCCGTCAGAGCTGGTATTGCAATAATTGTGCAACCAGGTTGTGGTATTCTTTTTCTATGTCCAGAAAGTTTTGAATACTGTCGTAGAGTATGGTTATTTCCACGAAATAATCAATCATGGAGATTTGGCCGTTTTCGAGTGCTTTATTTAGAAGTTCTTCATTCCGTTGAGAATTGAGGGTGGCTGCATATTCATCTTTGGAGATTTGAAGTGATTTGGCTTGTAAATAAAGTTCGTGAAGGGTGGCTTTTAAAGTTTGGGTGTTGTTTTCAACATTCAATGCCGTATATTCTGCCTGCGCTTTGGCTTGTTTTACGGTATTCTTATTTTCCCACAATGGAATGGACATACCGATGCGAAAGCCGTTCATTTTGTTGTCACTGCCTCCGTTCCGCCGGTAGCCGATGTCAAATTTTGGTAGTGAGAGAGCACGATTCACTTTGATTTCTCTTTGAGCAGCCTCCGATTCGCCGAGCAGACTTTTCAAGGTCGGGTCGGCTGCCATGTAATCGGCTTCCAGACTGGAATATTCTGGCAATACGGATACATCAGTATATTCCGTGTCGTTAAACGTGATAGGCATTCCGCCATTTAAAGCTTGCAATTGTTCTTGCCGGGACCGGATAGCAGACTCATTTTGCCGGCTGGCATTTTGGGCATTGATTTTTTCCAGAAGAATTTTATTGTATTCCAATTGGTTTGCATCTCCGGTTGCTAAACGCTGGTTATAGAATTTTTCTAATTGTTGTGCATTTTTCAACCGGCTGTCTAATAGTTGTTTTTGTTTGTGCAGGAATATGATTTCCTGACAAACTTGTTGTGCATTTAACAAGATTTGTTGGCGGGTAATGGCATATTGACAGTCTGAGGTGTTGGCTTTCAATTTTGCCAATTTATTTTTATTGGTATAAACTGTCGGAAAGTCAAATGCTTGTACCACTGCCAACTCATTTACATTTCCTCCGACACTTCTGTCTGCCCACAATTGATTGAGTTCAACGGTCGGGTTTGGCAAATAATTGCCTGTCCGTGCTCCTAACTTCTGGCTTTCGTTTAACCGTTGACCGGCTTGAAGTGCTTTATTGTTTGTTTCGATGCTTTTCAAAACCTCAGTGATGCCTGATTGTGCGAAAGTCAGGCCGTAGCAGGCAAGAAGCAAGGTTATTATTAAGAATTTTCGTTTCATAATATTGTTTTTTATGCGTTATTCCGGTACAACGCATTCTTTTGTTTTCTGTTTAACAAATAATATACAATGGGAACGACAAACCCGTTCAATAGTGTAGAACTGAGCAATCCGCCCAAAATCACTTGCGCCATGGGGCTCTGGATTTCGTTTCCGGGCAGGTCGCCACCAAGGGCCAGAGGAATCAAAGCCAATGCCGATGTGAGAGCAGTCATCAGAATGGGATTCAGACGGTCTAACGAACCTTGGATAATACTGTCTGTCAGGCTCAGGCCTTCATTTTGCAACTGATTGTAATGAGACACCAGTAAAATGCCGTTACGGGTGGCAATACCAAACAGGGAAATGAAGCCGATAATAGCAGGGATGCTTATGACACCTGATGTAAACCAGATGGCTATGATTCCTCCGATGATGGCCAGTGGTAAATTCAGCATGATGATGCCGGATAAGGGCAGGCTACGGAATTCGTGGTACAAAATCAGGAAAATCAGCAAAATGGAAATCAGAGAGGTGAGGAAAAGCGTTCTGGAGGCGGCTGCTTCACTTTCGAATTGTCCACCATATTCAACATGATAGCCCTCCGGCAGGCTGATTTGGTTTCCAACCGTTTCACGGATGTCATTCACCACACCTTTCAAATCGCGGCCGGCAACATTGGCAGATATGACAATTTTGCGCTGTACGTTTTCCCGGCTGATGGTGTTCGGGCCGGATAAGGGCAATATTTCGGCAACATATTGCAAAGGTATTTTCCGGCCATTGGCATCTATGGTAAGTTCCCCGATTTCTTCCATTGTGGTCCGTTTGTTGTCGTTGACTTTTACGGTTAAGTCGAATATTTTGCCGTCATCATTCACTTGGGAAACGACTTTGCCCGACAAGGCAACATTGATAAATTCGGAAAATTCCGGTAAAGTGATGCCATATTTAGCCAACATATCCCGTTTAGGGTGAATTTGTAACTGGGGACGCTCTATCTGTTGTTCCAGGGTCAGGTCGGCAATACCGTCGATATTGTGTATGGTATTTTTAATTTGATTTCCCAGGTTAAACAATTTATTCAGGTCTGGTCCGAATAGTTTGATGGCAATGTTTGCCTGTGTTCCGGACAACATGGCATCAATGCGGTGAGAAATCGGCTGCCCAATTTCGATATTAGCCCCTTTGATGCTGCCTAGTTTACTGCGGACTGCAGCCAGAAATTCTTCCCGGTTGCGGTCTTTGAGTTCGAAAGGAGCTTCTATTTCCGAGGTATTAACGCCTAATGCATGTTCGTCCAGTTCTGCACGTCCGGTTTTACGGGCTACTGTTTGAATTTCGGGAAATTCCATCAATAGCTGTTCTGCGAGAAGTCCCATTTTGTCGGATTCTTCCAATGAAATACCGGGCATTGTACTGACATTGATGGTGAGCGAGCCTTCGTTAAAAGGCGGCAAAAAACTCCGGCCGAGCTGGAACATAATGACCAGGGCGACAATAAGCAGTGCGGTTGCACTGCCGATGACTATTTTTTTATAGGACAATGCCCACAGGAGGGCTTTTCGGTAGGCTTTTTTCAGGCTTCTTGATACGAAAGGTTCCTTTTCGCTTTGTTGCAGTGCTTTTTCTGTGGTAAGTAAATAGCTGCACAATACCGGAGTTAGAGTCAGGGCTATGACTGTCGAAGCAAACAGAGCAACAACAAAAGCAATTCCTAACGGAATCAGCATACGTCCTTCCATGCCCGACAGAAAAAATAACGGTAAAAAACAGGCGACAATAATAAGTGTTGAGTTCAGGATGGGCATCCGGACTTCTTTAGAACCTTCATAAACAATTTCCAGGGTTGGGCGGCGATATTCTTTCGGTTTTAATCTGTTTTCCCTTAATCGTTTGTAAACATTTTCCACATCCACAATGGCGTCGTCAACCAGAGAACCAATGGCAATGGCCAGACCTCCTAAACTCATGGTATTGATGGTGAGTCCCAGGGCGTGCATTACCAGGATTGCCATTAACATGGAGAGAGGTAAAGCAACCAGTGAGATAAGCGTAGTCCGGAAATTCATCAAGAAGAAAAATAACACAACAATGACAAAGACGGCACCTTCGAGCAGTGCTTTCTGAATATTGCTGATGGAGCTTTCAATAAATCGCGACTGGCGGAAAATATCAGTTGATATTTTTACATCTCCGGGCAGGGTTTTCTGAAGTTCCTGCAGCGAACCATCCAGTTTGTCAGTTAGTTCCAGCGTATTGGTTCCGGGTTGTTTGGTCACAGTGACTAAAACCGCCGGCCGGCCTTTTTCAGATGCCAGTCCTAATTTAGGTGCTTTTGCTCCGATTTGTACTGTGGCAATGTCGTTCAGAGTGACGGGAAAGTCGTTGATTGTTTTAATGACGGCCTTCCCTAGTTCTTCTGCATGGGTGGTTGTCATTACTCCCTGTACAATGTATTCATTTCCATATTCGTAAAGAATACCTCCGGTAGCATTTTGGTTCATATTCTCTACGGCAGACAACACTTCATCCAGGCTAATGCCGTAGTGTTTCATACGTGCCGGGCACAGTAAAATCTGATATTCTTTGATGTCGCCTCCGATAACGGCAACCTGAGCAACTCCTCCGGTGGACAAAAGACGGGGACGAATGGTCCAGTCTGCAATTGTTCTCAAATCCTGTAAAGAAGTTGAATCGGCAGTAAGACCAATAATCATCATTTCACCGAGGATGGAAGATTGCGGTCCTAAAGTGGGTTGACCAACATTGTTGGGTAGGGCGTCTCCTAAAGTGGCCAGTTTTTCGGAGACAATTTGACGGGCCGTGTAAATGTTTGTTCCCCATTCAAACTCAACCCATACAACGGAAAAACCTGTTGTGGAAGAGGAGCGTACCCTTCGGACATCGGTGGCTCCGTTTACTGCTGTTTCTACAGGAAAAGTTACCAGGCGTTCCACTTCTTCCGGTGCCATGCCCTGTGCCTCGGTCATTACGACTACAGTCGGGGCATTCAGGTCCGGAAAGACGTCAACCTCCATGTTTTTGGCCGTTATGCCTCCCCAAATGAGCAGGGCTATGGCTGCAATCACTACCAACAAACGATTGTGTAGTGAATATTGTATAATTTTATTCAGCATAATCTAATGATTTGTTTGTTTTGCATTTCTGATTCAGTTGATTCGGGACAAATGGATTAATGCTCGTGGGAATGTCCCGGGATTGCTGCTGAAGCAGAAGCCATTTTTACCTGATAAGCTCCCAGGGTGACTACACGGTCGCCTGCGGTTAATCCGCTTAGGATTTGAACTGATTTGCCATTGTTAGCCCCGGTTTTTACTTCTTGTTTCTGGTAGCCTTCTTCGTCCAGTTGTTTATAGACGTAGAAATGTCCCATTTCGTTAGTTAAAGCACTTACCGGAATGCTGATTACATTTTCTAATGGAGAAGAAAGCAGATAAATTTCGACAAAAGAACCGGGGATAACGTTTCCCTGATTATTGAATTCGAAAGTAACCGGAATGAAAAAAGTATTGGTTTCTGCTGATTTTCCTGTTGACAGCAATTTCCCGGAAAGTTCTGACAGGGCATATACCTGATTGTCGTAAGGAGTTTTAAAATTGGCACTTTGAATTGTAGGTAATGCTGTATAATGCTTTTCGGAAACATCGGCTCGCAAAACCAAACGTTTATTTTGAGATACAGTAGCTATTGTTTGTCCTGCTGTAACATACTCTCCGTCTTTGACAAGAATATTTTTGATATATCCGGTCAATGGGCTGGTAATTCCGACTCCTTTGGAGGATTGTTTTCCGGAGATGGCTTCGTAAGCAATTTGTGCATTTTGGTAATCCAGTTGTATTGTTTCGTATTCTTTTTGGGAAATAATTTTGTCTTTTATCAGGTTTTGAGCCCGTTCGTATGCCGCTTTTGTTTTTTCATAATTGGCACGGATTCGGGAATAATAGTCTCCTTCGCTCAAATTTTTAGATGTAATGTAAAAAAGCGGCTGGCCTTGTTTTACAGCACTTCCGGTTGTTAATTTATTGTTTGCGTATGAAATGGTTCCATTGTGGGTTGCTACAAGAACCGATTCATCGCCCGGAGCTGGTAATATCTGGCCTGTAGTTTTTATGATTTGGTGAAAGGAAGACGGTTGTACCTCTTCTACCTTGAAATTTGTTCTGGCTGCCTGAGCTTTGGTGAAGATGATTTCATCGTTGTGATTATCTTCTTCGTTTTCATGATTGTGGTTTTCATGATTGTGGTCGTGACAAGCATCTGTATGTTTATGGTTTTCTTCCTCGTGTTTGTGGTCTTTGTGCGAATGAGTATGTTCTTCGGTTTTGTGGTCGTGTGAGCTGCCCTCGTGTGAATGAACTGTTGTTGCATGTTTGTGTTTTGCTGTATTTTTACATCCGTATAAGCACATAGACAAAATAGTCAATGCTATAAAAAATAGTTTCATTGTAATTTTTATTAAGTGAGTCTGTGAATTTTGATATTTTCCTGGCCTGTAAGTTGTAGTTTTGTCCGAACAACTTTAAACTTTTAGCCTTTCTTTTTTAAATCATAAAATAGGGAGGAGCTCTTCCGGCACGGTCAGAGATATAGACCGAACTGTGCAATCTTTCCCTGTAGACAGAGTGGGGCAGGACTTGTTTTTCCGGTTCAGACAATGAGAGTTCTGATAAGTCCGGTACAAGAAATAATACCATTATATAATGATGGCAATGGCCCTCGCAACAGGAATGTTCTAAAGATTGAGTCCTGCTGATTTGAGTTTGGAAAAGATTTCTTATACAACTATGATTGGTATGAATCGGAGCGGAATCATGATTGTGTTGTCCGTCCGGAGATTCATTTTCACAATGAACGTTGTTAAAACAGATATATTCCTGATGATGGTGATGCGGCATGATTGTGAAAGCAAGCATAACCATGCTTGCCAGTGTCAGAAATAATATTGCCGTGATTTTTTTACCCATCATTTGCATTTTATTTTACAAAAATACAATAGGAATGACTTTATGCAAATGTTTGCGAAGATTTTAAATTTTTATTAACGGTTATCCGGAACTTGGAGAGGGCTGCAAATTCAGACCTTTCCCCATAAGGAATAGAATAATTTAATCTATTATTTCTGGCAATATTCTTTGTGTATATCCAGAAATCCACGGATAACCATTTCTGCTGTTGCAGGGTTTGTTGCGATTGGTATATTGTGTACATCGCAAACACGCATCAACATTTGTACATCCGGTTCATGCGGGTGTTTGCCTAACGGATCACGGAAAAAGATAACCATAGACACTTTGTGCTCAGCAACCAAAGCGGCGATTTGTGCATCTCCGCCTAACGGACCAGACAATAAACGCTCTACCTCCAGTCCTGCATCTTGAGCATGTTTTCCAGTAGTTCCTGTTGCTACAATTTCTGTTCCAACAGATTTAAGGAAGTCCATGTGTTTGTTCAGAAATGCTACCATTTCCGCTTTCTTGCCATCATGAGCAATTACTGCGATTTTCATAAAGTAAATGTATTTTTTTGTTTAAACTTTACGAAAGTACAAATAATATCAGAAAGGTAGTTATCTTATTCTTAAAATATTTACCGGACTCGATTGCGGTTTCAGTTTAGCGCATTTTCCGTTGATGATGGAATCTGTATCCTGAAAAAAGCCGGTGTATGATATTGAATCCTGACGTCCCAGTAGATTTGGAGCATTCGGTTCAGGGATAACATAGTACCGACGGATTCCTTTTTCGATGGGCCGGTATACATAGCTACTCAGGTACTGCATATTGTAATAAGTTTTATTTTTTTTCCGGGTTAGCTGAAGTTGTATTCCAATGCCTCCGTTTGTATGGCGTTTGCTTTGATTGGAGATGAAATTGCCAAGAGAATAGACAGTTATTCCGGTTGTATCCGGGCCACTGAACGTATATTCTAATGGTTGGACGACATGCGGGTGTGAACCAATCACTATATCTGCACCATTTTCATGGAGTAGGCGGGCTATTTTTTCTTGTCCGGAGTCTTGAGTGATGGCATATTCTATACCCCAATGCGTCATAACGATGATGTTGGTTGCCGTATCGTTCCGGGCTTGGTGTATTTGCCGAATCATGGTACTACTGTCTATCATGGAGACTACTTGTCCGTGTGTTACCGGGATACCATTGGTGCCGTAGGTATAACTCAACAAAGCAATTTTAAAGTTTCCGTGCCGGATGTATAACGGAGTTTGAGTTGTCCAGGAGTTGGTATCCAGAAATGTACCTGTATGAGGAATTTGTAAAGAATCCAGATAATAGATTGTTTTTTTTATTCCTTCATGGCCTTTGTCGCAGGAATGATTGTTGTTGGTTGTCAATATATCTACTCCGCATGCTTTTAAATCCCGGGCCAGTTGCCAGGGAGCACAAAATTGAGGATAACCGCTGAAATTTTGATAATCCAGAGTAGTTTCCAGATTGGCAATGACATAATCTGCTTTTTCCCAATAAGGTTGGATATATTGAAAACAGTGTTTATAATCATGTTCTTGGTTTGCAGGGTTCCAGGCACCAGTGATTTGAGGAGCATGTTGCATAATGTCTCCTATAAAGAAGAGAGTGATGCTGTCGCGTGTTGCCAATTCATCATTTTTCCAGGGTTGGGCTATACAACCGATAGTGCTGAGCAGTAAACTGATAACTGGTAAAAATTTCATATACTCTAAGCTTTAATAATGCACGGATTTATCAAAGTGCTAATTTAATAAAAAAATGACAGAGAGGGAATTGTAAACTGTTGATGTTTATTATAAACAAAAAACTGTCTGAAAATTTTATTTTTCAGACAGTTTTTATTATTTCCTGTGTTTCTGGTTATTTTTGCAAACTAAAATTAAAGTCCGCTTCTGCCGGAGGGGTGCATTGTCCTCCTGTGCAGGCCATGAATTCTACATATCCTACTAATTTTGCAGTAGGTTTTGTCAATTTCACCCTTTGGATGAAAGTTGCTGTATTTTCAAAATATTTCAGGTCCATATCAAAAGCTTCGCTGTGTTCCGTTTTGGCTTGTGTGGTTGCTTTAAATTCGCCAATCAGCTCAATTCCGGTAGTTTCATCTTCGTCTATATTGAAAGTAGTGGACAAAGGGCCTCCTTCCGGCAATTTGGTGTCATATAGATGCCAGGTAGCATCAATCGTTGCTTTACATACAATGTCGTAAACACCTTCGCTAACTTTTTTTTGAGTAATTTCCCATTTTACAGGTTTTAAAACCTGAGCTGACAGATTTGTTGCAAATGCTGCGAACAAAATCATTATTGCAAATAGTTTTTTCATTCTTTTTGTGTTTTGTGGTTACTTTTATATTATTCACAAAGTAAAGAAATAAAACATAAATCTCTATGTCAGATTAGTGTTAAAAGTTCCTTAATAAAAAAAACTGTGTCAAAATCTTGAACCAGATTTTGACACAGTTTTTTTACAGTGTCTTTTTAACCTCAACTTCCTGATAGGCTTCGATCATATCGTTAACCTGAATATCATTGTAGTTTTCAATGTTCAGACCGCATTCAAATCCTTTTGCAACTTCTTTGACATCGTCTTTAAAGCGTTTCAGAGAACCTAAGGCTCCGGTGTGGATTACAATACCGTCACGAATAATCCGTATTTTAGCTGTACGGGTTATTTTACCTTCCCGGACAATACATCCGGCAATTGTGCCCACTTTGGAAATTTTGAAAGTTTCCAGTACTTCCACAGTGGCGATAACTTCTTCTTTGATTTCCGGCGAAAGCATACCTTCCATGGCAGATTTCAATTCTTCGATGGCCTGATAGATGACAGAGTAAAGGCGGATGTCAATCTGTTCTTTTTCTGCCAGTTTACGTGCTCCCATTGAAGGACGAACCTGGAAACCAACGATGATTGCATTAGAAGCTGCTGCCAGCAATACATCGCCTTCTGTAATTTGTCCTACAGCTTTATGAATAATATTTACCTGAATTTCGTCGGTAGACAATTTAATTAAAGAGTCTGCCAAAGCTTCGATGGAGCCGTCAACATCACCTTTAACAATCACATTTAATTCCTGGAAGTTACCAATTGCAATACGGCGGCCGATTTCATCCAAAGTGATGTGCTTCTGGGTGCGGAGACCTTGTTCCCGTTGTAATTGTTCCCGTTTATTGGCTAACAGACGGGCTTCTTTGTCGTCGGACATGATGTTAAATTTGTCACCTGCTTGCGGGGCTCCGTTTAAACCGAGAATAAGGGCCGGCTCGGAAGGACCTGCTTTTTCCAGTTTTTCTCCTCGTTCATTAAACATGGCTTTTATATGGCCGAAATATTGCCCGGCCAACATAATGTCTCCGACTTTCAGAGTTCCGTTTTGTACGAGTACTGTTGCTACGTAACCACGGCCTTTGTCCAGGGAAGATTCGATGATAGAACCAACTGCTTTTCTGTGCGGATTGGCTTTTAAATCCAGTAGTTCGGCTTCAAGCAATACTTTTTCCAGCAGGTCTTCGATGTGTAAACCTTTTTTGGCAGCTATTTCCTGACATTGATATTTTCCACCCCATTCTTCAACAAGGAAGTTCATGTTGGCCAGTTCTTCCCGGATTTTATCCGGATTTGCTCCCGGTTTATCGATTTTGTTGATGGCAAATACAATAGGTACTCCGGCTGCACTAGCATGATTAATCGCTTCTACGGTTTGAGGCATAACGCTGTCGTCGGCTGCGATAATGATAATGGCAATATCAGTTACTTGAGCTCCGCGGGCACGCATGGCTGTAAACGCCTCATGTCCCGGAGTGTCCAGAAAAGTGATGGTCCGGCCATCTGCCAGTTTCACATTGTATGCACCGATGTGCTGAGTGATACCTCCTGCTTCTCCGGCAATGACATTGGTCTTCCGGATACTATCCAATAGAGAAGTTTTACCGTGGTCAACATGCCCCATGACAGTTACAATGGGTGGACGGGATTGTAAATTTTCTTCTGAATCTTCTTCTTCCTCGTCAATGGCTTCCTGGATTTCTACACTTACAAATTCTACTGAATAGCCGAATTCATCAGCAACGATGTTGATGGTTTCTGCATCCAGACGTTGGTTGATGGAAACAAATAACCCCAGAGACATGCAGGCCGAAATAACTTCCGTCACGCTGATGTTCATCATACTTGCCAATTCAGCTACCGTCACGAACTCTGTCAGTTTCAGAATGCTTTTTTCTTTTTCTTCCTGTTCCAGTTCGGCCTGCAATTTTTGTTGTACGGCATCACGTTTGTCCCGGCGATGTTTTGAAGTCTGAGATTTACCTTTACTTCCTAAACGGGCAAACGTGTCTTTGATTTGTTTGTCTATATCTTCGTCAGAAATTTCTATCCTTTCGTTTTTCTTTTTCTTTAGCTTTTTCAGCTTTCTTTTATTCTCTTCAATCTTTTCATTTTTGTTTGCCGGTGAAGGAATTGCTTCCAACTGAATTTTCTCATCCTGACGCTGAATCCTTTTCCGTTTTTTTCTGATATCAGTATCTTCTTCTGTAGCAGATATTGTATCCTGTGTATTTTTAGTTACTGACGGTTTCAGGTTTTTCTTTTGTTCCCGGCGATCCCGTTCTTTTTCTTGTTTGCTTTTCTTGGGAGGACGGGTACGTTGGTTGATCGCATCCAAATCAATGGACCCCACTACTTTTACTTCTTTCAAAGTGGGTTGAACTACTTTGAAAGGAGTATTTTCGTTGTTGTCGCCAGGCATTTCAGTTTCTTTTTCACTTTCTTCCTGATTGTCAGTTTCTTTCTGAATTTCAGCAACTTCAGTAACAACGTTTTTTTCCTGAACGGGAGCCACATTGTCTTTTTCTTCCTGTTCCTTTGTTTTTTCTTCCTGTTGAACGTGTTTACGTTCCGGGTTCAAGTCGATACGGTCAACGATTTTGATTTTGCTTTCGAGTTTTACCTCGTCTTTTACCGAGATAAATTCATCTTCTGGGGATGTTTCTTCATTTTCTGTTGAGACATTCCCGGATTCATCGATGCTAACCGTTTCTTTTTTCTTGCGGGTATTTTTCAGGTCAACTAAAGAAGATTCTTTTTTGACTTCGCTGTCGGATGAGAATTCTTTAGCTACCAATGCATACTCTTCGTCAGTCAATTTGGCGTTTGGGTCTGAGGAAATCTTTTTCCCCTTACTGTGCAGGAACTCCACAATTGTGGATAAACCTACATTGAATTCCCTGGCTATTTTACTTAATCTTACTGCCATATATTAATTTACACGATTTTCTGATTTATTATTCAAATTCAGCTTTCAGGATGTTAATTACTTCCCGGATGGTTTCGATTTCGAGGTCTGTGCGACTTTCCAATTCTTCTTCACTCAATTCCAGTACACTTTTGGCTGTATCGCAACCTACCCGTTTTAGTTCGTCAATAATCCATCCTTCAATTTCGTCAGCGAATTCATCCAGGTTCACATCTTCTTCCTGAGTGCTGTCAAGTTCACGATATACATCAATTTCGTAACCTGTTAGCTGGCTGGCCAGTTTTATATTTAAACCTCCTTTACCAATGGCCAGTGAAACTTCTTCCGGATCAAGGTATACATTGGCTTTTTTATTTTTTCCGTCAATTTCAATGTTCTTGATTTTTGCGGGATTCAGGGCTCGGGTAATATAAAGTTGCAGATTGTTGGTGTAGTTAATGACATCAATGTTTTCGTTTCGTAATTCCCGGACAATACCGTGAATGCGGGAACCTTTCATTCCTACACAAGCTCCTACCGGGTCAATGCGGTCATCATAAGATTCTACTGCAACTTTGGCTCTTTCGCCGGGTACACGTACTACATTTTTGATGGTGATTAGCCCGTCAAAAATTTCAGGTACTTCATTTTCAAATAGTCTTTCCAGAAAGACTGGTGAAGTACGTGAGAGGACGATATAAGGATTGGAATTGCGCATTTCAACCCGAATAACTACTGCTTTGATAGAGTCTCCTTTCTTAAAAAAGTCAGTTGGAATCTGTTCTTGTTTCGGAAGGATTAATTCGTTTCCTTCATCATCCAATACTAACATTTCCTTTTTCCAAACCTGATATACTTCTCCCAGAATAATTTGGCCAACCTTGTCTTTGTATTTGTTGTAAATATTGTCTTTTTCCAGTTCAAGAATACGGGCTGAAAGATTTTGGCGTAATGCAAGTACGGAACGGCGTCCGAAATCTTTGAATTTAACTTCGTCGGTCACTTCTTCACCGACTTCATAGTCTGAGTCGATTTTTTTTGCCTCACTTAACGGGATTTCTGTATTGGCATTTTCCAGTTGAGCATCTTCAACAACAGTCCGGTTGCGCCAGATTTCCAGGTCACCTTTATCGATGTTTATGATGATGTCAAAATTTTCATCCGTTCCGTATTTTTTTACCAGCATGTTTCTGAAAATATCTTCCAGCACTCTCATTAAAGTTGCGCGGTCTATATTTTTGAATTCCTTAAATTCAGCGAATGAATCAATCAGATTAATGTTTTCCATTTTGATTTTTTAGCTTTATATTTAATGATGAATATTTATTTTAAAACGTCACGATATCTTTGATTTCTTTGATTTCCTCACGTTGCAGAATCTTTTCGGTTTTTACTATTTCTTTTTTCTTTTTACCTTCCACAACTTTTTTCTCCTCATATTCCACGGTCAGTGTTTCAGGATTGAAAGATTTCAATATACCTGTCAGTTTACTGTTGTCCTGAAATTTTATTTCTACAGTTTTGTTCAGGTTTTTTTTGTATTGTCCTTCCACTTTAAAGGGATAACCGATTCCGGCACTCGATACGGTTAGTTCGAAATCTTCTTCATTCCGGTTGAGACGGGTTTCGATTTCCCGGCTGACTTCAATACAAGTTTGGATATTCATTCCTTGTAAAGCATCTGCAAAAATTTCGATTACATTGTCTTTGCTGATTTTCAGGTCAACAAGAAACAAGTTCCTGTTTTCGAGAATCGGTTCTGCAATGGCTTTTATGTATTCCGTCTTCATTTGAGTTTTTCATTTTTTGTACTTGGATGGCAAAAAGAAGAGGGGACCTGCCGTCCCCTCTTTTAGCTGATTCAGCTAAATCGATGCAAATATAGTAAGAATAATTGAAATCCAAAAGATTTTGCAGGAAAAGTTATTGTGGGGTTCGAAGTGAAATTCCGGAAGAAATGCAAATTTATTTTGCCTTTTTAGGTTGTTAAGGTTTGTTTAGAAATTGTTAATTTTGAAACATATCTGTAAATATTTACGAGTTATAAATAAAATTTGTAAGTTTGTCGAAATTTTGAGACCATGGAATTCAAGGCTAAAGATATTGCTGTACTGTTAAAGGGTGTGGTTGAAGGAGATGGTGAAGTGTTGGTGAATAATGTTTCCAAAATCGAAGAAGGAAGGCCTAATACGCTGGCTTTTCTGGCTAATCCTAAATATGAACATTATATTTATTCGACGAAAGCGTCGGTTGTTTTGGTAAATCAGAATTTTGTGCCGGCTCAGTCCGTTCCTTGTACTTTGATAAGGGTGTCTTCTGCTTATGAAGCTATTGCCTCGTTGTTGCGGATGTATGAGGAGATGGTGAGACCCAAACCTCAGGGGATAGAACAGCCTTCGTTTATTGCTGAGGGTGTTGTGATTGGGGAAACGCCGTACATCGGAGCTTTTGCTTATATCGGAAAGGGAGCCAGGCTTGGAAATAATGTGAGAATTTATCCTCACGCCTATATAGGAGAAGGAGTTGTAATTGGTGATAATACCACTATTTATGCTGGTGTAAAAATTTATTATGGTTGTATCGTCGGATGTAATTGTACGATACACGCCGGTACTGTAATCGGAGCCGATGGGTTTGGTTTTGCTTCTGCCGGTGAGGATTATAATAAGGTCCCGCAGATTGGGAATGTGGTAATTGAAGATTATGTGGAAATCGGGGCTAACACCTGTATTGACCGGGCAACAATGGGGTCTACCCGGATAAAGAAAGGGGTGAAACTGGATAACTTGGTACAGATTGCCCATAATGTAGTTGTGGGTGAAAATACAGTGATGGCTGCTCAGGTGGGAATTGCCGGTACAACTAAAGTTGGTGCTCATTGTATGTTTGGAGGACAGGTGGGAATTGCCGGGCACTTGAACGTGGAAGACAGAACGATGTTGGCTGCCCAGTCGGGAGTTACGAATGATGTTGCTGCAGGTTCTGTATTTATGGGAGCTCCTGCTTTTGATGCTGCGAAGTACCGTAAGGCGTATGTTGTGTTCAGAAAATTGCCTGAGTTATACGGGCAATTGCGTGAACTGGAAAAAGAAATACAAACATTAAAGTCTAAACAATAATGTCAGTAAAACAGAATACCTTAAAAGGAGAATTTTCGTTAAAAGGAAAAGGTTTACATACCGGAAAAGAAGTTTGTGCTACTTTCAAACCGTCGGGAGAGAATACCGGTTACCGGATTGTCAGAACAGATTTGGACAGTTGTCCGGAGATTCCGGCATTGGCCAAATATGTTGAATTTGTTGATCGGGCTAGTTGCCTGCAAAAAGACGGAGTTAAAATTTTTACTCTGGAACATGCAATGGCTGCATTGTATGGTTGCGGAATCGATAATTGCCTGATAGAAATTGATGGAGAGGAATTTCCTATACTTGATGGTAGTTCACGTTATTATGTGGAACAGATAGAGAAGGTAGGATTGGAAGAGCAGGAAGCTGAACGTCGTTTTTTCGTCGTAAAGAAAAAAATGGAATTTTATAGCGAAGAAACTCGTACCCGTATTACGATTTTGCCTGATGAGGATTATAATGTCAGTACATTGGTATCATACGACTCTCCTTATTTGGCGATGCAGTATGCTTCTTATTCTTTCCAAAATACTGATTTTGCCAAGGAAATAGCACCTTGCCGGACTTTTGTTTTTTTGCGTGAGGTTGAGGCTTTGCTGGCTAATAACCTGATTAAAGGCGGTGACCTGGATAATGCGATTGTTATTGTTGACCGGAAAATAGGTCAGGAGGAAAGTGAGCGGCTGGCAAAACTTTTCGGATATGAAAATATAGAAGTAAAGGAAGGTGTATTGAATAACCTTCAGCTTTGTTTTGATAATGAGCCGGCACGCCATAAATTATTGGATGTAATCGGAGATTTGGCATTGTGTGGCCGTTTTATCAAAGGGCATGTCATTGCAGAGCGTCCCGGACACAAGGCTAATGCTTCCGTGGCTAAAATGCTTTATAAGGAAATTGTAGCGGAAGAAAAAGAAGATGCTTATCCATGGGATATTGATTTGGACGCTGTACCTTTAATGGATATCAATAAAATTCGTTCTTTGCTACCCCACCGTCCGCCGTTTCTTTTGGTGGATAAAGTCTTTAAAGTGACAGAAAATATGGTGGTCGGTTGTAAAAATGTTACTATGAACGAACCGCATTTTGTCGGACATTTTCCGGAAGAACCTGTCATGCCCGGTGTGTTGATTGTAGAGGCAATGTCTCAGTGCGGAGGAATATTGGTGTTGAGCGGAGTGCCTGACCCGGAAAATTATTCTACCTATTTTATGAAAATTGACGGGGTAAAATTCCGGAATAAAGTGGTGCCGGGCGATACGCTGGTGTTTAAACTAATCACAACTGCTCCGATAAAACGTGGGGTGGTGCAGATGAAAGGTTTTGCTTATGTCGGGAAAAAGCTGGTATGTGAAGGAGAATTTATGGCACAGGTTGCAAAAACCAAAAACTTATAATTATATTTGCGAACTGAATTTTTTCAGATGCATTTAATATTCATTAAATAATAGACGAATGAAACAACCGTTAGCCTATGTCCATCCGGATGCTCAGGTTGCTGATAATGTGGTGATAGAACCGTTTGTGACGATCGATAAGAATGTAATTATAGAAGAGGGAACGCGGATAGGATCGAATGTAACTATTTTGGAGGGAGCGCATATTGGGAAAAATTGTAAAATTTTTCCGGGTGCAGTAATTTCTGCAATACCCCAGGATTTGAAATTCAGAGGCGAAAAGACTACTGTTAAAATCGGAGATAATACCACTATTCGTGAATGTGCTACTGTCAACCGTGGAACTGCTGCCAGAGGGATTACCGAAGTAGGAAGCAATTGTCTGATTATGGCTTATGTGCATGTGGCACATGATTGTAAAGTCGGGGATAATTGTATTATTGGTAATGCTTGTCAGTTGGCAGGAGAAGTTTTTGTTGATGATTATGCTATTTTCGGAGGGATGACTGCTGTTCACCAGTTTTGCCATATCGGAAAGCATGTTATGATTCAGGGTGGGTCCCTGATAGGGAAAGATGTTCCTCCTTATGTTAAAGCCGGGCGTTTGCCTTTGTCTTATGTGGGAGTCAACTCTATCGGTTTACGTCGTCGTGAATTTACAAACGAAAAAATCAATGAAATACAGGATATTTACCGGATTCTGTTCCAATCAGGTCTGAATGTTTCAGATGCAATTGAGCGGATTGAAGCTGAAATGTCTGCTTCAAAAGAACGGGATGAAATTATCATGTTTGTCCGTAATAGTAAACGGGGAATCATGAAAGGTTATATGGGATAAGATACGATTTTGATATAAAATGAAACAGCCACTCAACACGAATGGCTGTTTTATTTTGGTCGTTTGATCGGCCGGGCCTTGCTTTAATAGGGGTATTTCCGACCGTTGCCGAATGCTTTTTTACTTATTTTGATGCAGGGAGGTATTTGTGCCCGTTTGTAGTTATTCCGGTTTACCAGATTAATGATTTTATAGACAATGTCTTTTGGGAAACCTTGCGTAATGATGTTGTCCGGGGAATAATTCTCTTCCAGGTATAATTTCAAAATGGCATCCAGTTGGGAATATTCAGGCAGAGAGTCCTGGTCTTTCTGGCCGGGTCTTAATTCCGCAGAAGGAGCTTTTGTAATTGTATTTTCAGGAATAATTTCTCTTTCTTTATTGATGTGCCGGGCTAATTTGTAAATATCCGTTTTGTAAACATCCCCAATTACTCCGAGCGAGCCGCATAAGTCTCCGTATAAAGTGCCATATCCGACGGCGGCTTCGCTTTTGTTGGAAGTGTTGAGTGCTATATAGCCGAATTTATTGGACATGGCCATGACCAGCATTCCGCGAATCCGTGCCTGAATATTTTCTTCGGCAACATTGAATGGTTCATTTTGAAAAACAGGACGTAAGGCGTTCAGATACTGGTCGTATATTTCTTTTATGGGTATTATTTTATAAGGCATGCCAATATTATCGGCAAGTGCTTGAGCATCGGCAATGGAATGGTCTGTGGAAAAGCGGGATGGCATTAAAAGTCCCATGACGTTTTCTGCCCCTAAAGCTTCGGCTGTGAGGGCGGCAACAACAGCAGAATCAATACCTCCGGAGAGTCCCAGAATGGCTTTTGTAAATCCATGTTTTTCGAAGTAATCGCGAATACCAAAAACTAATGCTTTGTGAGTCAAAGCTGTTTTGTCTTCGCATATGTTTGGCACCGGAGGAAGGGAACCTAATTTGTTTGTGTCAATGATTTGAAAATCTTCTGCAAATTCGGCAAGCAGACAAGTAAGTTTGCCTTTAAAGTTTACAGTCATGGAGTTGCCGTCAAATAATACGGAAGTATTTCCGCAGCAATGATTGACGGCCAGTATATTTTTCCCGTATTTTTGTGCAAGGGCAGAAAATACTTGTTTTTTAGTTTTTTTACTTTCTGTTGTAAAAGGAGTCATTCCCATGCAGACGACAAAATGGTCTGTTTTTTCAATAAATTCTGCTTCATATTCATCAAAAATGATTCGTATGTTTTGGTTTTTATAGCGAATAGCGGTATTATCTTCGCCGGCAATAAAATAACGGCTTTCATGGAAAATGTCATAATCGCTGAGAATATTTTTGTGGACACCGTCAACAACTTCGCCGTTTTGGATAAAATAGGCTGAATTGTACATGATACCATTGGTTGCATCCAGATTGGGACCTCCGATAATGGCTGCGATGTGGGTGCATTGCAAAGCTATTTTTTCGATAGCCAACCGGCATTCATTGATGAATTCTTCTTTTTCTAATAAATCCTGGGGCATCGCTCCGCAGATGGCGAGTTCTGGAAAGAGAATCAGTTCTGCATGGGATTGTTGTGCTTTTTGTATAGCAGCAATAATTTTGGTGCAATTTCCCTGGATGTCTCCTGTTTTATAATTGAGTTGTGGTATAGCTATTTGCATAATATCTGATATATTAGATGGATTAGTACAGACTTTGGGTTGCTTGCATTATCTTTGCCGTAAAAATACTATTTTTGGTGTCAAATCGGATATAAATTATGATGAAGTTTGTCATTGCTGGAATAATTTTAGGGTTGTGTTTGGCTGGATGTCGTCAGAAAAACAGGCCGGATGTCAGAAATCTGGTGCGGGAGGTGGAAATAAAACGTCTGGATAAAGATCTGTTTTCATTAGATACCTCACGTATTGATTTGCAGAAAATCCGGGAGAAATATGGCCGCTATTTTGACATTTATACAGGCGGAGTTCTTGATTTAGGAGTTAGTTCTGATTCCGGTTTTATCCGTTTATTGGGTTTGTTTATTCAGGACCCTGTTATGCGTGAAGTGTCGGATTCTGTTGCTGTCGCTTATCCGGACATGCAGAAGCAGGAAGAGCAGTTGTCCGGTGCATGGGCTTATTATGCCTATTATTTTCCGGACCGGATTGTTCCACAGGTATATACTCATATTTCCGGTTTTAATCAGTCTGTTGTAGTAGATAGTGCTGCTATCGGGGTGAGTTTGGATAATTATTTGGGGGAACAATGCGTGTTTTATAGTATGTTGGCAGTTCCTGTTCCCATGTATGCCCGGAAAAAGATGACCGGGAATGATATTGTCCGGGATGCTTTGTCGGGTTGGCTAAGTGCGGAATTTCCTTTCAGACCCCGGAAAAATGATTTGATTAGCGGAATGCTTTATCAGGGTAAGGTGGTTTTTGTTCTGGAAAAATTGTTTCCCGGCGAGTCGCAGTCCTGGCTATTGGGTTTTACTTCGGAACAGGAAGAGTGGTGCCGGAATAGTGAAAGTCAGATTTGGGGATTTCTGGTGGAAAATGATTATTTGTTTTCGACGCAACAACGTTTGATTATGAAATATTTGAATGATGCGCCGTTTACTTCGGGAATGCCTGTTGAGTCTCCCGGGAAAACGGTCGTATGGACGGGGTATCAGATTGTGAAGAAATACATGGATAAGACGGAAATTAGTCTGGAAGCATTGATGCAAGAGCAGGATTATCATAAAATATTAAGAGTTGCAGGTTACAGGCCTTAAAAATACGGGATAAAATGTGCGTTATGGTAGAAAAGAAAGAAATCCGAAAGTACGTCCGGGAATTGAAAAAACAAATTTCCCGTGAGGAAAAACTAAAAATGTCTGATACTATATGGGAGGAAGTCGAACGGGATGAGTGTTTTAAGAAAGCCCGGACAATTCTGGCTTATTGGTCAATGGACGATGAGGTGTTTACTCATGAGTTTGTTTGTAAATGGGCCGACAGAAAAATATTATTGTTGCCTTGTGTGAATGGTGATGAATTGGATATCCGTTACTTTGAAGGCAAAGAACAGTTGTGTCCGGGGGAAGGATATGCTATTCCTGAACCTGTCGGTAAATTGTTTGAAGATTTGGGACAAATCGATTTGATATTGGTTCCGGGGGTAGCTTTTGATTTTTCCGGAAATCGGCTGGGAAGAGGAAAAGGATATTACGATAAAATTTTGAAACAAACGAAAGCTTATAAAGTGGGCGTTTGTTTTGATTTCCAGTTATTGGATAAGGTTCCGACCGAAGAACATGATGTAAAAATGGATCGTGTTATTAAAAGCAGGAAATAAAAAAAACGGAGCCTTAAGGCTCCGTTTAGTTTCCATGCTGTTTTATATTAAGCCTGTTTGATAGCTTCAACCGGACATTGAGCAGCACAAGTACCACAATCAGTACAAGTATTTGCATCAATTTCATAATGATCAGCACCCATAGAAATAGCACCTACCGGGCATTCTCCTTCGCATGACCCGCAAGAAATACAGTCATCAGATATTACGTAAGCCATTTTTAATAGTTTTATTGATTAATAATGCACAAAATTAAAACCAATATTTGAAAGAAAAAATTTTTGATTGTTTTTTGTACAATATACATGAATAAAATTTGTAAAGTGAGTAAAGTGTAGCCGGTTCGAAGTTTTTTGTCATTCGCATATGGAGTAATTTGAACAGAATTAAGTCTTTATTGAAAAATATTTTATATATTTGCACTCTAATTTTACGGGGAATATAAAGGATTCGTGTGATGGGAAAACAGATTGGCTTAGACCCCCGGAGTTGATGTCTGTTTTTGAGTAACACAAAAAATAGTTTGTTATGCAAGTTTTTGAATTAAAAGGAGAAGTTAGAAACGATTTAGGTAAAAAGGCAACGAATTTGTTAAGAGCAGAAGGTAAAGTTCCTTGTGTTCTTTACGGAGGCAAGGAAAATATTCATTTTGCTGTTGCAGAAAAAGATTTGCAGAAATTGTTGTACACTCCTATTGTGTATATTGTAAAAGTGGTTGTTGGTGGAAAAGAATATGAATCGGTTATGCGTGAGATTCAGTTCCATCCTGTAACAGACCGGGTTTTACATATTGATTTTTATCAGATTTCTGAGGACAAACCGGTTATTATGGAAGTGCCTGTTAAATTGCAAGGATTTGCAGAAGGTGTTCAGGCCGGTGGTAAATTATCTTTGGTTGTTCGTAAACTGAAAGTAAAAGCTTTACCGGCAAATTTACCGGGAGAGATTGCATTGGATGTTACTAACTTGGGATTGGGTAAATCCATTAAGGTGAAAGATATGGCATTTGATAATTTTGAAATTGTAAATGCTAAGGAAGTGGTTGTAGCTCAGGTTAAATTGACTCGTGCTGCCCGTGCTGCTGCTCAGGAAGCAAAATAATCAAGACATTATGAAGTATCTTATTGTTGGACTCGGAAATATTGGTCCGGAATATCAGGATACGCGGCATAATATCGGATTTAGTGTGTTGGACGCCTTTGTTAAGGCGTCCAATACTGTTTTTGAAGATAAGCGTTATGGTGCTGTATGTGAAGTGAAATTGAAGGGCAGAACATTGGTACTTTTAAAACCGAATACTTATATGAATCTCAGTGGGAAGGCTGTGAGTTACTGGATGCAGAAAGAAAAGGTTGCTTTGGAAGATGTATTGGTGATTGTGGATGATTTGGCATTGCCGTTCGGTACTTTACGTTTAAGGGCACAAGGAAGTGACGGTGGGCATAACGGATTGAAAAATATCAATGCTTTGCTGGGGACTACGGCTTATGCCCGCTTGCGTTTCGGTATCGGGAGTGATTTCAGAAAAGGGGGGCAGGTAGATTATGTGCTGGGAACCTGGGATGAGAAGGAAAGTGAAGAGTTGCCGGTTTTGTTAAATAAAGGCGGGGAGATTATTACCAGTTTTGTTTTACAGGGAATTTCCAGAACGATGACTGTTTTTAATACAAATAAATCAAAGAGTTGAGTATTGCCGGAAAAGAGTAACTCTAATTTGTTTTTGATGATGGAAGGAGAAAAGGTCAGGGTAGATAAATGGCTGTGGGCAGTCAGGATTTTTAAGACCCGTTCTTTGGCTGCTGAAGAATGCAATAAAGGGCACGTTACAATAGGAGAGATACATGTAAAGCCTTCCCGGGAACTGAAAGGGGGAGAGATAGTGAAAGTCCGTGTTGTACCGATAGAACGGCATTATTTGGTAAAACAGCTGACGGATAAGAGAATGTCAGCTCAATTGGCTGTGAATTTTGTGGAAGACGTAACTCCTCCTGAGTCATTGGCTTTGCTGAATTCAGTAAAAGCATATGGTTTTGAATTTCGTCCGAGGGGTTTAGGACGTCCTACCAAGCGTGATCGGAGGATGATAGATAAACTGAAGGGTGGGGAGGAAGAGGATTAGAACAGTACAACTTAAAATTATTGCTTGTGTTAATTGCTAGAGAGAAAAAAAAAGATAATATTGCTGAGTATATTTTGTATATGTGGCAGATAGAAGATATGCTCAGGGCGATGGGGTTGGATATCGAACGGGTAAATGAGAATGTTGTGGCCGCTTTTCAGACAGATGAGCGTGTGAAGCAGGAAATTCGTGAGTGGTATGATAATCTCATTGCTATGATGAAACAGGAAAAAGTGGAGCAGCGGGGACATATTCAGGTTTTGAAAAATACAGTGAACGAACTGACGGAACTTCACTTTTATATGTTGCATAAAGCCTATGACAGGCACTATCAGCAATTGGTTACGGTTGCAGCTTCTAATTTGGTGGAATTCAGAAGAAAAGCCGGAGTTGACGATACTGTCTCGGATGTAGAGCTGGCTTTAAATGGTTTGTATGGGAATTTATTGTTACGGTTGCAGAAAAAAGAGCTCAATCCTGAGACGGCCCGGGCCATGGAAACCTTTAGTCAGATGATAGCTTATCTTGCTGCACGTTATAAGCAGATGGAAGAAGCTGAAGATAAAGCTTATTTGAGTTAAAAATATTAATTAGTACAATATGAGAGCTATAATTACGGTGTTGAGTGTGTTGGTGTTGACATGTCAGGTGAGAGCCGATGAAAGTAAAAAAACTTTTGAAAAGAAATTTTCCAAAGCAGGTCTGGAAGAATTGGTGATTACTAATACGCACGGTAAGATTGAGATTGCTCAACACGAAGGAGAGGAAATAGAGGTGTTGGCAGAAATGAAAGTGATTGCAAAAACAGCAGCGAAAGCAGATGAGACATTGGAGTTAATACAAATTTTAGAAACTCGGGCGGACCGATATTTAAATCTGGAAACCAAACTGGGAAAAGATGTGAGTATTACTCAGTTTTTTACGGGGTTGAGTGTAAGTATAGACTATAAAGTGAATATTCCTAAAGGATTGAAATTGCGTTTGATAAGTTCGGATGGCAATATTTATCTTGGGAATTTTGAGGGAGAAATAAATGCTGATATCCGGAATGGTGATTTTAAAGCTGCGGCATTAAAAGGAGGAGAGATATATGTAAAACAAGACAAAGGAAATTTTTATGCAGAGGACGTGGCTGTGCTGAATGGAGACTTTAAAAATTGCAATATTCAGATTGAATCCGGAGATAATATTCGGTTGACTACTGCTTCTTGTGACGGTCAGTTGACTTCGGTAGATAAGTTGAATGTCCGTTCAAATAGCGGGAATTTGCGAATCGGAGATATTGAAGAATTGACCGGTAGTTCTTCTTTTACCAAATATGAGATTCAGGACTTGGCAAATTTGTTGGATATGGACATGAAGATGGGAGAAATGAATATCCGGAATGTTCAGGAATTATTTTCTGAGATTCGGTTGAAAGGTTCTTTTACGAAGGTGGGGTTGACCTTTCCTGAGAATGCGGGTTATAAACTGGAATTGAAACACAATAAATCTTTGAAGCTGGACTTACCCCGGAATATGAAATTAGAGGAACGTCCGGCTGCGGAAAAAAATGCAACAATCGGGACTAAATTTGTAGGTAATCCGAAATATGCAGGTAAAGTTGTACTGAACTTATCTAATGGCAGTCTTTTTATTCAGTAAAATTTTGTTTCCCGGCTTTTTCCCGGGAGAATGAAAACAGAAAGGCAACTAATTCATAGGAGGTAGTTGCCTTTTTATATTTTGGAATGGTATGGCAGAAACTCCTTAACTTTCATTGAGTGCCTGCCAGAGTATGTCTTTTAGTTCGGTAATACCTGTACCGGCTACTGAAGATATAAATACATAGGGGATGTCCGGCAGGTTATTTTCCATTTCCGCCATCAGTTCTTTATCTGCATAATCGCATTTGGAAATGGCCAAAATGCGTTTTTTATCCAATAATTCCGGATTATATTGTTTTAATTCGTTAAGCAGAATATTGTATTCTTCATAGATGTCCGGACTGTCTGCCGGAACCAGAAACAATAACACAGAGTTACGTTCAATATGCCGTAAAAACCGGATTCCAAGACCTTTGCCCAGGTGGGCCCCTTCAATAATACCTGGAATATCGGCCATTACAAATGAACGGTTGTCCCGATAATTCACGATTCCCAGATTGGGAACCAGAGTGGTAAAAGGATAGTTTGCAATTTCCGGTTTGGCTGCAGAAACAACGGATAGTAGGGTGGATTTTCCGGCATTCGGAAAACCAACGAGTCCGACATCTGCCAATACTTTTAGTTCCAGAATCACGGAACGCTCTACCCGGGGTTCTCCGGGTTGTGCATAACGGGGAGTTTGATTGGTGGCTGATTTGAAATTCCAGTTTCCTAATCCGCCCCGTCCTCCTTTTACCAGAATGTGGGTTTCTTCATCTGCTGTTATTTCGCAGATGGTTTCTCCTGTTTCAGCATCGCGGGCAACGGTACCTAAGGGAACTTCGATAACTATATCTTTGCCGTTTGCTCCGGTACTGCGGTTTTCACTGCCGTTGCCGCCGTCTCCGGCAAAAACATGGCGTTTGTATTTAAGATGTATTAAAGTCCAGTAATTTCGGTTTCCGCGGATTAAAACATGTCCACCCCGTCCTCCGTCGCCTCCGTCAGGACCACCTTTGAGGGTGCGTTTGTCCCGGTGCAAATGGGCAGAACCCTGTCCTCCGGCACCGCTTCGGCAGAAGGTTTTTACATAGTCCACAAAATTCGTAGAAGCCATAGTGTATATACAATAAAGAGTTAAAATAAAAAATTAAGCATTGAGGATATAGAGATCCGGATAATTCCGTCCTAAACCGTCGTAGTCCAAACCGCGGCCTACAACGAAATCATTTTCCAGTTCAATGCCTTTGTAATGAATGGGGATCTGACATACAGTGGCTTTGGGCTTGTGAAACAGGGAGGCCACAAATATTTGTCTGGGATTTTTATCTTTTAGATATTTCAATAAATAACTCATTGATTTACCGGAATCTATTATATCTTCTAATATTACAATTGTACGTCCCTGAATATCTTCTTTTAAACCTATTAATTCTTCTACTTCTCCGCAAGAAGAAGTCCCCTTGTAGGAGGCTATTTTGAGAAAGCTAATCTGGGTGCCTGGTATGGTAATTTGTTTTATCAGGTCCGAGGCAAACATAAATGAGCCGTTCAGTATACTCAGAAATAAAGGATGCTCTTCTTTTAAATCGTTGTTCATCCGGGTTGCCATATCGGTTATGATTTTGTCAATCTCGGCAGATGCAATAAGAAGACGGAATTCTTTATCGTGTAAGGTTATATTTTTCATGATTAAGATATCATCGTTGTAATTATATGGTATTCCCGGCATATTTTCCGGGCGTTAAATGACCGGAATAAATCTATATATGACGGGGTCTGATTGTGTAAAAATTTCCCGTTCATTGTAACTATAAGTGATTCTGTTCTTTTTATTTGTGCAAAAATAATATTTTTGAATCAGATATAGAGTGCAGAATCAGATTATATTTATTTTTGTGCACTTATAGATTTAAAACAGATAACTAATGAATCCAAGAGTAAGTATTATTATGGGAAGTACTTCTGATTTGTCTGTCATGGAGAAGGCTGCAAAAGTACTGAATGATATGGGAATCCCTTTTGAAATGAATGCATTGTCTGCTCACCGGACACCGGTTGAAGTTGAGAAATTTGCTACGAATGCTGCTGCCAGAGGGATAGAAGTAATCATTGCCGGTGCCGGGATGGCTGCTCACCTGCCGGGTGTTATTGCAGCAATGACGCCGGTCCCTGTTATTGGTGTGCCTATAAATGCTTCTTTGAGTGGGATGGATGCACTTTTGGCCATTACTCAGATGCCCCCGGGTATACCTGTGGCGACAGTTGCTATAAACGGGGCTATGAATGCCGGTATCCTTGCTGTACAGATATTGGCTGTCGGCGATGCTGTTTTGAAACAGAAGATGATAGAATTTAAGGCATCCTTGAAGAAAAAAATAGTTGAGGCTAATAAAGAATTAGCAGAGGTAAAATATGATTTAAAAACAAACTAGATTGTATTTTTAATGTTAAATCTGGTGGACTTCAACTTGTGAAGGTGGTGTGAGCTTTTGTGGCCGTACAATCTTTTTCTTGTGTCTACAAAACCGGACTCCGGGATGGTTTTCAAAACATGGATTTTTATCTATCCACCGAATATTTTTGAACTTTTGGAGATAAATGATTGGTTTTAAAGTTTGAAAATATCTATAAATTTTGTAAATTTGATCATGTTGTGTATGTATAAGGTTGTATTTTTTCTAAACGGGATGAACAATTGTTTTTGGGGTGCCGTCTGATTGTTGCGAAATCCGGCCTGTCAGCGAAGCACATAATTTTTAATTCATGCAATGAAATACAGTAATCTTTTTTTATTGTTGATGTTTGTCGCTGGTTTTCATTGGATAAGTATGGCACAGGATTTCCCTGATATTGAAAAATTACTTGAGAGTAATAATATTGGAAGTACTGAAGACAATTATGAAGAGCTGGTAAATACCTTGCTTCAACTGTCCTCTTCTCCGTTGAATGTGAATACTGCTGATTTTGATTCTTTGAAAATGTTGTTTCTTTTATCTGACAGTCAGATTGATCAGATGTTGACTTTCCGGAAGAAGTATGGCAATTTTATCCATGTGAATGAGTTATTGTGGGTGCCGGGAATTAGTAAAAAGGATGTGGAAAATATAGCTTGTTTTATCACTTTGGGAGAACAGGTGCGAAGAGAACGTTTGCAGATTATCCATAAAAGAATGAAACAGGAAGTATTGGCGAAAGTCCGTACAAGTCTCCCCCGGCAGGAGGGATATAAAGTATATTTTCCTGCTGATTTTGAAAAAAAGAAAGATTATGAACGGAAATTGGAAAATCGTTTTCGCGGACCGGCGGCGGGAACATTGATAAAATATAAGTTGAATTACGGAAATCATTTACAAGGTGGGTTTACTTTGAAGAATGATCCCGGAGAAGCTTATTTTACCCGTTATCAGAAAACTGGTTTTGATTTTTTATCTGCTCATATTGCATTTTCTTCAGAACATTTTCTCCGGCGGTTTATTATCGGGGATTACCGGATTCAATGGGGGCAAGGATTAGTTGCATGGGGTGGTTTTGCTTCCGGAAAATCGGATATGACTGTTGGGAATGAGAAATCAGCCAAGGGGATAGTTCCTTATACTTCTACCGATGAAAATAATTATTTGAGAGGGGGTGCCTTGTCTATTGGATTATTGAGAAATCTTACTGCTGAGTGTTTTTTTTCTCAGAAGAAAACCGATGGAAATGTGATGCGTGCGGATACTTTGTCGGAAGAAGATTTTTTATCGGTATCTCTATATGAATCCGGATATCACCGTAATTATTTAGAATGTCAGAAAAAGCATACTTTAAAAGAAAGAACTTCCGGGTTGTCTGTTCATTGGAATACTGCGGTTTGTAAAGTGGGACTGAATGTTTTGTATTATGATTTTTCTCCGGCCCTTATTCCGGGAGAGCGTGTTTATCAACAATACAATGATAATGGTTCCAACCGGTGGTTGGTGAGTGTAGACTATAAAACCTCCTGGCAGGGAATCTATCTGTTCGGAGAGACTGCCAGGAGTGAAGATGGGGGATGGGCAACTGTAGACGGACTTCGGACCAGTTTGTCCTGGATGTCTATGTGTGTGTTATATCGCAGATATGATAAACGTTATGTGTCACATTATGCATCCGGTTTCGGGGAATATTCCAATACTTCCAATGAGGAAGGTGTGTATTGCGGAGTAGATTTGAATCCCTTGAGAAATCTGAAATTTAATCTTTATTGTGACTGGTTTCATTTTTTTAGTCCCCGGTATGGGGCTTCTTTACCCGGCACCGGATGGGAATTTTTGGCGCAAGCCGGGTATCGGCATAAACAATTTGAACATACCTTAAGGTATAAATGTGAAGTGCATCCTGAAGATATAAAAGGAGGAAGTTCTGTGCAACGGGAAAAGGGGGAGTGCCGTTATCAATTGAATTATATCCTTAATAGACAGATAGAATTGAGGACAAGGTTCAGTATGGCTCATTATCATAAAGATGTAGTAAAAGAATGGGGATATATGGTTTATCAGGATTTAATATATTCTTCCCGGAAAAGTAATCTGAAGGTACAGTATCGTATGGCCTGGTTTAAAACAGATTCTTATCAGTCCAGAATTTATGCTTTTGAAAATAATGTATTGTATGGTTATTCTTTTCCGGCTTTTATGGGAAAAGGCTTTCGTACTTATCTCAATTTAAACTGGAAGCCCGTCAAAAAATTGACTTGTTATCTGAAAACCGGATTCATTATCTATCCAGGGTTGGATGAGATGAGTTCGGGAGTGACAAAAGTAGAAGGAAATAAATTGTGTGATATAACGGTACAATTGCGTTTAACTATTTAAGAACTTCCCGGGGATTATTATGATGTAATAGTTGACAAATTTCTTCATCTGTCAATTTTTTTACGTTTGTCACAATCATATTTTCATGGAGAAAATTTCCATATAGGTTACATTCGTCGATAAGGCCGGCAAAAAGAACCTGAAGCTCTGTTTGCAGGGGTAATAACAACAACACTGTTGTAAAATCCGGTTTGAATTCAATATTTTCAATGGTTCCCTGGGCTTTACAGATGAGTGTTTTTAGTTCGTTTTTTAATGTATTCTGTTGAAAAACAGGTAATTCCCCAGGAATGCGGTTAAAAAAGACACAGAAATATCGTAAAAGCAGTCCATGGCCGCCTAAACCAGTGGAAATGAAAATACCCGGATCGTCTAAAAGCGTAGATTGTAGCAACATGCGTGACTGTTGCAAGGCGATTATGGCCCATTTTTGTATGGGGGATTCTTGTCGGGAGAGATTCTCAATGGTCCGGTACACAGTAACATCATCGATATTTGCTAAAACGACCAACATTCTTTTTTTTACATCAATATCCGTTTCTTCATTAAAAAGGTCGTTGATGTGTTCCAGGTATTCTTTTTTTATTTTAGAATAGGTATGGGAATTTTGACTGATTTTATGTGCCAGGCTGAAATATTCTTTCTGTACTTTTATGTCCACTTCCTCTTCCAGGATATTCAGATTGGCTCCAGCCATAGCCAGCAGTTGTTCAATACCCTTGATTTTTTTTTGCTCTTTTCCCATTTGTTTGTATTTCGCTCAGGCAAATTTAAGCTATTATTCTATATAAAAAAAGCTGCTTTGTAAGCAGCTTTTTTATATTTTTAAGAAATTATGCTTTGTGTCTGCGTTCATCTGACACAGTCAGTTTTTTTCTTCCTTTTGCTCTTCTTCTGGCTAATACTGCTCTTCCTCCTGCAGAAGCCATTCTGGCTCTGAAACCGTGTTTGTTTCTTCTTTTCGTGTTTGAGGGTTGAAATGTCCGTTTCATCGTAACTATATTTTATTATTATTTTCTCACTTTGGACTGCAAAAGTAGGTAATTTTTTTGTGACTCCAAATAAAAGTAACTTTTTTTATTTGGGGGTACTGTAACTAAAGTTTTCTGTAATCGTATTAAAAGAAGTTGAAAGAAATATTCAAAAGATTTGTTTTTTTGATAAAAATTAATTAATTTTAGAGACATCTATCCAGAGTATGAGGCAGCTTAAAATAACAAAGCAGATTACCGGGCGTGAATCATATGCCATGGAAAAATACCTTCAGGAGATAGGCAAAATTCATGTTTTATCACCTGAAGAAGAAGCTGATTTGGCCAAAAAAATCCGGACAGGGGATAAAATTGCACGTGAAAAATTGGTTTTAAGTAATTTACGTTTTGTTGTATCTGTTGCGAAACAATATCAAAATCATGGGTTGACTCTTGGGGATCTGATAAATGAAGGTAATCTGGGATTGATAAAAGCGGCAGAATGTTTTGATGAAACCAAGGGTTTCAAGTTTATTTCTTATGCAGTATGGTGGATCCGGCAATCTATTTTACAAGCTATTGCTGAGAATGCCCGTTTGATCCGTTTGCCGTTAAATAAAATTAGTACAATTAATAAAGTGAATCGTTGTTATACTGTTTTAGAACAGGAATTTCAGCGGGAACCGACAGAGGATGAAATTGCAGAGAAAATGGACATAACGCCGGCGGAGGTGAAGGAAAATCTGAAAATTGCCAGTAAACCGGTTTCAATGGACGCTCCATTGACAACGGACGAGGAATCTACTTCATTATATGAAATTTATATTGCTACAGAGCCGGCTATTCAAGGACCGGAGGCGTTGTTGAATCTGGATTCGTTGAGAAAGGATATAGAACGTTCTTTTGCAATTCTTTCCGAACGGGAAGCTTCTATTTTAAATATGTATTATGGTTTAAAAGAGTATTCTGCAATGTCTCTGGAAGAGATTGGTACAAAACTGGGGTTGACTAGCGAAAGGGTCAGACAAGTAAAGTCCAAAGCAATCCGTAAATTGAAAGAAATGAAAAATACTAAGCGGTTGAAAAATTATTTATAACTTCCGGAAAGTTTATGTTCTAATATAGATTATAATAAAAAAACGGGGTTCAGATTTTGAACTCCGTTTTTTTGAGCTGTTCAATCCGACTTTATTTTTAAAAGAATACCGTGTAGATTACAGCTAATAAGATGCAAATGATGTAGGCACAGATATTGAATACTTTATCTGTTTTAAACATATCTGAGGTTAATTTGATGGCTTTCGGGTCATCATCTGTCGGACAACTGCTTAAACTAACCATGAAAATAATGACAATGGTGAGAATGCAAGTGTAAAACATTTGGTCCATAAAAGGCATCTCAAATGGTAATAATTTGAAAATTAAAGCAATAGGAATTGAGCATAATACCCCCCAGATGGCCCCTTTGTTGGTTGCTTTCTTCCAGAATAATCCCATGAGAAATACGGCCAGAATACCCGGACTAACCAATCCGGTGTATTCCTGAATATATTGAAACATCTGGTCGATACCCCCCAAAAGCGGAGCCAGTAGCACAGCAATAACCAAGGCTACTCCGGCGGTTAAACGGCCGACATTCACTAATTTGGTTTGCGAAGCAGCTTGGTTGATATAAGGTTTATAAATATCCATGGTAAAGATGGTAGATGTAGAATTCAGCATGGAAGCTAATGAAGATACAATGGCTGCGGCTAATGCGGCCAGAACCAATCCTTTGATGCCAACAGGAATAAAGGTACTGATTAACCAGGGATAAGCATTGTCATTATTTAATGCTGTAGAACCGGCAATTTCGAATGCATTTTTTGCTTCATGTAAATTTTCGGTGTACATCACGTAGGCTACAATTCCGGGTATAGCAACAATGAAAGGAATTAACATTTTCAGGAAAGCTGCGAATGCAATACCTCTTTGGGCTTCTTTTAATGATTTGGCTGCCAGTGTCCGTTGAATGATGTATTGGTTGAATCCCCAATAGTACAGGTTTGCCACCCAGAGTCCGCCAATCAGCACATAGATGCCGGGCAGGTTGTTGTATTCTTTGTGGTCCCTGGAAAGTACCATATCGAATTTGTCACCAGCAACATTTGCTATATGAGAAATTCCATTCATGATACCTCCCTCCGGAGTGACATAATGTAAGGCGACTAAGGTTGTAATAATACCTCCGATAACTAAAAGTGCTACTTGAATAACATCAGTCCAGGCTACTGCAGAAAGGCCGCCATACAATGAATATGCTGCAGCAAACAGGGCTAATGCTATAATAGCCGGGATAATCATACTTCCGTCACCTGTACCGATAATTGTATCGATAGCTTTACCTCCAAGATATAATACCGAAGTTAGATTTACGAAAAGGAATAAGGCAATCCAAAAGACAGCCAGAATAGTTTTCAGGTTGGTGGAAAAACGTTTTTCAACGAATTCCGGAATAGTATAGATGCCTTGTTTGATGAAAACAGGCAAGAAAAATTTACCGACAATGATGAGGGTCAGAGCTGCCATAAATTCGTAAGAAGCGATGGCTAATCCCCCTGCAAATCCGGAACCGGACATACCAATGAATTGTTCTGCTGAAATATTGGCTGCTATTAAGGATGAACCGATGGCCCACCACGGTAATGCTTTACTGGCCAAAAAGTAATCTTCAGCGGTTTTGGTTTGTCCTTTTTTGGTACGGGAAACCCACAGACCAACACCAACTAATAAAATAGCATAGATGCCTAATATGACAAAATCTATGATGTGAAAACTTGGATTCATAATTTTATTTTATCGTAGTTATTAATAGAGTTTACGTGCGCCTTCTCCAATGTCAGCTATATAAAATGTCGCTTCCAGATTTACTTTAGATTTATAAAGTTGGCTGACTTTCCGGATGTAATTATCTACTTTATCTTCTGCAACCAATGTTACAGTGCAGCCTCCGAATCCTGCTCCGGTCATCCGGGAACCTAACACTCCTTCCAGATGCTGGCCTTCTTCTGCCAGGGTATCCAATTCAGTGCCGGTAACTTCGTAATCTTCTTTCAAAGATTTGTGCGATGCATTCATCAGTTGGCCGAATTTTTGAAGATTACCTGTTTTTAATGCGGTGATTGCAGTGATTACACGCTGGTTTTCCGAAACGGCATGTTGAGCACGCCGGCGAATTGTGTCATTTTGAATTTGTGAACTGTAATTATTGAATTCTTCTTCGTTCAGTTCACAGAGGTAATTGATTTTATGAACGGCAGAAATGGCTGATACGGCAGCATCACATTCCTTTCTTCTTTCATTGTATTTTGAGTCTGCTAATCCTCTTTTTTTGTTCGTATTTGCGATTACCAGTTTGTAGCCTTTCATGGACAGGGGAACATAGTCATATTTCAGGCTGGCACAATCCAAGGCTATTGCATGCTCTTTTTTGCCCATACCTACAGCAAATTGGTCCATAATTCCACAATTTACACCGACATAAACGTTTTCAGCTTTTTGAGAAATTTTAACCAGTTCAATCATGTCCAGACCTGCATTTGTCATTTCATTTAACATGACTGCTGTCACAACTTCAATGGAAGCGGAGGAAGAAAGGCCGGCTCCGTTGGGAATGTTTCCATAATACAATAAGTCATACCCCCAGACATTGAAACCACGGTCTGCAAATTCTTTCATTACTCCCAATGGATATTTAATCCATTCGACTGGCTTTTCGACAAAAGCATGGGCATCTGCTGTGGCAGAAAATTTCATGTTAATGCTGTTGAAATGGTTGGTCCGGTCATTTCTTTCAGAAACCAGAAGATAGGTTCCGAAACTTAGTGCACAAGGGAAAACCAAACCTCCGTTATAATCAGTATGTTCACCAATAAGGTTGACCCGGCCAGGAGCAAAAAAAGCATGTTCCGCTTTTCGGCCATATATTTCTTCAAATTTATGTTCCAGTTCTTGTGTATTCATATTATATTGTCAGAATAGGTTATATTGCACATAATGTGAACAAAAATAGAATATTTTTTTTAGTAGCGCAATATTATCCAGAATAGAATGTTATAATTCCAAAGGACTTTGATACCTGAGAAATAGTTTTGTTTTTTTGAGAAATTTATACCTTTGTTGCAATTTGTAATTTTTATAGTTTTAGACTGTAAGATAAAGATTGTTAATTTTTTAAAGAATAAGAAACGTGCATGAAGCCGGAGATTTATATCTTGAAAAATGATGTCCTTGAAGTGCATATATCAACGTTAGGTGCGACAATTACCCGAATGATTACTTCCGGGTGCCGGGGGAAAGCAGTTGATGTAATATTGGGAATGGCGCATGCAGAGGATTACGAAACGCCTGATTATGTTGCAAGTGGTGCTTATTTAGGTGCTGGTATCGGACGGTATGCCAATCGCATTGCCAATGGAGAATTTTCTATTGATGGGCAAAGTTTCCGTTTGGCAGTTAATAATGGTCCGAATCATTTACACGGCGGAATTTGTGGGTTTGACAAGAAAATCTGGTCTGTGCAGAAAAGAACAGATTCTTTGTTGATTTTGCACTATGATAGTCCGGCCGGAGAAGAAGGTTATCCGGGAAATTTAATAGTTGAACTTTGTTTTGAGTTGAAAGAGAAAGAATTGCATATACATTATAAAGCTTCTACAGATCAAAAATGTTATGTGAATCTGACACATCATCCGTATTTTAATTTGAATCCGGATTGTTCTGATATAAAGCAATTGCGGTTAAAATTGTATTCTGATACATATTTGAAAACAAATGATTTGATACCGGATGGTGATTTTGTTACTGCAACAGGCAATTATGATTTTACTGATTTCCGTTCTTTGCAAGGGGTCATTGAGCAGAACGGAGGATTGGATGATTGTTTTGTTTTTGAACCTGCCGGAAAAATAGTTCGTCAGGCAGAACTTGTCAGTGAAGAATCGGGAATAAAAATGTATGTATGTTCTGATTATCCGGGATTGCAGGTGTACACCGGACGTTATCTTAATGTGAAAAGTGCTAAAGGAGGAAAGAATTACGGGGCATATGCAGGGATTGCACTGGAAGCCCAATATTGGCCGGATTCACCTCACCATCCTTCTTTTCCTTCTGCTTTGTTAGTGCCGGGAGAGGAATACCGGAAAACGACAATTTATGGTTTTGATTAAGGGTATAATAATATCCTATTATTAATTTATTTATAGATTGACAATTATTATGGGAAAGTATGAATTAAACAAAAACCTTGCTCAGATGCTGAAAGGCGGGGTGATTATGGATGTGACTAATGCCGATCAGGCAAAAATAGCAGAAGCTGCTGGAGCTTGTGCTGTTATGGCGTTAGAAAGAGTACCCGCAGATATCCGTCGTGACGGAGGTGTTGCCCGTATGTCTGACCCGCAAATGATTAAAGCTATACAGAAAGCTGTATCGATTCCTGTGATGGCAAAGGTAAGAATTGGCCATTTTGTGGAGGCTCAAATATTAGAAGCTATTGGGATTGATTTTATTGACGAAAGTGAGGTATTGACTCCGGCAGATGAGTTGTATCATGTTGACAAGGCTGCTTTTAAGGTTCCGTTTGTATGCGGAGCGCGTAATCTGGGTGAAGCATTGCGTCGTATAGGGGAAGGAGCTGCTATGATCCGGACAAAGGGAGAAGCCGGAACAGGGAATGTAGTTGAGGCGGTTACCCATATGCGTCAGATTAGTGATGATATGCGCCGGGTAAAGAATGCGGGTGCGGAGGAGTTGATGACTTTGGCTAAAGAATTTTGTGCTCCTTATGAGTTGGTGAAATATGTACATGAACATGGAACATTGCCGGTGGTAAACTTTGCAGCGGGTGGTATTGCAACTCCTGCAGATGCTGCCTTGATGATGCAATTGGGGGCTGAGGGAGTTTTTGTCGGTTCGGGAATTTTTAAGTCAGGTGATCCCGAGAAACGGGCTAAAGCTATCGTTCAGGCTGTGACTTATTATAATGATCCTTTGAAACTGGCAGAATTGTCAGAGAATTTGGGGGAACCGATGTCGGGGCTTGAAATTAAAACACTGGAAAGCAAATACGCAGAAAGAGGATGGTAAAATAAGGCAGATTTTTCGGAGGCACCTGTGGGACGGACAAATGATGACGGAGGGTGTGGTATTTATGGGGGAAAGAATGTTCAGTATTATGGCAAATCCGGGAAATCTGCATTTATATATGTCATATGATGAAAATAGGTATTTTAGGGTTTCAGGGGGCAGTCGTTGAACACCAGCAACATGTTGAAAAATTGGGACATGAATCTGTGGTGGTTCGTTATTCGCAGCAACTGGATGATTTGAATGGAATTATTTTACCGGGAGGAGAGAGTACAACCATGGGAAAATTACTTTGCAGTACGGGTATGATGGAGCCTTTAAAAAATAAAATTCAAGCGGGTTTGCCTGTGTGGGGGACTTGTGCCGGTATGATTTTATTAGCAAAAGAACTGGTGAACGATCCAGTCAGGCATTTAGGAGTGATGGATATTGCAGTAAAACGAAATGCTTACGGAACCCAGATTGATAGTTTTGATGTGGATGTAAAAATTCCGGAAGTCAGTTCTTCAGTAATACCTTTGGTATTTATCCGGGCACCTTATATTACAAAGACGGGAGAAAAAGTAAGTGTGTTGTGTCAGGTTGACGGGCATGTTGTTGCAGCCCGGGAGGAGCATATGTTGGTCACTTCTTTTCATCCGGAGTTAACAGACTGTTCTGCGTTTCACCAATATTTTGCCGGTATGTGCCAAAAATAAGTTTTTTGCCGATTTGGGAAGAATGCCGGGGATTTTAGTTTTGGGTCAGTTCTTCTATGGTGAGGGTGGCAGTCCCGATTTTTTTCACAACAATGCCGGCAGCAATATTGGCGGTTTTCATTGCCGTTGTCATATCATAACCTGCTGCCAGACAAAGGCTGAGTGTTGCAACCACTGTATCCCCTGCTCCACTGACGTCGAAAACCTCTTCAGAATGAGTAGGGATGTGAATAGGAGGAATGTCACTAATCAGGCTCATGCCTTTATCACTGCGGGTAACCAGGAGAGAAGTCAGTTGATTGGCTTCAAGTACTTCGCGTGCGGCTTTTTCCACAGCACGATCTGTGTTGGGAACAGAATAGCCGATAATGTCACTTAATTCTTTTACATTGGGAGTAACAATATCAGCTCCTGAATATTTTTTCCAATTATTGCCTTTGGGGTCTACAATAATTTTCTTGCCGATTTTATGGGCATAACGAATCAGATACGTACAAAATTCTTCAGAAATGAGTCCTTTACCATAATCAGATATCACTAAGACATCATAATCCGGAAGGTAAGACCGGACAATTTCCCGTAACATCTTTTGGTCATTATTTTTCAATTCGGTCCGGTCTGCATAATCCACCCTGACAATTTGCTGTTTGCCTCCAATGATGCGTGCTTTGGTTATGGTTGGGCAAGGAACTTTCAGAAACATGGTTCTGATGTTCTTTTGTTTGCTCATGTGTTCTATTTCTTTTCCAAAGAAATCATATCCGATGGCACCGCATAATAGAGGTTGACCTCCCAGGCTGGCAATGTTGTTAGCTACATTAGCCGCACCTCCCAAACGAGATTCTTCTTTTCCGATTTTTACAATGGGTACGGGGGCTTCAGGAGATATGCGCTCGACACAGCCAAAGTAATATTTGTCAAGCATCACATCACCTATGATGAATATTTTACTGTTTGAAAAATCTCTTTTTTCATTTTTCATGTTGTTTCCTATTTAGGAAATCATTAAAAATTTCCGGATGATAAATTAGTCCTGGAAGAGATGGGTAAAGACACACGAGAATTTAAGACCTCTTATTCCTCGCCTCCAAATTCCATCAGATAAGCCTTTATAAACTCATCTATTTTTCCGTCCATGACTCCATTTACATCGGAAGTTTGATAATTGGTCCGGTGATCTTTTACCCGGCGATCGTCGAAAACGTAACTCCGGATTTGTGAGCCCCATTCGATTTTCTTTTTATTGGCTTCAACTTTGGCTTGTTCTGCCATGCGGTGTTGTAATTCCTTGTCATAAAGGATGGAACGCAGTTGCCGGAGAGCATTTTCTTTATTTTTAGGTTGATCCCGAGTCTCTGTATTTTCAATCAGGATTTCTTCTTCTTCACCAGTATAAGGGTCTTTGTATTGATAACGCAACCGGACTCCGGATTCCACTTTATTTACATTCTGACCTCCTGCACCTCCTGAACGGAAAGTATCCCAACTGATAGCAGCCTGATTAATGGAAATATCAATCGTATCGTCTACTAAGGGTGTTACAAATACAGAAGCAAATGAAGTCATTCGTTTCCCTTGGGCATTGAAAGGGGATACCCGGACCAGGCGGTGTACTCCGTTTTCTCCTTTCAGATAGCCATAGGCAAAATCACCTTCTATCTGCATAGTTACAGTTTTTATGCCGGCTTCATCTCCGTCCTGCAGGTTGCTGACGGAACATTTGTATTTATTGTTTTCTGCCCATCTGATGTACATTCGCATGAGCATGGACGACCAGTCCTGACTTTCAGTTCCTCCTGCTCCGGAATTGATTTTCAATACACATCCCATTTCATCGGCTTCGCCTTGTAGCATGTTTTTCAATTCCAGATTTTCTACAAGGCGTAACGTTTCAGCATAATGAGCATCCACTTCTTCCTCTGTAGCCTCACCTTCTTTGGCAAATTCAAAAAGTACATACAAATCATCGACAGCCCGGCCTACTTCTTCACATCCTTCAATCCATCCTTTGAGTTCGCGTACATGCTTCATGACTTTTTCGGCTGCTTTGGCATCTGTCCAGAAATCCGGAGCTTGTGTACGCATTTCAACTTCTTCCAATTCTATTTTTTTGTGGTCGATGTCAAAGATACCTCCTCAGAGCGCCACTGCGGTCTTCAACTGATTTCAGTTGATCTATTGTAATCATATTTTTTGTGTTTTAAAATTATAAGTTAAAGATTGAACGTTTAAATCTCTGTATTTAACGTTCAATCTTTGCTGGTTCAATGGTTATTGTATTTCAACCTCAGGTGCCGAATCTTTAATCGGTGCATGGGTTGCAGGTGCCGGACGCATCCAATTCGGATTCACAATACTTTCAAACTTGTTTTTAATATTCTCAGCTATATCTTTTTGTCCGGCATTATAGGCTGCTTCGAATAATTTTTGCAGGGTATAAAAGCTGATATTTTCTTCTCTTTGAATTCCTGGTGTATCAGCGAATTTTGGGGACAAAGAGTTGACATATTTCAGCATCTGGAAATTGTCGGTTGCCAATTCATTCAGTAAATGGTTGGCTTTCTCTGTTTCTCCCAATTCATAATATAATGTGATATAATCCAGGAAAACAATATCTATAGGAACTTGTGATAATGGTAATTCTTCCAGACTTTTATCCAGTACTTTCACAGCTTTGTCGTCCTTTCCTTCTTGGTGTAATTGGGATGCCAGACGTTGCATCGTATTCCTGTATTGCATAGAGCCGATGATGATATCATGGAAGTTATCAATATTAACTTTTGGATTTTTAATATTTCCCCATTCAAATTTATTCATTATATTGTCATAAAGGATATCTGAATCGATCCTTCCGTAATCCGTGCCTCCATATTCATTCCGTTTACTTGGAGTTTCAATGGGGACCAGACGATAAGTAGCTCCTTCAACCTGGAAATATTTTTCAAGTCCCATGTAGGAATCTGTTGGTATGCCAATACCGAAATAAATGGGACGTTCCCAATTGTTGGTACTGATAATATCCAGGAGCATGGTTTCAGATTTGTTTAAACCATTGCCTTTCAGGGTCAATTTCAATTCTTTGACAATTTTGTCGGCATCCTTTGCTTTTACAGTCCCATTGGCAATAACCTGTGCCGAATCAATCGGCAGGTATAAATTCCGGGTTGGGATATAGTCTATTTCTTCTGTAATTCCGGGTTCTTTTAGTTTAGTCTGTGGTAAATCGCTGGCAACAAATTCCATGACTTCACGTAAATTTGCCTGTTTATAACGTTCCATAATATAGACTCTGTCCCGTTTTCCGTCCCGGTACTGATTCTTGGTGAAAGAGATTGGTACTGCGGGACTTTCATACGCTTTCCGGTTGATTTGGTCAATATACCATGGCCCTGCCAGCAAGCTGAGGTTGACAATCCGGATATCCCGGCGTACTCCTTCGACCTCCTGAGCATACCATAAAGGGAAAGTATCATTGTCGCCATAGGTAAACAGAATAGCATTCGGAGCACAGGAGTTCAGATAGTTTTTGGCGTGAGCAAGAGTTGCATAACGTCCGGTCCGGGTATGGTCATCCCAATTTTGTGCAGCCATGTTTACAGGCACTGCAAAAAAACATATTCCGGTGACAATAATTGCTGCTGCAGATGGAGTGAGTTTCCGGATGTGTTTAGTCATGAACTCCCATAATGCGAGAATTCCTAAACCAATCCAGATGGCATAAGCGTAGAATGAACCTGCATAAGCGTAGTCCCGTTCACGGGGTTCCATCGGAGACTGATTCAAGAAAACGATAATGGCAATACCTGTCATGATAAACAATAACATAACAACCCAGAAATCTTGCTTGCCGGTACGTCCTTTCCGATACTGATAGAATATGCCTAATATACCCAACAAAAAAGGAAGCAGGTAATATTTGTTGTATGCTTTTTCGGATTTCAGGGTATCCGGAAGTTCCGACTGATTACCTAAACGCATTTCATCCAGGAATTTAATACCGGTGATCCAATTGCCATGAATAATGTCTCCATTTCCCTGGATATCGTTTTGGCGTCCGGAGAAATTCCACATAAAGTACCGCCAATACATATGTCCTAATTGGTAATTGAAAAAGTACCGCATGTTATTTCCAAAGCTGGGACGTGTAATAGCTTGTCCGTCTACCATATAAGTCGGTCCATTGTTCTTTCCTCCCCAGGCTTGGTATTGTGACGGATAATAAGATCTTTGGTCACTGTGCATTCGGGGAAAGAAACCGCAAAACCGGGGATCATATTTATAATTGAATTTGTTACCGATTTTTTCATATACCCCGGTTTCTTTATTTTGGTAATAAATAGGTGCACCTTCTTCATATCCTATCCGGGGGGCATTGAAGTACTGGCCATACAGTAAGGGGCTATCCCCATATTGGTCCCGGTTGATGTAAGACAACAAAGAAAATACATTATCCGGACTATTTTCATCGATAGGCGGGTCGCTTAATGAACGAATGACTACCATTGAATAGGAAGAATAGCCTATCAGGATGACCATAAAGCATGTTAAAATGGTATTCCAAACGGGCATTCCTTTGCGGAGGGTATAGCGGATACCCCAGGTCAGAACCCCGATAATCAGGAATACATAAATAATCACACCTGTATTGAAAGGCAGCCCGAAACTATTGGTAAATAAAAGTTCAAACCAACCAGCTATTTTAATGATTCCGGGTATGACTCCAAAATTTACAATACCTAAAATAATTAGTGATAAAATACCTGTTTTAATGAATCCTCTGACGGTTGGAGTGTATTTTTTGAAATAATATACAAAAGCAATTGCAGGAATAACCAATAGGTTCAGTAAGTGTACACCAATGGATAAACCGATTAAGTAGGCAATCAACACCAGCCAGCGGTTAGCATATTTTTCATTAGCTACATTTTCCCATTTTAAAATTGCCCAGAATACAACGGCAGTGAAGAGAGAAGACATTGCATATACTTCGCCTTCCACCGCAGAGAACCAAAAAGTATCAGTGAAAGTGTAAGTCAGTGAACCGATCAAAGAGGCTCCAAGAATAGCAAACATTTGCCCTAAAGTCATTTCTTCCCCTTCTTTCACAACCAGTTTACGAGCCAGATGTGTGATGGACCAGAATAAAAACAGGATGGTGAAACCGGAACATAGGCCTGACATATAATTAATCATTAATGCCTGGGTTTCTATTGAAGGAGCGAAAATCGCAAACAGTCGGGAAATGATCATAAATAACGGTGCTCCGGGAGGATGTCCTACCTGCAGTCCCACAGAAGTGGTGATAAACTCGCCGCAATCCCACAAGCTGGCTGTTGGCTCTGCTGTGAGTATGTACGTTAGGCTGGCAACAACAAAAATGACCCATCCGGTCAGTCGGTTGATGCACCTGAAATTCAAATTTGGATGCTCTTTAATTGTATACATATTTTGTTTTAGTATAGTTTTTATTTGCCATATAGGGGCTTGAGATACTTTTAAATTTATTTTTTTTATGTTTCGGTTAATTTAATGCCCTAATATTCAATTGTTGATAAAAATTATCTCATGTAATGAAGCACGAAAATAATTATTTTGTCTGAATTTTCATCATTTTTTTTGTTAGAAAACAAAAAACGTTCTATATTTGCACCGTCAAAAATGATTGTCCCATTGTGTAATGGCAGCACAGCAGGTTTTGGTTCTGTCAGTCCAGGTTCGAGTCCTGGTGGGACAACACTTGACGCCCAAGTGGTGAAATTGGTATACACGCTAGTTTCAGGTACTAGTGGCTTCGCGGCCGTGTAGGTTCGAGTCCTATCTTGGGCACTTTTCTCCTTCGAAGTTCTTTAAAAAATAAATTGCCCGAATGGTGAAATTGGTATACACGCTAGTTTCAGGTACTAGTGGCTTCACGGCCGTGTAGGTTCGAGTCCTATTTCGGGCACATTTTAATCGCCCAGGTGGTGAAATTGGTATACACGCTACTTTGAGGTGGTAGTGGTCGAAAGGCTGTGCAAGTTCGAGTCTTGTCCTGGGCACTAAACAGACATAAAACCCCGCTGTATTTACGGTGGGGTTTTATGTTTTGAAAAGTCTGTGGTGTGATTTTGCAGATTATGGAAGAAATAGTTATTGGTTTATTTGAAAAGTTTTCCGGGAAGCTGCCGGATAAGGCGGAGTTATTGCCGGAGTCTGGCTCAGCCCGGAAATATTATCGTTTGTATAGCGGGGAAAGTTCTTATATCGGAACATGGAATCAAAATGTAGAAGAAAATACTTTGTTTCTTGATTTTTCCCGGCATTTTGAGGCTAAAGGGTTACATGTTCCGTTGATTTATGCTGTATCTGTTGATAAATTGGCTTATATACAGGAAGATTTGGGAAATAAAATGTTGTTGGATGTTGTAGAGAAAGAACGCGAGGGAGATTGGTTGAATGAGCATTTGGTAGAGTTGTATAAAAAAGCTTTGGATGAATTATTGCGTTTTCAAATATGGGGAAATCAGGGAATGGATTATTCCCGTTGTGTTCCTCGTCCTCAATTTGACCGGCGTTGTATCCTTTGGGACCTGAATTATTTTAAGTATTGTTTTCTGCGGTTGACAGATGCAGTTTTTTCGGAAGATGCTTTGGAAAATGATTTCGAACAATTGGTTTGTCGTTTGTGTAACGTAGAGATACAGGCTTTTATGTTCCGGGATTTTCAATCACGTAATATTATGGTCCGTAATGAGGAAGTTTGGTTTATCGATTATCAGGGAGGACGACAAGGGGCTTTACAATATGATGTTGCATCTTTATTGTATGATGCAATTGTTCGTATTCCTGACGGACAGCGGGAGGAATTGCTGGAATATTACATAACCGGGTTGCAGCAATATCGGTTGACGGACAGCAAACAGTTCAGGCAGGATTATTACCATTTTGTTTTAGTCCGGCTTTTGCAGGCTATGGGAGCGTTTGGGTTAAGAGGACTTTATGAACGGAAACAACATTTTATAGACTCTATTCGTCCGGGACTAAGAAACATAGCCGGATTGTTTGACAGTGGAAAACTGGATAACGCTTATCCTGAATTGAGGCGGATTATTTATAGTTTACAAAAATGATTCTGAATTATTTTGTATTTTTTCAAATACTTCCAGCAAAGAAGGGTAGGTATTCGTTTTTATAGTATTTATTTCATGGGTGGCTAACCAGAAGACTTCTTCAATATCTTCTTCTGTTTGGGGGGTCAGAGCCGGATTTTCCGAAGAGGTCATGGTGTACCAATACGTTTTTTTCAGAAACCAGTTTCCGTTTCGGAAATAAATGTGTAATGTATCAGTTAAATGATTTGTGATTTGTATGCCTTGAATGCCGCATTCTTCTTCAACTTCCCGGACAGCGCATTGTTCCAGGGTTTCATGGGGCTCTTGATGTCCTTTAGGCAAATCGTATACTCCCAAGCGTTTAATGACGAGAAGCTGATTTTTTTGCTGTACGGCACCTCCTGCTGCTTTGACGTATAAAAAGCAGGATTTAAAAATGGAGAATAACTCTTCCACATCTTCGCCATATATTACTGCTGTGAATTTGTTTTTTTCTTTCCGTAAGTTACAAATAAACGATTTGGTGTCGCTGAAGTTTTCATGAAGCAGTTGATGAGTTCCTTCTTTTAGTAAATTCTGTTCATCCGTGAGTAAAAAACAACTGTCTTTAAAAAATACTTTATACATTTGCAAAAATTTATAATTACTAATACAAAAATACGTAAAAATGAGTACAGTTGCTGAAAAAGTGGCATCCTATTTGTTAGATATTAAAGCAATCAAATTGGAGCCTAACCATCCATTTACTTGGGCATCAGGCTGGAAATCGCCAATTTATTGTGATAACCGCAAAACTTTATCTTATCCGGAAGTCCGTTCATATATAAAAGAACAGTTTGCAGCACTGGTCAGGGAGAAATATCCTGAAGCAGAAGTTATTGCCGGAGTGGCGACAGGAGCAATTGCACAGGGGGTATTGGTGGCTCAGGAGTTAAATTTACCTTTTATCTATGTACGTTCTTCAGCAAAAAGTCATGGTTTGGAAAATCTGATTGAAGGTGAATATAAAGCAGGGCAAAAGGTTGTGGTGATAGAAGATCTTGTATCTACGGGAGGTTCCAGTTTGCAGGCGGTAGAAGCTTTACGGAACGGTGGATGTGAAGTGCTGGGAATGACGGCTATATTTACTTATGGTTTCCGGAAAGCAGAAGATAATTTTAAGAATGCCGGATGTGAACTGACTACTTTAAGTGATTATAATGCCATGATTGATTTGGCATTAAAAATCGGTTATGTAAAACCGGAACAGGTAGATAAATTGAAAGAATGGCGTTTGAGTCCGGAAACTTATAAATAATCATGTCCTTTAGTATTGACTGGTGGCAGATTTACCGGGTTGATACGGGATAAATCAGTGCGTTTTATTATGTCTATAACAAAAATCGCAAGCGAAATTTTTAAAATTGAAAGTCCGATTAAAGATGTGTACGCCTTGTTATCTGATTTCAACAGAATCGGACGTTTAGTTGAAATGGCGAAGCAGATGGGAATGACAAATGGAAATATAGAGCTGGAAAAAGTATCAGAAAAGATTGAAGATGTCCGTTTTACACAAGATGCTTGTTATGTAACCTTGAAAGGCATGGGGGAGTTGGCGGTTAAAATAGTAGAGAAAGAAGAACCAAAGCTGATCAAATTAGGCGGGGACGGCGTTTTACCTTTTGATTTTAATCTCTGGATACAATTGTTGGAGAATGGTCCTTATGATACCCGTCTGAAAATTACCTTTCAAGGGGAGTTGAATATGATGTTGAAAATGATGCTTAAAGGGAAATTGGAAAAAGGAATTAATATGTTGGGAGAAAATCTGACCAAAATACCTTATGGACTTTTGAGTAACGTTGCCATTTGAATGAAGAGGAGAATGTGTCAAAATCCGGAAACGGTCTTTGACACATTCTTTTCAATGAAATTATGCCCTTAGTTTTTGGGCCTGTATCCTGCTTAACTTTTCTTCGGCATAGGCCTTTGTTATAGTAACGCTTTTCTTGTTTTGGGAAGGTATTTCAAACATGAGGTCGGTCATAATAGCTTCACAAATAGAGCGTAGTCCGCGTGCACCCAACCGGAATTCAATGGCTTTATCCACGATAAATTCGTAAACGCTTTCGTCGAATTGCAATGTAATTCCATCCAGTTCAAATAATTTAATGTATTGCCGGATAATGGCATTTTTCGGTTCGGTCAGGATATTACGCAGAGCTTGGCGATCCAAGGGTTCTAAATAAGTGAGGACAGGCAGACGTCCGATGATTTCCGGAATCAGTCCAAAAGACTTCAAGTCCTGCGGAGCTATATATTGTAAAAAATTTTCCCGGTCAATCTTTTCAGATGCTTGACTGGCGTTAAATCCCACAACCATAGAGTTCATACGGGCTGCTATTTTTTTCTCAATACCATCGAAAGCTCCTCCGCAGATAAAGAGAATATTTTTTGTATTTACCGGAATCATTTTTTGATCCGGATGTTTGCGTCCGCCCTGAGGAGGGACATTTACAACGGAGCCTTCCAGTAATTTCAGTAATCCTTGCTGTACGCCTTCACCGCTAACGTCCCGGGTAATGGACGGATTGTCGCCTTTACGGGCAATTTTGTCCAGTTCGTCGATAAATACAATTCCTTTTTCGGCAGCTTCAACGTCATAATCTGCTGCCTGAAGTAAACGAGTTAGAATAGATTCGATGTCCTCTCCGACATAACCGGCTTCTGTTAATACGGTAGCATCAACAATAGTGAATGGCACATGCAGCATTTTAGCTATGGTGCGGGCAAGCAGAGTTTTACCGGTGCCTGTACGACCGACCATGACGATATTAGATTTTTCAATTTCCACATCGTCTTTATCGCCTTTGTGCAATAAACGTTTGTAATGATTGTAGACTGCTACTGCCAGGTGTTTTTTAGCTTCGTCTTGTCCGATTACATAAAGGTCCAGAAACGCTTTGATTTCTAAAGGTTTTTTTATTTCAATATTATCCAGATTCAGGGTAGATTTATTTTTCATTTCTTCCTGAACAATCTCATAAGCTTGTGAGGCACACTCGTCACAGATAAAGCCGTCGGTTCCGGCAATGAGCAAGTTGACTTCGTTGCGGTTTCTTCCGCAAAATGAACATTTATCTTGCATGGATAATTATTTTTTCTCTCTGGTTAATATCACATCGATCATACCGTATTCTTTTGCTTCGCCGGCCGTCATCCAATAGTCGCGGTCAGAATCTTTTTCTACTTTTTTGAGTGGCTGACCGGAATGTTCTGAAATGATAGAGTAAAGTTCTTTTTTTAATTTCTGAACTTCCCGGGAAGTGATTTCAATGTCGGATGCCTGTCCCTGAACTCCGCTCATGGGTTGATGGATCATGATACGGGAGTGTTTTAAGGCGGAGCGTTTCCCTTGGGTCCCGGCACACATCAGAACTGCTGCCATGGAAGCTGCCAGACCTGTACAGATGGTGGCTACGTCACAGTTGATAAATTGCATGGTGTCGTAGATACCAAGTCCTGCATAGATGGAACCTCCCGGACTGTTGAAGTATAGTTGAATATCCCTTCCCGGATCTGCTGTTTCCAAAAACAATAACTGAGCCATAATAATGTTAGCCACATCATCATCAATAGGTACACCCAGAAAAATAATCCGGTCCATCATCAAACGTGAAAAAACATCCATTGTAGCAATGTTTAACTGGCGTTCTTCGATGATGTTGGGAGTGATGTAACTGTTCGTTGCTGTTTGATAGCGATGCAGATTTAGACTGCTGATTCCCCGGTTACTGAGAGCATATTTCTGAAATTCGTCTTTTAAATTCATAATTTCTTATTAATTTACAAGCTGCTAAATTATAAAAAAATCCGGGCATCGGCAATAATATTATACTGCCTTTCTGAAAGGAGTTAAATTTGTTTCAGAATGATGGGGGATTTTGACTGAAATACAGGCTTCTATATTGAAAAGTTGGTTGACGTTTCGGTTTACATTAATTGCCGGATGCAACTAAAATGCAGAACAAAGAAAAAGGTAGCTACTTTCATAACTACCTCATTCAGAGAGCGGAAAACGGGACTCAAACCCGCGACCCCCAGCTTGGAAGGCTAGTGCTCTATCGACTGAGCTATTTCCGCAAAATAGTGGGCAGTGATGGATTCGAACCACCGAAGGCTAAGCCAGCTGAGTTACAGTCAGCCCCATTTGGCCACTCTGGTAACTGCCCATATTGAAGAACTCTTATTTCTTTTTTGCACTGCAAAGGTAGAGTTTTTTGGAATAGATACAAAAATAATCAGTATTTTTTTATTTTGCAGAGTGAACAAGCCATACTGTTTTTTGGAAAAAATTACATTTGGGAATATTGTCGTAGTGCCGGATTTAATTTGCACATTTGTACCTTAATTTGTGTGTCCGTTATAACCTCCTGTTATAACGGACAGGGATAAAGGGGTATGTTGGATTTATAAAATTTGTAGATTGATGAAAATGGACGGGAAAAAAAAGGAAAAGTTATTTATGAGGGATTTTTTCCGGAAGGTGGGTAAGGCAATTTATGATTATGATTTGATTGAAGATAACGATAAAATTCTGGTAGGGGTGTCCGGGGGTAAAGATTCACTGGCCTTGCTGGAAGTATTGGCTTTGCGAGCTCGTGCTTCAAAACAGCGTTATAGGGTTGTGGCAGCTCATGTTGCTGTTGAAAATGTTGCTTATGAAGTGGATGCTGATTATATAAAAGAATTTTGTGACCGTTTGGGAGTTGAATTGATACAACGTGAGATAAGTACATCTGTTCACGAAGATTCGGATAAGCCGGTGTGTTTTGTCTGTTCCTGGAATCGTCGTAAGACTTTGTTTGAAATAGCGAAAGAACAGCAATGTAATAAATTGGCTTTGGGACATCACCGGGATGATGCAGTGGAAAGTTTATTGATGAGTATGATGTTTAACGGAACGATAGCCAGTATGCCTCCGAAGTTATCCATGTTTGATGGTACTTTCACACTTATTCGTCCGTTGATTTTCCTAAGTAATGAGGAAACCCGGGAGTATGCGACTTTCCGAGCATTTAAAAAACAAAATAAGAATTGTCCTCATGAGCGTGCAACTAACCGGGCAGCTGTCGCAGAAATAGTTCAGCGCATGGAAGCTTTATCACCTCATGCCCGGGGTAATTTATTTGCTGCAATGAAAAATATTCGGATGGAATATCTGCCCTGATAAAAGAACATTTTATTTTATCCTTTTATACTTCTCAGGGCTTTTTCATAATCCGGTTCTTCGGTGATTTCCGGAACGAGTTGGGCATAAATTATTTTGCCTTGTTCATCCAGAACGATGACGGCACGGGCCAGCAGACCAGCCAACGGTCCGTCTGTCAATGTAATTCCGTAATCTTCACCGAAGGTATTGTTGCGGAAAGCAGATAGACCGGTTACATTTTTAATACCTTCCGTCGTGCAAAAGCGGGCATGGGCAAATGGCAGGTCCTTGGAGATAGCAAGTACTACAGTGTTGTCTATTTGAGTTGCCAGTTCATTGAATTTGCGGACTGACATGGCGCATACTGCCGTGTCGAGGCTGGGGAAAATATTTAGTATAACTTTTTTCCCTTTCAAGCTGCTTAAAGTAAGTTCACTCAGATCGCTCTTTACCAGAGTAAAGTCTGGAGCCTGATGACCGGTTTGAGTGAAATTTCCTTTTGTATGTACAGGGGTCCCTTTTAATGTTACTGTGGGCATAATCTGTGGTTTTATCAATTTGTTTACTGTTCTTTTATACGTATATTTTGAAGGAAAGTTATTGCCAGGTTTGACATTCTAACTGATAATATCCTCCGGTTTGATTGAGGATTTTTATTTGTGGATCTTGTGTTTCTATGATATTCCGTAATTTCTGAATGTATCTTCGTAATTCACGGATATCTTTTTCAATACCCCACAGCGCAATGGATAATTCATCGGGTGGTACAAATTCGTTGATGTGTAAACAAAGTTGTTTCAGTAATCTGCCTGCAATCTTTTTCAAATGTTCCTGTTTTCCATTAATAGTAATGATGTTGGTTTGAATATTAAAGGTGGTTGTGTCGGATAATTGATATTCCGGGTTCCAGTTTTCTTTGCAACGGTAGGCTTGACGAAAAGCATTCCGGAGCATGGCTATCAATTCCGGGATACTTCTGTCTTTGCTAATGTGATGCATAACTCCCAGGTCCATTGTTTCTATGACGGTTTCGGGGTCAGCATGCGCACTGTAAACGATTACCGGGAATCCGGGATTCTGCCGGTGCAGGGTACGGATGATTTCCAGGCCTTCTTTGGGATGTTGTAAATCCAGGTCAACCATTACTAAAGCCGGATGGTGTTCCCGGAATAATCTATCCGCCTTAGCAGCCGTATCCGCAAGTAAAGTAGTAAAACCTTCTTGCGATAGCCAGTCTTTTACCAATGTTGCATAACTTAGGTCGTCTTCGATGTACAGTAATGTTATTGTGGGCATACAGGTGCGAAGTTAAAATATTTTTGTTTTTTTTACTGGATATCGGACTTATTTCTATTTTCCGGGAAGTTCAAGTATAAATCCGGAACTATTTATTTGAACAGGGTGATTTTCTATTTTTGAGGGAGCTCTATGGTAAAAGTTGTACCATTTGCTCCGTCACTATTTACGGATATTTTGCCACGGTGAGCCAGGACTACTGCTTGTACATAGAAAAGTCCTAAACCAAAACCTCTGTGGCTACGGTCGTTTTTATACTGTTTACCCCGGTAATTTTCCTGAAAGATATATTGTTGTTCATTCGGAGGTATACCGAAACCGTCATCTTGAACTGAAATAAAAACTTTGTGGGGATTTTTGCGGCAGATAATGTGAATATGAACTTCCGGACCTGAGTATTTTATGGCATTACCGATTAAATTTCCCAAAGCTCCTTCGATTAAGGTGGGATCGGCATCTACTAAGCAGCATATTTGGCAATCGATGCAGATATGTACTTTTTTATCCGGGTAGTTTTGTTGATAGACAGGAATTAGTTTTTGAATTGTCTGATTCAGGTCAAAAATCTCCCGATGAGCTACAAGTCCATATGCATTGACAGAAGTGAAAAGTAATTTTTCAATATCTTTTAAAACATTTGTGGTATTTTGTATGCAGACCTGAATAATTTGTTGTTGTTTTTCTGCTGAAAATTTTAATGTTTCAAAAGCTGTCAGTTGTTGTTTGGCAGCTAACAAAGGGGATCTCAGATTGTGTACCAAAGTATGAGTAAACTTTCTCCGGTATTCACTAGTCCGGCGTTCATCCCTTAGTTGAACGAATAGGGACATGGATGAAACTATCAGCAGGAGGAAAAGAAAAACTGTGGTAATTGTTCTGTCCCATGCTGCATTCCAGAAAATATGAAAGGGGTAGGCAAATGTCACTTTTAGTTTATGGTGTTCCAGAAACCCTAGTTGAAGTTCTTTGTGTATGTTCAAAAATGGAAGATAGAGTTTGCCATGTTGAAAAGTCGCAAGTATATCTGAATGTTTGTCAGATAAAGTTAAATTGAAATAAGTAGATAAATTTTGAGATTCTAAAGCTGTTACTAACATTTTGCCAAGTGTGTCTAGAGTCCAGATGTTTGTGTCGCGAATGTCGTAACTTGCTTGGCATAAAGGTAAACTTAAATCTTTAGTTTTAATTATGAAGATGGTGGTGTCTATTTTTTCATTTGTTTTTACAAGATGAATTTCATCTTTTTTCACATTATAGGCACAATAAGTTAAGGGAGAATTGTATGATTTTGTCAAATTTAGCAGATAGGTTTGTGCTATTAGATTATTAAACATTCGGTCAGTATAATTTTCTTTACTATTGTAATATATTTCGTTGAGCGTGTATATCTGGAGAATGCACAATAGTAATATTATTAGTATCATAAGCCATTTACCAATTCTGACTCGTCGTTCTATACGATTTGAGAAAAATGCTATCATATTTGCTATGTAGGTTTTTCGTTTTTTCTAGTATTTTCTCATATGTTTGCCATACAAAATTAGAAAAGGGATTAAAATGAGCAAAAAGAAATTAATATGTGTGTTGGGAGGAGTTGTCATATTGATTATGACGGCTTTTGTTGAGTTGTCTTTTGGAGAGGACGAAACGTCTGTTTCTATGAGTAACGTAGAAGCTTTAGCCCAGCAGGAAGTTGATATTTTTAAGCTTTGTCCGGCTGCCGGAGGGCATTGTATGTTAAGTGTTGAGCAAAATATACTGGGTATTAGTATAGATCATAATTTATGAAAAAACTATCTTATCTCCTAATATTTTTCCTTTCTTCCTGTTCATTGCAGGAAATGCAGGAAAATTCTTTGCCTGTTGTGGACAGGCAAGAAGTGAAGACTGAAATTATTGCTGAGTTGACCCCCTTGGGGATTCGAGAACCGGGAGGTTTGTTGAAGTCCGGACCGGAATGTATTATTTCTGACCGGATGAACACCAATAATATTTATTGTGTGGATTTGCAAGCGCGTCAATCGGAAGGATTATTTCCAAGGGTTCGAACGCGGAGTGGAAAAGCGACGCTTTTAAATTCTTTGGCTTCTGATGGCCGGGGAGGGTGGACTGCTCTTAATTTCGTTACGGGAGAGTTGAAGCGGGGCGGTATAGCTAAGACTCGAGCCGAAGAAAGTGCGCAAGTGATGCTACCGGGAGGTCAGAAGCATTTGTGGGCTGTGCAGGCCGGGGAGTATATATTATCCACCGGGCTTTATACGGAGGGACGTTATATGCTTTATTCCCCAACAGAAAAACAAGCTCGTTATTTTATTGAGTATCCGGAACATCCGGAGTATTCTGATTTGAAGGAATACACAAAATCAATACTTTTTGCCAGCAATGTATTAAAAGTACGTCCTGATGGGGGAGCTTTTATTTGTGCTGATATGTATAGCGGAGTAATGGATGTTTGCCGGATTGATGAAGGGGAGATAACTTTAGTGAAGCGATTGGTTTATCATTATCCGCATGTAAAAATACGTGAAAAGAGAGAGTGGCCTTCTGTGGTTTATTCCCGGGATAACCGCTTTGGTTTTACAGATGTATGTGTGACGGAAAATAAAATCTATGCTTTATATTCCGGTCAAACTTACCGGATGGATAGTAAAAACTTCCAGCATTGCCGTACTTTGATTGAAATAGGCTGGGATGGGAACGTATGCAGTACCTATCCGGTAGATACGGACCTGACTCAGATTGCTTACGATGAGCAAGAAAAGGTATTGTATGGTATTGGTTGGTGTCCTAAAGCGGCTTTGGTTCGTTTAAATGTACTTGGAGAATAGGTTGAGATAAAGGGGCGATTGGAAATTGTATTTATAACAGAGCGGGGAACTGCGGTTGGTTTGGATTCCCAAGTCTTTTCCAACTGAAGGTTTCCTGCTTTTTTGTGGCTTGATTTATTGGAATTTGTTTTCCTTGCTTTTCCGGAAAAATAAACTGCACTTCTAAATCTCAGATATAAGAATTTTGAAGTGCAGTAAAAAAGATTATCAAATTTTCTTTATTTGATTACCTGAAGTTTATCTCCGGCTTTTTCGATGATGGTCCGGAGATACCATTCGGGCAGGGCGGGTTGTTCTACTTTGGGATTTTTTTCTCCGGGGACAGCAGTCTTGATGTTGCCATCCATATAGCGGCAGAACAGATAACCATAGAAATCGCGCCAAGTGTCTACAAGTTGGTTGCCTGTGTTACAGGAAAAGTCGGTAAGGTAAGCAACGGTCAACTCTTTGTTTTGGCTATACATGTCTTTTGCTCCGGCATCAATCAGTTGTACGAAATTTTTGTACTGAGTTTCCAGTGCTTTTTGTTTTTTACGGATTTCCGGATGAATGGCATTATAACGGGTATAAGCCAGGTTTGTTACCTGATTAAACACCCAGAATGCTGCTTTTGTAGTGAATTCCATCATATTCCCGTTACCGACAGCATAAGCATAAGGAACGCGTGTTGAGCAAGAATACATTGGGAAATATACAGTGCTGGCAGCATCGTCTACTCCGAACCACAAAATACCTCCGACAGCATCGGGTAACCAACTGCGGCTTTGGGAAACGAAAGTAAAGCCGGTTTGTTGCGTTGCTGTTGCGCGTTCGTGTACATATTCCTTGCCGTCAACTTTAAAACTCATTGGCCGCCACCGGTAAGGACATTCATACGGGCCTGCGCCCGGGTCTTTGCTCATATCCAGTTCTGTTCCCTCTAAATGGTCGCGCATAAAATCCATCACTTGCAGGAGGTCTATTTTCCGTGAAGGTTTGATCCACAAAGGCATCCGATTGGTGGCGTAACCTTTGTCATCGCGTTCAATTTTTCCTTTGGCATAGTCCCAGTATTGTGCCATGTCCGGATTTACGGCATTAAAAAAAGCCCAAACCCGGATTTCACAGGCTCTTGCGCCGCTGAAATCTACCGGTGCATAGGTATCTGAAAAGCTGAATCCGGAATTTTTGGCGTCCTGAGGGTAAAAGCCTTTTTGTTTGGCAAAAGAGATGACATCTTTAGAATACACTGTGGTGATTTCTTTGTCATAGATTTTTTTCATCCGGTCGGAAGATATTGATGTTTTTCCTTCCAATGGGAAAGTGGTAATCCGGGCCTGATTGGCGTGGGCACATACATATCCGTCGGGAATCATACGGCCTACCCATACGGCTCCTTTTTCACCTTCTCCTTTACCGATCATTTCCAGTATCCATACTTCATGCGGGTCACAGATTGAGAATGATTCTCCACTGCTGGCATAACCATATTTTTCGACCAGGTCTGTCATCACAACGATGGCTTCGCGGGCTGTTTTGGCGCGTTGGAGAGTGACATAGATGAGACTTCCGTAGTCCATGATTGCTCCGGGTTGTTGTGACAAGATTTCGCGTCCTCCGAAAGTAGTTTCACCGATGGCCAATTGATGTTCGTTCATGTTGCCTACTACATTGTAAGTTTGGGAGGCTTGAGGGATTTTACCCAGGAATTTTCCGGTATCCCATTCGTATATATCCATCATGGTTCCGGCAGGCCATGTTCCGGCAGGCCAATGGTATAATTCGCCATACAGGACGTGGGAATCAGCAGAATAGGTAATCATAGTTGAACCGTCTTGTGTTGTTCCTTTTGTCAGCAGGAAATTGGTACAGGCTGAAACTTTCAGAATAGTTCCGGCAATCAGTAAAAAGGTGAAGAAGTAAAATTTATACATAATTGTTATGTGATTGATTTTGTAATGTTAAGGTGTATAAGAATTGGATTTATCTGATTCTGTCGAAAGATTTCAGTAAAGCAATGTCTTTTATGATGCCACGGATGGCCAGCCACGTGAAGAGCATTCCTACAATCGGAAAAATGAAACTGATGTGAGTATATTGCAGGCTTCCGAAAAAGCTAACTTCTTCCGGCAGATTTTTGGTTAGTAAAAGCCATAAAAGAATGAATAACCCCAATTGTAATATGATATTGATTGTTGCCAGCCTGAGCTGGAGGAAGAGAGTAGGTTTTATGGTTTTGGACTTTTTTTTGTGTACAAAGATGGTCAGTATAGCTAAAGTTGTGATGGAAATGTTTAATATCATTGAAGGCCAGTTCCACATGATAAATTGGTTTTTGGGACTGAGCTGAATGATTTTAGTGGTATAAAAGTCACATATCGCATTATTTACAGGGATACTGGCCACCGGGATGAAAAACATAATACCTGTTACGATAGCGGTACATAGCAGAAAAAGAGATTGAATGCGTTGTATCATAGTAATTTTAATTGGTTTTAGTTTATTGATTATTAAATCACAGAAATAATTTTATTGTGTCAGCCGGTCTAAAGTATATAGAATCAATTTATTCATATAACTATGATAGTCTGTTGTCCCTGTTCCTGTTATCCGATTGGCTATGATTAGGCAGATGGTTGCGGTATGGTGTCCCAGCAGATTACATAGTCCTGTAATAGCTGCACTTTCCATTTCATAATTGGTGACTTTGTATTCGTTGAAACGGAATCCGGTAATCCGGTCATTGATGCCGGGCATGGCTAACGGAATCCGGAGGACACGTCCTTGTGGGCCATAAAAACCTACTGCAGTAAGAGTCACTCCTTTAATGGTGTGCTTATTGTCGTGCAGGCGACTGACTAATTCCGGGGTGGCAGTTACAACATAGGGCCGGGCAGCTAAAGGCGTCCAGTGGCAGTGCCGGATAAAAGCTTCTTCGAAAGATGAATCACATACGGATTCATTGTCTGCATAAAATCGTAAGACTCCGTCACAACCGATGCTTTTTTCAGAAATGACAAATGAATTCACTGGAATATCAGCTTGTACAGCTCCTGAGGTGCCAATCCGGATGATATTAAGTGTCCGTCCCGCCGGTTTTATTTGTTGTGTTTTCAAATCAATATGGGCGAGGGCATCCAGTTCATTGATTACGATGTCAATATTATCAGGACCGATGCCGGTAGAGATAACGCTGAACCGATGTCCTTTATAGTTTCCCGTGATGGTATAAAATTCCCGGTTGTTTTTTTTTAATTCGATTTGGTCGAAATGAGAAGCAATAGTTTCCACACGTCCGGGGTCGCCAACCAAAATAATATCATCCGCCAGGTCTTCCGGTAAAAGATGGAGGTGAAAAATACTGCCATCCGGATTGATTAGCAGTTCTGAAGATGGAATAGGGGTCATAATGTTTGTTTATGCTTTAAACGAATCCAAATTTAGCGATGTTTGTTTTACAAACCAAACACAAGGGGTAAATTTATTTGTGCTATTTTAGGTGCTGCATTGGTGATTGTGGATTGAAAATCTAAAATAAAAAACAGTAACCAGATGCACTGATTACTGTTTTTTTATGAATTTAAGAATTAGTTATTTAGCGTAGTTGATAGCCCGGGTTTCGCGAATAACCGTTACTTTTACCTGTCCGGGATAGGTCATCTCGTCCTGGATACGTTTGGCTATATCGAATGAGATTTTTTCAGCTTCAGAGTCAGAAATCTTTTCACTACCGACAACTACCCGCAGTTCGCGTCCTGCCTGAATGGCGTAAGTTTTTACCACTCCATTGTAGGAGAGAGCCAGGTCTTCCATATCTTTCAGGCGTTTGATGTAGGATTCGACTACTTCGCGGCGTGCTCCCGGCCGGGCACCGGAGATTGCATCACAAGCCTGAACTATAGGTGCTATCAGGGTTGTCATTTCGATTTCCTCGTGGTGAGCACCGATAGCATTGCAAATATCCGGTTTTTCTTTGTATTTTTCGGCCAATTGCATACCCAGGATGGCGTGTGGTAATTCCGGTTCGTCATCAGGTACTTTACCGATGTCGTGAAGCAAGCCGGCACGTTTGGCTTTCTTTACGTTCAGTCCCAGTTCGGCGGCCATGATTGCGCATAAGTTGGCTGTTTCACGAGCATGTTGTAACAGATTTTGTCCATAAGATGAACGGTATTTCATTTTACCGATAAGACGTATCAATTCCGGATGCAGGCCATGTATCCCCAGGTCAATCGTTGTCCGTTTACCTGTTTCTATAATCTCTTCTTCAATTTGTTTTTTTACTTTATTTACGACTTCTTCAATGCGTGCAGGGTGAATACGTCCGTCTGTTACCAGTTGATGCAAGGATAAACGGGCAATTTCACGGCGTACCGGGTCAAATCCTGACAGGACGATGGCTTCTGGAGTATCGTCTACAATGATTTCAACTCCGGTGGCAGCTTCCAGAGCCCGGATATTACGTCCTTCACGTCCGATAATCCGTCCTTTTATTTCGTCTGAATCGATGTGGAAAATAGAAACTGCATTTTCTGTTGCGGTTTCTGTTGCAACCCGTTGAATGGTTTTAATAACCACTTTTTTGGCTTCCATATTGGCTGTCATTTTAGCCTCTTCCATGATTTCGTTCACGTAAGAGATGGCTTCCGTTTCAGCTTCTTCTTTCAGGGAATTGATTAATTTTTCTTTTGCTTGTTCACCTGACATTCCGGAGATTGCCTCTAATTGTTCAATTTGTTGCTTTTTCATTTTGTCCAAATCGGCAACTTTTTTTTCAATTAACTCTTTCTGGATGTCAATATTGTTTTGCTGGTTTTGTATTTCTTTTGTTTTTCGTTGTATTTCTTCAAGTTTACGCGATATGTCGGTTTCCTGCTGTTTTAGTTTATTTTCCGCCATCAGCAGTTTATTGTTCCGGGCAGCCGCTTGTTTTTCGTGTTCTGCTTTGATTTGCAGGAACTTTTCTTTTGCTTGTAAGATTTTATCTTTTTTGATGACTTCAGCTTCAGCTTCAGCTTCTTTTATGATGTTCTGTGCCCGGTATTTCATGGCCAGACTCATGATAAACCAGCCGATACCAATTCCGATCAGCAGGGCCACCACCGTTGTAATTATTCCTAAAGTTGTCATATTCTGTAATTAATTTGAATTTATAATATAGTTTAAATATTTGCATAAAAAAACCCGCACTATTTCTTTTTAATAAAACCCCTGTATGACACGGGTAGAGCTGCCATTTGATTCAGACTTCCACTGTCCCGGAGGAACCCGAAGGTTGAGGCCTGTCTTGTGCAAATATAAGCGTCTGCTCTAATTGTTTAAGTGTTGAGTTTTTCGCTTAAAGTCGAAATAATGCGGGAATATTTTTATTCAAAGAACTCTTGACTCACTCTCTGATGAACTCATCCAGTTTTGAATTAATAGCTTCTATTTCGCTAAATTTTTGTTCTTGCTGTAACATTTTTATCGTATGCAGCAGTGAAACATAAGCTAAAAAATAGAATGGTTCCGGCTCACTATTTGCCGATTTATATTTTAGAACGCGTTCATTAATTTCTTTCGCTGCTTTCCGGATAATTTCTTCATCTGATGCAGTAATATTCAGATTTAACGGAATATCGGCAATGATTAAATTAATGTTGCGTTTTTCAGACATATTTTAATTATTCAAAAGAGCAATACATTTATCAATCTCCCGCACCAATTGGTTTATACGCATTTTCGCTTCATAACTTCCGTTTCCTCCGGAAATTGCGTTTGCCACTTTGGTTGTTTTTAATTTTTCGTTTAATGCTTTGTTCTCTCTGTTCATTTGTTCCAGTTCGGATTGCAGACTTTCTATTTTGCTTTCCAGACTTTTGTTTTGTTCCAGAGAGGATATATATCGTTTTATTAATTTATCTATTTTAAAGTTCAGCTCGTTTATAACGGCATCGTGTTTTGCTGCCATAACCTAATCTTTACTTGACAAAGATAAAATTTATTCTTTAAATTATCAAGAGTGTTGATATATTTGCAGTTGAAAATTAATAATTTTTTTAAAACCTGAAATGCCATGTTATGGAAATATATTCTGTTTTTTTTGTTTAATTATTTGATTGTGATTCCTTTAAAAGGACAGGTTCAGGAATTTGCAAAACCGGTACGGAATGCTATTTTATTGAGTGGGAATTTCGGGGAATTACGAGCTACACATTTTCATTCCGGTATTGATATCCGGACCGGTGGTGTGGTTGGCTGGCCGGTGATTTGTGTAAAAGACGGAATATTGGCTCGTGTAAGTGTTTCCCCGACAGGATATGGCCAGGCTTTGTATGTGGAGCATCCGGACGGAACAACTACTGTATATGGGCATTTGGAGCGTTTTGTTCCTGCGGTTACAAAATTGGTGCGGGAGTTGCAGTATCGGCGTGAAAGTTTCCGGATAGATGAGGATTTTAAGTCTTACAGGCTTTATTTTAAACAAGGCGATACCATTGCATATAGCGGAAATACCGGTACATCGGGAGGACCTCATTTGCATTTTGAAGTGAGGAATACTGAAACGGAACGTACTTTAAATCCTTTACTTTTCTATTCAATCCGGGATACTAAGGCACCTGTTGTACGGAAACTTTATTTATATACAATTTCTGATGAGGGGTGTGTGGATTTGTTCCGGTCGTATGGTTTAAAGGCGTTGGGAAAAGGGCAGTATATAGCCGGGAAACTTACAGTACCGGCGGGTAAAATCGGAGTCGGGTTATATATAACCGATTATATGGAGGGCTCCTGGAATAAACTGGGAGTTTATCAGATAAAGTTAGTGGCGGATAGGGATACGCTTTTTACTTTACAGATGGATTCCTGTTCCTTTGAGCAAGGATGTTTTATTAACGAAGTAAAGGATTTTAATTGTTATAAGAAACGTGAGACGGTGTATCGTTGTTTCGGAAATTATCAAGAGCAGTTTTTGGGAATCCGAAATTTTGAGCAAGGATGTATATCGGTAGTTGAGGATAGTTTGGTGAGTGTGCAGATAGAGTTGGCGGATATTAATGGAAACCGGAGTCATGTGAAGTTGCAGTTGAAAGGAGGAAAGTCCGGGAGTGCAGAGAAAAAAGAGATATTGAGATACGATGAGCCTCATGTGTTGGAGTTGGCTGATTGCAGGGTGGAATTGGCCGCCGGAACTTTGTTCTCTTCTGTGCGGAAAGATTTAAGGATTGAAAAAGATACAGTGACCGGGCAGGATGTTTTTGTTTTGTCGTCTCAGGACACTCCTTTGTTTAAGAAAGGGCGGATGCGGATTGCCGGTGCATTTGATTCGCACGCAGTGATTTGTGAAGTGGATAATAACAGTTGCCGGATTCCGGTAGAGACCATCCGGACACCGGATGCCCTTGAAGCCTGGATTGGTTATTTGAGTCGTTATACAGTGGCAGAGGACCACGAAAAGCCTCAGATTACTTTTTTAGGGAAGTTTCCGGACCGTACTTTGCGGTTTAAGATTAAAGATAATCTTTCCGGAATTGCAACTTATCGGGGAGAGGTCAACGGGAAATGGTGTTTGTTTACTTATGATCCCCGGATTGATTTATTGCAGTGTAGTCTGACCGAGCCTGTATTTGATAATGATTGTCTTAACGAAGTGAAAATTACAGTAGAAGATAAAACCGGGAATATAGAAGAATTGTTGGTTAAGATACGCAAATAAGATTTTGGGGATTTGATAAAATATAAGTTACTGAGTTGCCGCAGGCGTGGTCGGTAGGTTGTCTTTGGGCAACTCAGTAACCTGACTATTTAGAGGTTTGCTAACTTTTCAATATCCACTTCTATTGCAGCCGGGTAGAGTCTGGCCGGGTCGAAAAAGGTGGCACAACTGTTTACCAGATGTTTGAGGTCTGGTTTTACAATGCCGTTAAAAGCTTTTTTACCGTTGACGGTTACTGTGATTTTTTGGCTTAAGTCCACCAATTCATTGCATAAATAGATAACAACCTTACCTTTTTTAGCTGGCTTGTAACTTTTTTCAAATTTGAGCTGTATACCCCAATAAGGGTCAGTTTCTACGGTTTTATAATTCACTTCGTTTACATTGAGTGTGATTTCATTGTTTTGAATGGTCATTTCATAATAAGTACGGCTGTCGTTATTGTCAGTGGAGCGTTCCTTGACATACAGGTTGTAAAATCCTTTCCGGTACAGACCGTCCATTTCAAAGTTTTCCCAATTTACGTATTTCGGATAAGGATTACGGGTATATTGTTTCAGCCAGGGGGTTGTAGGTCGGTAGTCTATGGCGTGTTGCCGGCCAGGGATTAATTCAATCCGATGGATGAAACTTTCCGGATATTTTTGTTGTAATCTGTCGAATTCAGTTTTTACGTATTGTGTCAGTTTGTTCCGGTAAAATCCTTGGTCATTAGCTCCGGTCAGCAGAGAGAATGCGATGTTTCTGCAATTTTCTGCAGGAGCATTTTTCAGCGGTTCGCCGCCGGCCATTGGTCCTGCACCAGCCAGATAGTCGGCATAGAAAGAAGCTAATCGCTGGCTGCCGTATCCTCCTTCGGAAATTCCGAAGAAATAAACTTTATCGGGGTTGATATTTCCTGATACAAATGCCTGGCGCAATAGTTTTTCCCAGGCATATTGTTTTGATTTGTGCCACCAGCGATAGTATTCGCCCATGTTAGGGATTTGTGGTATGAAATAGGCACAGGGGGCATCGTCAAACATTTGGCATATTTGCAGACCTGTAGCCCATTCTGCGTCTTTGTGGCCGGAGCCATGAGTATACAGATACAGGGGATAGCCTTTTTCCGGTTTGGCTTCTCCTTTGCTTCCCCAGTAGAAATTCATAATGGCATTGGGTTCCAGGTTTTCCGGAAGATTCCATTTTCCGGCTTTGCCCAAAGATAATTTTTCCAATGCCGGCAGTTTTTCTTCCGTATAGTTTTTATTGGCTGCAACCCAGGCATCCCAGACCAGTTGTTGTTCGTTCCGGATATCGGATAATTTCAGGGGATTGCCGGTAGTGTATGCATTTTCTTTGCCGGACAAATAATTTGTAAAATAGGCTGTAATTTCTTTTTGGGTTTGCTCTGTTGTTGCTTTTGTTTTTTTATTTTTTGCGCGGGGACCGTCTGCATAAGTTAAACTGGCGCAAAATGTAAAACCAAACAGTAAGCAAAAAGTTTTTAGTAAAAAAATAGTAGTTTTCATTCTTTGTTATTCATTTTAAATTTGCTAAAAGTACAAATAATGATTGAATAACTGAAACCGGTAATGGAATTTTTAGAATGTTGGGAGGACAATTAGGCAGGTATGAGTTATATATGAAAAAGAGATATGTTGAATGACATATCTCTTTTTCAATTTTACGGAGGGTATTATTTAATGACATTCAGTTGTTTACCGATTTTGATAAAGGCGGCGATTGCACGGTCGAGTTGTTCGCGGGTATGAGCTGCTGACAACTGGATGCGGATACGAGCCTGTCCTTTCGGTACAACCGGATAGTAGAAACCGGTTACGTAAATGTTTTCTTTTTGCAATTCTGCTGCGAATTGTTGTGACAGAACTGCATCATACAACATCAGGGCTGCAATGGCCGATTCGGACGGTTTGATGTCGAATCCGGCTGCTTTCAGTTTGCCCCGGAAGTATTCTGCATTTTCCATTACCCGGTCACGTAATTCCGTGCTTTCCATCAGCATATCGAATACAGCGATAGAAGCTCCGCAGATGGCCGGAGAAAGGGAATTTGAAAATAAGTAGGGTCTTGAACGCTGGCGCAACATTTCGATGATTTCTTTTTTACCGGTTGTGTAACCACCCATTGCACCTCCCAGAGCTTTTCCCAGGGTTCCGGTGAAGATGTCTACGCGGTCCATTACATTATTGTATTCTGCAGAGCCCCGGCCGGTTTTTCCGATGAATCCGGCAGCGTGGCTGTCATCAACCATAACCAGTGCATTGTATTTGTCAGCCAGATCGCAGATTTCTTTCAATTTTGCAATATCACCGTCCATAGAGAATACGCCGTCGGTAACAATAATGCGGAAACGTTGTGCCTGAGCAATTTTCAATTGTTCTTCCAGGTCTTCCATGTTGGCATGTTTGTATCTGTAGCGAACAGCTTTACACAGACGTACTCCGTCAATGATGGAAGCATGATTCAATTCGTCGGAGATAATTGCATCTTCCTGACTGAACAGAGGTTCGAATACTCCGCCGTTAGCGTCAAAACAAGCGGCATATAAAATGGTGTCTTCGGTTCCAAAGAATTGAGAAATTTTTGCTTCCAGTTCTTTGTGAATATCCTGAGTTCCGCAGATGAAGCGAACGGAAGACATTCCGTAGCCACGTGCATCTAATGCTTTTTTTGCTCCTTCGATTACTTTCGGATGGGCCGAGAGTCCCAGATAGTTATTAGCACAAAAGTTTAACACGGTTTCGCCGCTTGTCAGTTTGATTTCAGCACCCTGCGGAGTTGCAATCAGTCGTTCGGTCTTATAGAGGCCTGCGTCTTTAATAGACTGAATTTCAGTCTTTAAAAAATCTTGAAATTTTCCGTACATAGTTGTAAAGATAGTTTATATAATCAGTCCAAAATTAGAGAATATTTGATAAATTACAAGGAAGTATTCTTTAAATATTTTAATAAGTTTTTTGGGACAGGTATCCGGAAAAGAGCGGGTTTGATGGTTTACGGGATTTTGAATTGGAATAGCTTGTTGAGTTTGTCGGAGAAATATCGTTTTGAGGATTTTGTTTTCCGCAAAAAATGATGTATGTTTGTGCTTGAAATAACAGAAAAATTTCTTCAGGGCGGGGTGTAATTCCCTACCGGCGGTAATAGTCCGCGACTCCCTTGGGTGGGACTGAATCGGTGTAATTCCGATACCGACGGTGAAAGTCCGGATGAAAGAAGAAGTAATCGGTGGTGAATAATTGCTGAATTTATGATATGTGCCCTGGAGTAATTCAGGGTATTTTTTTTGTATATGGGACCAGAGGATATTAATTATATGAATCGGGCTATTGAGTTGGCTGACAGAGGGAAGGGTTGGGTAAATCCCAATCCTTTGGTGGGAGCTGTTCTTGTCAGAAATGGCCGGATTATCGGGGAAGGATGGCATGAACGTTGCGGAGAACTTCATGCAGAACGGAATGCCTTTGAACATTGCCGGGAAAATCCGGAGGGAGCTACGTTATATGTGACACTCGAACCTTGCTGCCATTATGGAAAAACTCCTCCTTGTACGGAAGCGGTCATTGAGCATGGTATTGCCCGGGTAGTGGTGGGACTTACCGATCCGAATCCTTTGGTTGCAGGGAAAGGGATAGAAGCATTAAGAAATGCCGGCATAGAGGTCGTAACGGGGGTTGAGGAAGAGAAAATCCGGGAACAGAACCGGATATTTCTGAAATTTATAACTGCCCGGATGCCGTGGATAGTTATGAAAATAGCGATGACACTGGATGGGAAAATTGCTACATATACGGGTGATTCGCAATGGGTTACCGATGATGAGGCACGCCGGAAAGTTCAGGATATGCGGCGTACATACATGGGAATTATGGTAGGTGCCGGAACTGTAAAAGCAGATAATCCTATGTTGAATTGTCGTTTGAAAGAAGAGGTTCGGCAACCGATACGGATTGTCGTGGATAGTGGTGCGGGGCTGGAACCGGCTTGCCGGTTGGTTGAGACTGCCGGAGAGTACCGGACTATAGTGGCGCATACCCGGCGTGCTCCGGAGGAGAAATTGTCTTTACTTCGTAGGAAAGGCGTTGAGTTATTGCTTTGTCCGGAAGAAGAGGGGCGGGTTGAGTTGAAAGCTTTATTAAAACAGTTGGCAATATTGGGGATTGATTCTGTATTACTGGAAGGTGGCGGACAATTGAATGAAGCGTTTTTGCGTAATGGTTTTGTTGATGAAGTTTGTGCTTTTATTGCACCGAAAATTATTGGCGGGAAAGAGGCTAAGACTCCGGTGGAAGGCCGGGGGATAGCCCGGATGGATGATGCTATTGTGTTACAGGATGTGGTTTCTGAAATGGTCGGAAGGGATGTATTGCTCAGGGGAAAAATAATAAAATGACGTGTAAGTTATGTTTACAGGGATTGTTGAAGAAATAGGAAAAATAAAGGCTGTCCGGCGTGGAGGGTATAGTATTGTGTTGGAAGTCGAGGCTGTGAAGGTGTTGGAAGGTACCCGTATCGGGGATAGTATTGCAACCAATGGAGTGTGTCTGACTGTGACTGCGTTGGGGGCGGGTTTTTTTTCTGCAGATGTGATGCCGGAAACTATGAAGCGTTCGAATTTGGGATATTTGAGGCCTGGTGACCGGGTGAATCTGGAGAGGGCGTTGTGTCTGAATGACCGGTTGGGGGGACATATTGTGGCCGGGCATGTAGATGGAACGGGTCGGATTGTGAACCAGGAACAGGATGATAATGCCGTTTGGATAACAGTGACTGCTTCGCCGGAGGTATTGCGCTATATTATAGAGAAAGGTTCTGTAGCTATCGACGGGGTAAGTTTGACTGTTGCTTATGTTGACGATTATAAATTTAAGGTTTCTGTTATCCCTCATACACAGGAGAAAACGACTCTTACTTCCAAGCGGGTCGGTGATTGGGTAAATCTGGAAAATGATATGATTGCCAAATATGTTGAAAAGCTGACGGGAAAAAGTGAAAAATCAGGTGGTTTCAGTTTGGAATTTTTAGAAGAGAATGGATTCTGATTTGTAATGAGTCTTGTTTGGTGTCTGACAATTTTATATAGCTACATAAAATCATAATAAATATGGAAGAATTTAAATTTAATACAATTGAAGAAGCTGTGGCTGATTTGCGGGCTGGTAAGATGATTATTGCCGTAGATGATCCGGATCGGGAAAATGAAGGGGATTTGATTTGTGCAGCAGAACATGCAACTCTGGAGAATGTAAATTTTATGGCTTCGTATGCCAAAGGATTGATTTGTATGCCTATGAGCCGGGAATTGACTGCAAAGTTGGGATTGGAGCAGATGGTGACCAATAATACTGATAATCATTGTACAGCGTTTACTGTTTCCATAGACCATGTTTCGACGACAACCGGAATATCTGCGTTGGAACGTTCCGTTACTGCAATGAAATGTGTGGAAGCGGGTGCCAAGCCTGCTGATTTTCGCAGACCGGGACATATGTTTCCGTTGGAGGCGAAACCAGGCGGAGTTCTGGAGCGGATGGGGCATACGGAAGCAACGGTTGATTTGATGCGGATTGCCGGGATGCAGGAATGTGGTTTGTGTTGTGAGATTATGAGGGAGGATGGAACTATGATGCATACTCCTGAGCTGCGGGAGTTTGCCCGAAAGTATAATCTGAAGATGATAACTGTTGCCGATTTAATTACTTATCGCCGGAAAACGGAGATTCTTGTGGAACGGGTGACGGAAGCGGAGATGCCTACTAAATATGGAATTTTTAAGGCTTACGGATATGTGAATAAAATCAATGGTGAGCACCATGTGGCTTTGGTAAAAGGTGATGTAGCTAACGGTGAACCGGTGTTGTGTCGTGTGCATTCGGAATGCCTGACCGGAGATGCTTTCGGTTCGTTGCGTTGTGATTGTGGGGAACAGTTGGCCGAGGCTATGCGCAGAATAGAGGAAGCGGGCCGGGGTGTATTGTTGTATATGCGTCAGGAAGGCCGGGGGATCGGTTTAATTAATAAGTTGCGGGCCTATCATTTGCAGGACGGAGGGATGGATACGGTAGAAGCTAATCTGGCTTTGGGATTTAAGGCTGATTTACGGGAATACGGGACTGGTGCGGAGATATTGGCAGATCTGGGGGTAAAGAAAATGATTCTGATGACGAATAATCCGTTAAAGATAAAAGGATTAGACGGATTTGGTCTGGAAGTTGTGGGACGTCAGCCTATAGAAATGACCTGTAATGAGAATAATGAATTCTATTTGTATACCAAGTATAAAAAGATGGGACATATTCTGCACGTGAAAAATGACTGGAAAAAAGAAAGTTAAGTTATTTGTTTAAAATTAATTGTTTATTGTTATGAATACATTGGAAGGAAAATTGCTGGCCGAAGGACAACGGATTGGTATTGTTGCTGCCCGTTTTAATGAGTTTATCACTTCGAAATTATTGGGAGGTGCTGTGGATGCTTTTGTGCGTCACGGGGGAGAAGATGGTAAGATTGATGTAGCTTGGGTTCCGGGGGCTTTTGAAGTACCTTTGGTGGCTAAAAAGATGGCTGAGACCGGGAAATATGATGCTGTTGTTTGTCTGGGGGCGGTTATCCGTGGGGCGACACCGCATTTTGATATGGTAGCGAATGAAGCAACCAAGGGAATTGCAAATGTCAGTCTGCAAACAGAAGTGCCTGTTATTTTCGGAATTCTGACTACCGATTCCATAGAACAGGCTGTTGAAAGAGCAGGAACAAAAGCAGGTAATAAGGGTTTTGATGCTATGACCACTGCCATAGAGATGGTGAATTTATTGAAAACAATCGGATAATAAAAAAGGGGCCTCAAGCCCCTTTTTTTATTTTCTGCCTTTTTGTTGTTCCCGTATTCGCTGTTGCTGCATTTTTTGCATTTCTTCAAGGCGTTGCTGGAACTTGGATTTTTTTATTGGTTTTGTTTTAGCTAACTCAATTTGTTTCAGTAGTTTTTTATCATCAACAAATTTGCGGATAATCCAGGTTTGCAAGATAGTAATTAAAGTGGCTATAAAATAATAATAACTCAAACCGGAAGAATAGCTGTTGAAAATAAACAGGAACATAACCGGCATAATATACATCATGGTTTGCATTCCTTTCATCTGGTCATTCTGGGGTTGATTTTTATTATTTATAATCATATAGATGATATTTGTTGCTGTCATCAACAGGCAGAATAAACTAACATGGTTCCCGTAGAACGGGATTGTGAAGGGGAGGGTGGCAATAGAGTCGTAAGAAGCCAGGTCTGTAGCCCACAGGAAACTTTGCTGACGGAGTTCTATTGCTCCCGGGAAGAAATAGAATAATGCAATCAGGATTGGCATTTGAATCAGCATTGGCAGACAACCTCCCATCGGATTGACGCCGGCTTGTTTGTATAGTTTCATTGTTGCCTGTTGACGTTCCATGGCTTTGTCTGCCGGATATTTTTTGGTCAGTTCGTCTACCTGAGGTTTCAGTACCCGCATTTTGGCTTGTGACATATATGACTTATAAGTCAAGGGAAAAAGGATAATTTTGATGATTAAAGTCAACAATAGTATAATAATACCGTAGTTTAAGGTTGTATTATTTTGCAGGAAGTTGAAGATGGGGATGACAAAATATTTATTGAACCATGCGATCCATTTCCATCCCATATTGATAATATCCGGCAAATCTATGTCGTTTCCATATGCTTTCAGGATAGGATATGAGTTGGGACCGAAAAAGAATTTCAAATGATATTGTTCATCTGTTTTTCCATTGTAAGGCAGAGGGATTTCTGCGTATGCGTCTTTCAGATAACCGGCTTTTTGACTGATTTTAGAAGTCAATGAGACGTCGCTGAATGGAGTTTCTGTAATCAGGATAGAAGAGAAGAATTGCTGTTTAAAGTCAATCCATTGTACTTTGGTTGGCAGGGTTTCTTCTTCGTCGGAAGTTAATGACATATTTTCAACGTCGTCTTCAAAGAATTTGTAATATACGCCTGTGTACCGGTTTTCGAAATCTTTGCTTTTTTCCAGTTGTGGCATATTTACTCCCCAATACAAAGTCAGGAAGGAAGAATTGTAAGCAATTACATTTTCCATATTGTGGGTGACGATGTCGAAATCGGTCATATAACTGTCCGGAGCCAGTTTGTATATGTATTCAATATATTGTGTCCTGGCATTGTCTGCGTATAGACGCATAGAGAGCACTTGTTCTTTGTCTTTGGCATAAAGTGTTGTTTCTGTGGTTCCGGGAGTAAACAGAAATTTCTCAGTATTGATTTGTTGATTCCGGGCATAAAAGTTTAATCCGAGTTTACTTTCATCGTTTCTCCACAAAATCAGTGGCAGAGAATCGTGAGTACGGTACTCTTTCAGTTCCACAAAGCTGATTCTTCCTCCCCGGGTGGTGATATGCAATTTGATTTTATCGTTCTCCAAGGTAATCGTTTTATTATCCAGACTATCCTGTAAGAATGTTGAGTCCTTTAGAACAGAGGGACTTGCAACTTGGTTCATTTCTTGTTGCCGGGTTGCCAATTCCATTCTTTGTCTTTCCACCTGGGCGATGGAATCTTGTTGCCGTTGTATGGCTTTCATCTGTTCCTCACTTGGGCGGGTGAAATAGGAAAAGCCGATTAAAATAAGAAAAATGATAACCAGGCCTGTGATTGTATTTTTATCCATATTTTATTTATTATATGTCCGAATGTATTTGGTCTGAATGAAGTTAAGACAAACATGCTTTGATGAAAGCAATGAACAGGGGATGAGGTTTGATAACCGTACTTTTGTATTCCGGATGAAATTGTACTCCGACAAACCATTTGTGGGAGGGGATTTCTACAATTTCAGTCAACCCGCTTTCCGGGTTTATACCTGTTGTGACCATACCTGCTTTTTCGAATTCATCGCGGAATTTGCTGTTAAATTCATAGCGGTGGCGGTGTCTTTCCCGTATTTCTTTTTGGCCGTAGGCTTCCTGGGCTTTAGAACCTGCTTTTAGCTCGCAAGTATAAGCTCCCAGACGCATTGTGCCTCCTTTTTCAGTAATTCCCTGTTGGGAATCCATCAAATCGATTACCGGATATTGTGTTTTTGCTGCCATTTCGGTGGAATCAGCACCTTCCATTTTCAGGACATTGCGGGCAAATTCTATGACTGCCATTTGCATTCCCAGGCAGATACCTAAAAAAGGAATGTTGTGGGTCCGGGCGTATTCAATTGCAACTAATTTCCCGGCAATACCCCGATGGCCAAATCCCGGAGCGACCAGAATCCCGTGCAGGTCTTTTAATTTTGCCTGAACGTTTTGTTCTGTCAGTTCTTCACTGTGAATCCATTCAATATTTACTTTGCAATCATTCACGGCTCCGGCGTGGATGAAAGCTTCAACAATGGATTTGTAAGCATCGTGTAGTTCTACGTATTTCCCTACAAGTCCGATTTTTACTTCTTTGCTGTAATTTTTGAGTTTATAGAGGAATTTTTTCCAGGCTTCCAGTTCCGGTTCGCTGTTGAGAGGCAGACCCAATTGTTCCAATACAATTTCATCTAATTTTTCTTCTCTCATTTTGACAGGAACTTCATAGATGGTGGATACGTCTATTGACTGAATGACAGCTTTAGGGGCCACATTGCAGAACAGAGCGACTTTCCGGCGGAGGTCGGCATTCAATTCGTGTTCGGTGCGGAGTACTAATACATCCGGTTGAACTCCGATTTCCAATAAGGCTTTTACAGAGTGTTGTGTCGGTTTGGTTTTTAATTCTCCGGAAGCAGAAAGGTAGGGTACCAGTGTCAGATGGATCAATACAGATTTTTCACCGAGTTCCCATCTTAACTGCCGGACAGCTTCGATAAAAGGCAATGATTCGATGTCTCCGACCGTACCGCCGATTTCTGTAATAACCACGTCGTATTCGCCTTTATTACCCAGTAGTTTGATGTTCCGTTTTATTTCATCTGTGATGTGGGGAACAATTTGTACTGTTTTTCCCAGGTAATCTCCTCTTCTTTCCTTATTAATTACATTCTGGTAGATTCGTCCGGTTGTAATATTATTGGCTTGTGAGGTCGGGCAACCTGTAAATCTTTCGTAGTGTCCGAGATCGAGGTCTGTTTCCGCACCATCGTCAGTTACATAACATTCGCCATGTTCGTAGGGATTCAGCGTACCCGGATCAATGTTGATATAAGGGTCCAGTTTTTGGTTTGCAACTTTATAACCTCTTGATTGTAGTAATTTGGCAAGTGATGAAGCAATTATACCTTTTCCCAGTGAAGAAGCTACTCCTCCGGTAACGAATACATATTTTGTTGACACAGTATATTGAATTTTATAAATTTATCGAAGTTGCAAAGGTAAAAAATAAAGGTAAAAAGTAAAAGGTTGAAATAAAAAATTGGGATTAATCGTATAAAAATATGAGTTGTGTCAAAAGTTGACTTTTGACACAACAATTTTATGATACAACCGGGAAAATTTTAAATCAGTTTGTCTAATTCTTTGAGTTTTTCCCGGAGTAATACCAGTCGTTGTTTTGTTTTTTCGATTCTGGATTCCAATTCGTTGATTAATCCTTGGGATTTATTGGATTTGGTGATAAAGCCGATGTTGTTTTCCCATGTATTGATGTCTGTTTCCAGTTGACGTATTTTGGTTACCAGTTTTTCTCTTTCGTTGATGAGTTTATATTCTTTGTTGTCGCCGGAATCCAGAGTGCTTAATTTTGCCCGGAATCTTTCCAGGTTGCGGTCGAATTCGTCCAGATTCAGTTTATCAAACCATTCGTTAATGATATTCCGGAATTCTTCTTGTATGGCGTCTTTTGCTTTTATGGGAACGAATCCAATTTCTCCCCAGCGGGTTTGAAATGCTTTTAACGTGTTGATATCTTCTTCGTTATTTCCGGATAGGGTAAATTGTTTTACTTCTTCTATTAAAGCTTTTTTCAGTTCCAGATTTTTTTCCTGCACGGAATCGATGTCTTTAAAAAATGCATGTTTGTTTTCAAAAAAGGTGTCGCAGGCACTCCGGAATCTGGTCCATATTTTATTGGAATATTTTCTGGGTACTGCTCCGATTTTCTTCCATTCTTTTTGATAAGAGATGATTTTGTCGGTTGTTGTTTTCCATTCTGTACTGTCTTTGATGGCTTCTGCTTTTTCACACAGAGCGGTTTTAAGCTGAAGATTTTTTTCCTGTTCTTCGGTTAGTTTTTTGTAGAATTCTCTTTTGCGGTTAAAAAATGCATCGCAAAAAGTCCGGAACTTTTTAAAAATACGATTTCTTTCTTTCTGGACGACTGTGCCGGAGTGTTTCCATTCTTCCTGTAAATCGAGTATTGCTTTGGTTGCATTTTCCCATTCTGCATAGCTTTTGTACTCACTTTCAGCCAGAGCTGCTGCCTTTGTACAAATTTCTTCTTTGATTTTCAGGTTGTTTTCTTGTTCTAATTTTAAAGATTCAAAGAATTTGTGATGTTTTTCGTTGATTTGACTGGTGGTATTTTTGAAACGTTCCCACACTTCTTCTTTTTGTTCTTTTGGAATGGGACCGATTTCTTTCCAGCGGGCATGCAATAATTGTAATTGTTTGAATGAATTGGCAATGTCGTTTGCTTCAAGTAATTTTTCCGCTTCTGCGCACAGTGTCAATTTATCGTCCAGATTGCGTTTTAAATCTAAATCCCGGAGTTCCTTATTGATTTTTACATAATTGAAGAAATTTTCTACGTGGTGATGATAAGTTTCCAGCAGAGTGTTTGCCTGAGTCTGAGGAACTAACCCTGTTGTGCGCCAACGTTCCTGTAAATCCCGGAATTCCTGATAAGTTTTATTCAGGGTTTCTTCTTTTTGCACCAGTGCTTTTAATTCTTCTATAATTTCCAGTTTAATTTTCAGATTTTCTTCCCGTTCTGCTTCTATTTGGCGGATGGCTGTATTTTTTTTGTCTTTGTATAGCTTATAAAGTGAACTGAATTGTTCCTTGCTATTGTTTTTGTATTCAAAATTTTCCGGCAGGTCTCCATCAGCAGTGAAAATTGCAAGGGCTTGATTATATTCTTCTTTATATTTAGACTCGAAAATTTCCGGTAAATTCTCCATGACTTCTTTTAAAGAAGCAACCGGGTAATCGTTCAGTAGTTTTTGGACTTGTTGTACGATTTGGGCCGTACTTAAGGTTGAAAAATCAATTTCCGGAATTTCTTTTTTTTCGTGTATGACTTCTGAACCGGTTTGTTCTTTTTTCTTTTCTGTTTCAGTGGCAACACTGGTTTCTGAGGATTCCGGCAGGTTGACTTGTTCTTCCGGAATCAGGTTGTTTTCTTGCTCCATCATTTGTCAGCAGTTAAGTGTATGAGTATCGAAAAGATACTTTATAATTTCTTTTAGTAACTTATATTTGTCTTCTGTTATCAACGTATTATTAGATTCACGAAAATAGTTAATAAATCTGAGAAAGACAAATAAATTTAGATTTACAATTGATGATTTTAGATTTTACTTTAAAGCGTTTATCTTTGAATCTTCAAATTTGAAATAGCATGTTATCAAGAATTTTATATGGTTTTCTTTGGTTATATAGTTGGTTGCCTTTGCAAATCCAGTATTTTTTTTCGGACATTTGTTATCTTATTTTATATTACGTTATAAGGTACCGCCGTCGGGTGGTGAGGATAAATCTGGAGAATGCTTTTCCGGAAAAATCGCAGGCAGAACGGCTTGAAATAGAAAAGAAATATTACCGGCATTTGTGTGATTTATTTGTAGAAATGTACCGGATGTGGCATATGTCTGCCCGGGAAATCCGTGAGCGTTGCGTGTTTACCAATCCTGAGGTGATACAGCGTTATTTTGAGCAAGGGAGAAGCGTTGTTGTGGTTTTGGGGCATTATGGGAATTGGGAGTGGATGGCTTCTTACGGATTGTGGATATCCGCCGACGTGGATTTTTTTACGCTTTACAAACCTTTGCACGCTCCGGTTGCAGACAGGGTGATGCGTAATATCCGGTCCCGTTTTAAGGCAAAGCCGGTGCCCCGGCAGGATATTTTGCGGAGGATTGTGGAAAATAAGAGAGAAAACCGGTTGTTCTTGGCTGCTTTTATCGGTGATCAGACTCCTAATAAATCGAATCTGAATTTCTGGATGCAGTTTCTGAATCAGGATACGCCGGTTTTGGTCGGAACGGAAAAAATAGCCCGGAAGTTTGATTTACCGGTTGTTTCTTTGCGGGTGCGAAAAATCCGGCGAGGGTATTATGAAGTGGATTTTGTAGATTTGTGTGCAGATCCGCAACAGTTAGAATCCGGAGAACTGACCCGGATGCATACCCGGATGCTGGAAAGGTTTATCCGTGAGATTCCTGAATTGTGGTTGTGGTCGCACAAAAGATGGAAGCATTCCCGTGATGAAAATAATCGGGGGAATCAGGATTTAAAGAATGTATTTTAAAATATTACTGCAATGCCGGGAGTAGCGGTTATTATCTTGAATTGGAACGGGGTAAAACTTTTAAAGGAGTATTTGCCTTCGGTTGTTAAATATACAAATCCGGCATTAGCCCGGGTGGTGGTGGTGGATAATGCATCATCTGATGCTTCGGCAGAGGTGGTGCGGCAAGAGTTTCCGCAGGTTGAATTGATATGTTTTGATGCCAATTATGGATTTGCGGGGGGGTATAACAGGGCGATTGAACAGATAGAGGAGGATATAGTGGTTTTGCTCAATAGCGATGTGGAAGTCACTGAGGGATGGCTGGAGCCTTTGGCAGAGGTGTTGGAGCATCATGCGGAAGTTGCGGCTGTTCAGCCTAAGATAAAATCTTGGAAAAATAAGTCTGAGTTTGAATATGCCGGTGCTTGTGGCGGATTTATAGACCGGTGGGGATTTCCTTTTTGCCGGGGACGGATATTGAATGTTGTGGAGAAAGATTCCGGACAGTATGATGATGAAGCGGAGGTTTTTTGGTGCAGTGGTGCTGCCTTGTGTATCCGGCGTGAGGTTTATCTGGAAGCCGGAGGGCTGGATGAACGTTTTTTTGCTCATATGGAGGAAATCGATTTGTGCTGGCGGATTCGTAATTCCGGGAAAAGTTTAAAGGTTTGTCCGGAATCGGTGGTGTATCATTTGGGGGGCGGTTCTTTGCCTATGAATCATCCTCATAAATTGTTTTTGAACTATCGGAATAATCTGTTGATGTTATACAAAAACCTGGCTTCTGCCGAATGGAGACGGATGAGTTGGAGGCGGAAATGGCTGGATTTTACGGCAATGCTTGTTTTTTTGCTGAAGGGAGAAACGGAAAATGTAAAGTCTGTTATTAAAGCGTATAAAGAATTTAACCGGATGAAAACGGCTTACCGGCAACCTGCTTGTGAGCATGCTGACCCGTGTATTTATCAGGGCTGTATTATTTTTCAATATTATTTCAGGCATATCCGGACATTTGCCCGGTTGTGGAAATAAACTTTTGCGGAGAAAATTTGTCAATATAATGTTTTGTAGCAGGTAAAAAATGAAGGATGCAGCAGATGAGAATATTATTTGTTTATTTCGTGAAAACAAGCGGGAAGAGGCTTTTCGTCTGCTTGTGAACGAATACAAGGAGCGGTTGTACTGGCATGTGCGTAAGATTCTCATCAGTCATGAAGACACGGATGACGTTCTTCAAAATGTGTTTGTAAAAATTTGGCAAAGTTTGTCAGACTTCCGGTTTGATTCCAAATTATATACCTGGATGTATCGGATAGCGACCAATGAAGCTTTGAATTTTTTGAATGAAAGACGCCGGAAAGTATATGGAAATGCGGATGAAATATCCGGTTTCCTGGAAAATACTTTGGAAAGTGAGCCGTTTTTTTCAGGTGACGATATACAGAAAGAATTGCAAAAAGCACTTTTGGTTTTGTCAGACCGGCAAAGGGTTGTCTTTAATATGAAATATTTTGATGATATGTCATATGATGATATGTCTCAGATACTGGATGTTGCGGTGGGAACATTAAAAGCCACCTATCATAATGCTGTGAAGAAAATAGAGGCGAGTTTGAAAATAGTAGATACTTTAAATTGATTTGCTATGGAAAATTTTGATGATAAATATAAAAAGAAAAATCCGTTTACTGTACCGGATGGTTATTTTGACAATCTGACAGAACGGCTCATGAAACGTGTTGGTGAGGAAGAAAAGGCAAAGAAAAAAAGTGTTATGCGTTTTTTTCCGCCATTTATGGGTCGGGTTGCTGTTTTTGTGTCAGGGTTGGTTATAGTGCAGTTGTTATATACTGTAGCGATTGACAGAAAACTTTTGAAATCCGGAGATTTGGCAGAACAGGTTGTGTATGTGCCGGAGAGTATGGATGAAGATATATTTGATAGTCATTTTAATCCTACCAATGACGAAATTATCGAGTATTTAGTGGCTGAGACGGATAATTATGAATGGATGATTGCAGGAATTTATTAATCAGGTGAAATATGAAAGGGTTGTTGGTTGTATATATATTAATCTTCATAGGGTTTGAAGTGTTTGGTCAGGGCAAACTGACCGATGAAAAACGGAAAGAGTTTGATGCACAAAAGGTTGCATTTTTTACACAAGAATTGGATTTGTCTCCGGCGGAAGCTGCGGTATTCTGGCCTTTGTATAATGAAATGCAGAAAAAGAAAAAAGGGATTGAGGGACAAATCCGTAAAGGAAACAATGAGGTAAATGTTGCTTCTGGTTTGACTGAGGAAAAATATGCTGAGGCTGTCGGCAAGACACTGGAATTGGAAGAGGATTTGCTGGAGGTGAAAAGGGAATATTACCGGAAGATGCTGACAGTGTTGCCGGCTTCTAAGGTATGGAAATTGGGAGATGCTGAACGTAAATTTCACCGGCAGTTGTTTGATAAGCTTCGCCGGGGAGTTCCTGCGAAGAAATAATGTTTTAAAAAATTGCATTAAAAGTTTGCAGGTTTGAAAAAATGCCCTACTTTTGTGTTCGCTATTTGGCAGGATATTTCCGGAGGGATGGGTGAGTGGCTGAAACCAACAGTTTGCTAAACTGTCGTACAGGTAACTGTACCGGGGGTTCGAATCCCCCTCCCTCCGCAGAACTTACTGGACAGAAATGGTCAGTAAACGGACAAAAAGCTACAAATCAATGATTTGTGGCTTTTTTTATTGCTCGAAAGTCTGGCTTCCAAGACTTCAAAAGGATAGTGTCCCCAAAGTGGATAGTGCCCCCAAAAGTGTGTAAATCCCTCTAATTTTTATTTTTGTAATGAGCAATTTCAAAAATGATAGATTATGGAATTTACACATGAACAAATCTCGGAAATAATTTCTGAAATCACAAATGGTGAATCAGGTTTTCAAGGGTTGGTGAAACAAGGCTTGGAAAGCCTGATGCTTTCCGAGCGTCGTCTTCACAATGAAAGTGCCTCTGATGTAAGCAATGGCTTTCGGGATCGTCGAGTATGTCACGGCGGCAAAGTGTTTGAGCTAGGTGTTCCTCGCAGCCGTAACAGCAATTTTTATCCGTTGCTTTTAGGCGTACTCAAGGATCAGGAAGAAGAAGCCCAAAAGCTAGTGAGTAGTCTTTATTGTAGTGGTTTGACCACGGAACAGGTGGGTAAGATTTATGAACAGTTTTACGGAAAGCATTACAGTAAAAGCCAGATCATCCGGTTCTTGAACCCGGCGCGTGAAGATGTAAACGCGTGGCTCGGTCGTAAGCTGGAACGTCGTTATCCGATTCTTTACATCGATGCCACTTATGTTCTCACCCGTCGGGACGAATGTGTGAGCAATGAAGCCTACTACACAGTTTTAGGGGTAAAGGAAGACCGCACAAGGGAAGTTTTAACTGTAGTAAACTTTCCCACAGAAAGCGCAACCAACTGGAAAGATGTATTTGAAGATCTTAAAGAAAGAGGGGTTGCTGTTGTCGATCTGCTGGTATGTGACGGATTATCCGGTATTGAAAATACGCTGGCTGATACTTTTCCCCAAGCGGATCTGCAATTATGTACCGTCCATCTGAAAAGGAATATCGTGAATAAGGTCAAGCCCAGGGATAAGAAGCAGGTTATGGAGGAACTCAAACAAATCTGCTCTCCTGACCAATGGGACATCACCCCGGAAAAGGCATTCGGTGTATTTAAGGAATTCATACAAATGTGGCAAAAGAGTTATCCGCCTTTAAAGAGATATCAGCACGACAGATACAGATTTTATTTTACATACTTTAAATATGAAAGGGAAATCAGGGGAATGATTTATACTACGAACTGGATTGAAAGACTGAACAGGGATTATAAAAGGGGCATTAATATGAGAGGGGCTATGCCGAATCCAAAGGCTGTCATTCTACTGATGGAAACCGTGGCTCAAAATGCTGATATTTATAAATACCCTATTTATAATTTTTTACAATCAAGATTATTTTATTAAAAATTAATAGATTTACAGAAATGAAAAAACAAGGGCTATACACACTTTTTGGGACACTATCCATCGTCTGCCTGTTGCCGCTGACAATATATGCGCAGGACATAAAAGTCAAGGGACAGGTAACGAACCAGGCGCATGAGGCGGTGGAAGCTGCCGTCGTCATGTTGGTGCGAACCCATGATGCTCGTCCGTTGGAATATTGCATTACGGACAAACAGGGTTTCTTCTCGTTGAAGCACGGGAAAAAAGTGGCGGGGCAGCTGCTTGTCAGGCACGTTGCCTATGCCGTTGCGACCATCCCCTTGCCGGAAGCATGCGATACCGTGCTTGATGTCGTTCTCACACCGGCACAGTATGAAATGGAAGAGGTTAACATCAAAGGCAAAAGAATCCCCGTGCAGTTTAAGAACGGGGATTGGGTCATCAACGTAGAAAACTTCATCACACCGGGTACGGAAAGGTGTATCGACCTGATGAAGAACCTGCCCGGAATGATGGTCAACGAAGAGACCGGACAAATTAAACTGCACGACAAACCGGTAGAGCTGAAGCTGAACGGTGTCCGGCAGCCTCTGACATTCGACCTGCTCAAATCGCTGCCTTCGCGGATTGTCGACCAGGTTGTTCTGACCCCCATCAAAAGACCGGAACACGATGACCCGGACAACAATGCCGCCATTGTCGACATCAGGACGAAAAAGAAATACATCGACGGGTTTACGGGAAATATCGACGGCAGTTATGGCAAAGACCGGGCAAACAATCTGCCGGGAGATGCGGACGGAGATTTTTTTGTCATGCTGATGAAAAAGGATTTTTACTTGAACCTTAAACTGAATGGTAGCGTTTACAGTGAAACGTCACATATCACCGATAGTACGTGGTACGGATTGAGCCAAAGCGGGACGATGCTCCGGCAAGATGTCCGCAATAAAAATGAATGGTCGTCGGTGAATAATTTGAACCTTTCGTGGAACGTCAAAAACGGTAACCGCATCAATGCCAACCTCTACCTGTCCGCTTCCCGGTTGTCGCCAACGCTCACCGGAAACGAATACCGACAGGGACAGGAAAAAATCGAATACGACAGACACAATACCGACAAGCGTTTCATGCCGACCGGCAACATCCAGTTCGAAGCAAGCGAGAACCTGCCTTTCAAGCTGAAAGCGTCTTACGGGTATATCCGCAACGATGCGGATTCCCGTTACGACTACCAATACAGACGTGCGGATACCGTCTTCGATGCTTATGATTATTTTTATAAATTGTCGGGCAGCCAAAACCTTTTCAATCTGAATGCCGGCAAACCTTTTCTGGATAATAAGCTACGGATTGATATAACAGGACACGCCAACATTGCCCGGACTCACAACGACATCCGGTATGAACCGGTTGCCGCGTTTCGGACAAATGAGAACTTCGAGTACAAGGAACGAATCGGTAGCGGTTATCTTTCGCTGTCGTATTACTGCAATCCGAAGATCTCTGTAACCGCCGGCATTCAAGCCGCATACACGAACTATCATTTGCAGTTGGCAAAAGAAAATCTGGAAAGCGCAAACCATTATTGGAATCTGCTTCCCTGGTTCAGTGTGAATTTTAATATCAGTAAAAACTATACTTCTACCTTTCATTTTAATAGTACCATTAAACGTCCTTCCTATAATATGTTGACTCCAAATGTCATTTATGCCAGTGACAAGTTCTATTCTACCGGTAACCCTTGGTTGAAGCCGGCGAAGAAATGGAGCGTGGAGTATTTTAATACTCTTTTCACAAAATTCTCCATGTCTGCCTATTGGGGATATACCAAAGATTTGTATTCCTCGGTGTTGATAGACAAGGGCAACGAGGTTACGGAAAGTTCCTACCGGAACTGTTTCGACAAGTGGGAGACGGCTCTCAACTTCAATAGTTCGTTGAATTTTATGGACAACCGTTTGAATATGTATATTAATTTGGAGTGGATTTTTGGGAAATATCTGAATTTCAAGGAAAATTTCACGTTACCAAAGAATAGATACAATAGTTTGTCTGGAGCCATGAATTTTGACTATTGGATAACAGGTAATTATCGGCTGAAAGCTTATGGTAATATGGAATTGGGGATAATTGACAAGGATTACCAGACGGATACCAAACCCTACCTTCATTTTAATCTGGGTGTTCGTTACAAGTGCCTGGCAAAACGTTCCCTTTACGTATCCTTTTATGGGACAGATATTTTCAATTCTTCTCATCGGAGAAAAACGATGCGTTACGACCAGAATATTCGTTATTTGAAACAGGAAGACAGTTATCAGGGACTCACAATCAGTTTGTCCTATAGTTTTCAAGGTGGTAAGGATTTGAAACGCGGAGAAGTGGATGATGATGTCAATGCGGAAAATTACAGATTCGATAAATGAATAAAATATGTCTTTTCTTTATAAAGAATTGACAATGTGTTTAACAATTAAAAACAACAATCATCATGAACTAAAAGCATACTATCAATTGAATTTTACGGCAGGATTTGAAAGATTTATGGATTTTAATACTTCTATTTTGTTAAAAATGTCTTGAAGATTAAGTGTTCGGCATGGGACTCTCGAATGCTTGAGAGACCAAAAATTCAGAAAATTTTCCGGCATCTCTTCGCTGGCACTGTTTTGATGATGATATGAACCAATTTTATTCAGGATGTCTTGACGTATTGGTTCGTATATCAACTTAAATATAGAAATTTTACCTTTGTTGTTGTAATTGATGGACAGACGCTCGAATGTCAACAGTAGGTTATGACAAACAAGAATCTGTTATTGTGCGACACTTTGAAATGCTTGTTACATTGACGATAGGGATTTTTGAAGGGACATAATCTCTTCCCTCCGCAGGGAGATTAAAACAGACCAGAAACACTGGTCTGTTTTGTTTTTTATCCGGGAATAATTTTGTAAATTTACATTTTCATCGGGTAGCAGATATTGATTATGATAACAGAACAAGAAATAAAGAAATTGGTGCAGGAAGGGCGGCGAAAAGAAGCGATTGCTTTGCTTGAAGAACAATTGAAAGTGCAAGGGCCGGAAGAACTTGTTTTGATGCAATTGGGGGAACTGATTTATGCAGAAGGACAGATGGCAAATGCATTGAATAAATTTAATGCTGTAATTCGTTTAAATCCTGAGAATCAGAAGGCCCGAAATTATGTGACAATGATTAACGGGATTTTGGGATATTATTGCAAAGATTTGCTGAATCCCTGAGGGACCGGAAAGTATGATGTATGTATGCATATTCAACAGGTTTGTCGGTTCATTGGTTTTGTGTTCCGGCAGAAATCACAGAAACGGAAGCGGGAACCAATGCTGAAAATCATTCCGGGTGTAGGGAAAAAGAATAAACTAAGCATTGATTTAGTGTAATGAAGTGTATAAATACTTTTTTTTATCTTTTACTTTTTACTTTTTACTTTTTACCTTATCTTTGTCCGCTCAATTTTGAATAGTTTAACGCATTAAAAATCAATCCACTTTGAAAGGAGGTGCTTTTATTCCGGGGAAATAGCAGGGGGTAAATAATTAAAAACATGAGAAACATCGCGATTTTTCGTGGCTTTGAACAAGATTCAGAGTGGATAAGATATGCGAAAATGAATCACATTAAAATTTGATATTATGATTATTGTTCCTTTAAAAGAAGGCGAGAATATTGAAAGAGCCTTAAAAAAATTCAAAAGAAAATTTGAAAAAACCGGTGTTGTAAAAGAATTGAGAGATCGTCAGGCTTTTACAAAACCTTCTGTACGCAACCGGGCACAGCGCATTAAAGCTATTTACAAACAGAGTTTGCAGCAGGCTGAAGATTAATGTAGGATTGTCCTGTCCGTGTTGTTTGCGGCAAGATTACGGGAGAGGCGCAAATTATAAATTAATATTCCTCCAGGATTTGTTTTTCCCGGAGGAATATGTTAAATTGGGGGCGTCTTAAAAAGGTTGAGTATGGAAATTGAATCGTTCCTGGTATATCTGAAGAATGTGAAACGGTATTCTCCGTTGACGTTGAAAGCTTATGAGGAGGATTTGAATCAATTTTCAGAGTTCTGTGAAAAAGTTGAGTTAATTCATGAATGGACGGAAGTGACATCAGGAATGGTCAGACGTTTTGAAGTTGGGTTGATGTCTGGCAAGTTGGAATTTTTCAAAGGAGATGTCGTGTACAGGCCCAAGGCTATGAGTCCGAAATCTGTCCGGCGGAAGTTAAGTTCGTTGCGGACCTTTTTCCGTTATCAGATGCGTGAAGGCCTGCTTCAGGATGATCCTACGGAAGTGGTGGTTGCTCCTAAGATTGGAAAGCGTTTGCCAGTGTTTGTGCCGAACTATAAAATGGATGAGTTGCTGGATGAGAAAGAATCCGGGAAAGAGGATTTTTCTACTTTCAGGGATTTGATGCTTCTGATGGTGGCTTACTATACGGGAATGCGGCGTTCGGAGCTAGTGTCTCTGAAGTTGGATGCATTGGATATGGGAGCCGGAATTGTCCGGATAACAGGTAAAGGTGATAAGCAGCGGATTGTTCCGTTATTGGAGGATTTGCAGGAGGAAATCCGGGATTATTTGAAAGAAAGGGAGAAGAGAATAAAAGGGGAAGGGCATGCTTTCTTTTTTATTACGGATGCCGGCGAGCCTGCTAATGAAAAATACATTTACCGGCATATCAAAAAATGTCTGGGCGAAGTAACTTCTTTGGTGAGACGAAGTCCGCACATTTTACGTCATTCATTTGCTACGGCTTTGTTGAACAACGGGGCTTGCATAGAGGCTATTCGTGAATTGCTGGGGCATTCCAGTCTGGCTGCGACACAGGTCTATACTCATAATTCTTTTGAGAGTTTGAAACGGGTTTATAATGAGGCTCACCCTCGGGCTTAAAATTTTAAGGAGGAAACGTTATGGAAATAAGAGTTTTACATTATTTTTTAACAATAGCTAGAGAAGAAAGTATATCTGGTGCTGCTAAAGTTTTACACATTACGCAACCTACTTTATCTAGACAAATGCAAGAACTAGAAGACGAATTTGGAAAAAAGCTTTTTGTTCGTGGTAATAGAAAGATTACGCTTACTGATGATGGTTTATTTTTAAGAAAACGAGCTGAAGAAATTATTGAATTGGTTGATAAAACTGAATCTGAAATGTTAGCTGATCAACAAATACCGAATGGAGATATTTATATTGGTGCTGGTGAAACAGAAAATATGCGTCTCATTATTCAGATTATAGAACGTATTCAAAAAGATTATCCCAATATTAAATTTCATTTTTATAGTGGTAATGCTGATGATGTAACTGATAAGTTAGATAAAGGTTTACTTGATTTTGGTGTTCTTATTGAACCTGTCAATAAAACAAAATATGATTTCATAAAAATTCCTGCAACTGAAACATGGGGTGTTCTAATGAAAAAAGATAGTCCCCTTGCTCATCTTAATCATATTACTCCAGAAGATATTAAAAATAAACCTCTTATTCTTTCAAGTCAAAGCATGGTTAAAAATGAAATAGCAAGTTGGTTTGGAAAAAGTTATGAAAACTTAAACATTATAGCCACTTATAACCTTATTTATAATGCTTCTTTAATGGTTGAAGAAAATATGGGATATGCTTTAACTATAGATAAATTAATAAATACGACTGGTAAAAGTCGTTTATGTTTTAAACCATTATATCCAAAATTAGAAAAAGAACTTGTTATTGTATGGAAAAAATATCAATTTTTTTCTAAAACT